>Ga0302252_1000674_pt1 | contig 26677 bp, 22 predicted proteins | sample AAG_RA_Leu_MG_FD_193511 | JGI IMG/M metagenome (GOLD analysis project Ga0302252, IMG submission 193511) | Enriched activated sludge microbial communities from anaerobic digester in WTTP, New Holstein, Wisconsin, United States - AAG_RA_Leu | ecosystem: Engineered > Bioreactor > Anaerobic >... | reverse complement strand
ACCGCCAGTCCGCTGAGGTTAACCGCCACCCGCTGCCCGGCGCTGGCGGTATCGACTTTATGCCCGTGCACCTGCAGCGTGCGGATCCGGCTGGTTAGGCCTTCGGGCAGGATTTCAACTGCGGTTCCCACGCGCAGCCGCCCGGAAAAGAGGGTGCCGGTGACCACCGTGCCGAAGCCGGTTATGGAAAAGACGCGGTCAATCGGCAGCCGCGCCCGGCCGGCGGCTTCCTTCTCCCGCACTTCCCGCCCCACCTTATCGATTACCGCCAGCAATTCCGGGATGCCCTCCCCAGTCAGAGCCGAAACCGCCAGCAGCGGCGCCTCCGCCAGGATCGTGCCCTGCACCGTTTCCCGCACTTCCTCCTCGACCAGCAGCAGGAGTTCCTCATCCACCAAGTCTTTCTTAGTGATAACGATCAATCCCCGAGGAATGCCCAGCAGGTGAATGATATCCAGATGCTCGCGGGTTTGGGGCATGACTCCCTCATCCGCCGCCACCACCAGCAGGACGAGATCGATCCCGCTGGCTCCGGCCAGCATATGCTTGACAAACCGTTCGTGGCCAGGAACATCGACCAGCCCGGCCAGCAGCCCCGAGGGCAGTCGCAACGGGGCAAATCCCAGTTCAATCGAGATGCCCCGCTCTTTTTCTTCTTTCAGGCGGTCGGTGTCGATCCCGGTGAGCCGTTTAACCAGTTGGGTCTTGCCGTGATCGACATGCCCGGCCGTCCCGATAATGATGTGTTTTTCGCCCGGTTCAGCATTCATCCTGTTCGTTCCTCCGTCAACCGTTCTTCCGCCCGGGTCAGCGCCCGGGCCAGATTCGGCAGCTCTTCCGGGAGCACGGTGCGCATGTCCAGCAGCACCTGTTCCTCCTGAATCCGGCAAATCACCGGCGGCGACTGCCGCCGCAGCTGCTCCGCCCAGCGTTGAGCGGAGTGGCGACCGGGCTTGATCGCCACCACCCAGGTGGGAATCGAGAATCCCGGCATCGACCCGCCCCCCACCTGGCTGTGGTCAGCCTGCACCGCCACCGGCGCTCCAAACTGGGCGGGCAATGCCGCCACCAGGCTCCGGGCCTGCTCCTGCAGTTCATCCGCAGCGACCGTCAGCCGCTGTAACGTTGGAATCTGCTGCCAAACCGACGCCGGTTCCAAGTAGGCGCGGAGCGTCGCCTCCAGTGCCGCCAGCGTCAATTTATCGATCCGCAACGCCCGCAGCAGGGGGTGCCGCTTCATTCGAGCCAGGTGCACCCGCCGCCCGACAATAATTCCAGCCTGCGGCCCGCCCAGCAGCTTATCGCCGCTGAAGGTCACGACCTCCACCCCGGCCGCCACCACTTCACTCACCAGCGGCTCGGCTGGATAGCCGGCCGGCTGGAGGTCGAGCAGCAACCCGCTGCCCAGATCTTCCATGACCGGAATCCCTTTTTCCCGGCCCAAACCGACCAGCTCCTGGCGGCTGGGCTGATGGGTAAACCCGATGATCCGGAAGTTGCTGGGATGGACTTTCAGCAGCAGCGCCGTGTCCTCGGTAATCGCCCGGGCGTAATCCGCCAGATAGGTTTTATTGGTGGTCCCGGTTTCGATCAGTCGGGCGCCGCTTTGTTCCATAACCTCCGGCACCCGAAACGAACCGCCGATCTCGACCAGTTCCCCCCGGGAAACGACCACTCCCCGATCGCGGGCCAGGCAGGCAATCGCCAGCAGTACCGCCCCGGCATTATTATTAACCACCAGCGCGTCCTCAGCTCCGGTCAGAAAGGTGAGCAGTCGGGTCACATGCGTATAGCGGTCGCCCCGCTCGCCGGTGGCTAAATCGAATTCTAAATTGCTGTAGCCGGCGGCCACCGCCTGCACCGCCGCCTGCGCCGGCCGGCTGAGGCGGGCTCGGCCGAGATTGGTATGGAGGACGATTCCGGTGGCGTTGATCACCGGGGCGAGACTGGGAGCAGCCCATTCCTGAGCTCGGTGGCTGACTATTGCCGCCAGTTTCGGCAGCCGCGACCCGGCTGCTCCGGATTCGGGGTCCCGCTCCTCCCGGGATTCCCCCGCCAGCAGCCGCTGTCGTTCTTCCTGCACCACTTGCCGGACAATTTCAGTCAGTAAGCTGGGGGCCAGCTGCTCCGCCCACTGCTGCACCACCGGCTCCCGCAGCACGGCGTCGACTGCCGGCAACTCCCGTAATTCTGGTCTGGTCATGCCCCTCCTCCTCTTCATGCTTCTTCCGCTCATTGTAGCAAAGCCGGCGTGCTTTTGTAGTATGATAGAAACGGGTAAGGAGGCCTGCCGCAATGGATACCGTAACCGTTTGTCAGCAATGCAACATCATCGACTTCCTCCCCGACGCGACCTTTGTCATCGACCGCCACGGCCGAGTGCGAGCCTGGAACCGGGCGATGGAGGTATTGTCCGGCGTCGCCGCCCAAGACATCCTAGGCAAAGGGGACTATGAATACGCCCTCCCGTTTTTTGGGGAGCGGCGGCCGATGCTGATCGACCGGGCTCTGGACTCCAATCAGGAACAGGAAGTCGAGGGTTATTTTTTTGTTCGACAGGATCAGGAAGGTCTGGTCGCCGAAGGCTTTGTCAAGAAGATGCAGGCCTATCTCTGGGCCAAGGCCACTCCCCTCTACGATCATCTCGGTTACCTGGTGGGGGCGATCGAGTCGATTCGAGACGTTACCGAACGGCGAAAATCGCAGCAGAAACTGCTGGCCAGCGAAGCTCGATTTCGCTTGCTGGCGGAGCATGTGCAGGATGTGGTCTATTATCTCTCGCTAAAACCGAAGCTGGAATTTGATTATATCAGCCCTTCGATCGAAGCCCTGACCGGCTATCCGGCGGACGTGGTCAAGCGCAATCCCCGGCTCTTGCTGGACCGCTTTCTCCCCCCCAAAACTCCCCCGTTTTCGCGACTACAAGCCGGGGAAATGATCCCCAAGGAAATTTACCGCTGGCAGCGTCCGGACGGTCAGGAGGTCTGGCTCGAGCATCAGGCGGTGCCGGTGCATGATGCCCGGGGCCGGGTGCTGGCTTTGGAAGGAATTCTCCGGGACATTACCACCCGGCGGCTGTTCGAGCAGGAGATGAGCCGGCTCGACCGGCTTAATCTAGTCGGACAAATGGCCGCCAGTATCGCCCATGAAATCCGCAATCCGATGACAACGGTGCGGGGCTTTTTGCAGCTGTTGGCGGAAAATCCGCAACCCGAATGTCATTCCACCTATTATGAATTGATGATCGAGGAATTGGACCGGGCCAACTGCATCCTGACCGAATTCCTCTCCCTGACCCGCAACCGCCATATCGACCTGCAGCCACACGATCTCAATAAAATTATCTCCAGTCTCGCCCCGCTGTTGCTGGCCGATGCCAAAATCGGGGATAAAACCATCGAGCTGGACCTGGGAGAAATCCCGCCGGCCGCCCTGGATGAAGAAGAAATCCGGCAGTTGCTGGTCAACCTGGTTCGCAACGGGCTGGAAGCAATGGCCGCCGGCGGACAACTCACTATCCGGACGGAATGCCAGCAAGAGCAACTGGTTCTGACCGTTCAGGATCAGGGCCCGGGCATCCCGCCCGAACTTCTGCCCAAAATCGGCACCCCATTTTTTACCACTAAAGCCGGGGGCACCGGTCTCGGTCTGGCCGTTTGTTACAGTATTGCCGCTCGCCACAATGCCTTGATCGAGGTCAGCTCCGATTCGGCCGGCACCGCCTTTCTGGTCCGCTTTCCCGCTCTTCCCGGCGAACGGATCAGCCCCGAGCCAGATTTTCCCGCTGCGATTTGAGCAATTCGATCACCGTTTGATCGGATGTCTGGGGAAACGATTCATAAAACTGACCGACTGCATAAAACAGCGCCGGGGTCTGCAGGCAGATCAATTCGTCCACCTGTGCGCGGAGCCGTTCCACCGTATCCGGCGGAGCCACCGGCACCGCCAGGACCAACCGTCCGGGTTTTTGTTGCTGGACCGATTTCAGCGCCGCTTCCACCGTAGCGCCGGTGGCAATCCCGTCATCCACCACGATCACGGTCTTGCCGGCGACGACCGGCGGCGGCAGCTCGCCCCGGTAGGCCCGCATCCTCCGCCGGATTTCATCCACCTCCCGGGCGACAACCAACTGTAATTCCTCCCGGTTCAGGCCGTAATGCTCCCAGCCGGGATGCAACAGTACCGAACCATCCGGTCCGACCGCCCCGATCGCCAGTTCCGGATTGTTCGGCGCTCCAATTTTACGGGGGATAATCAGGTCCAGGGGGGCGTGCAATTCCTGGGCTATCGGATAGGCCACCTCAATCCCGCCCCGGGGAATGGCCAAAACCAGTACCTCCCGCCACTCTTTAGCGGCTAGCACCCGCGCCAATAATCGGCCTGCCTGAGCACGGTCCGCGAATTGCATCGTTCTCACCTCCAGCTTGCCCTTCACCGAAAAACTCGGTAGAATAAATGTCAGATATTGCCTGTATATGTATCATAGCAGAGCCCGCCGGTCCTGAAAAGAGAGGAGATCATCATGACCGTTCTATACGCTGACTGTTCGACCGGAGCCAGCGGGGATATGCTGCTGGCAGCGTTGTTGGATTTACTGCCCAGCCCCGATCCGCTGCTGGCAGGACTGCGATCGCTGCCGCTGCCCGACTGGCGGCTGGAAACCAGCCTGGTCCGGCGCCGAGGGATCACCGGCCGGCATGTCCAGATTCACGCCGCCGCCGCGAGCGAACGCCACCTCACCGATATCCTGGAGCTGCTGGCTCGATCGGAACTGCCCGCCGCCGTCCAGGACCGCGCCGAGTCGGTGTTCCGCCGGCTGGCGGCAGCCGAAGGCCGGATCCACGGCCTCCCCCCGGAGCAGATCCATTTCCATGAGGTCGGGGCCGTCGACGCCATCATTGATATTGTCGGGGTGGTGCTGGGTTTGCACCTGCTGGCGGTGGAGCACCTCTATTTCTCCCCGCTGCCGTTCGGCCGGGGAACGATCAGCTGCCAGCACGGGCTGCTGCCCAACCCGGCTCCCGCCACCCTGGAACTGCTGACCGGCACTACCCTCTACCCCAGCCCGCTGGAAGGAGAACTGGTCACTCCCACCGGAGCCGCCCTGCTCTCCACGTTAGGCAGACCGGCGGTTGCAATGCCGCCGCTGCAATTGACCGCCATCGGCTATGGAGCCGGCAGCCGGGAACTGGCGCAACCCAACATTCTCCGGCTGTGGCTGGGCACCGGCCCAGCGGCTCCTCCGGCCATTGCCAGCGCCGAGACCGAGCCGGTCGGGCTGCTGGAAACCATGCTCGACGATATTAATCCCGAATGGCTGCCCTATTTCCGGGAGCAGGCTGAAGCCGCGGGCGCTCTGGACCTTTGGTGGTATCCGGTCACTGGCAAGAAGGGTCGCACTGGATTCGCGCTCTCGGTTCTGGTCCCCGAATCTCGCCTGCCGGAACTAGCCCCGCTGCTTTTTGCTGAAACCACCACCCTGGGCGTCCGCTGGCGCCGGGAGCAGCGACTTTGTCTGGAACGGCGGCAGCTGGTGGTGCATACCCCGTTGGGACCGATCCTGGCCAAGCAGTCCCGCCTCCCGGCCGGTCCCCCCGGTTCGCCGCCGCGGGAATGGCGGACCAAGCCGGAATACGAAAGCTGCCGTTCTGTCGCCCGGCAGCATGGTTTGCCCCTGCCCGAGGTGTATGCCGCCTTTTGGCGGGCGCTGGCTCAGCAGCAGCGGTAAGCGCGCCCCCGGGAGACAATCGCCCGGGGCCGTTTAGGGCCGGATCGGCAGCGCCGCCCCCAGCCGTTCAAGCAGGGCCAGCGCTTCCGCCTGGCCCTGGCCGGCTGCCCGCCCAAACCAGGCGACCGCTGTTTCCCGATCCTGCTCCACACCCAGTCCCAATTGATACATGACCCCCAGATTGTACTCGGCCTCAGCCAGTCCCTGATCCGCCGCCCGCCCAAACCAGCGCAGGGCCTCGGCATAGTTCTGGGCTGTTCCCTGGCCGGTGCGGCACAGCCAGCCCAGATTGTTCTGCCCCGGTCCATATCCTTGTTCCGCCGCTTTCCGATACCATTGCTCGGCCTGCTGGTAGTCCTGTTCCACTCCCAATCCGTACTGATACATCCAGCCCAGGCTGTTCTGGCCGGCGGCTTCTCCCTGAGCAGCGGCTAGCCGGTACCACCGGACCGCCTCGGCCAAATCCCGGCCGACTCCTTCGCCCGATTCATAGAGCGCCCCGAGATTGACCTGGGCGGGAGCATAGCCCCGCTCCGCCGCCCGCCCAAACCAGTGGGCCGCCAAGGCCAGGTCCCGGGGCAGTCCCCGCCCCTGGTAATATTGATGACCGAGCCGGTTTTGCTGTTCCGGACTCAAGGCCGCGTCCCCGCCGGTAACGATCGCGACCGTCCGGGACGATTCTTCCCACCGAACCGAGGCCCCGGCCACGGTCGCCCGAATAAAGCTCAGGGGCACCAGGGTGCGGTCCTCCACCAGCCGGGGTGGCAGCTCCAGGGCAACCGCCGCGCCGTTGACGACCGCCTCCGCCGCTCCGATTTGCAGCTGGACCGAAGTAGCGCCCTTGACCGCCGCGATTCGCCGGGCCACCTGATCCCAGCTCACTACCGCCCCCAGCGCTTCCCAGACCGGCCGGAGGGGAACCAGCAGACAATCCTGTTCCATCCGAGGCTCGATTGCCAGTTCGAGCGGCGCATCGTCAACCACAATTCGGATCGAGCCGTTATCCGCCCCCGTGGCCGGTGACGGCAGCGCCGATCCTAAAATAAGAAGCGCACCAAGCGCAAAGATCAAACTTCGCGCCAGTCGCCCCCAAACCCTCGGCATACCCATCCTCCTTGTCCAGCAATTGTTCCACGTGGAACAATTGCCGCGCCCTTCAAGCCTCCCCAATTCCCAGCAAAGCCTCCAGTCGAGCCAACTGCTCGGGATGGTCGATCTCGATTTCGATCAAGCCTTTTCCTTTTTTGCTGCGCGGCCAGCGGATCCGTACCCGAGCGTCGAGCCGGCTCCGCCAGCGCTCTTCCCGACCCGCCCAATCCGGAGAGCTCCCGGTCGCAATCGTTTCGTTCGAGGGTTTTTCCCCCTCGGTTTCCATTTGCCGGCGCACCAGCCGCTCCAAGTCCCGGACTGACAGTTGTTGTTTTCCCGCCAGAACCGCCAGCGTCTGCCGTTGTTCGGGATCGGGCAGGGCGAGCAGCGCTTTGGCATGTCCGCGGCTGAGGACCCCCTGCCGCAGCAGTTCCTGTTCCTCCGGCGAAAGCTGCAGGAGACGGATGTGATTGGCGATTTGCGAGCGGCTCTTGCCGATCCGGCGGGACAGCTCTTCTTGGGTCAGTCCCAATTCGGTCAGCAGCTGCTGATAGGCTTCGGCTTCTTCGAGGGGATCGAGATCCTCCCGCTGCAGATTTTCAATCAGAGCAATTTCCCGGGCGTTGGCGTCATCGACTTCTCGGACAATGGCCGGGAGGGTGGACCGCCCCAGCAGCGCGCAGGCTCGCCAGCGGCGCTCCCCGGCAATTATTTGATAGCGGCCTTCGGGCAGGGCGCGGACCAGCACCGGCTGCACGACGCCGTGAATCCGAATCGAGTCCGCCAATTCCTGCAGCCGGAGCTGATCAATGCTGCGGCGCGGCTGCCGGGGATCGGCCTCCAGGCGATCGAGCGGAATCTCCCGAATTTCCGGACCATCGGCGCCGAGCCCGGGCAGCAGCGCCTCCAATCCCTTGCCCAGCCCCCGCTTAGCCACCGGCCGCCACCTCCCGGGCCAGTTCGGTATAAGCCTCCGCCCCTTTCGAACGGTTGTCATAGAGCAGCACCGGTTGCCCATGACTGGGCGCCTCGCTGACGCGGACATTGCGGGGAATCGCCGTGCGGAACACCTTGTCCCGGAAGTGCCGCCGGACCTCGCCGGCAACCTGATTGCAAAGATTAACCCGGGTATCGCACATGGTCAGCAGCACCCCTTCCAGTTCGATCCCGGCATTGAGATGGCGCTGCACCAATTGAATGGTCTGAGTCAGCTGCCCCAGCCCTTCCAAGGCGTAATACTCGCATTGAATCGGAATGATCACCCGATCAGCGGCAGCCAGCGCGTTGATAGTGAGCAGCCCCAGCGAAGGAGGACAATCGATCAATATGTATTCGTAATCCGGCTGAACCCGTTCCAGCGCTCGCTTCAATTTGCTTTCGCGGGAGATGGCGTTGACCAGTTCGATTTCCGCTCCCGCCAGTTGAATCGTGGCTGGAACCAGCGACAATCCGGGAACCGCGGTCGCAACCACCACTTCCTCCAGCGGAGCGTTTCTCACCAGCACATCATAAATGCAGTGATCCAGTTGCTGTCGGTCAATACCCAACCCACTGCTGGCATTCCCCTGGGGATCGATATCCACCACCAGGACCTGCTTCCCCATCATCGCCAGTCCGGCTCCGAGATTAACTGCGGTCGTGGTTTTGCCCACGCCGCCTTTTTGGTTGCAAATCGCGATTATGCGTCCCATTCGGCTCCCGTTCACTCCCTTCCCGCGCAGCGGCGGTGCTGTTGCTATTCTAGTTCGCGTTCTACCGCTCAAGTCCTGCTCCGAGTCCCCGGGTCTTCCCAGAGCGGTTTTTTCTGAATCGTCCCCCAAGCCCGGGGAAATCGGAGTGGGGTCGCCGCTGTTTTTTCCAACACCACCAGATAATGGTCACGGCCGGTGAATTCCCGGACCGGCCGCACAGCGGTCACGGCTCCGCCCAGCACCGCTGCTGCGGAACGGGCGACCGCCGCCTCCCCTTCGCCGTCCCGGCCCCGCTGGGCCACCAGCCGCCCCCCGATTCGCAGCAGCGGCATACAGAGTTCGCTGACCAGGGGCAAGGCGCCCAAGGCCCGCGATGTCGCATACTCAAAATGCTCCCGGTACTGCGGCTGCCGGCCCAGCTCTTCCGCCCGGCCCCAGATCACTTCCACTCCCGTCAGTCTCAATTCCGCGCAGACCGACTGCAGGAATTCCGTTTTTTTTCGACTGGCCTCGACCAAGGTCAGCTCCAAATCGGGCCGCGCCAGCTTGAGCGGGATTCCCGGAATGCCGGCGCCGGCGCCGACATCCACCAGCCGGCCCGACTCCCCGATAAACAGACAACAGGTCCAGGCATCGAGCACATGCAGCCGGGCAACCTCCAGCTGATCAGTGATCCGAGTTAGATTCAGCCGCTGATTGGCCGCAGCCAGCAGTCGCAGGAATAGTTCGAGCCGCTCCCAGTCGGCCGCCGGCAGCGACAGCCCCAGCCGCTCCGCTCCGGTCTGCAGTAGTCTCCGCTGTTCAGCCGACATGCTGCCCCCGCCGTCCCCGGCTGCGCTGCTCGAGATGGACTAAGAGAACGGCGATGTCCGCTGGAGATACTCCGGCGATCCGTCCCACCTGGCCCAGGGTCTCGGGCCGAATCTGCTGCAGCTTCTGCCGCGCTTCCGACGAGAGCCCGTTCACAGCGGCATAATCGAGATCGGCCGGAAGCCGCCGGGACTCCAGGCGGCGGAAGCGATCCACCTGGGCCATCTGTTTTTTAATGTAGCCTTCATATTTTACTTGCGTTTCCAGTTCCTCCAGAATTTCCGGCTCCACCGGCTGGTTCCGGTCGAACTGGCGGCGAATTTCGGTTAAGAGGATTTCCGGCCGTTTCAACAGCTCGGCCATACTGGTGCCGCTTTTAACTGGACTGCTGGGTATTGCCGCCAGCCAGGCCTCGGCCCGGGCTTCCCCAACCGGAAAGCGGCTGCCCTCCAGCCACTCCCGTTCCGCCGCCAGCGCCCGCCGCCGCTGCTCAAACGCTTCCCAGCGCTGGGGCGTTACCAGCCCCACCTGCTCCCCGCGGACGGTGAGCCGAAGATCGGCATTGTCCTCCCGCAGCAGCAGCCGATATTCCGCCCGGGCGGTCATAACCCGATAGGGCTCGATGTTTTCCTTGCTGACTAGATCGTCAATCACCACCCCGATATAGCCTTCGGAACGGTCGATGATCAGCGGCTCCCGGCCCTGGATCAGCAGTCCGGCATTGATGCCGGCGATGATCCCCTGAGCGGCCGCCTCTTCATAACCGGAACTGCCGTTGATCTGGCCGGCGGCAAAAAGTCCGGGCACCGCCTTGCTCTCCAGGCTCAGCTTGAGCTGGCTGCCGGGCAGGTAATCATACTCGATCGCATACCCCGGCCGGATCACGGCCACCTGTTCCAATCCGGGCAGGCTGCGCAGCATCTGCAGCTGGACATCTTCGGGCAGGCTGGTCGACATTCCCTGGACATACATTTCCCTAGTATTGCGCCCTTCCGGCTCCACAAACACCTGGTGATTTTCCTTATGCCCAAAGCTGACCACCTTGCCCTCGATCGACGGGCAGTAGCGCGGCCCCACGCTTTCGATCAAGCCGCTGTAGAGCGGAGCCCGATGCAGATTCCGACGGATGATGTCATGAGTCTGGGGATTGGTGTAGGTCAGCCAGCAGGGTAGTTGATCGCGGTCGGCAAAGGGCCTGTTGAGAAAGGAAAAACACCAGCCCTCGGGATCCCCGGGCTGGATCTGCATCCGCCGATAGTCGATCGTCCGGCCGTCGACTCGGGCGGGGGTGCCGGTTTTGAACCGCCGCAACTCCAATCCCAGCCGCTGCAGCGAATCCGACAATCCTACTGAAGGAAAGTTGCCGTGTGGTCCGCTGTCATAGAGAATGTCGCCGATGATCACCCGCCCCCGCAGATAAGTGCCGGTGCAGACCACTACCGCCCGGCAGCTGTAAACTGCCCCGGTCCGGGTAACCACTCCGCTGATCCGCCCCTGCTCGGTCAAAATCTCTTCTACCAGCGCCTGCTTCACGTCCAGCTGTTCCTGATTCATGACCGTGGTCAGCATTTCCTGCTGGTACTGCTTTTTGTCCGCCTGGGCCCGCAGCGCACGAACCGCCGGCCCCTTGCCGGTATTGAGCCGGCGGACCTGGATATAGGATTTGTCGATGTTGACTCCCATTTCCCCGCCCAGGGCGTCGATCTCCCGGACCAGATGTCCTTTCCCCGGTCCCCCGATCGACGGATTGCAGGGCATCAGCGCCAGATTTTCCAGGCTGATGGTGAACATCACGGTACGGCAGCCGAGACGGGCACTGGCCAGCGCCGCCTCACAACCGGCATGGCCGGCCCCGATCACCACTACATCATAATCGCCGGCATTGAAACGCATGTATCCTCCCTCTTCATTTGCCGATGCAAAAATCGGCAAAAATTCGGTCAATAATTTGCTCGGGGAGGCTCTCCCCGGTTATTTCCCCAATCTCTTCCCAAGCGGTGCGGAGATCGATCAGGGCACATTCCTGGGGCAGTCCCTGCTCCAGCGCCGCCCGAGCCTCGATCAGGCTGTGCCAAGCGGTGGCAACCGCCTGCTCCTGGCGGAGGTTCCCGATCAGCCAGCTGTTTTCCTCGCCGGTTTCCCCCAGCGCCAGGGCCAGCAGCTCCGCTTCCAGCTCCGCCAATCCCTGGCCGGTGGTGGCGGCGGTCCAGATCACCTTCTCCCCCGGAACATAATCGATTATCCGGGCGGCGTCAATCTGCGGCTGCGGGAGATCACTCTTGTTGACCACGATTACCCGCGGCATCTCCGAGACCAAGCTCATTACCATTTCATCCTCTGCGCCCAGGCCGGCGGCCGCATCCAAAACTACCACCGCTACTTGCGCCCGGCGCAGCATTTCCCGAGCCCGCTCGATGCCGAGGGCTTCGACCAGATCGAGGGTTTCCCGGATGCCGGCGGTGTCCACCAGCCGCACCGGCACCCCCTGCACACTCACCACTTCTTCGAGGGCATCCCGGGTGGTGCCTGGTACAGCGGTGACAATCGCCCGCTCCTCGCCGATCAGCGCGTTCCAGAGGCTGGACTTGCCCGCGTTGGGTTTGCCTACAATCACCACGCGGATTCCTTCCCGGGCGGCTTTACCCCCCCGTGCTCCAGCCAGCAGCCGCTCCAACGCTTCAGCTAAGGCAGTGGTGGCTGGAATCCAATTTTCTTCCCCGGCGACTTCATCGGGGAAATCAATCATCGCTTCCATCGCGGCCATTAATCCGGTCAGCTCATTCTGCACCACCCGCACCGCGGCGCTCAATTTTCCTTCCATCTGCCGCAGCGCCAGCCGGCGGGCGGCATCGCTCCGGGCTCGGATCAGGTCGGCCACCGCTTCGGCCTGGGCGAGATCAATTTTTCCATTGAGGAAGGCCCGCTTGGTGAACTCTCCCGGCTGCGCCAGCCGAGCTCCCGCCCGCAACACCGCCCGCAGCACCTCCTGGCTGACCAGAATTCCGCCGTGGCCCTGCAGCTCCACCACCGTTTCGCCGGTATAGCTATGAGGAGCCGCCATCCGCACCGCCAGTCCCCGGTCGATCAGCTCGCCGCTGCGGGGATCGTAGAAACCCGCCGGGCGGAGAAAATGAGTCGGCCATTCGCCCAGCTGCCCCGGCGGCAGCGCCAGGACGGCGGCGGCTACAGCCAGCGCTTCCGTTCCGGATATCCGGACAATCGCGATTCCTCCTTCCCCGTAGGGAGTGGCCAAGGCCGCTATAGTATCGTCCAACATCGCTATCCTCCCGACAAAAAAGGCCGCGGCAGGAGTTCCTGCCTGGCGGCCCGTACTAATCATTCCCAGGGGATTTGGTCTACGCGGGTGATGATGACTTCTTCGGCGAGATCACCACTTTGCGATACGGCTCGTTGCCCTGGCTGTAGGTGTACACGGAGGAGTCATTCTGCAGAGCGGTGTGGATTACCCGCCGTTCCTGCGGACTCATCGGTTCCAGAATCACGTTCTTCCGGGTCCGTCGCACCTTGTCCGACAGCCGCTGTGCCAATCGGATCAATGTTTCCTCGCGCCGTTTGCGGTATTCTTCTACATCCAGGACCAGCCGGACTTTTCGATCCGATTTACGGTTGACCGCCAAGTTGACCAGATACTGCAGCGCGTCCAGGGTGTCTCCCCGTCGTCCGATCAGGATTCCCAGATCCTGACCTCGAAAGCTCATCTGGTAATCTTCTTCCTGGCCGCTGATCTCAATTTCAGCGGTTATGCCCATGGCAGCAAAGATTTGCTCTACAAAGTCAACCGCTATTTTGTCCGGACCCGGCTTTTCTACCAATTTCACCCGCGCCAGGCGATTGCCAATCAGACCGAACAGGCCTTTGGTGGGTTCTTCCAGTACTTGAATTTCTACCTGATCCCGTGCCAGTTTGAGCTCGCCCAGGCCGGCTTCCACCGCCTCATCGACGGTCTTTCCCACCTTTTCCACTGTCCTCAACGCCAGGCTCATGTTGTTTGCTTATCCCCCTTTTTTTCTTGCCGGTCTCTTCCGGGGCGGGTATAGCCTCCACCGGAGAGCGTTTGGAATTGATGTACATTTGTTGGACCGCCCCCAGGACACTAAACACTACCCAATATAAAGCCAATCCGGCCGGCATCTTGTAAGCCAGATAGCCCAAGAATAGGGGCATGGTGAACAACAAGGTTTTTTGGGTTTGATCGTTGGCTGAGGTCATGCTGACTTTCTGCTGCCAGAAGGTACTGGCTGCCGCCAGTATCGGCAGAATGAACCAAGGATCCGGATTGCTCAGATTGGGGATCCAGAAGAATCCAGCCGCAGTTTCATCGACATACGGAAATTTCAGCAATGCCTGATAAAAGGCAATTAGAATCGGCAGCTGAATCAGCAAGGGGAGACAGCCGGCCAACGGGTTGACCTTTTTCTGTCGGTATAAATCCATTATTGCGTGTTGCGCTTTTTCCGGTTCTTTCCGGTACTTTTCCTGGATCTCCTTGACCATGGGCTGAATTTCCTGCATGGCCTTGACCGATGCCATCTGTTTGGCCGTCAACGGGTAAAGCAGCATTTTCATAGCAATCGTCAGCAGAATGATGGCCATTCCATAATTACCCCAGCCGACTTTTGCTGTTAATAGATAACAAAAATTGATTACGGCGGTGAATCCGTCGACCAAACTACCCCACAAATCTGCGCCCTGCACCGGGCGCTGCGGCTCCTAATTGAACCGTTCCGGGCACGGGCTTCACCTCCTCCGCTCGCAAAATCAGGTTCGGGCTGGCGGTACCGGGTCGAAACCGCATCCTCCCCAAGGATGGCAACGACCGATCCGCAATAGGCCCAGATACAAGCCCTTCCTGATTCCATGCATGTGTACTGCTTCCGCCATATAGGTCGAACAATTGGGAATAAAACGACAGCAGGGCAATTTAAGTGGTGAAACCAGGATTTGATAGCACCTGATTCCCGCCACCACTGCTTTTCTCGCTTTCACCTCCCTTTTTCCCTCCTTCCCGGATCCGGGCTCTTCGGATCGCCTTCTCGAGGTCTTTGTGCAGGTCGGTAAACAGAGCCTGGTCAGCTCCCTTACGGGCGACCAGCAGCAAATCCCAGCCCGGTGGAATCTCCTGATCGAACAACCGGCAGAGTTCCCGCAGCCGCCGCTTGACCAGGTTTCGCGTCACCGCCCCGCCGACTCGTCGGGAAACGACCACTCCCCAGCGGGTCTCCGGCTGTAATGAGCGCCGAAAATGCAGGGTCAACCGCCGTTCGCTGATCCAGCGTCCGTCCTTGAACACCTGCTTGATGTCTCCGCCTCTATGTAATCGTTTCTCTCTCGCCAGCATCAGTCGCTCTGCCTACCCTGCTGCAGAGAACAAAAGGCCACGTAACGCGGCCTTAGGCACTCAATCGTTTTCGTTCTTTGTTCCTCCGTCGGGATAGTACTTTTTGCCCGCCTTTGGTCCGCATCCGGGACAAAAATCCGTGTACTTTTTTATGTCTACGCTTTTTCGGCTGATACGTTCGCTTCACTCAGTTCCCACCTCCTTATGCTCTTTTACGACTTAGTAATTATAGCCAAGCGCAGGTTCCATTGTCAACGTTTGTCCCCCTGATCAGATATTGCGGAGCCGACCGGGTTCTGCTATGATGTTGGTGCACGGGAAAACATAAATCCACATTTATACACAGCATGTGGATAAAATTGTGAATAACTTGACGCCACTCATCTTGCCAATAACTGATATTCCCGATCGCGGCAGAGAAGCGGCACTTTTTTTGTCTCAAAATCCCTACCCCGCGCCCATTCGGGCATTTTGGAGGTCTCCTCGCCATGTTAAGAACGAACGTAGCTCAGCTTTGGGAGCAGACCCTGCGGCTCCTGGAGAGTGATCTTCCCTCCCACAGCCTGGATACCTGGCTAAAGACCACCCGACCGTTATCCTTTGCGGACCGAACGCTGAAGTTGGGAGTGCCCAACACCTTCACCAAGAACTGGATCGAAAGCCGCTATTTATCGCTCATGATCGACAAAATGCAAAGCGTGTTGGGATATCCGGCCGGGATCCAATTGCAGGTGACGGAGCTCGAACATCACCTTCCGCGGCCGTCTCGGATCGAGGATGTTGTTTCCACTTCTTTGAATCCGCGCTATACCTTCAATTCCTTTGTCGTCGGGAACAACAACCGTTTCGCCCATGCCGCCTCCCTGGCGGTGGCGGAATCTCCGGCCCGGGCTTATAACCCGTTGTTCATTTATGGTGGGGTGGGGCTGGGTAAAACGCATTTGATGCAGGCGATCGGAAATCACATCCTGCAGCAAATGCCCGCCTTGCGGGTTGTCTATGTTTCTTCGGAAACCTTCACCAACGGTCTGATCAATTCCATCCGGGACGACACCACGGCTGAATTCCGCAGCCGCTACCGTTCCTCGGATGTTTTACTGATTGATGATATTCAATTTGTAGCCGGCAAAGAGCGGACCCAAGAGGAATTTTTCCACACTTTCAACAGCCTCCATGAGGCGAATAAACAGGTAGTCATCTCCAGCGACCGGCCGCCCAAGGAAATCCCGACGCTGGAAGAACGGCTCCGCTCCCGGTTCGAGTGGGGGCTGATTACCGATATTCAACCGCCGGACCTGGAAACCCGGATTGCCATTTTGTTAAAGAAATCACAATCTGAAAAACTGGAGATTCCCTCGGATGTCACCCAATACATAGCCGGCAACATCAGCTCCAACATTCGAGAGTTGGAAGGTGCCTTGACCCGGCTGGTGGCGTTTTCCAAGATGAAGGAAGAACCGATCAGCATGGAGTTGGCGGTGGAGGCTTTGAAAACGATCTTGCCGGAAACGAAGAGCCGCCCCATTACCATTCCCTTTATCCAGGAAGTCGTGGCCGCTTACTTTGGACTTAAAATCGACGATCTGAAAGCCAAGAAGCGAACCCGGGAAGTCACGTTTCCTCGTCAGATCGCCATGTTTTTGTGCCGGGAATTGACCGACCTGTCCCTGCCCAAGATCGGAGAAGCCTTCGGCGGGCGGGATCATACCACTGTTATGCACTCGTATGACAAGGTCAGCAGTGATCTCGAGACGGATGAATCGCTGCAGCCGCTGCTCGACGAATTAACCAGCCGTCTCCGCGCCGGTTAGGACCCTTGAGAACTACGTTTGTCCACAGTGTCAAAACCGCCGGCCAGTATCGAAGGAGCGCTTTTTCGACATTTTCACAGCCCCTACTACGACTACTAAAAGTGTTAATTACTTTTTAATAGCGCCTCGCGGCGCGAGGAGGTGTGAACCCCCCGGGGTGGAAAACGATGAATATCCGATGCGACAAAAACCAGTTGCAGACCGCCATCCAGATTACCCAGCGTTTTGCTTCCAGCAAGTCAACCCTGCCGGTTCTATCCGGGATCATGCTGGTCGCGACCCCCGGTCAGATCGCATTGCAGGCAACTGATCTGGAAGTGAGCATAACCTGCACCATCCCGGCGGATGTCAGCGAGGAAGGCGAAATCGTGGCCTCTGCCCGTTATTTGAACGATTTGGTTCGGCGTCTGCCGGAAGGAACGCTGGAACTGGTGTATGACAATCAGCAGAATCTGCTCGATTTTCGCTACGGGAAATCCCATTTTCAACTCAGCAGCATGAATGCCGACGATTTTCCGCAGCTGCCGGACATCGAGGCCGCCGGTGCCGGGTGTGTGCTGCCACCGCCGCTGTTCCGGGACAGCGTTCGGCAAGTGGGGATCGCTGCGTCCAGTGATCAGCTGCGCCCGATCTTTACCGGGGTACTCTGTGAATTCGGCCCGAACCAGTTGTCGCTGGTGACGACTGATACCCACCGGCTGGCCCGGAAACTGATTGCCTTGCAGGAACAGTCCGAGGCAGCGGCTGCGGACGAAACACCGGCGGCGTCTCCGCTATCCGTGCTGGTGCCGCAGCGGGCGCTGCAGGAATTAGCTCGCTTGCTGCGGGAAGACGGCAGCGAGCTGCAGATAGTGGTCGGCCAGGGTCTGGTCGGTTTTAAAACCGATGATTTTTACCTCACGGTCCGGCCGCTGGAAGGAAAATTTCCGGATTATGAGCGGGTTATTCCCGCTGCTTTTAAAACCACGCTCCAGACCGACCGGAGTGAGTTGCTGGCGGCTCTGGAACGCGCTTCCCTGCTGGTTTCGAGTCGTGACGGCAGCAGCATCGTCCACCTCGAAGGAGACGGGTCGGAGCTGATCGTTTCCTCGCAGGCGGCCAATCTGGGTTCGGTGCGGGAAGAATTAAGCTGTGAGCTGAGTGGGGAACCGCTTAATATTTATTTTAATGCCCGCTATCTGATCGAAGGACTGCGGGTGCTCAATGGGCAGCAGGCCCAAATGCATTTTTCCGGGGCGCTGAGTCCTTGTGTAATCAGGGGCACGGACGAGAGCGATTACTTATATCTGCTCCTGCCGGTCCGTTATTGATGAGAGCGCGGCAGAGTGTTGCTGCAGCAGCTTAGCCTCTATAATTTCCGGAATTACGGTCAGCTGGAATTGGCATGCCATCCGCAATCCAATCTTTTGATCGGGGAGAACGGACAGGGCAAGAGTAATTTGATCGAAGCGATTTGGTATTTGGGTCGAGCCGCTTCGTATCGGGGATCGCCGGATGAGCAGCTGATTCGCTGGGGAGAAGAAGGTTTTCGGATTCAGGGCGAGATCGCGTCCGGAGAATGGCGCCGCAGCATAGAAACCCGGTATTTCACCGGTCATAGGAAAGAAGTGCGAGTGGGAGGGGAGAAAGCCGCATCCTTGCGGAAACTACCCGGATTGTTCCCAGTCGTTCTTTTTTCTCCCGAGGATTTGGAACTGGTCAAAGGCGCCCCCGCCCGCCGCCGCCAATATTTGGATGAGACGCTATCGCTGCTCTTCCCGCTCTATCTGGAAAATCTGGTTCGCTACCGCCGAGCGGTGACCCAGCGAAATTCTCTGCTTCGCCTGCGGCGGCCACCGAACCGGGAAACGGAAACTGAAATCGGACTCTGGGAACAACTGCTCAGTCAGCACGGCGCCCGCCTGCTGGCTTTTCGGCTGCTGCTGCTCTCCCGGCTGGCCGATTCGCTCCGCCGCTTTCATCGGCTGATGAGCGGCAGTACCGGACTGGAAATAATCTATCGTTCCGCTCTGCCCAATCTCCGGCTGGAGAGCTTCGCTTCCCTTCCGGCCGGGGCTGCGATAGAATACAATATGAGTCAGGCCGCCATGGAAATCGAGCCTTGGTTGCAGGCTGGGCTCCACCGACAACGCCCGTTCGATCAAAGCCGGGGGGCTACCTCGGTAGGGCCGCATCGGGACGAATTACTGCTCCGCTGGCAAGGGAAAGAGGTTCGGGCCTATTCCTCCCAAGGCCAGCAGCGGGCGATTGCGCTGGCGATGCGTTTGACTCAGCTTGAACTGCTCGATCAGGGATTGCAGGAAAAACCGGTTTTGCTGCTGGATGATGTCTTTTCGGAATTGGATGACCGACGGCGCAAGAATCTGCTGACGATCTTGAGCGGAGAGCGACAGGTGTTTATCACCGCCACCGGCCGCGAGCAATTGCCGGGGATTGCTGGAGAAGGAGCCTGCTGGCAGGTGAGTAAAGGAAAGCTGACCCCGGTCAGGCAGTATTAAAAACGACAAGGAGGCGGCATGTTCCTTCATCTCGGAGGCGGCGTGTTGGCGCCCCACAGAGCTATAATCGCCATCATTGATCTCAACGAAAACAATCTCCCCGCCGGGGAATTGATTCAATATTGGGAGAGCCGAGGCAAGCTCCAGCGGATAGCGGAAAAAGGGAAGGAAAAGTCTCTGATCATCACCGGCGAACGCCAATATCTGTCGCCGATTTCCAGCGTGGCGTTGGGACGGCGGGCCGGCAGCCTGAAAGAGATGCTGAAGGAGGCTGAAAAGGAAGCGTGAGAAAGAAAAAAAATCCGGCGGCGATCGCCGAGTATGGCGCCGATCAAATTCAGGTTCTGGAAGGATTGGAAGCAGTTCGGAAAAGACCGGGGATGTACATCGGCAGCACCGGTCCTCGCGGCCTCCATCATTTGGTTTACGAAGTGATCGACAATTCCATCGATGAGGCTCTGGCCGGTTTTTGCGATCGGATTGCGGTCACCATTCATGAGGATAACTCGATCACCGTGGATGACAACGGCCGGGGAATCCCGGTCGATATTCACACCCAGACCGGGAAATCGGCGGTGGAAGTGGCGCTGACCATGCTCCATGCCGGCGGCAAATTCGGGGGCAAAGGCTACAAAGTTTCGGGCGGACTGCATGGAGTCGGAGTCTCGGTGGTCAACGCCCTTTCCGAAACGCTTCAGGTTTGGATTCGCCGCGACAATCTGCTCTATTATCAGGAATATCACCGGGGTGAGCCGGTCAGCCCGCTGCAGACGCTGGGGGAGGCAATCGACACCGGCACTCGGATCCGATTTAAACCGGACCCGGAAATATTCGAAGAACTGGAATATAACGCGGAAACCATTTCATCCCGGCTGCGGGAACTGTCGTTTCTGAACCGGGACATCCGGATTTCCTTGCATGATGACCGTACCGGGCAGCAGGAGGAATTCTATCATCAGGGCGGGATCGCCGATTTCGTCTCGTACCTCAACAAGAACCGCGACCCATTGTTTTCGCCTCCAATTTATTTTTCAACCGAACGAGAGCGGATCATCGTCGAAATTTCGCTGCAGTACAATGACGGTTACAGTGAAAACGTCTTTTCCTTCGCCAATAACATTCGGACCCAGGAGGGCGGCACCCACGAAGTCGGATTCCGGGCGGCCCTGACCCGGCTGGTCAACGATTATGCCCGGCGTCACAATCTGCTCAAGGAAGCGGACAGCAATCTCCTCGGCGAAGACATCCGGGAGGGGCTGACCGCGATCATCAGTCTCAAGGTCCCGGATCCGCAATTCGAGGGCCAGACCAAGACCAAGTTGGGGAACACCGAAGTGCGGGGAATAGTCGACGGCGCGGTCGGCGAGTACCTGGGAACATTTTTGGAAGAGAATCCGGCAGTCGGCCGCCGGATCATCGATAAAGCGCTCAACGCTTCCCGGGCGCGGGAAGCGGCTCGCAAGGCCCGGGAACTGGTCCGCCGCAAAAGTGCGCTGGAATCGGCCACTCTGCCCGGTAAACTAGCGGATTGCAGTTCCCGCGATCCCGCCCAAACCGAACTCTATCTGGTCGAAGGAGATTCCGCCGGCGGATCGGCCAAACAGGGCCGGGACCGTCGGTTCCAGGCGATTTTACCGCTGCGCGGGAAAATTCTGAATGTGGAAAGAGCCCGGCTCGATAAAATCCTGAGCAACGAAGAGATTCGGTCCATGATTACCGCCATCGGCACCGGCATCGGGGATGAGTTTGATCTGAGCCGGGCCCGCTACCATCGGGTGGTGATCATGACCGACGCCGATGTTGACGGTTCGCATATCCGCACCCTGATCCTGACCTTTTTCTACCGCTATATGCGTGATCTGATTGACGAAGGGTATATTTACATCGCTCAGCCGCCGCTGTATCGGGTCAAACGGGGCAAGGAGCAGTATTATTGTTATTCCGATTCGGAACTGCAGCAAACCCTGAAGGGATTGGGGCGGGCCAATTATAGTCTGCAGCGCTATAAAGGTTTGGGTGAGATGAATCCGGAGCAGCTCTGGCAAACCACCATGAATCCGGAAAACCGCACGGTGCTGCAGGTGACAGTGGAGGATGCGATCGCCGCCGATGCGATTTTCACGACCCTGATGGGCGACAAAGTGGAGCCCCGCCGGGAATTCATTCAAGCCCATGCCCGGGAAGTGCGGAATCTAGACATTTAAACCCCCAGCCATCCCATTGCCAGGATTGCCAGCCGCCGCCCTGAACAACTACCACCAAGCGAGGTGGTGCGTTGGGGGCGGTTTTCGTTTGCAGCCGGCTGATCCCCGACGGGAGGGCGGAGGAAAACCAGAAGGGATGAAACCGGTCTCTTTGCAGCTGCAGCAAGAAGAGATGGCAACCCCAGGAATAATCCCGGGACTCCTGCCAAAAGGGACGGGAACGGCCGAAACTGCCTTGTTTCCAGACCAGCAGCAGCAGTTCCGGCTTGCCCCGGCCATCGATGTCGGCCAGCAGAAATTCCTGGACCTGCCATTCCGGGGGAGTGTGCCACAGCGGCATTCCCTCTTCCGCGACCCACAGCGTATGCTTATCGAGGCGATATGATTCGGTACGGCCATTGGCGTTCAAGTCGGCGGCGGCAAAGACCGCGGGCGGCGGGTCCGGAAGCCGGGGGCAATTCCGGCCATATCCCCAGAGCAGCAGAAACAACCCGAGCAGCACCGCCAGCCCGGCCCAGAGAGTCGGGCTGGCGGCATTAGGGCGGTGCACGATTATTCAATCTCCCGGAGCAGGATCCCTTCCCGGGCGGTGAAGGGCTGGGTCCAGGAGGGAGGGGGAGGAGCGCTGCCGGAATTCAGCATTTCCTGCCAGGCTTGGTCGGTAAGCCGGTCGCCGGCTGCCCACGGGAATTGGTAATAGCTGAAAACCGCTCCCTTGGCCAGGCGCAGGGAGCCGGCCACCGGCACCACGACATAGATCTCGGAGACGTAACCGGTGCCCACCTCGAGCACGGTGTTGGGAGGAGCGGTGGCGACGTCGGCCACTACCGGGGAAGGATTTTCCCAGATCTGGGAGCGACTGACCACGCCTTCTTCCCGCAGGGCCTCCAGCCAAAAGTGCTCGAGCTGGCCGCCGAAGGAGCGGATCAATTCGTAATCCGGTTCGGTAAGGGGCAGGTCGGCCAGCTCTTTTTCCGCTATTGCCTGCAGCGAACGGGCCAGTTGCTCCATCCGGTCCAGGTTCTGGCGATCGCCGGCAGCCAGCAGCTCCCGACTGAGGAGGCCCTCCCGAGTCATGGCGGTGAGCGCCGCCAGGCGGGCGAAGAGGAGGGGATTAGGCTCGACATAACCCCGATCGTCGGCGGCTTCCTCGCCGCCTCCCATTTCCGCGTAGACTTGTTTAGCGTAAAGAATCGTGTCGTGTTTAAGTTCGGCCCAGCTGCCCAAAAAGGTGACCAACTGCTTGCCGCTCCAAGCCGGACTGCGCATGAATGCAGGATAGCCGGGGCCGTATTCGGTTACCAGCGGGCGCAGGGTGTAGAGCCAGTTCCAGTAAAGGTTCTGGCTCCAGCTGTCCAAGGGCAAACTGCCGATATACTGGCGGAGGCGGGACATATTTTCCGGATAGTTGGGGAAATCGGTGTCGCCCTGGCTCTGGAGCTGGGCATAGGCCGGAACTGAGCCTAAGGCCGCCGGGATGTCCAGGCCGTCGGGCAGGAGCCGGCGCTGGCCGTCGGCCCGTTCTTTGACTTCCCGATAGATCAGCCGCTGAAAGATTGCGGCGTCGAGTGTGAACCGCTGACCGAGCAGGCGGAAGCCCTTGATTTCCCGCTCCCGGTCGGGCTGGATGTTTTCGTCGAAGATCGGGATGGAGTTGAGCGCCGGCGGCTCCAGGGCGGCCGCTTGCCGGCGGAACTGCTCCCAGGCGGCGGGGGAAGCGATCAGCTGGCGGGGACTGGGCGACGGGCCAAACGCCGATTCCAGCACCGGCAGCAGCTGATGATAACCGAGGTCATCGCTCTTGCCGACAAAGAAACTGGTGGGCTGATAAATCTGCTCCCATTTTTTCAGAGCCGCGGGGTCCTGGCGCAAAGCCAGGGTGATCAAGGCGGCGGAGCGAGTTTCGTCTTCGTTCTTGAGCCGGAAGGTCAACCGGCCATACCACATCATGGCTTGAAAATAGCGGCTCAAGGCCGGATCCTGGGCGTAATGGCCGCGGGGAATATATTGGCTGTAGTCTTCTTGCAGCAGTTCCAGCGGATCGGGGCCGGCGCCGAGATTCATCACCGGCGAGGCGGCGGTCTGATTATGCTGCCGGATCAAAACCAGTTCCTGGCTGACCGGCAGATCGACGATTGCGGGGATCGGGGTGTTGGGTTCGAGCAGACAGCTGCCCACGCTGAAAAAAGCCAGATTGCGGCGGGCGGCATTCTCCCAGGGGGTTCCCGCGAGTTCCTGCGTGTGACGGCTGGCCGCGGCCAGCAACAGCCGGTTGAGCTGCTGCAGCTGCGGCAGCAGCTGGGTGCGCTCGGTGGTTTTTAATAAATGGTTGAAATACAGATGATAATTATGAAGCATGGCGTCGGTGGTCACGAAATTGGGAACGCCGGCATAGCGATTGGTTTCATAGACTTGGAAAAATTCCGGATGCTGGGCCGGCACCACGGCGAAGCTGTTGGCCGCGAGCAGTTGCCGGGCCTCGGCAGAAAACACGAAACGCTGGCGGTTGACCACATTGCTGAGATCGGCCGCGACCTGATAGGCAGGCAGGTTGGGCTGGATGGTCAGCTGCGGATCCTGGTAGGCGGCGAAGGCCGTTCGGCTGGGAACGGCGGGGGCGGGCGGCTCTCCGATCAGCTCTTGTTCACTGCAACCGCTGCAACTGGCCAGCAGCAGCAGGAGTAGCAGCCCGGCGATGAGCCGGCGGGCATTCCGAGAGATCATGGTGGCAGCCTCCTTTCGGGCGAGGTCGTGGTTGACCGTTAAATAATTCCCCTTCCGATCCGGATATCCCTTTCAGTTCCCGGCCGCCGCTCCGAAATTTCGGGGAAGCCGGAGCGTAGCCGGGAATCCGACTATCGGTCGGAAGCGCGACTGTAGTAAACTGGTAGAGGATTTAAGGGAGCGAATTACACCGGGAGGTGAGGTTCACTGCGTATCGGCTTTCTCTACCTGGGGCTGGCGACCCTGGCCTTCAGCAACATGGAACTAGTTGGAAAAATGGTTTCCTCCGGCCTCCATCCCTTTCAGATCACCCTTTGGCGCTTTCTGATCGGCAGCCTGATTTTGCTCCCGCCGGCCTTGCTGGAAATCAGGCGGCGCCGGCTGCGGTTAGAATGGAAGGATTGGAAGTTTTTTATCGGTCTCGGCTTTTTATGCATTGTGATTTGTATGAGCTTCTTCCAAACCGCGATTCTGCTGACCAACGCCTCGATCGTGGCGGTGGTATTCAGTGCCAATCCGGTCTTTACCATTCCCTTTGCATATTGGCTGCTCAAGGAGCGGGTGACCTGGCTGACCGTGCTCGCCCTGGTTCTCGGCTTGAGCGGAGTGCTGGTGATCATGCATCCCTATCTCCGGGCCTCGAGCGCTGATTTGCAGGGCATCGGGCTGGCGGTTTTGGCCGCTTTGACATGGTCGCTCTATACCGTGCTGGGCAAGCAGCGGGTGGGCTACTATGGCGGAATCGTGCAAAACTGCTTTTCCTTTTGGGCCGGGATCCTGGCCCTGTTGCCGCTATTTCTGGTCTTCCGGATACCGGTGCTGGCCGGGATCGGCGCCGACAACATTTGGCAGCTGCTCTATCTCGGGATTTTTGTCAGCGGCTTGGGCTTCTTTTTTTATTTTGCCGGGATGGGGCTGACCTCAGCCGGCACCGGCAGCGTCGTTTTTTTCATAAAACCGGCTTTAGCCGCCTACCTGGCCCATCTCGTCCTGGGCGAAGCGTTGAGTTCCAGCCTGCTGCTGGGAACCGCCCTGATCATTCTGGGTTCTCTCTGTTTCTTCCGGCGGGCGGCTGCCGCCGCGGCCGGAAAATAGTATAATAATACAATGCAAGAAAACGAGGAGGATGACCATGACCGACGCTAAACCCATCATTACCTTTCATGGACACGGCTGCACCCAGCTCACCAAAGGCGACGTCTCGATCATTATCGACCCGTTTCTGAACGACAACCCGCAGGCGAAAGTAACAGCCGCTGAGGTCAAGGCCGATTATATTCTGGTGACCCACGGCCATTTTGATCATTGCGCCGACGTTTGTGAGATCGCCAACAACAACCGGGCGATGATCATTGCCACCTACGAGACCGCCAACCAGGTGGCGTGCGACTGTCCCGATCCGGTGATCGACACCCTCGGTTTCGGAGCTAAGAAAGCCTATGATTTCGGCTTTGTCCGGGTGACCCCGGCCTGGCACGGTTCCGGCGTGGCCGGCGCTCTGCCCAGCGGCTTTGTGGTCAACTTCTTCGGCTCAGTGATCTATTTCGCCGGGGATACTGGATTGTTTTCAGACATGAAACTGCTCGGCGAACTGGAAGACATCGATTATGCCGTGCTGCCGATCGGCGGCTACTTCACCATGGGGCCGGAAGACGCCGCCCTGGCCGCCAACTTTGTCCGAGCGAAAGGGGTTTTCCCGGTCCATTACAATACCTGGCCGCCGATTGAGCAGGATGTGAACGCCTTCAAGCAGCTGGTGGAAGCGCAGTTCAATATTCCGGTATACGCGCTGGCACCGGGGGAGAGTAAAGAACTCTAATCCATTGCCCGCGATTGCGGCGGTACAGTAATACAGCTACGAAGCAGGTGATGCAGGGGTGGAACCAAGTCAATCCCAGGTGGTTCCGATCGATATTAATCAAGAAGTGAAGCGCTCCTTCATGGACTATTCCATGAGTGTTATCGTCAGCCGGGCGCTGCCGGATGTGCGGGACGGCCTGAAACCGGTGCATCGCCGAATACTATACGCGATGCACGATTTGGGGATTACTTCCGAGAAACCCCATCGCAAGTCCGCCTATGTGGTCGGGGAAGTGCTGGGTAAATACCATCCGCACGGCGACACCGCGGTCTATGACGCCATGGTGCGGCTGGCCCAGGATTTTTCCTCCCGGTATCCGCTGATCGACGGGCACGGCAATTTTGGCTCGGTGGACGGAGATTCTGCGGCGGCGATGCGTTACACTGAGGTCCGGATGTCCCGGATCGCATTGGAAATGCTGGAAGATATCGACAAAGAGACGGTCGACTTCCGGATGAATTATGACGATACTCGGGAAGAACCGGTGGTTCTGCCGGCCCGCTTTCCCAATCTGCTGGTCAACGGCTCCACCGGCATCGCGGTGGGCATGGCTACCAGCATCCCGCCCCACAATCTGGGTGAAGTGATCGACGCCCTGTTTGTCTTGATCGCCGACCCGGAGGCGGATGCCGAGCAGCTGATGGAAGCGGTCAAGGGCCCTGACTTCCCCACCGGCGGAATCATTATGGGCCGCAAGGGGATTTCTGATGCCTACCGAACCGGGCGGGGGGCGATCCGAGTGCGAGCCCGGACCAGCGTCGAGGAAGGTACCGGGAGCAAGCGGGCGATCGTGGTCAGCGAGCTCCCCTATATGGTCAACAAAGCCCGGCTGCTGGAGAAAATCGCCGATTTGGTCAAGGAAAAGCGGTTGGAAGGCATCTCCGATCTGCGGGATGAATCTG
>Ga0302252_1000672_pt1 | contig 26719 bp, 27 predicted proteins | sample AAG_RA_Leu_MG_FD_193511 | JGI IMG/M metagenome (GOLD analysis project Ga0302252, IMG submission 193511) | Enriched activated sludge microbial communities from anaerobic digester in WTTP, New Holstein, Wisconsin, United States - AAG_RA_Leu | ecosystem: Engineered > Bioreactor > Anaerobic >... | reverse complement strand
CGAGCATGTTGTGGCAGCTGATATCAACTCAAGCGCCTGCACTCACCTGGCCGAGGAGGGTCCCTTTGAAGAGCTGGATGCCCTAAAGGCCGACAGGTATCTCGAAATTGTAAAGAAATACCGGATAGATACCATATTCAACCTGGTTGCACTACTCTCCGCCACCGGCGAAAAAAAACCCCAGCTGGCCTGGCATGTTAACATGGGCGCCTTGATGAACTCCCTCGAGATTGCCAGGGAGAACAGCTGCGCCGTTTTTACCCCCAGCTCTATCGGCGCATTTGGCCCAACATCCCCCCTCGACAACACCCCACAGGATACCGTGATGCGCCCCACAACAATTTACGGCATCTGCAAGGTAACCGGCGAGCTGCTGAGCGATTACTACTTCCTGAAGTATGGCGTTGACACCCGTAGCGTTCGTTTTCCCGGAATAATATCTAATGTTACCCTTCCCGGCGGAGGTACCACCGATTACGCTGTGGAGATTTTCTACGGTGCAGTTCAGCATAAGCACTACGTTTGCCCTTTGCCCGAGGGAACCTACCTCGACATGATGTACATGCCCGATGCTCTTGATGCCTGCGTGCAGCTTATGGAGGCCGACCCCTCGAAGCTGAAGCACCGAAACAGCTTCAACGTAACCGCCATGAGCTTTGAACCCTCACAAGTTTACTCGGCAATCAGAAGACGGATTCCCGATTTCACCATGGAGTATAGCGTTGACCCGGTTAAGAAGGCCATTGCCGACAGCTGGCCCAACTACATGGACGACTCATGCGCCCGCCAGGAATGGGGCTGGAGCCCCAAGTGGAACCTCGAAACCATGACCGATGACATGCTTAGGGCAATAGGCGAAAAGATGAAGAAGGGACTGCTTGGGTAATACCCAACAACGGTAGAACGCACAAGGTGGTTTATTTGGATTAAACCACCTTTATTTTTTTATTCCCTATAGCCCTTGCGCTTAAGGGCATTGATGAAGTATTCCTTATCGGGAAGGAGCTTTAGAGCCGGTTGTTCCAAAACCCTGCAAGCTCTGCATCGAACCTACTCCCCTTCGGCGAAGTTTGTAAGTTCGTCGTTTATAAATCGCGGTCTCCTGACCGCCGTTAAAAAGATTACTTCTCACCATTCTAAGGTAAAGCTGCACACATACTACAACCCTTAAGCCAAGCTACAAGTAGAATCTTGCACGGTCAGACACCTCTACTCAGGTACGACGAAGTTGCAGACATTGCCGAGCGAGGGCAGCTCATCATAAAGTACCATTTTTCAAAAAAAATTACTACGTGATTTTTGCTTAGCTCGGCATAACTCGAACAAGTTCGGTTCTTCCCTCACTTTTCGCAAAAATTCGATGGGGCTTCGCCCCATACCCCAAATAGCCAAAGTTTCAAATAGTCAAATAACCTATAAATCCCTCACGCAACGAACAGAAAAACCCCAACTCTTATTGTTGCTGTTCCTGCCTACATCGCTGTACTTGTAGTACATGTCTCGGTTCCAGGCGTAATTGGTATTGCTCTCGGTAGAACTCCACCAGTAACCGCCGTCTCCAATGTTGCCGAAATAACCATCGTAACTACGGTAGCCCCCCGGAAGAGCCGAAAAGCCGTAGTCGTCGGTGCCGTTTCCGTTGGAGCTCCACCCGCTTTTGGCTTTTAGCTTGGTGCCCTCATTGCTTCCCACAAAACCGGTTAGCTGGTCCCACTCCGCATCGCTGGGCAGGTGCCAGCCCGTGGGGCAAACATTTTTTGCGGTTTGCCAGTCGTATAAATAACCGTACTTTGCAACATTGCCTTCGTCGTTCCAAAATGCCCAGTAATTACCATTGCTGGGTTTATATGCCAGATTCTCGGCCATCCAAACCTGTTTGCCAATGGTTACGTACTTATAGGTTTTTTGGTCGCGGGGATCAGTGAATGTACCAGTTGAAGTAAATTCAGCCACATCAAATTCCCACCGTGTTTTTCCACCCTGCGTTACGGTAATGGTTTCGTTTACCTCCTTTTTGCCGTTTACCAGCTTAACGCTATGGCTGCTAAAGGCAAGCGTTGTTTTAAAAGGTGTTGTACCAACAGAAGCCCCGTTTACCCATAGCTGTGCGCCGCTGGGGGTGCTGGCTATGGTTACCTCCATGCCGGTGGGGAGGGTTTCGTTTATTTCGGTGGTTTGCCCCTCGGTAATGCTAACTGTTTTGTTTACCGTGCCGTAGCCGGGCTTTTCAAGCGTAAGCGTGTAGCTACCTACCAGTAAATCCCTCACAGTTGTAGGGGTGGTGCCGTAGTCCTTGCCGTTGAGCTTAATGTTTGCATCAAATGGGGTACTGGTAATATCTATCCTCCCAGTTTTTGGCTTAAGGTCGAGGGAAATGTTCTGCGCTTTCCCTGCTTCCACAACCAGCTGGCGTTCTTCGGGGTAGTGCTTGTCGAGTTCGGCTTTAAGGGTGTATATGCCCGTTAGCATACGGTCGGAATAGGTGCTATTTGCCTTTTTGGTGCCATTAATAAGGATATCGGCAGGGGGAGTGGTTTTCACGGTAATATTGGCAAACGCTGGCTCCATGGTAAAGGAGACGGTGGTGGTTTGGTTATCGGTAACCGTAACGGTTTTGGCCTGCGGCTGGTACCACTGGCTGGTAAGCTTAAGGGTTTGGTTTCCGCTGCTTACGCCCTCAAGGGTTGCGGGGGTGGTTTTACCCGTGTTCTCATCGTTCAGGTATATCATCATGCCACTCTCGGGGCTTGAGGTTACAAAGATGTTCCCAAACCGTGGGCGCATGGTAAAGGTAAGGGTTTCACGTTTCCCTTTCAGGGTTACTTTCCCGGCCTCGGGGTGGTAGCGGGGCAGCTCAATGCGGTAGGTGTATTCGCCCTCGGGAAATTGGCCTGTGTAGGGCGTTGTTCCAACCAGCTTCTCTTCTATAAAAATATTTGCACCCTTTGGTTCGCTGTCAATAGCCAGCCATTGGGTAATGATTTCAGGTTTTTTCACGATCTTTTCAATCTCAGCCGTAATGAGCTTCATCTCGTAAACCGTTGCCGATTGGATTGGGATAGGGTACTGGTATTCCCTGAGTATTCCCAGCAGGTCGTGCTTAATTGTTAAAAACCTTGCCCCACGGGGTACGTAAAGCCAGTACTCACCCGTTTTGCGCTCGGCCGAAACAATACCTAAAGCATCGGAATCCCAGACAAAGTCTGTTTCGGGTGTTACCACCTTAATTATTGCGCACACCTCGCCGTTCTGGTCGCGTTTGGGGAAGTTAACCCTTGCATCTAAATCCTTTTCTAGCAATCGAAATGATTCTACGGAGATATTCTGCGAGTAACAGGTACCAATTCCAGAGATTATAAGGGTTAGAAAAAAACGCTTCATTGAAAAATATTTTCGTTGTTATTCGTAGTATGGGAGTTGAAGTTAAAAGAAAAAATCTACAGAAAGTCGGATAAGCTAAAGTTTTTTTCGGGATGCCAGGTACGGACGTGTATAACTGGCTGGTTGGCGTCGTTAAAATCAACCATTAGGAACAGGTACCCCGAGTCGCCGTAGTTGGACGAGAAGTAGTCCTGCTTAATCTCTATTCCATAAACCTCACCGCCCTTGCCCGATTTTCGAACCGTGTTGTCCTCAAACCGGATGTTAATAAACTCGTTGCTGGCAAAGGAGTGCCTCAGGTTCCTGATGAATTGCTCCTTGGTGTAACGGTTAAGCTTTACAATATTATTGTTAAGGTATGGGTTATCGCCGGTAGCCTTAACCTTTAGCACAGAACCAACGATGATAAGGGCATCATCGGCAAAAAGGCTCTCGATGTAATCGGCCCGCTTAAGGGCGTAAGCCGTTTTATAGTTTTCCAGAAAATTAATGAGAATTAGCCTAACCCTTTCGTCCCAAACGTCCTTCCCAATAATATCATTTATGGCCTTTTGCTCTAATCCGAAGGAGATATTTGATATTTTCTTCTCCTCATTAAATTGAAAAACAACATCCTCAATAAAGTTGCGGTTGTTGTTCTTAAAATGGAAGCTCATGGTGAGCGCCCTACACATAACCACTTTTTCAAAATGGATAAACTTAAATTCGGGCTCTTTTACTATCCTTGCCCGCCCGTACTGCAGAAGACTTTTATACATCTCGTAACCCTCAGGGGTAAAAAGTGATTGCGCTGCCTGATAGTTTTCGGTACGGATTGAGTTGAGCAGGGAGTTCATCTTTTCTTCGTAGGGTTTCGTGTCCTGTACCATTGTAACACCTCCAGCTGTTTCTGGCAGGCTAATTGGCTCTTCAACTTTTCCAACGGGCACGCTAAAGTAGCTGCCACGGAAGGGAACCACGCTTAACTTTGCCATTACATCCCTCAGCTCATTATCAATGGCGGTTTCGCCCTCGAAAACATATTCGGCCTTAATCCTTATCTCGTTTATATCTGATTTTCCAAAAAACTCTGCAATGCCAATACCATCCTTTGCGCTGTAAATATTTGTCCAGTCCCTGCCAGTCCAGTAGCTGTAGTCGAAATTTCGTGCAGGTTCGTTTTGGTAGCGAATATTTAAAAAGTAACGGGTTAAATCATCCATCCTGTTGGTTCCGGCAATTGTTACCCTAACATCAGCGAGAACAGTGTTTATCTGCATGGGCAGCCAGGATATTAGTAGCCTGTCATTCCCTTTATCATCCTTCATGCCAATAGTATTGGCGTTGGGGTGGCTACGAAGCAGAGTTAGCGACCAGTAGTAGTAGCGCAGGGCATCTGCAACCCTGCCACTTAGTGCAGCTTGTTCACCGTTACGTGCAAATTCAACAATTTTTCTTTCCCTGTCGGAGAATATTTTGTCTATTTCGTCCCGCTTGATATACCTGAAAACCTTGGCATCAGGTTCGTTGCTTATTACAATACGCTCCGTATTCCTAAGCGTTGCTGATGAGTAGGTGCTTATCACCCCTTTGAAAACTTCTTCAAAGGTTTGTTTACCCGAACCCGTTACTTCCTGTCGCAGTAGGTCGTATCGGCTCTCAACCTGAACAGAAATCTGATTGGAAAGCATTCCCAAAGCTTCCTGGTCGGCGCTGTTGAGGGTTGTTCCACTACCTTCACCCCAAATATAGGTGTGGCGGTCAGCCTTTATTTGGTCGAGGGTTTGGCCTGAAACATTAAGAGAAATTAAAACCATCACAAGGGTTACGAATAAACCTTTCGAACTATTCTTATATACCTGTTTCATTTTCCTGGTTCGTTGGTTTAATTTTTAGAAAGCACCACAATATAAATATTTTTTTCAGCATGTTCAATCAGCGTTGTAAAAATGAAGCCTTTTTTTGCAGCAAAGCGGCTGCCTGTGTGGTGGGGCTGCAAAATGTGGCTTAATGTGGGAGGGGAATTTAAAATTTTTACTAATATGTGACGGGCAATTAAAATGGTAAAATATATTATTGTTTTTCAAAGAGCTAAATTATTCAATTTCAAAGCGTAATAACCTTTTCCGTTTCGTCATACACTTGTTGCCAACGGTCAGAAATATATGCAGTTGCTGACTGCGGGCTTCGTACCTGACCACCGAAGCAAACACCGATGCGGGTCAGAATGCTCGAATAACCACTTAAACCCCAATGTTTTATACACGATATTATGCGCTGGTTATTCATTTCTCATTTTTTAATTTTGATTTGAAATAATATCTACTAAGTCTTGAAAAATTAATTCGACTAATCCATCAGTTGAAAAAAAATTGTTATCGTCCATGTCCCTCCAACCCACAATATTATTTGAGGTTACATAATACTTTTTCTTGTATTTCTTCAAAATGCTTTGATTGTTCTTATGAATTATTATTTCCACAAAAGCACCTTCTATCGAATTAGTAGCTACTTGATTGTCCTTTAAGAAAATTGAAACAGAGTCGAAAATGACACTTAAAATAGCTATTGGAATATTTGAGAATATATGCTCCGTTTTTTCTCTAAAAAAGAGGTTGTTTTCTTTAGCAACTTTTTCTAATTTAAGATATAATTTACTTTTCAGATTTGCTGCTTCTAATCTTGCTTGGTCTGCTAATTCTTGACTATGAAATACTTTGTTTTTAAAAGTTTCTTCATATTTTTTCTTAGCAAGATTTGATTTGAGTATTTCTTCAGAAGTTTGTGGAAATGATACTCCTCCAAAGTCTGTAATTTTTTTTCTTAATAATCTAGTCAAATCATCCAATTTGTCGAATTTATGATACAGATAGGTTTCAGGTAGCCATGTCGGTTTTGATGAATTATCTAATTTGCAAAATAATATTGGAGAATTATCAGTTTTTATGGTTTTTTTGAATCTTTCTTGTATTACTGAGTATTCGATTGCAGTCCAATCTGTGTTCCCATACTTTTCTCGGTACAAGACTAAAACAAATCGAGCTTGATTAGCAAAAATTTCGCTGAATACATTAACTCCATTTGAAAAAGTTATTTTGTCTACATCTTTTTTGTAAAAAAAGATTTTATCAGAATTACCTAATTCATTTACAATATCCCAGCCTAATTGAGCATCTTCTTCAAGTAAGGAAATCGCTAAATCATATTTATAATCCATAGAAATCATATTTAATTCAATTCAAATGTTTATTGTTAGTAGGTCACCTAACTTGCCCATAACGTTCGCGTGGATTGGGGCATTGGGGGGTTAGCCGCCAACTCCATTATCACACGTTAAAATAGTTCCAAATATACAAAACAATTCCATAACCACATCTGCACCAATGCCTTAAGCCACGTGTTAGCAGTTCGTTCTTATTCTTGTCTAATTATAAGTCAAGTATTCCAAACGTCTGATGATATGGGATATTCAAATCAATAAACTGAAACTTTAAATTTGTTTCTTGTTTGAGGAGATTGTATATTTTAAGGCTTTCCGCATCAGAAGAAATATAAAATTCAACCGATTTTTCACAATCTGCTTGAGCAAAAAGTTTGGTGTCGTTTGGTATAATATTTCGTTCATTAAGTTTCAATTTTCCCTTGTTTTGAAAAACAATTTTGGCAAATTCTCCTGTTCTCTTTGAATGGTCAAGGTTGAAGGGTACGATTTGAAGATTTCTTAAAGGTAATTCATGAACATCACCACCAACACAGTATTCTGCAATTGAAATTGTAGATACCATCATTGCAATTTCTTTCTTTAAGAAATAACGAAAATATCCATCTGCATTTTTAAATAAAGGGTCGTTGTCATTCAGAAAACGAAGAAAGAAACTCGTGTCAAGTAATACTGCTTTATGCGTCATAACTACCTCGAATTTCTTTTAACCAATTTTCAGGATTAATACTACCAAGCCATGATTTTTTTGCTTTATCACGAAGCGTTTTTAAATAAACCTCATCATATTTAGGCTGGTAATCAACTAATTCGATGAATTTGAGGGTTGAAACATCTATTTCACCTGTCTCTGAATGCTGTTTTCCAACTGCTCTAATGCCAAAAGTTTTATACAGTAAATTTTCGTCATATTGCTCTAAGAAACTTATTGGGGTTTGTATCCTAACAGTACCAAGTTCTTCAGTAAAAATATGAATATTTGCCTTGTCCTTGCCACCTGCATTGGTTACTTTTCCATAGAAATAAAATTCTGCATCAGCCCATATTGCTTCTGTTCTATAATACCGAGTTGTTCTATCAACCTTTACTTCATTGGTCTTATCTAGCGAGGTTTTTATGCTAAATACATAGTTCTTTTTAGCTGCAATATCCTGAATATTCTCAAATGCTTTTGCCGTTGAAAGGTCAAGGAAATCAATATTCTGAACTTGGTTAATTTGACCAATAACAGCGTTAAATCCAATTATGTATTGAATGGAAGTTTTCAGAATATGCTTTACAGAACCTTCCTCAATCTTATAACTTATTGTTGGTCTGTCACGTTTATCTCCAGGATATAATAGATTTTCTGCATTTTCAAGAATAGAAATAATCTCCCGAATATCATAGTTATCAGGCGACAAGTCAAGATTTCCTTTTGAACCTTGTATTCTAATCTCTATATATCCAATTTTCTCCATGAAACAAAAGTAAACAATTTATTTCATATTTTTCATTCAGTCAATCATTCGGGTATCGATTTAAGAATGACCGCCAACTCATTTATAGGCGCCACTCTGTTGCGAATTATTTCCATTTTTGGATGTATAGGCGCCATAAAGTTGCGTTCTATTTCTATAAACAAATGTAAAAATTGTTTTACAAATCATCAAATGTGCTTTTAATATTTTGTAAGCTTTTCTGTGAAACATGAGTATATGTTTCGGTTGTTTTACTGCTCCTATGTCCTTGCAATTCCTGTATATATTTCCCCCTTCGGCGAAGTTTGTAGCTTCGTCGTTTTTAAATAGCGGCCTTTTGACCGCCGTTAAAAAAATTACTCTTCCCCATTTTTCGGTAAGCTGCACACATACTACAACCCTTAAGCCTAGCTACAAGCAGAATCTTGCACGGCCAGATACCTCTACTCAGGTACGGCTAAGTTGCAGAAATAGGCGAGCGAGAGTATGAGCCGTTGCGTCTTCAAGGCTCTTTGTTGCCTAGGCAGCACAAGGTAACTAAAAGCACTAACCTTCGCATACCCGATGCCAGCAATGGTTTATACCGTTGTTGTGGTGCGTTATTTGTTCTACCATTTATCGTTTGTTTCAGTTTGTTTAAATTCAAATTTTTGTTTGAATGTATAATCTAAAATCAGACTTGGACTTTTCATAAATGAAGAAGTTATTTCTGACTTTCCTCGCTTTAATCCATAAGTTTCAATACTTGTTTTTTCACCTTGCTTTGTAAGTGAGTCATCATATTTTTGTGTTAAGACAATTCTTTTGATTGTAACTCGGTATTTACTTTCTTTCAATTCAATAATTACAAAACCCGTATAATAACTTCTCGGAATATACATTGGGATACGCATTTCGGAGTATCCAACTCCTTTAAAATCAGCATCTATCTGTTTTAATTCTCCAGTTAATTTGTTTTCACTTTTTACAATATTTTCCAACAAACCTGATTCAATTACTTTGTCATAGAGTTGTTCAAAATTCATTGGCGTTTCAAAGACTTTCTGCCAAATTAAATCAGTTCCTTCTACGTGAAAATTGTTTACTGATTCTTGGCTCATTGTATTTGTCAGTAAAGCCAAAATAAAGAGATTCAATAAAATAACTCGTTTCATGTTTTTCTTTATATAATGCACCAAAATTCATTTATAGGCGCCATAAAGTTGCGTTCTATTTCTATAAACAAATGTAGAAATTGTTTTACAAATCATCAAACGGGCTTTTAATATTTTGTAAGCTTTTCTGTGAAACATGAGTATATATTTCGGTTGTTTTACTGCTCCTATGTCCTAGCAATTCCTGTATATATTTCCCCGTTCGGCGAAGTTTGTAGCTTCGTCGTTTTTAAATCGCTGTCTCCTTACCGCCGTTAAAAAAATTACTCTTCCCCATTTTACGGTAAGCTGCACACCTGCTACAACCTTTAAGCCAAGCTTACAAGTAGAATCTTGCACGGTCAGACACCTCTACTCAGGTACGGCTAAGTTGCAGGCTTCGCCGAGCGAAAGTGATTTATAGAGTTGCTATATTCTTAGTGAAAAAGACCTTTGCTCGGTGAAGTATAGCGTAGCGTAACCTCTCCGGGCAAGGGGAACGATATGATTATTAGAATCAATTGCAGACGGTTTGAAAAAGATTTATCTTTGCAGTAAGGTAATGTTGAAGGTATGGAAACAAGAGAAATTATTAGAGCAATCAGAAAACTTCCTGTGAGCAAGAGAATGCTTATAGTTGAGAAAACATTGAAAACAATTAGAGAGGGCGAAACCAGAAAGAGAATGGGTAAAGCTGCCGAATCTCTTACTGAAGACTACAAGAACGATAAAGAGCTAACCGCCTTAACTCAGCTCGATTACGAAGGATTCTATGAAACAAGGTGATATCTGGTTGATTAACCTTGACCCTACAATAGGTGCTGAAATTAAGAAAACGAGGCCTGCAATAATTGTAAGTGATAATTCTCTTGGTAAACTACCTTTAAAAATCATTGTTCCTCTGACTGATTGGAAAGAAAAATACGAAATTGCACCATGGATGGTACATATCAAACCCGATACTTTGAACAACTTATCGAAAGAGTCTGCTGCTGATTGCTTTCAAATAAGATCTTTATCAGAAGAAAGATTCATTAAAAAACTCGGAAGAATTTCTGTCAAAAACCTTGAGGAAATTAAAGATGCGCTGTCGAAAGTTTTGACAATAGAAAACTATTAAAAACACGCCCTATTGAGTTGAGCCTGTAAAAAGTAATGCGGCGGTATAATCACCGCCGAACTATCATTAGCAGGCTGAGCCTGCTATTTTTGAAATGACTTACCCTGGAAAACATACAGTTAGCTATATTTACCAGGCAAATCCCGAATGAATAGATTAGTCTGAGGCACACAACCTCAACTAAACTCCGCTACCGCACGAACCGACCGTAGGGAGCTCAACGAAGTTAATCCTCTCGTGTGGTAGTATAGAAAAGGAAAGTAATGAATATGAATTAGTAAAAAGATAATCCAGCGGGATTATGCGTTATAAACTTAAGGACTGGAGTAGTAAGCGTTGTTGTTGAGAGGTAGGGATGAGATTGCCTCACGACTGTAGTCGTGAGGCATTGGAGGAAATTACAACTATGGCTCATCCATAAAAAAGAAGAATTTTATCTCTTAGATACACTTTTCTGCACTACAATATTTTCCAAAGCACGCTCTAAAATAATATCCTTTTGAAGCGTAATCTCATCTAGTGTCAGAGGAACCTCTATGTCTGGAATAACTCCATGGCCATAGGGTATTCTAGGGTGAAGAGCCTCACGAGCAACAATCTTAATTAGCGGAACCATAAGTTCTAAGCCAGTATTGCCTAAATGAAAATAGGCAAACTTCTCTGCATTCATCTGATAGTAACAAGTACCCGTTTCCCTACCAATAATAGTTCCAATGCCTTGTTCTGCAAATACCGCTGCAAATTCCGAGGCGGCGGATACCGAAAACTCGTCAACAAGGATATATAACCTGCCACTATAGTGAGTGCTCGATGGCACAACCATTAAGGTATCTTCTTTCCTAAAGGCGTTTTTACTAGTAATGGAATGAAAGTCACCAAAAAGAACATCATCTGCACTGTAGTTATCTGTAAAGCGAAATGCAGGATAGGTGGTATTACTTTTTACCTCCCTGTAGCAATTTCTGCGATATGACTTGCTAATAAAGTAAGATGTTAACCGGTAAAGCACATCCAGGTTACCTCCCTTATTATTTCTAACATCGATAATTAGATTATTTAACTTGTCTTTCTCCAAGGACTGAATGAAATGCAAAATAGAGTCCTCCTCGACCTGATTCAAATTGAACGAATTGATATCGATGTAACCTATATTAGGTTTTATCATCTGAATCGACATGCTTAAAGCATCATCATTAATTGTTGTTGCATTGATTGGAAGATATTTAAAACTAAACACCTGACCGTTTTCAAGGGTAAGTTTAAGAGGAGTTGATGCGGAGGGAGTATATGCCTTGAAATACATGCTCCAGAAATTGGATAAAAGTTCGGACTCTACTGGCAGCTCGTTATAGCCATCCTTACGGTAGTATTGTGTTCGTAAAAATTGAATTATCTTACCAGATGGTTGCCCATTTATTGCAACAATTGGCGTACCTGTATTAATTTGTTTTCCCTTACAAGGTTGAATAAACTGCAATACACCGTTTACAACACCTATTGATACTTCGGGAGTAGTGGCTGCCTTGTTGGAATAAGCCTCGGGATAAATGGCCGTATGTACATCTCGGATGGCGGTTACAATGGGAGTAATCAGCCTTCGGAACTCCTCCGATGTCATTGGTTTATTTATCTTTTGCTGGGTAACCATAAATAAACTATCCATTTTTTCCTTTGGGGTGTAATCATATAGCCCCGGATGCGCCTGCTCCAACCCTGTGCGCATTATACTGAATGCTTCAACCAGGTTGCTTGCAGGGTGTTTCTCGGTAATGTAATTAATCTTAGGCTTATACTTTTTGAATGTTGATGGTATCCCAAAAACACCCATGGGATCCTCCGATTTGGTTTTAATACTCCTAGAAATCTGAATATGCGGAACGTTGAAAGCTGTATCGCAATATCCAACAGTGCCAATAACATCACCACGCTTTACGGCTTCCCCTGTTTTGAAATAACGCACTGGCCGAAGCCCTGAAATATAGTACATCTCATCGGTTCCGACTTTTATTCCGATTGAATAAGAAATGTAGTTGGCAATATCCATGTTTAACTGGGGGTTTTGCTCTTTGATAATAGCAGCCCAAGAATTTCGGTAAGCTTTATCCCCATTATCATCACGAATCGTATCGGATCTTGGAAATACTTTACCTTTAAGTTTCGAAAAATTCAACGGAAATGAATGCCAGTAACCAACATCTGTAATAATCCCATCTATTGGGGCAACTACTACATCGCTATCCGTTGCCCCAATGTATAGCTCATCATAATTTAATTGACCTGCAATTGTATCGCCAGGTTTTCCGATGATTCGCTCACCAGGAGCAGCATTTTTGATGGGCCAGAGAAGTGGAGTGGGTGTTTGTGCAATTCCTATTACTACTTGAATAAATAGAAAAACAAAAAATGAGAAAATTTTTAAGTGTCGCATGATGCTAAGGTATTAGTTATATACTGTTGATAATTTACTTATTACAAAGGTTGGCGCGTCCAATGGCTTTTTCCAAGTTTGATGGCGATGGGCAAAGGTACTGAAGGTTGCATTGGGTGCAGGGTTCTGAATATCTTACTGGGAGTAATGGGGGAATGAAAGCATTTTAGTATTTTTGAAGAGCTAAAGTAACAATTTATATCACTCACCCCAAATTTGGGCATTTAGTTCGGAAACCAGCTCATTGTTACCATAAACATAACAGGCTACTAATAACCTCGAGAAAACAACATATTCTTAGGCATAAAAATTTTAAACTTTTGAAATATTACGTCTTGTAAAACGATTTCAAGTTTGGAATTATCTATGTTAGTATAATCAAATTTTACAAAACCATATTTGCTGTTAAAATAACTTGTAAGCCTTGTCTTCCCCATGCTACTTATCGCTTCACTCTCAATGATAAAGCAATCTAAATTTCCCAAATTAGTTTTAATTGTCTTTTTCCCAGTTATACTGTACTTGTATTTAAATTCAATAATTCCATTCCATAGTTTCCAGCGCTTATCACTCCATGCATCACCTATTTCTAGTTTCCAGCTCCAACTATGGCCAATCTCTAAAGGATATTTTATGTATGGATAAGGATTTAACTCTAAAATCTGAAACAAATACTCCCTAGGAGGATGAAACCAGATATTTCGTCCATTCTCTATTAAACCTGTTCTGGTGTGCTCCTTTTTATTCTTGTTAATTATATATGATATGTTCGTTTGATAAAAAGAAGGATCCGAAAATTTCTTATTTGATTTCAAAACTTCTAGTTTGAAATCTTTAACAACATTATCTTTTGTCCGATTTACATCTATAAAATCCCAGGATTGATCGTTATTGATAGAAAAGAATAATTCTTTGCCATTTTTATCAAAAAATCTATAGCTAAATGTAAAAATACCTTCACGTTTATAAATATTATTACATTCAGCCTCTGCCTTTTCAATTATATTACCATACAAATACCCATCAAATAGTACAAGATTTGTATCATCCTCTTTTACTTGAGCATATATATATGAACCTATGCTCCAAAAAATTATAAATAATATTAGTTTTCTCATGCCTATGTTTTTAGTACTAATTATCACATTTTAATAAAATCATATTACGCTAAATCCAACCTTCTCCGCAAATTTCGATATTATCATCCATAATCATCGTATAGTCGCCTTTTTGATATACGTATGTGTTGTGATTAGTATTACACATAAGATTTCCTTCTTTAATTTCAAATAATTGATCCCAAACATAACAAAAAACTTTTATAACTTATATTAATCACGTTAATTGCAAAGTGTATAATTAGGAAAGAATCTATTTTTTGAGCAAATAGGCTGCTTTTATATTTGTGGTAACCAATATTAAAAACTATTTAAAATATACTCAATAACATCGTCCTTCCCAGTTAAATAACTAGCATGAGTTCTTGGAATTACTATATCGGGTTTAAGCCCAATATTAAACCCTTTACTGCAAGAATTAATAACCATTCGGTGAGCAACCCCAAATTTAAGGCTTGGAATAGATAGATAAATTGGAACAAGGGAAGTATAAGTTGAAGTACGACCGTAAGTTTCCTCTCCAATAATCGTAGCAAAATTAAAACACTGACAAATAGCTGCAAATGTTATGGCTGCCGAATAAGTATCCTTACTTATCAGAACAAACACTTTTCCTTTATATAAGAACTCCTCATCCTTGCTTTTCTCAACACTACTGTCTAATTCAATAATTTCACCATCGTTGGCAGTGAAATAGTTATAATACTCAGAACTACGTATGTAAGAACTATCTGAGAGTTTATCTTTAAGCATATTTTCGTATAATCTTTTTTGATGTGAACTTCTTTTAAAATAAGCTTTCCCCCAACAATAATCCTTTGATGCAATATAATTAAGAATAAATTGGCTTGGGAAATCTTGGCCTCCACCATTTCCACGTATATCTATGAGCAAAGTATCAATTTTTGCAACTTTCAGATACTCAAAAATTGAGTCAATTTTTTGATTATATTCTTTTTCTAAATCAGCACTGACATCGAATGAAGGTAATGTTAATAAAGCAACCTTCATACTTGGATGTAACTGCAAGTATACTAGATTTTGAAGTTTAATAGTTGATTTTAAGAAATAATCGATACTCTGAGGAGGTGAAAAAGAACTGTTAAACTTAATTATATCATCCATTTTTGCAGCATTAACAGTACAAAAATGAGTTGAATCGTTAGCTGTTTTTTTATATCCAATCAAATATGACTCCTTACCAGAATTTACTAGGAAATCTAATGCCATAAAATCTTCTACAGCTTTTCTTTTCCTGATTGTCAAATTATCTCCAAATTTAAATTTTGAATAATCATTAATGATGTTGTCAATCCCAATATTATCTATGGATATTAATTGGTATCCAGGCTTAACTATCTCGTCAAAAACCGAAATCTTGATAAATATTCCATCATCGATTTGGTACAAAGTAAATGGAAAAATCCCTTTATTCTCATTAATACCATTGTTTATAAATTTTCCAAAAGGGCAAGTCAACTGGATGTGACCATCATTATATGAGTTAACCAATGGTAGTAACAACTTATATAGTTCTACTTCGGTTAAGCTATCGGGTAAATTTAAAACGCTTAACCTGTATAACGAATCAATCTCTTTTTTACTAATGCTGTGGTAAGGATTTGGGTGAACCTCTTCAATTGATAATCGAATTTCATCCAAAACCTTTTTCACGTCATTTTTTGAGTAAACGACAAAATCTTGACCATTGCTTTTAAATGGTAAATTGAAAAATAATAGTAGCTGAACCGAAACTATTATAAAGAGAAATCTAAATTTACTCATAACTTTTTAATTGTTAAAATTTCTAAATTTCTGTTTATACTTAAGTAGAATATAATCATTCAAAAATTCATTATAACCGTCAAAAAAACAATAACTTTTAATGTTTCTGTTTTCAAAACGCTTTTGATAACAAGGGCCTAAACAAACTGGAAGAAATTTGCAATTTAAACAAATTTCATTATCAAAACTTAATATACGATGCGCTGGCATTAATTTTTTAGTATACCCTCGAATCCGCATCAAAGAATGTTAAAAAATCGGGGAGCCCCGTAAAAAAAAGAGTTTCAGGGCTTGCCCGATAAATTTTTTTTCACTTATTTAGGTGAAAAATTCAATCCCATGTTCAAAGCTAGCTATTCTACTTCAAATATCAATTCATTTGGTGGAATAAATTTTGCAGATTCACTTATCGAGAACGCCTCGGTTTACAAAACAATCGATCAAATGCTTGGTAATCGCGATGTTAAAGCGCAATACGCTTATCGTGATCTTTTCCGTTCGTATTTTTTACTGACGCTTTGCAGCAAAGAATGTGCGGAGGACATCACCGAACGCCTGAGAAGAGAGTTTCGCCAGGTGAAAGTTGTTCAGCCGATACCATGTTAAGAATGCAAAAAGAGCTGGCAACGGAAAAAGAAACCATTGTTTCTGAAACCAATATCGAACACGATTTCAATACCAACCTGCCAATGAACAGGCTGATGATTAACCTGTTGGTGCAGACAGGGCAGTTGTCCCCTCAAAATGGATAAAACAAGGCAGGAGCTATGTATTGAAATTCTTCACTACAAAAAATATCACCTGGTATTTGAGTAAAGCTGATTAACCGATTGAGCAACAAGGAGGAAGCTATGCCAATGAGTAAAACTTAATTAGTTGATTATGTGCATTAAACACAAAAGAAAAATTGCTTGTGGTTATGAATCGGGTGGGATGAGAAGTAGGCATTGCCGCGGTTGCAGATTCACAATTTTTTGGAAAAAGAGACGTAACCGTCGATAAAAAATGAATTAAATTCCTTGAAATAGACCTAAAACATGAAATTTTTCAAACCAATTTTTTCACTTGCGGATTTTAGGTAATCAAATAATTGACATTCTTATTCTTAAGCCATTCAATTACATCAGTAAATGAATGATCTTCTTTATCCGTAATAATTAAAACACTCATCTTGAGAAAATTAAAACAACAAAACCCAAATAATTTACTTTTTTGAAATGTTATTTGAACCTATATATATTTTTAGGACATTACCAGTAATACTTTTTCCAAATATTTGATTTATTCGCTCACGAGGATATTGATTAAATCCATAAACAATAGCATATCTCTCATAATTATTTATAAATGTTGAATCAATCATTTCATTTATATCAATAAAAGGAATTTGATTATAATTCATTGATAAACTATCAGTGCTTATGATGTTATAACACTTATTTGCAACTGCAAAAGCATTTTCGGGTAACTGTGTAAGGTGTTTACCACTTTCGGGTATTCTTAATATTTCTCTGCCAATACTATCATATTCTACAATTTCGCCTGATGGTTGATTAAATGCAATCCATAAATTACCATAGAAATTTGTTGGAATTACAAACGTCATATTATTTTTACAATCCAGAATCCTTCTAGGACTTGTAATATCTTTTATCCATGTACTATATTCATCAATATGATTATTAATACCTGCCCCTTTTTTAAAAGTAACCTTAGTAAGGTAATCCCCATTAATTTGAATAGCTGCCTTATCTCTTTGCGTAACAATTTTCCCATCAATTTGAGGGTATTTATATTTAAAATCTAACCACAAAGTATCATTTTTAGAATAAAACTTATATCTTGGAGTCCCATAATTTTCATAAATTGAATAACATTTAAATTTGTAATCATAAGTCCCATCCTTCCTAAATATGTATTTGGATTTTCTATCCGTATCCAATAACCATTCTCCAGATATTTTATTTAAATTAATTCTATTTGTACAAGAGAAATGCATTGTAACAACTATTGAAATTACAGTTATGTACTTAAAATTATGAAATATTGTATTCATCTTCCATTATCTTTATTTAAAAAACAAACGGGATAGTATTAAATACTTACCCGTCTATTTATTAATGTAAAAGTAAAATCTATTTTTAACATTAACAAGGGGCAGCCCAATTGTCTCCACATGCAATTATTTCATTCAAATCAGTTATTCGCTCATCAAGTACTAAATGAGAAATTCCAGCATCGTCAATATAATGATATAGTTTTCCCGTTGGCGTACAAGTTGACCAATTATAATCCCAAATACTTTTCCCACTTATTATTTTGCTCTCACTCTCTCTTGATAATTGATTAAATTTCAATTCGTCTAAAATAGATCCTTTTTTAGTCTTCATGTCTCTTTAGTTTTAGTTGAACAATAAACTCCTTCAAACTACAAAAACAATCCAGCGCTGCTTATTTTAATGGATTGGTTACTGCAAAGTAAAAGACCAGGTCGGCAGCTACCTTTCCGGCCTGTAATTTTTTTTATGTTCTACAACATGTTTTTAGGGGGGGGAAGTAGAAGCATCGGCATTGCATGCAGCACCGCAATCTTCGTCAACAAACCCCAGAGTGAGCCTTCCGGAACGGGTGTAGCGCCAGGTTCTGCGAACGCAATCGTTCTCCAGGGGATCGCCCATGCTCTTTAGCTGCTCGAAGTAGGAACGTACGGTGCGCTCACAAGTGCCGAGCCTGTCGGCAATCTCGGCTGCGGTTCCGGCATTGCCGCACCGCAACAGGTAATCCAGATAATCGGTAAAGCGCTTAATTTCAGAATAGTTCATGCCTTGAAGGAATTAGGTAATGGCACCATGAAAAGCTGCCTTCAGCCGCTGTTCTGGTAAACAACTTTACCATTTGATTTTGAAAAAATCAAATTTTACCTGATTTTTTTGATTAACCTGGTAAGCTGCCACTCACAGAATTACCCTTTTTACACATGGTTTTGGCTATCCCTGGGGTGCAATTCCTGGCTAAATGCTGCGACCCATACTAAGCCCTAGGGTCGTCACCCTGGCATTTGGTTTTGTGGACATGGGCGGAGAGGCTGAAGCCGGGAAGGGAAATGTGGTCAGAGGGCTGTGCCTGACAAGCATGTAAACCGCCCAAAAAATGCCCAAAGCCTACTCGTTACTACGGATATCCTCATTCAGTATGCGGCGGGTGATCATCCGCACGGGGAATCGGGCTGCCAGGTAGCCAATCAGGAGAACCACCAGGATAATTGCCCCTATGTCCGGCAGCTGGATATCAACCGGGTAGGCATCAATGATGAAGTTGCCTCGACCTTCAAGGGTAATCAACTTGAAATGCACCTGAAGCCAGCAAATGAGCAGTCCCAAAAGTGTCCCGATAATTGTTCCGCCAATGGAAATGAGCATGCCCTCAACCAAGAATATTTTTTGTATCAAGCCGTTGTCGGCACCCAGGCTGCGGAGGGTTTCCACATCCTTGCGCTTATCAATGATAAGCATGGAGAGCGACCCCACGATGTTGAAGGAGGCTATAACCAGTATGAGAGTTAAAATCAGCCCTATGGCAAACTTCTCCGACTTCATGGTCCGGTAGAGCGACTCGTTCTGCTGGTAGCGGTTTAGCACCCTAAAATCGCTGCCCAGTACCTCCTCCATGCTACTCCTGATGCTCTCGGCATCCACCCCGCCGGCCACTTTGACTTCAATAGCAGTAACCATGGTGGAGTCGTAACCCAGCAGGTTTCGCACAAACTCAACCGGCGCAATGACGTACTGCGTATCAAAATCCTGCTCAACGGAGAAAATTCCCGACGGCATGATGGCCTTCTTCCCAAAAGCCGATTCCATAGTAAGGGATGCCCTCCCTCTTTTGGGAATGTAAACAAAAAGGGGGTCGAATTGCGCCAGGTTGGCATTGAGGTAGTAGGCCACACCCTGCCCCACCACAGCCATGGGCTGGCTACCCATCCATAGCTTGAACTCGCCGTCTTTCATCATGGAGTCGAGTCCGGTAAGCTCGCTGTAGTTCCGGCTTACGCCTTTAATAATGCCTATGTGCTGCTTGCCACGGTAGCTGAATAGGGCATTTTCTTCAAAAATCTCAGCAAAAACGGCTACTCCATTCATTTTTGCCAGCTTGTCGAATTTTTCCCCGGTAATGCTGAAGGTTTTACCCTCACGGAGAAGAATCTTAATATCGGCATCAATATTCGAGTAAAGCCGCTCGATAAGGGTGTCGAACCCGTTGAACACCGAAAGCACAACCACCAGCGCCATTACCCCAGTTGCCACCCCTACCAGCGAAATGATGGAGATGATGTTGATGACATTATGCGATTTCTTCGCAAAGAGGTAACGACGGGCAATGTAAATGGGCAGGTGCATATCCTTAGCAAATGCTTTTGGCTAAAGGCGTAATATATACCTTATAATTTGATTGATATGGAGCAAAACTCTTCACATTATTAATTATCTAGTCCGGCTTATTGCAGATGAAAAGCACCTCGCCCACAGGCAAGGCATAGCGTTCAACGAGGTTTAACGGCAACTCATCCACAAAGTGATTTTCGTCAACCCTAAAGCCCACACTTCGCAGGCGATCCGCATAATCCCTACCGTAAAGTCTTTGATGGTCGCGCTGTAGGTAGTACTGCTCGCGCAGCTCCGGGGTGTTGATGGAGGGGTCTTCAAGGGTTTTCTCCATGGTGGCATCAATTGGCACCTGTAGAATGGCAAAACCTCCGGGTTTAAGCACCCTGTAAATCTCCCCCATGGCCTTAATGTCGAACTGCACATGCTCCAGCACATGGTTGCAGATTACCACGTCGAACTGGGAGCTGGGGAATGGCATTGCCTGCACGTCGAGCTTAACATCTGCCCAGGGGGAGATCAGATCGGCGGTCACGTATTCAATGTTACCTAGTTTTCTGAAGGGTTTAAGGAAGCAGTACTCCGGTGCAATGTGAAGTACGCTATGCGGAGCCGTGAAAAAATCGGTGCGCTCACGCAGGTATAGCCAAATAAGCCGGTGACGCTCGAGCGACATGGAGTGGGGCGCCAGGGCATTCGGCCTGACAACATTGCGACCGTAGGGCAGCAGCTTGCGGTAAGTTTTCCCAGAGATGGGATCCTCATAGCGGTTGCCGCGGTAGAAAATACCCACCACCCTAAGCACGAATGCAGCAAAAACCTGAAGGCGATGTCGGGGAACAAACCGGGTAAACAGCGAAATGACTTGCCTCATCATACCGGTGGCCCTATTATGATTTTAGGAGATCATCAATATGCTCGATGTAGTCGAGCGAGTCGTCTATAAAAAATGCCAGCTCTGGCACAATGCGCAGCTGATGGCGCACACGCCTACCAAGTTCACCACGTATGGCCTTTTTATGCTCATTCAGCAGCTCAAGAGTTTGAGCACCCTCCTTGGAGGGGAAAATGCTTATGTACACCTTGGCCAACGACAGGTCGGGGCTAACCCTAACGCGGGTTACAGTAATTATTTTGCCCCGTAGCCTGGCCTGCCCCTCCCGCTGGAAAATATCGCCCAGCTCCTTTTGAACCAGCCGGTCAACCTTTTGAAGCCTTGGTCCTTCCATAGCTCTCTTTTTGGCAAAGATACATGATGAAGTTGATATCGTAAAACTTCAAAAAAGTGAGAACGATAAGGCCAATGTAAAACCTCTATTCAATGTTATCCCTCACTCGGAGTAGGTTAGCGAAGCGTATCTATGTCGCAATTAAGTATGAACGAAGTCGAGGGCTTCGACAAATGATGATTTTTTTTACACGGTCAAGAGACCACTATTTAGCCACGACCAAGTCGCAGACTTCGCCGAGCAAGGGTATGCCGATGTTGCTTACAATTTTTCTTAACTTTCGTCCGCTATTCATCATCTTCGTCTGTTTCTTCGTAGCTAAACTCCACTTTGCTCTGAATAACAATTTCGTTAAGAATTTTATTGAGGTAGCGTTGCTTTGCAGCACTTTTAAATCTATCGGTTAGAGTAGGGATATTGATAACTTCTTCAATACAGTTCATGTATTTGTCAACGATTGTTTTAATAGCATAAGTTTTGCTTGCATTATCCCGAATTTTCTTTAACAAGTCTTTTGTTGGCTCTGTCGATTTAATCACAAACGTGATTGGATATTTCTGTATTTTGTCAATATCGAGAAAATACTTTTTGAAGTCCAGCGTTTCGGTAACTTGAAAAAACCTGCCAAGAGGTTTCATCACAAAGTCAATACCACCGTCATTCGCATTTGTTCTGCCTGTTTTGTATAGTTTAAGATTTTCTTTGTTAAGTTTATCCATATCAAAACCCCAAATAATTTGTTGGTCGTGATAGTAAAATTTGAGAATAGAATAACTCACAATTTCAAAAAGTCTGGCATCAACATTTGGAGCAAGCAGCCCTAAGATAAATTCTTCAATTTTTTCTGGAGATGTTTTTCCAATTTTTTGAAGTTCCTCGCATGATTTCACAAAACGTTGAAAAGCGTCTTGTTTTGATTTTACATATTCGTCAATAATTTCAATAATTGCTTTAGCAATGTTGAAAGTGGTCTTTCCAACTTTTATTCTAAGCAGGTTTTCATTTATCCAGTATCTGTTTGTTTCAAGATTGCGAATTATCGGAATATAATCGGAATTTGGAAAATACTTTTGAAATTCGGAGTTCATTCGATTATTTAAGGCATGATTTTGAAGTTTGCTCCCAAATGGCAACTCTCTTTGGCGTCTGAATAATTTTACAAAAGTGGCACCCTCGTATTTTATGTAATCGCCATTTTTGTCATATCCCTTTGCGATGTAGTCCTCAAGTATTACATAAATTGCATATAAATTTGCAAAACTTGAACGGGCTTTTGAACCTTTGTTTGCAGAACGAGTTTTTTCGTTGATGTATTGTAAAAGTTGGCTTTTGTCAAAAATATCTTGGGCATTTTTGCCGAATTGTTTGGCTAAAACTAATTTAATATTTGCTGTAAATATATTATCCATTCGGCTCTTCAAATAATTTTAGTGTGTAAACAGTCGCCAATTTATCGGTTTCAAAAGAGCGAATTTTTTTTTGCAACTTTTCTCCTTTAAACTCGTTGGCTAATTGTAATCTTCGCAATCCGATTTTCACATACTCCTCTTGTAACTCTATACCAATAGAATTTCGACCATGTTGCTTGGCAACAAAGCAGGTTGTAAAAGTTCCAGAAAATGGGTCCATCACCAAATCGCCCTTGTTGGAACTTGCTTTAATTATTCTTTCGAGTAATGCAATAGGTTTTTGTGTCGGGTGGTTCTCATATTCATCCATTCGGTACCGAACCCTTGCAAATTCCCAAACATTTCCCGGAACTTTCTTGGAGTTGTAAATTGTTGGAACTGCTTTCCGATAGTCAATAAGTTTGCGTTTTGCGCCTGTTTTGGCTTCTACTAAAATATCTTCTGTGTTGAATGTGTAGTTATTTTTATCCTTTACACAAAACAAAATGGGTTCATACATCGAGCCAAAATACTTTTTTGCCTGAACGCCTGAACTGTCGTAATACCAAACAAGTCGAGAAAGTATGTCTAATTTTTTTCGAATATAAATGTCAAAAAAAGGCATAAACTGCGTTGCTGTCATTACATAAAAACTGCCGTTAGGTTTCAACTTTTGAATACATAAGTCAAGCCATTTATAGCACCAGTGCAAATATTCTTCCTCTGTTGCCCATTTGTCTTTTTGTCCGTTGAAGTTCTTACCAATGTTGTAAGGTGGGTCAGCAAAAATCAAGTCCACCGAATTGTCGGCAACCTTGTGCAACGCTTCCAAGGCGTCACCATGAATAATTTTATGTTGTTTATTACCGTAAATTTCCATTGTCTGAATATAATAAAGCCCTTTACAAATGTAGCCAAAAAGTCAACTTGTTTGAACTCTGTCTGATGATTTTTTACTTACAAACTTTCGGGTGAAAAGTTGTTCCAAAATTGTTAACAACGATTTTATTTCCACAATAAATATACAACATTTGTAGGAACAAAGTTTAATACCTGCTTAAACTATCTTATGTTTATACACAGAATTAGTGGTTATCAATCACATTACCAACTATTTAAAATTCATATTTATTTTGGGAAATTGTTACATTTTCAAAATTTATTCCCCTATGTTCTGCGTAGGTTGACATCAGCAAACCGTTACTTGGGCACGACGAAGTCGCACACTTCAACAATCGGGATTCCCTACCTATAAAAATAGAAACCATTACCCGTTGATGCCGCGGTATAAATTTCTAATCAAAATTTGTAGGTCAAGCGAAACGCTGTAGTTACGGGCATAGTAGAGATATAGCTCCCGGGTGGAGTTTTTTTCAGGGTATTTTACCGGAATGTAGGGGAAAACTGATGGTTTTATTTTAGGTAGGGCTGACAACGCTTCAGGTGAGTCTGCACCGTAGCCAACCCATGTCTTTAGGCCAACCAGCACGCTGAGTGCTTCGACCATCACCCTGAAGGGTTTTCGAATGAAAAAAGCATTCACCGGCCAGGTGATGATAACCGCAGCAGCGCTGAAGAGGTCGAACAGCCTTTTGGCACGCTTAACCGATGGGGATCCCAGCGCCTTAAAATCGAGGGTGTATAGCTCGCCCTGGGCCTCAATGGAGTTGCTGCCAATAATGGAGCTGCCCTCACGGGTGGCAATTTTATAGCTCACTCCCTGTGGGCTCAGGTAGAGCATGGCATCTACTATAGCACCCATGGAAATACCCTGCGTGCAGAATATGATTTCGTTTACTCCGTTTACCCTAACTAATTCGGCCAGCCGTTCATGGTTTAGGTATCCGTTATCCCCTGTAAGCTTATCGGGGGTTAAAGAGACCACCAGCTTATACGAAATACCCGTCAAATTCAGAATTTTACTAACCCTTTCAACCTCATTAGAATTACCCAGCACGGCGATCCTTTTTGCAGCCAGGCTGGTTGCAAAGCTACTGGGTGAAATCCAAACCATCAGGTAGCGGACAAGCTGGGTGGTAGCAAGCGACCATGCGCCGGTAATGAGAATAATAGCCCGTGAAAAGCGCATCCCGGCAGGTAGCACGGAGTATATCACCAGAATGGCCACGGTACCCACGGCGATGCTTCGGGATGGGGCGTGAACTTTTCGGGGTTTATCGTAGGCGCCACCAAGCCATAACGACAGCATCCAAACGGCAACGTAAAGTGACAGCAGAAAACCTGCATACTCCCTGGGGTAAACATGCTGCATCTGGAAGCGCTGCTGCTCCCACCAGGGAACAATCAGAGCAACTCCGGCAATTATCAACGCCAGATCGAGCAGGGGTAGCCACAACCGTTTTGCCAACCTGTGCAGCAGCGAAAGAAAAGCTCTGAAGTAGATGGCCAGGTTGATAATCCCCACCAGCAACCCGGCACCCCGAGAGTTAACGTGCTTTTTGGTGAACAGAATCATTGCCCTGTAGAAAACCAGCACGTAGTTGAGGCTTCCCTTCTTGGTACTTTCGCCCTTGTAGTGAATTATCTGGCACTCGGGGTAGTAGTAGTTCTTATATCCTCCCTTTAGAATCCTGTATGACAGGTCGATATCCTCGCCGTACATAAAAAATTGCTCATCGAGCAGCCCAACCTCTCGGAGTGTTTTAGCCCGTAGGAACATGAACGCACCAGGAAGTACCTCAATCTCATGGGTGGAATTTTTATCGAGGTGACCCAGGTAGTACCGGGCAAAAGTTTTCGACCGGGGGAAAAGCGAGGCAAACCCAAATATCTTGAAAAAGGCTGTTACAGGCGATGGAAATCCCCGTTTTGACTCGGGGAGGAATTTTCCTTTCCCATCTATCATCTTAACGGTTAACCCTCCCGCATCGGGATGGTTCCGCATGAAGCTGAGGCACCGGACAAGGGTATCCTCCTGCAGCACGGTATCGGGGTTGAGCAGCAAAATGAACTCCCCTTTTGCTATGGCGATGGCCTGGTTGTTGGCACGCGAAAATCCAACGTTGGTGGTATTCTCAATGAGCTTTACCGGTTTAAAACGCTCACGAACCATTTCGCACGAGCCATCGCCCGAGGCATTATCAACCACAATCACTTCGGCTTCGATACCATCAAGGGCATTAAAAACGCTAAGCAGGCACTGCTCCAGGAAGTGCTTCACATTGTAGCTGACTATGATTACCGAGAGGTCCATAAATTTATCCTAATACCGGATTAACCACCTTTCAAACAGCAGTAGTAAGATGGCTGTAGATACAAGCAGCTAAAAATTCACGGAATAAAAGTAAGATATTTTGGCTAACCAATGGCAGTACCTCGCCAATGCCCTGTGTAGCCATAATTTACCAAACATGTTTCGCATTCAACAAAACCGCCCAGGAGCTACAGGGTTGCAAATCAACACCAGCTAAAGATAATTTATACTTCAATATCAGCAATCAAACCCTACAAACACCCTGCAGGATTGTCCATTTACCGAACCTAATGAAAATGTATGTAGAACGTTCAACTGTGAAATGTTCCGCAGTAACCAGTTTGCTTTGATCGAAGATTCTCTATACAAAATAAACACTAACACAAAAAGTAAAATTATGATGCCCCTTATAAATAGCGTACAACTATATAGAAAACTTTTGAAATTTCAACATTTGAGCGTGCTAACAGAATGTGTTTGATTAATGGTTAAGTATGCAAGGGAAAAAAGAATGGTCATACGATACGCAATTATGTACATAAACTTGACTATCTGTAATTTACCAATTTTACATTTATATTTCTATCATAAGTCGCACCACAAAAGTTTCCGTTGGGTTGGTCTTATGGGGCTGAGCTGTTCTTACTTCGTAAAAATAAAACAAACAAAGAAGATGAGTAGTAATAATGTTGTAATAGTGTCGGCAGCGCGAACCCCAGTTGGAAATTTCAATGGAAGTTTGGCCCAACTTAGCGCGCTGGAGCTGGGCGTAATTGCTGCCCGTGAGGCAATTTCCAGAGCAGGCATAGAGCCTGTAAACATCAACGAGTCCATTGTGGGTAACATTCTCTCTGCTGGTCTAGGGCAAAATCCTGCGCGACA
>Ga0302252_1000669_pt1 | contig 26795 bp, 22 predicted proteins | sample AAG_RA_Leu_MG_FD_193511 | JGI IMG/M metagenome (GOLD analysis project Ga0302252, IMG submission 193511) | Enriched activated sludge microbial communities from anaerobic digester in WTTP, New Holstein, Wisconsin, United States - AAG_RA_Leu | ecosystem: Engineered > Bioreactor > Anaerobic >... | reverse complement strand
ACCCCAGAAGAGAAAGAAGACTATAAGCAAATGAATCTACTGGATTTCGACTGATTACAAACGGCGCGAACATGCCCCGCAGCTTGCTGCGGGGTGCGCTGTTTGACTTGTATATTTTTTATATTATGTTTTTTATTAGGTAAATTGGGAGGAGGCGGAAATGGTGGTGATTCCTGGGGTGGCTCATCTGGTGGAGGTGGAGACGGCGGCAGCTTCGGTGACGGTGGCGGTAGTGGCGGTGGTGGAGGCGGGGCTAGGTAAAAATGCTTAAGATACAAAGGAAAAACCGTGTGAGTTGTTGGGAATGGGCGAAGAACGTCAGGCTATAGCTCTGATCAGCTTGGTCTTTCTGGTCGGAATAGCAGGGCTCTTTCTCAGCGGAGGCTTTTTAGGCATTAGTGCCACAGGATCCGGAATCGGCCTTGGAGATGTATATGTAGACAGCTACAGGGCAGATGTTTATCTCAACGGTACAATCGAAGAAAATTATATTTATAAAATCAGCACTTCAAGCAAGTACCGCATGCTCTATCGCAACATCAAAAATATGCCACTCTCAAGCCAGAAGCAGAACCAGCCTTATGTGGAGGCTATAAGCATTCAAGAGCCAGAGGGAACTGCAGCTTATATTAAAGACTGGCGCGGGAATTTAACCGTTCTTTCAAAGAACGCCAGCGAGTATTCGTGGAGAATAGGCTCCCTGGCGGAGCTCAACGAAGCAGGATGCTTTAATCCCAGCATGTTTGCAGCCGGCATATACTCTATAAGCTACATCTTCCGATTTCATCCATTCTTGGAGTGCGACAGGGAATTATGCCACTGGAATTTGATGCTGGCTGACACTCACCTTCCCTATCGGCAGGTAGCCATCTACATCCATGATCCCCAAGGTCTCCTGGTGGCTCTCTTCCCCCATCCTAAGGTGGAATCTCGGCAAGAGGATGATGAATGGATCATAACAGGCAGCAGCCCTAAAGATGGACTCCTGGAGGTGGAAATGCTTTTCCATCCGTCAGCCGCGTCGCACATGGATGGTTTTCCAAGGCAGGTGGCGGATGTGAAGGACAAGACCTTTTCCGCCCAAGGACCTGATTATAGCCTGCTCTATATTATTCAGATGCTGGTTCTAATCTTTCCTCTGGTTCTCGGCAGCATCTACCTCCGCTTCGGTCGGGAGAAGCACTATACCGTTCCCAGGAACTTGAGCCGTGTTCCATACCCGAGAAAGCCCTGGCTGGTTAATCTGGTCTTCAAAGGCGATGCCTTTGACTTTGATGATGATGGTTTTTATGCCACCCTTCTGGATCTCCACCGGCGAGGCATACTAGAGATAGATTCAGTTACAGGTACAAGAATAAAGCTGCTAAAGCCCGGTGGCTTGGGAGAAGACGATTATGAGCAGAAGGTTCTCAGTTTCTTGAAAAACAACTCCGTAGATGGCGTCTTTAATGCGGGTGCCTTTGAACATAATATAAAAAATCTACAAGATTCTCATGACACATCAACTCTTAAAGAGCTACATGATAGGATGGATGGTCTATTAAGATACAGAAATCAGGATGCAGCAAAGGAGTTTGTGGCCGGAAGAAGCCTGCGCGCAATTGGCCTCAATCTCCGCTTAAAAAATCTGATCCCCGTTCTCTATCTCGCAATGTTCTTTTTTATTTTTTTAAAAGGATTTAGCATTCTTTCCAACCCCCTAGCAGCATCTCTGATCATACTGCTCGTTCAAACCTCAATCGTCGCCTTCACTCCCTCCTCCCTTTTAGGAAGATGGAAGCAGGAATACTACAAGGAGAAGATGGAGTGGGATGCTTTCAGCGATTTCCTATCTGATTTTGCCATGATCAAGAAGTACGCTCCTGAAGATGTGATTCTCTGGAAAGAATGGCTGGTATATGGCACCGCCTTGGGAGTGGGAGACAATGTAAAAGAGGCCATGGACGATCTGAACATCTATATTCCTGAGGCCGTGGCGGTTCAGAGCATTAATACTCACTTCAGCCAAGCCTACTCCTACAGCACTCCCAAATCGAGTGACTCGGGAGGGATGGGTGGTGGAGGTGGCTTTGGAGGTGGAGGTGGCGGAGGGGGTGGAGGTGGTGGAGCCAGATGATCCGCACCATCTATCCCTTGGATACTCCCAGCGGCACCAGCCTGGCCACCCTGGTAGCTATTCCCAAGTTGTGCACCACATCCACCACATCCCCGGAGGGCTTGTAGACCTGAGGAGCCTCCTCGGCCAGCATGCCCGGTGATGTGGCCTTGACCACGATTCCTTGCTTGTCCAGGGCTGCTTTCACATTTTTGCCTGTGAACTGTTTGAGGGCCTGGCTGCGGCTCATGACCCGGCCCGCACCATGACAGGCTGAGCCGAAGGTCAGATCCAGGGCGGCGTCGCTGCCGCATAGGACGTAAGAGGAGGTGCCCATGCTGCCGGGAATTATCACCGGCTGGCCCACAGAGCGGTAGGCAGCGGGAACCTCATCTCGGCTGGGGCCGAAGGCCCGGGTAGCGCCCTTGCGGTGTACATAAAGCCTCTCCCGCTTTCCATCCACATTGTGCTCCTCTATCTTGGCCACATTATGAGCCACATCATATACCAGGTCCAGCCTGCTGCCCGGGAAGTACTTCTCGAAGACCTCCCGGGTCCAGTGGGCGATGATGTGCCGGTTGGCCCAGGCATAGTTTGCAGCACAGACCATGCCGCCGAAATAATGCCTGGCCTCGGGCGAGCCCAGGGGGGCACAGGCCAGCTGCTTGTCCGGAATGTCTATGTTGTACTTTCGGACCGCCCGGGACAGGACATCCAGATGGTCGGTGCAGATCTGGTGTCCCGCTCCCCGCGAGCCGCAGTGGATCATCACTGTTATCTGGCCCTGGAAAAGACCGAACTGCTGGGCCACAGCCGGATCATAGATCTCCTCCACTTTCTGGATCTCCAGAAAGTGGTTTCCGCTGCCAAGGGTCCCCAGCTGGGGCCGCCCCCTCTTTCTGGCCTTGAGGCTGACCTGATCGGGATCGGCTCCGGCCATGCCCCCACTCTCCTCGCAGTGGGTGAGGTCGGACTCAAAGCCGTATCCCTCCTCCACCGCCCACCGGGCCCCAGATACAAAGGCCTCGGTTAGCTGCTTGTCTGTGGCATGCAGCCTGCCCGTGGCTCCCAGGCCGGAGGGTATGGCCTGGAAGAGGGCATCGATGAGGGTATTGATCCTGGGCTGCACCGCCTCTGCCCGCAGGTCGGAGCGCAGCAGCCGGACACCGCAGTTGATGTCAAAGCCCACCCCACCAGGGCTGATGATCCCCCCTTCCTCCCGGAAGGCGGCCACGCCGCCGATGGGAAAGCCGTAGCCTAAATGAGCATCGGGCATGGCCATGGAGTACTTGACTATGCCGGGTAGGGTGGCCACATTGGCCACCTGATCTACCGTCCCCGGCTCGACCATATCCCGCAGGGCGGCAGAGACGAATACTCGCCCCGGCACTCTCATGCCCGGCTGGTAGCCCAGGGGCACCTCGTAAATGTTGTCATCTATCTTGCAGAGATTTTTGCTGGTATCTTCCATAATCACACGTCCAGAACTACCTGAATGCACCAGATCTGATTTTTCTTTATGCCGAACTTATGCCGGGTGACGGCCTTGACCTCATTCTCGAAGGCATGCCTGCTTAGATCTATCCTCTCGCCGCCTATCTCGGCGTATAGCTTAATCCTGCTATCCTCCACCAGCCGCATGGAGAAGGTGGAAAAGACCGCCGACTCGGTCTCAAAAAGAAAGATCATCTCAGAGAGCCACTTGTATGCCAGATCCTCGAGATCATCCCCTTCCAGCTCCACCGTCCATCTTTCCTGAGCGACGATCGTGGTCGGATCCACCATGGCCTTGAAGAGGGCAGAAGCGGCATTAGAGAGCATCTCCTCCGCCGTCTCTCCGTAGGCCCGAAACATGACATCAGCGGTGTGCTCCAGATATTCAAAGGCGATCATCTGCCGCTTTATTGGGGCTAATAAGCTTTAAAGCATTGCCAGACCCCGGGTCAGGCCTGCCTCTGCCGCCAGGGCTATAGCCTGGGCATACTCCCGAGCGCTGATGGAGCGGCACAGCTCTGGAAAGCGGCAGGCGTTATAAGCCGGATGATACTGGGCCATGACATTGAGGTAGGTGTTCTTGGATATCTTCTGGGAGATGAACCGGACCACTTCAGCTGTGCCGGCCATCCCCTCCGGAAGCACCAGGTGGCGGACCAGAAGGCCGCGCCGGGCGATGCCGTCCTCGTCCAGGACCAGATCGCCCACCTGGCGGTGCATCTCCTTTAATGCTGCTTTCATCCGGTCCACATAATCCGGGGCGCCGGAATATTTGAGAGCCGGCCCGTCCTGGCCGTATTTGGCATCGGGCATATAGATATCGATAACTCCCTCTAGGAGGTGCAAGGTCTCTATGCTCTCGTATCCTCCGCTGTTATAAACCAGCGGCAGATGCAGCCCGCCCTCTCTGGCCAAGACCAATGCCTCCAGGATCTGGGGGACCACATGAGTGGGGGTGACGAAATTGATGTTATGGCAGCCGCAATCCTGTAGGGCCAGCATCATCCGGGCTAGGTTCCCAGCCGAGGCCTCCCGCCCGGCTCCCTCCTGGCTGATGTCATAGTTCTGGCAGAAGAGGCAGGAGAGGTTGCAGCCGGAGAAGAAGATGGTGCCTGAGCCGCCCCGGCCCACAAGGCAGTCCTCCTCTCCGAAGTGGGGAGAGTAGCTGGCCACGCGAGCCAGCCTGCCGGTGCGGCAGAAGCCCCTTTGATCTGATAGCCGGTCCACGGCGCAGCAGCGGGGGCAGATATCGCAGCAGGCCAGGCGGGCGAGAGCGGCGCGGGCGCGATCCTTTAGCTCCGTTACGGGCAGCAGGCAGTATACGGGCAAATGAGACATTAGAGGATGCAAGATATGGATGGCATGGGCAATGAGCTTTTCCGATTGGCTTCAGATCTGAGGCCAGATCAGTGATGAGAGGGCAGCCAGCAGAAAGGACGCCACTCCCATCAGGCTCAATGGCAGAGTATATCCCCGGACCATCTGCCTCATGCTCGCTCCGGTTGATCTTTTTATCAGCCAGAAGTAGGGATCAGTAACATAAGGCAGAACAAATGCTCCTGAGGCTATGAGCAGGGATAAGGTGACGGAAGGCAGCGGATAGCCTGACAGAACCTGGCAGGACACGGCGGCAGAGACCACCCTTGATCCTATGGCCAGTTGGAGAAGAGCAGAGAGGAAGAAGGGCAGAAGAAGAGCGGGCAGGAACTGTCCCAACTGGTAGATCTCCCCGGCCAGACCGCTCTCGGCTATAACATAGCCAAAAGCCCCCGCCCCGCATAGATCCAGCAATATCACCCCTGATCTTCGGTAAGCGGCATGAACCATCTCCTGAGCCATGCCTCTCTCCAGCCACAGACAGAGCAGGGCTCCCATCAGCAGAGCCATATCCGGGCGGGCAAAGACTGCCACAGGAGGATAAAGCCCGCCCAGAAGCATCATCCCCAATGGAACCAGCAAAGGAGTCCAGGCTCTTGTGCTCTTCATCTCCGGGGCCGGGCTTCTCACTCCCTGCCCATCTGCCTCCGGGAAGATATGCTTCATCAGCAGGTAGCAGAGAACGAATAAGATCAGAGATATGGGAATAGAGTGCCTGAGCAGATCAGAGGGCGGAGCCGATAGCCCTGAGGAGAGGGTGATCATCACCGGAGAGGGGAAGATCAGGTTAAAGGAGATTATGGAACATGCGGCAGCCATGAATAGGGATCTTCGGCCATCGCTGCCTGTTTTTTCGGCTAGGCCTTTGACCACCGGCTCCAGTATCATATAGGCGGTGATGCTGCACATGGCCGGCAGGGAAATGAGATATCCCGCTGCCCCAGAAACAATATGTATTTTTGTAGTTAGTTTTCGCAGATCGAAGACTATTCTTTCCAGGCTTTCCGTCCGGCGCAGATACTCTGCCAGCAGTGCGCCGCAGAATACCACCAATGCCAGGGATGAGAATATGTGGGATAGGCCGGCGGAGATGTATTCCAGCATCTGTGCCCCCATGCCTGTCAGGAGGCCATAAGCGATAGATGCCAGGACCAGGGATAGAAATGGTCCCAGCCTGGTTATGACCAGGCTCGCGGAGATAACCACCAGCAGAAAAGCGAGGATAGTCTCCATTATCTCAGGGATATCATTTTAGGTATAAAAAGCATGATTATGCATGTCCCGCCATCTTCGTAAACATCCGAAACCCATTTATAGATAGAAATATAAAAACGGTGTAAAAGGGATCTAATCTGAGCCGGATTTGCATAAGTCGGTCCGGCCAGGGACAGTCTGAAGGGAAGGGAGTAGCAGCGTGAGAAGAGGTGTTCAGCAGAGACTACCTCAGGGGAGGTTCAGCCGTAAGAGCAGTTCGACTCTCCTGAGGCTGGCCATGTTTTTGGCTGTAATAGCTGCATCTCTGTTCTATCTCTTTCCGGGCTCTCCTGATTCAGGCTTGATCCCCGATCCTTCTTCTGGTCTCCTTGCTCCTCTGGAGCTAAAATCCGTTTCCTCCCCTTCACAAGAGCGATCCCTGCCACTCCAGATGGAAGACAATAAGATAACGGCCCGCAATCCCACACCGAATGCAGCCAGGAAGGATGCATCCTTGACTGCATTGGTCAAGCTGGATCAGGAGATGTCCGAGGTCCATCTTGAGAACACCGGATCACTTCCGCTTCATCAGATCCAGATTACCAGTAGGGGTAGATCTCTGGGAAAGATCTCTATGCTTGACCGGCAGGAGAAGAAGGTGCTGGCTGTGAGCGGCTCGCCCCAGGATATCGCAGTCCTGGCCCTAGGCCAAGATGCTCTTCCTGTCAGAGCTCAGGTGGAATACCAATCTGCCCCGGTGAAAAGCAGCCATATAAGAGAGATCTCGGCCCTGAGCACAAAGTCCGTTCCCTCTTCCCGTACATCCCAGACCCCCTCCGTTGCTCTCTCAAGTGAGCAGTCCGCATCACTCTCATCTTCTTTGGATCTGTCAAAGCCAGTTGCAGAAGAAGATGAGGTTCAGAGCACTCCCCTCCTCTTGACCATAACCGTCAACAGATCGGACGGAAGGTCAGGAGAGACTGCAAGCTACAGGTGCACTGCCAAAAATGCGGGGCCGGACGAGCTGTCCGATGTCCAGATCGACTGTGCCGGAAAGGTCGCATCCACCAGCTATCTTACGGCAGGCAAGGAGCTTCATCTGGATGGATTAATAACCATTTCCAATGATACCAGCCTTCAGGCGGCAGTGCGGGCCTCCAGTCCCGAAGGCGATATTTTAGCCAGCAATGCCTCGGCCGAGATCCGCCTTATCTCCTCTGGCCTGATCCTCGATCTGACCTATCCCCCAAGGGTGCATCGGGGAGATGAGATAATCCTGCCCATAAGAGTTGGAAATAGGGGGGATGATAATCTCAGCGATATATTGGTCCGCTGCGGCGAGGGTGAGATTGGAGGGATCAATAAGATTTCCGCCGGATCGAGCCGGACCCTGGAAAAGAAGATCATAGTCAACCAGAGCATTCAGGATCTGATCTCGGCCGAGGCCGAAAATCAGGCCGGCGAGAGGATCTACACCAGCCAGGGGCTGAGCATCGATCTGATCAACTCCTCATTGCAGATCCAAGGCAGTCCGGAAGAGGTCAGGATTTATCCGGGTGAACCGGCAGAGGTGCTATGGCATCTGAAGAACAGCGGAGAGGAGACGCTGTACAACATCACATTGGAGGGAGATGGAGAGAGCCGCATTCTGAAGGAGCTGGCGCCCGGCAGATCAGTGGATGTGGCTGCAATATACAGCAACAATCAGACCACCTGGATCAATGTCACCGCCAGGGGATTTAACGGCAATGGATTCGAGGCCTCAGACAGGGCCGGGGTGCTGCTGCATGCCATCCGTCCCGCCATCACTATCAAGGCCATGCCATCTGAGATTGAGGCATGTCCGGGAGAGGAGGCAGAGGTTAATGTGCTGGTCAGCAACAGTGGAGACGATGGCCTGGAGAATGTGCTCTTGAGATCGAATGGCTCGACAATAGCCACATTAGGCCATCTCCTGCCGGGCGAGTTCCGGGTGATCAAATCCAAGACCCCGATCTCCGGCAATTGCAGCATTGACTTTGAGGCCCTGGGAGAGGACTCAGCGCATAAAATCCAGTCTCAGGGGGCGGCAGTCAAGGTCAACTGCGTGACACTTGCCCTCAAGGTCTTCGCCAGCGCCTCTCCTGCAGCGGTATCCCCCGGCGAGAGCTGCGAGATCACCTGCACTGTAGCCAACACCGGGAAGGTCACCCTGAACAATATATTTGTGATCAGCAAGAGGCTGGGGCCGCTCGGCCGTATTGAATGCCTCTATCCCAAGAGGCAGACCACAATAGAGGCAAATAAGACTGTCAATTCTACCATAGAGGATACCATCACTGCGGAGGGATTCACCCAGGAGAGGACATCGGTAAGAGCAAGCACGCCCTTGAGGATAGAGGTTGTCACATCCCGCCAGCCGCGGCAGAATTCTTTTCAGGAAGAGGACCCGGAGCCGGGAAGTTCCTCCTCAGACATAACTTGGGCCAATATCACCTTCGGCAATATCAGCCAGCCCTTCAGCCTTCCGGCCCAGGAGGAGACGGAGAGAGAGGTCTCCCGGCAGATGTCCAGGGATTTGGACAGATCTGCCATGAGGCAGAACAATGCCATTGCGGAAGGAATATCAAATCTGCTCCGTTATATTGAGAGTCTGCTGGGCGATGAAAAGGCAGAGGCCTCTTCTACCTCAAATCAGTCCCAGCGGCAGATCCCGGAGCAGGATTTTCCAGCGGGCTATGCCCCCCAGGGCAGGGATGATCTGGCAGGATCGCAGAATTATGAGCTCTCTATTGCCGGCGTGAAGGGCTCAGAGCATGGGGCCATAGTCATCCTGGATGTCAATGCCCAGCCGTCCCAGCCAGCTGCCAATGAGCCGATCAAGGTGACGGCCCATCTAAAGAGCCCGGAGGGAATAGAGAGAGCTCTGGTGAGATACGGCCTCTCCGATCTGCCCCTCACCAAGTCGGATATGCTCAATGTGGCCCGGGTCTACGACTGTGCCCTGAGCCTGGAGTCGGGAACAGTCAAAGACGGCTATTGGAGCGGCAGCATCCCTGGCAGGGGTGCAGGGACCTATATGCCCCTCTCCCTCTGGATAACCGATGGAGCCAGCACTGCTGAGGGAGGACCTTACCTGATCCACTGGAGCACTGTCAATGCGGCAGAGAGAAGCAGCAAAGAGGCAATTAAGTCCTCCGGAAACGGCATGCTCTTCATAGAGTCCACATCGGTTAAAGGCAGAGGCGAGGTCTCAATCAAGGACACGGTCATGGGATCGAATGTCCAGTTCGACGAAAAGCTCAAGGGAAGCGGCTCCATCAGCCTGGAGAGCCTGCGGGTGATAAACCGAGAGGGAGCCACGGACAACTTCACCGAGAAGAAGGATCTGGTATTCACCGGCGGCCAGCTCAAAGGCAGAAAGACAGTGGCTTCGCCGAAGTTTCAAGGCGGGCTCGGCGCCTCGGTCACAGAGAGGTTCAACCTAAGCCACGTAGATAAAAGCGAGACATCCAGAGTAAGCAGCATTAGTCCGGCCAACAACAGCCTGTCCTTCAAGACAGACCAGGCTTTTGACGGAACCTGGAACATCCAGACAAAGTATGCCAAGTTCTTCAAGAAGATGAAGGCGGATCAGAAGTATTCCGGCTCCTTCCAGACCCAAAAGGACATAGAGTTCCAGGATAACGCCCGGAGTTGAAGCCCCGGCAGGGAGGCTGCCTCCTTCCGGGCCGGCCATACAAAAATGAGTAGATCAATATCTATAAAACAGAATGTTTCATAGAGAATCAATCTGCCTTTCCTTTGATCATGAGAACTGGAATCGAAGACTGCAAGACCACTTTCTCCGCCACGCTTCCCAATAAAAATTTCTCAATCCCGGTCCTGCCTCTGCTGCCTATCACAATTAGGTCCGCCTCCATCTCCCGGGCCGATTTGAGGATCTCTTGGCAGGGATTGCCCTGGACCACGATCTTCTTGCAGGGGATATTCAAATTGCGGGCCAGATCTTCTGCCAGTTGAGTGGCTTGCCTTCCCTCTTCCTTCATCAGCTCGGAGATTTTTTCTTTTAGACCGGGCAGCATGGCATAACCCGGAAGATGAGAAAGGCGAGAGATGTCTATGACATATATTGCAGCGACGCATCCCCCGCCACGATATGCGATATTGACTCCAACATTCGCCGCCTTTTTGCTCATATCCGATCCATCGGTGGCTATCATAATTTTTTTAATCATATTATCACAGGTTTCATCGCCCTTTGGCCGCTAATAGATAACTGAATGGTATTTATATCCATCTAATGCTAAAAATGCTTTTTTTTGATAAGCATCCCTCTCTTTGGAATAGCATCCCCTCTCTTCTTCCCGAAAAAGAGCCCAGAATAAGAAGCATCCAAGCTGGATAGGTTTATGGAAAAACAAGAGATTAAGCCGGATGGAGGGGTATCCGGCCTTATTTGCTGCTTTAAGATGTGATCTTGGTTCTGGCAATATACTTTACCAGATCCGATCCAAGCCTGGCCTTCTTCTGCATCTGCCCTGCTACATCATCCATGTCTGCACCGCTGGCGGCGAGAGATCGGATCTCCTCCATGGCGGCATCCTCCACGGTGAAGTACTCGTCCAGATCCTTTCTGTGGCCCCAAACATCTCCTTCCAGGAGCTCTATACCCTGCATATCCAGGAATACCTGAATGGCATTGGACATGGTCTTTTTGTAGGATGGCGGAACCTGGATCAGCCTCAGCCGGGGGCATCTTTGCATCAGATTGAGGAAATCCACATTGCTGGCGCGAAAGGCCAGATGAATCATCTTCTCATTAGGATTTAGGGTAGATATCTCGTTTCTTGCACTGACGACTCTGAGCCTCATAACAGTCACTCCACTGTCCAGGAGGCATTCATATTATTAATAGACACTTGAGCTGTACAGATGCGTCCAGTTCAAATTCAATAAACATTTGATGTGCGGCAAAAATTAGCTTATCTGTATTCTGGCTTGCCTATATATAACAGGACATTGGCGCTGCCAATGTATATCGAAAGACTCTATTATCAACGGATATACTATCCAGAAACATATGCGGCGTTATGAGATCAACATATTTGACAATATTGTCTGGTATCTATAAAAATATAGCCTCTTGTTATTTTAAAAACTTTTAACTTGTATTTTTTAAGCTCTGCATCCGTCCCTCCACCAGTTTTATATAGCATATCGGTGGTTGTGCTGGAGAATTAATATCGATGCCTTCTGTTGCACAGGGTCGAAGCGAAGGAAATTTAAAGAATAGGAACCGAAAGTGAGAAGATCTTCATGAGCAGGGTTAAGCTTACAGACACGGTTTTTAGGGATGCTCATCAATCTCTTCTGGCCACCAGGATGAGGACCAGAGATATGCTGCCCATAGCAGAGAAGATGGACCAGGTTGGCTTCTTCTCTCTTGAAACCTGGGGTGGGGCGACATTCGATACCTGCATTAGGTATCTCAACGAAGATCCCTGGGAGAGGCTCAGGGCATTGAAAAAGGCCATGCCCAATACACCGATGCAGATGCTGCTTCGAGGGCAGAATCTGGTGGGATACAGGCATTATGCCGATGATGTGGTGGATAAGTTCGTGGAAAAGGCAGCGGTCAACGGTGTTGATATCTTCAGGATATTCGATGCTGTAAATGACATTCGCAATATGGAGCGCTCCATAAAAGCAGCCAAGAAGATGGAAAAGCATATTCAAGGTGGGATAAGCTACACCATCAGCCCGGTGCATAGCAATGAGCTATTTGCCCAGTTTGCGGTTCAACTCGCCGAGCTGGGGTGCGACTCCATATGTATCAAGGACATGGCCGGCCTGATCACCCCCAAGAATGCCCATGAGCTTATTCGGGCGGTGAAAAAGGAGGTCAACCTGCCTATAAATCTGCATACTCACTGCACCAGCGGCATGGCTCAGATGAGCTACTTTTATGCCTGCCAGGCAGGAGTGGATATCCTGGACACGGCCATGTCTCCCCTCTCTGGTGGCAGCGCTCAGCCTGCCACAGAGAGCCTGGTGGCATCCTTGCAGGGCACTCCTTATGACACCGGCCTGGATCTGGAGCTTCTGACCGAGATCAAGAGATACTTCGAGAAGATCATGGAGATCTATGCTCCGGTCTTCAATCCCATAGCGGCTCGCCTGGACACCAATGTGCTGGTATACCAGGTTCCTGGAGGCATGCTCTCCAATCTCGTCTCCCAGCTGGTGGAGCAGAAGGCGATGGATAAGTACGAAGAGGTTCTGGTGGAGATACCTAAGGTCAGAAAGGATCTCGGATATCCCCCCCTGGTCACACCCACTAGCCAGATTGTGGGCACCCAGGCGGTGCTGAATGTGATCACCGGCGATAGGTACAAGATGGTGCCCAAAGAGGTCAAGGACTACGTCAAGGGGCTGTACGGAAAGCCTCCGGCTATGATCGACCCCAAGGTGCGGCTCAAGGTTTTATGCGACGAGGAGCCGATCACCGTGCGGCCGGCGGATATGCTTGCCCCGGAGTATCAGAATGCTAAGAGGGCGGTTGATGCTCTCAAGCTGGCCAAGCAGGAGGAGGACTATCTCACCTATGCCTTGTACCCCCAGGTGGCCCTAAAGTTCCTGCAGGGAGCGGCCACGGAGGAGCAACTGATCAAAAAATCACCTGCATCTGCTGTGTCTGCACCGATCAACGCCGAGCCCATGGCCCTCAATGTGGAGATCGATGGCGAGTCCTACCTGGTCAAGGTAGCACCGGCGGGAATGACCATAGAGGAGGCCAAGCCCAAGGCTCCCAAGGACGGCCTGACTGTTCCCATGCAGGGAGTTATCATCCGCTACAAGGTAAAAAAGGGTGATCATGTAGCAGAAGGAGATGCAGTTGCAGTCTTGGAGGCAATGAAGATGGAGCAGAACATCCTGGCCAACAAGAAGGGCACAGTCAAGGAGATCTACATCAATGCCGGCACAACGGTGACGCCGGGAGATGTACTGATGACCATCGAATAGAGGCTGAGCATCAAATTCAATACTATCCCGAACACCTCTTTTTTGTTTGGCCTTAAACAGAGTGGATTTGTACCTTAAAGAAGGATCGCCATTTATAGCCATATTTTTGGTGCTAATCCATAGACAGTCGGCTGCTAAGATTGAGTCGAAAACTATATAGTTAATTGACGACATCCTGCAACCATGAGCAGAGACGAGTCACTTGATGCCCTCAAAGGATTAGGGTGCATTATGATGGTTCTTTCTTTCTGGAAATTGTATTTTACTACTTAATGTTTTTCATTCTAGGATTCTCATATAATTCTATCATCGAATTTACATATTATGATAACGTCGACCCCATATCTATCTTTAGCAAATCTGAAATTTTGCATGTCATCAGCCTGTCTTGCATAGCCCTTGCATTGGGGGTATCCAAAGTCACATGGCTTTTTCCCGTACCGTTTGCCATTCATTACTTCCTGGACTTGCCGGCAATTGGCTTTCTGGTCGGCCCTGTTTTTTCAATTTTTCCCTGGCTGTCTCTATTTATGTTTGGCGTGTTTCTTTGGAAGCTTAAAGCACATCAAAAGGTGATGATTGGAGTGATTGCTCTCATCTCTTTGTTGGGTATTTTCCTATTGACTGGAGCTAATTTAAATAAGATGGTTATGAGTTTAGATTATTTCCTATTATGCTTGGTAGTGGTGACAGCATCTACGATTGCTATTGGTCATTGGAAGTCCCTTAGAAGCAATGGCCTGATTCAGTTCTTTGGCCAAAACTCGCTGCTTTTCCTATATGTGCATTTTCTAATCGGATCTGTTGCAACAACCGCATTTGGTGTTCCGCATAATCTTCTCCTCTGGCTGCTAATATTTGCAGCCACATATGCAATGATGAAAATGCTGATCAGAATTCCCCGAGCAAATGAGTCATGGTTGTTCTGGGCATTGTTATTGGCAGCAACTTTGGTTGTTCCTTTTTTAACAGCTAACCGCATTCCCGTGTATTTAGTAGGAATTATATTTGCTTTAAACTATCGCAATATATCTCGAATGAACTTGGAAAGCCTTCGTCGAAAGTTGCCATGCTTTTCGACCTGAATATAATGAATAATATAATTCAATATTCCTGGGCTTGGCTCTTTTTAGCCAGCTCGCAAAGATCCAATCCTTGGCTGGTTGTGGCTGGAACTCCTAATGCCAGAGTAAAAGAATTCTTTATGGCATGATCCAATATGGCTAATGGAATAGCTGTCTTCATTGTCACACCGAACAAGGCTAAAACCGCTGCAAGGATGCTCTCGTAGATTCCTATCGACCCTGGTGTAGCCGGAGCAACCTTTCCCATATTGGCCAGAGATACACCCAAAACGACCGCCAATAATGGCACTTGGGCCCCTACAGCCAAAGAAGTTGCATAGCAGGTAAGTATCTCTAACAGCCAGATGATAAGAGATAGCAGTAGGCTTATGGCGAAAAGCCGTTTTATAGAGGCTAATTTAATATATTCTAAATAAGCATCCTTAGCCTTCTCCATAAACAAAATAATATATTTATTTTTATTCAGAAATCTGAAATTTTTATTTATCAGATGCAGCAAAATTCCGGTTGTGCTTAGGAGCACAACTCCGAGAGGAAGAGCGGCGATGATCAAAGATCCAACCAGCATGAGACTGATCCATTCTGGTGTTTTCTCATGAAAGAGCATGATCGCAGAAGGAAATGAGAGAACTAGCAGGGCAAGAACATCAAGAATTCGAGATTGAACGGCGATGGCCGTCGACATTCCGAGGCCAATGCCCTGCATCCTGAGATAGAAGACCACAGCTGCGTCTCCGAGTTTTGCGGGCAAGAGGACATTTAATGCATTGCCTGATATGTATAATTTGAATAGCTCCCATGCTCCAATATCAGCTCCCGCATTCTTGACCAGACAATCTAGCCGCACCGTTCTTAAGACCCATGACAATGAGTAGACCATAACCGCTGAGAACAATCCGGCGGGGGAGGCATGTATTATTGCTCGATAGAAGTCTTCCAGACCAACTGAGTGCGCCAAAAAGAATAAGATCGCAAGTGCCAGCAATGCAGATGCTATCCTGAATCTAAGCAGGTCTTTGGTCATGATCTCACTCCAACTCAATGATCATGCAAATCTCCAAAATATGCTTCCCATCTCCGATTTTACAGCTATGCGGAGCATTTGGATTATCACTAACTCTTCAGTTCGTCCTAGTTCTTCAAGATATATATAAAGCCAGTGGATTTTCACCAGGCTCATGGGAATTTTCTAATAGCAGCAAATGGGGCCTGTCCTCATCAATACGTTTGCTTAATGCGAATGATGCTGGGGGGCGTCCTTTTAAGATCATTTGGAGCTGAGAATCGAGAATCGCAAAAGCTTAATTACAGGAATGGCAGGAACACTGACTCGCAAGGAGATGCGAACTCCGCTGGATTACGATTGAATTGAGGCTAAAGCATGAAGCAAGACAACAAACCATTAATAGCTATGCTTATTATTCTTGCTGCCGTCTTCCTCTTCTTTAGGCTAATTGATATCGACAGGACGCTCTCCCAGGACGAGATCCTGCCTAAATGCACCTTCCTGAGCCTGGAGTTCCCTGGAAATTTCCTGGGGGACTATGGTCAGCCCCCCCTCTGGCAGCTACCTAACTCGATTCTCGCCTCAATGCTCGGCACCTCCAACTGGGTCTTCAGGATTATACCGGTTGCCGCTTCTATGGCAACCACAATTCTGCTTATGCTTTATCTGAGGAAGAGATTCGGGGCGGAATACGCTATTCTCGGCCTGATGCTCCTGGCCTTCTTTCCCTGGCAGATAAACACTTCCAACCAGGCTCTTCAATCATCCCTTCTTACCCTGTTCATGATATCTTCGGTCTTCTTTGCAGAAAGGTTCCTGGAGAAGAGAAAGAGATTCCACCTGCTGGCTGCAACAGCGCTCTCGGCCATGGCCATGCTTACTATGTTTATTGCAGTGATCGCACCACTGGCCATATGCCTGTACATCATCTTTTCCCAAAGCAGATCTATAACAGAATCCTTCAGGGATGCTTTGATCTATTGCGGCGTCACTGCCGGGCTCTTTGCCGCTGTGATGGCTGTCGTCCACTACATCTATCCTCTGGCTATAACCAGCTCCATCGCTCACACTCAGGATCTGGGCGGATTTTTCAAAATTCCTGTTCTGGGCCTTCCCTCACTGGTCATCCTCTTTTTATGGATTGGCCCAATGGCTCTCCTTTTCTTATTGGTGCTACTGACCAGGACAGAGATCAGGAGCTTTCCGGCAGATATTCACCTTCTCTATCTGCTCTCATCTCTGGTCATCTTCCTGGCCTTCAATTCGGATCAGAGCAGGCCCTTTGACAGATACTTCATGGTTATAATACCGAGCATGATAATCATATTGATAAATTATGGACGGGACATTTTTGATGCGGTAATAAAAGAGAGGTGGCTCCTTTTGACGGCATTTGCCCTGGCTCTGGGAGCTTTTCTGCTGCTCGGATCTATCCCTCATCCCATCATCCCCATGGAACCGAAGCTTGAGTTCATCCAGAAATTCCTCTTCTATTTGGGTCGGATTATGGTACCGTATTCTTCAAACGGGGGACCGGTTGGATTCTATGTGCCGGGATTGATCCTCCTGGCAAGCTGGGCCAGCTGTGCGGCCCTATTTGGCATGTCCATTCTCTCCCAGAACAAGAGACTTCCTGTGCTGATGATATCGGTTATACTGGCCTGCAACCTCTGCGTGAGCCTCTATCAGGCCGGGCTGATGGATCTGCCAGATCCGAACAAGGCTACATCCGATCTGATAGAAAACTTAGATGAAATTCCTCTGGGTGAAGAGATATTTATTTACCGCAACCAGGGATTGGTGGGATACCTTCCCCCGGAGCATGCCATGCAGCTAGACCGCATCGAGGAGATTCATTCTCGAGCCTTCCAGGTAGCTAAATTCAGCAATGTGATAAAGGATGCTGAAAATTTCAGTGTGATAATCGTGGACTTCCCAAAGATAGCTGATGACAGCGGCATGTGGAAAGAACTACGCCGATGCGAGAAGGTTTATCATTCAGATAAATTTGGAGTGGACGAGTTGGTTTTCAACTGCTTCAATCAGGAACATTAAGGAGATATTCTCGGATTACGCTTCCTGGGAATGTTTGCCTGTTATGTTGATGCCTCTATTTAATGGGAAAGTTGCATCTTGCCAAACCCAATCATGGGCACGGGTAAGGTAAATATGCTACATCAATCAGAGAGCTTAGAAGATGCCTAATTTCAATGTTCTTCTGGAGGGCGCCTGGCTGGTAAGGGATGTCAAGACCGAGGATGATGCCATAGGCGTGGCCATATCTGAAGCGGGAAAGAGGCTGAACCAGAGAAAGATGGATTTTGTAGAGGTAGAGATGGGCCAGTGGGACTGCCCGGAGTGCGGCGAGCCCCTGGCGGGGGTCTTTCTAGTGGCCAGCACCGCATTGGTGGCACTGCTCTTTGAGATAAAGATATTCAATGCCGAGAGCGAGGAGCATGCCGGGCGCATAGCCAAGTCCACCATTGGCAGAGCCCTGGGAGCTATACCGCTGCGGGTCCTGGAGACAGCCCAGATCGATTAAGTTGCCTTTTTTCTGGATCTTCCCGCCTTCTCTTCTGAGGAGATGCTCCCAGAAGGCCCGCCCAGTCCCAGCGACCGAGCCAGCTCCCTCAGATCCCTCTTTCCCGACCTGCCTGTCCCGCCCCGTCCTGCCTTCGTAGCATCCAGCCGAACCGAGGCCTCCGGCTTGGCTGATTTCTGGCGTGATGACGGCTGCATCTTCCATTGGGCCATCTTTTTCAGGATCATCTCCCTTCCCTCTGCTGCATCGACCTCTATCATCTCCTCTCTGGCCCATCCGGGCAGATAGCTTCCCACCTCCCCCACACCCAGCTCAGTGAATCTGCGATCGCAGAATAACAGGACGCCCCTCTCCGATTCGGCCCTTATAACCCTGCCTGCCGCCTGCAATGCTCGGTTGATGGCGGGAAGGGTGTAGGCGATGAGCATTCCCTTGCTCTGACCGTATTTTCGGGTAAAATAGCCGTTGATCTCTTTCTGAATCTCATTGTAGGCGGCCAGGGGCAGGCCTACCACTGCCACTCCATTCAGAGCCTCTCCCTTGTAATCTATTCCCTCGGCCAGCTTTCCTCCGCATACTCCGGTCAGGACCCCTCCCCCCCGCCCGGCCAAATCGAAAAACAGGCTCAGCACCTGCGGCACATCTTCAGCGCTGCGGGGCTCGATGCAGAGCCTCTTTCCCGTCTGCCGGCATGAGTTCTGGCATACCTCTCGGTAGGCATTCATCATGGGGTAAGAGGTGAAGAATACAGCCACATTTCCGGGAATGCATTCGATTATGGACCTTATATGCCCGGATATCTCCTCCCGGTTGTCTGCATCCTCTCTGATCTCCAGCTGGGTGGTGGCCTTTCGAGCCCCTAATATGAGCCGGTTCTCTCTGGGAAATGGATTGGGCAGGCAGAGCTTATTCGCCCGGTTCTCTTCTCCTAAAAGGTATAGCTCATAGGCCTCCAGAGGGGAGAATGTGCCGGATAGCATTATGGTGGCATTGATGTTGTCGGTGATGCGCCGGATATTGGCGGCAGGATCGATATTATTGACCTCCAGCCGGGCTTGCCTCCTGCCGCCCGAACTGGAGATGTTTATCTTCCTCTGGTAAGAGTCATCCTTCTCTGCCCTCTCCATGTCATTGAGAAACAGCAGCACCAGGGCCAGGCTGGGCTGAATCTCACCCTGCATGTTCTCCCTGTCTCCCTCGGCCAGATTCAGATCAGCCACGGCTACGGCCACGTCGGAGAAGTTGGAGAGGGCCTCATCGATATCATCCAGGCCGTCGTAAAGGAAAGATCGGAAGAGATCCGCGTCCAGGAGCGCCTCTCCCTCCGTCATCCTTTCCTGCTTGCTGTGCAGGAATCTCTTGAGCCGGGGCAGGAGGAGGCGGATAACCCTGATCCCCTCCCGCCTCCAGGAGGCCTTTTCCCTGCTCTCGTCCAGCCTGGCCTGGCCCAATGTACCCTCAAACTTCTCCACCTCCGTCTCGGCCAGGTCTATCATGCGCATGGTCAGAATCCTGGAGTTCATATCCCGGACGGCGTCTCCCAGATTATGGGCCTCGTCTATGATCAGCGTCACCTTTTCCGAATCCATCTCCAGCCACTGGAAGATGACATCCTGAAAGTCGGGAGAGAATAGGTGAGAGTAGTTCATGATCACAATGTCAGAGTCTTTTGCATACAGGCTCATTATCTCATAGGGGCATACCCCCTGGCAGGCTCCAGTTAGCTGGGAAGGGGAGAGGGGACTCTTCTTCAAAGAATCCACCACATCCAGAGACAGGCCTGATCTTCGGAAGTGGACGGTGCCGTTCAGCTCGAAGCCCTCTCTGCTCTTGAGATAATGGGGACAGAAGGTCCTGTATCCGGGCTCTTCCTCCGGCATGCTGTCCGAAGCAGGATCATAGATGCTGCTGCTCCCTTTTGCTATCCGGGAGGAGACATAATTGCGGCTCCACTCCCGCAGCCGGGCGCAGCCGGCGTAGACGCTCTCGCCGCGAAATTCGCCTTGCAGTGGGCAGATCTTCTGCTTGCCCACCATATAGGCAATCTCCGGCTTGTGGCAGGTCTTGGACCAGATCCGGTTTATCTCATTGATGTAGATATCAATCTGGGAGACGGTTCTTACCGCAACTACGATCTTCCCCGGCCTCGCAGCCAGAGCAGCGCAGATGGAGCTGGTCTTCCCCGTTCCGGTGGGAGCATCGATCATGACAATTCCATGATCGCCATGAGTGACAACATCATAGACTGCGTCCAGCATCCGGTCTTGATAAGGCCTCAAGGAGGGATAGGGAAAGTAGTCAAGGTACACGATCTACTGGATGATGGCAGGAGATTGATAAAGCCTCGCCAGAGGATGGACCAAAATCAGAATCGAAAAATTAAAATTGCAGAGAGGATAACACTGCAATGGCAGCAGATGAAGGTGGGGATTATATGAAGCGGGCAGCGGCGATTTTAATGATAATGGTAGTGGCCTCTTTATGGCAGCAGGCAATCTCTTTGGACCAATCGGATTCCATGAGATCTCCGGGTCCGGATCATAGCTCAAATCCTTTACCAGGCAGCGCAATCAAGAAGATGGAGGAGAGGATGGCCGAGTCTCTGGCTGCTCTGCCCTCTCCATCTGGTCGGGGTGGGGCAGATATTCTTCAGAGCAGTCCGGAGGGCAATGATTCCCCGGGCAATGGAAGCTGGGAAAACAGCTCGCTCAACTCCAGCCTGATGCAAAATGAAAGCAGCCTCAATAATATCAGCCTGGAAAGCGAGGCAGGAAATTCCAGCCTTTCCGGCCAGCAGATACAGGCCGATGCAGGCGGCGCCAACTCTGGGTCGGGCCAGATTAATCGCTTCAAGGGCTCTTATGCCGCGAGGGCTTCCAGGCATGAGATAGGCAAGGGCGGCGTGGACTCAAGCATCTTCCTGGAGGGTGAGTTTGAGATGGACAAGAGCATCAAATTTCAGGACCAGGGATTCTAAATGAAAGGCATATTCAGCCGTAAGGGCTCTTCTTGCCTCGGGGAGAGCTTCAGAGGCATCCTATTCTCTCTCCTGATCCTCGCCAGTTGCATCTCTGCTCTGGCTGCTGCTGTCCCAGAGGTGCAGTGGAATCGGACCTTCGGGGAGGTCTATAGCGATGGAGCCTGGTGCATGCAGGAGACTGACGATTTCGGCTTCATACTGGTCGGAAACACTGCCAGCCGGGGCCAGGGCAGCGACCTGTATCTCTTCAAGGTTGACTCTCTTGGAAATTGCACCTGGAGCCGGGCCTATGGAGGATCGGGGGAGGATGTGGGATACTTCGTCCGGCAGACAGATGATGGCGGCTATATCGCAGTGGGCAGCTCGAATTCATATGCCATGGGTGGAGAGCTGCTCTGGCTGCTCAAGACCGACGGGGCCGGCAACCTGATCTGGGACAGGACATTTGGCGGTTTTGTCTCCTCCACCGGAGACGGGGGCTGGTCGGTAGAGCAGACGATGGATGGAGGATACATAGCAACCGGCTACACTCAGTCAGGGGGCGGCGGCAGGAAGGACCTCTGGCTGATTAAGACCGATGAATTAGGCGGCCTGATCTGGGAGAATAGCTTCGGCGGATCTGAGGATGATGTGGGCATGTCCGTCCTGCAGTGCCGGGATGGGGGGTACATCGTGGCCGGCAGGACGGCATCATTCGGAGGAGGTGGAGACGACATCTGGCTGATCAAGACTGATTCGATGGGCCGGGAGACCTGGAACAAGACCTATGGCGGAAGGGGAGACGATGCCGGCTTTCAGGTGGTAGAGAGGGATGATGGCTATGCTCTGGTGGGAAGGACGGAGTCGGGAGATAAAGACAAGAGGATCCTCTTGATCCGGGTTGACCAGGAGGGGGGCATCCTCTGGGAAGAGGCTTATCAGGGAGGCTCAGTCGCATCTTTGCAGCCTACGAACGACGGCGGCTATATCATGGCCGGAAGAGTCGACAGCCTTGAAGGCAGAAGGGATGCGCTGGTGGTCAGGGTTGATTCCAGCGGGTCCGAGCAGTGGTCGGTTCAGCTTGGCGGCAGAGATGATGATATTGGGACCTATGCCATTCAGAGCAGCGACGGCTCCTATCTCCTGGCCGGTATCACCAGCTCCTCCGGCCAGGGAAGGGAGGATGCCTGGCTGGTGAAGATAAAAGCGGACGCTGATTCAGGGCAGGCCCAATCAAACCACTCATTCTCCCTGTATCCCTTGTCTTCTGCTATGCCCCCGGTTCCTGACTGATGAATTCCATCAGAGCATGAGGGGCCATTTCTTCCCTTCAGCCGGGCGGAAGAGCGGGCCATCCTCTCCGTATCCCTTCCTGTCTTTTAGAAAAATTTTTAGACATGGAGGGTATCATAGTAGTATTAGAAATGTCGCCTCCGGTCAGGATCTCTGATATTGGCCTTTATCTTAGCTGCCCCCATCTGGTCTATTTCTAGAGCTTGGGAAGCCTTGCCGCCCCAGTAGATGCAGATTGGATGCTGCTGCGCGCCTTGATGCAGAGCCTCTCCACGCCATCATCTCCCGAGGGCCCGGAGATGGACCTAGAGGATATCCTCTATGAGAATCTCTGCCGGCTGGAGCAGGAGCTTCCTCTGGTCTATGAGATTGATGCCGAAAAGCTCAGTTCCGCCTGCCGGGATCTGGAGCAGATGATCGAGGGCATCTCTCAGGAACTGGCGGCGCATCTTGACCTGCTTCTGCCCTGTGAGGTGGACATCGATCTCCGTTCTGAGAGATTGGGCCTATCGGGAAGGCTGGACCGGCTGGCTCCGGGGGCAGTCCCCTCCATCATTCGCAGCGGGAGGGCTCCGGATGACGGCATCTGGAAGAAAGACAGGATCATTCTCTCCGGCTATGCCCTGCTTTTAGGGGAGAAAGAGAAGAGGCATATCCACTCCGGCCTGGTTGAGTACGCCCGGCAGGGTACGGTCAGGCGGGTGGAGATCCACGGCATAGACCGGGCCAGGGTGCTGCGCATCAGGGATCGCATCCGTCTGATAAAGCAGGGGCGCCTTCCGGACTTTCCGGAGGAGGCTGACTGCCAGAGATGCCCGGCGGCAGAGATCTGCCGGACCAGGCACAGCCTGGCCTCCAAGTTCTTCTAATGTCGATCTTTCCCGCCAGGATTGACTTTGATGGCTGGAATCGAGAGGAGGCCTAGGCTACATCTTATAAAGGGGAAGCCTTATTTGCAGGCGGCATAATCTGGAGCAATTCAATCCTGGGGCAGGGCGGCATTTTCCTGGGCTTTGCCTTTGTCGATGAGAGGACAGCAGATGGCAACCATTGAGGAGCAGATCAAGGCGCTGGAAGAGGAGATCTTCAACACCCAGAAGAACAAGGCTACGGAGCACCATCTGGGCAAGATCAAGGCCAAGATCGCCAAATTGAGGGCTCAGCAGGAGCTGCAGAAGATCAAGGGCGGCGGAGGTGGCAGAAGATACTATATCAAGAAATCGGGAGATGCCACTGTAGCCCTGGTCGGCTTTCCATCGGTGGGAAAGTCAAGCCTGCTCAACTATCTCACCGGCTCCAAATCCGAGGTGGCTGCCTATCAGTTTACCACCCTGGAGGTCATACCCGGGGTGATGAAATACAAGGGCGCCGAGATCCAGATCCTGGATATGCCCGGCATCATCAAGGGAGCGGCCAGGGGTAAGGGCAGGGGCAGAGAGGTCATCACCGCCGCCCGGGCGGCGGATATAATTCTGCTGCTGGGAGATGTCTTCAACTACCGGCTGGACATCCTGGAGCGGGAGCTGTATGATGCCGGGATAAGGCTGGACAAGCAGCCTCCCAACATCCACATCACCCAGGAGAGGAAGGGAGGCATAATCGTGCGCAGCACCGTAGCTCTCACCAAGATGACCGAGTTTGAGATCGCCGAGATCATCCGGGCCTACGGCATAGTCAATGCCAGCGTCACCATTCGCGAGGATATCGATACCGACAGCCTGGTGGACTTTCTAGCTGGAAACCGGGTTTATATCCCCTCCGTGGTGGCCATAAACAAGTTTGACCTGAAGTACGGCGATGTAGAGAGCCGAATCAGCCAGGACCTGGGCCGAGACTATCTTCCCATATCCTGCGCCACAACCATGGGCCTGGAGGAGCTGAAGGATCTCATCTACGAGAAGCTGGGATTCATCCGGGTCTATCTCAAGCCCAAGGGAGGCAAGGCCGATCTGGAGGAGCCTCTGGTGCTTTTAAACGGCAGCACAGTCAAGTCGGTCTGCGAGCACCTGCACCGCGATTTTGTCAATCTATTCCGCTATGCTCTGGTCTGGGGCGAGAGCGCCAAGTTCCCCGGCCAGTCCGTGGGCCTGGAGCATGAGCTCGAGGACTGCGATATCCTTTCCATCATCACCAAGAGACGGTAGCGGGCCGTGGAGGGCCTGGCTTTCCGGCACGAGCCGGGATTTATCACTGGTTCGGCGGGATGAGTTTATCTCGATTGATTTTCAACGGATAGATTCAGGGCGCTATTATGAGGTATGACGCTGTCTCCATCCATTTCGTCCGGTATGGGCAGGGGCGGGGCAACCCAAAAGGCTGAGATCCCCTCCTCCGAAAATTCATAGGCATCGCCGGAGCGGGAGGTCAGATTTCCCTGCAGCAGTGATCTCTGGTGCAAGATGGTCCGGCTGGGCTCATGCGGTTTGAAGTCCAGGCTGGTGGCCTCGGCCCGCAGCACATCCACAGTGAAATTGAGCTTATGCTCGCCGCTTTCCGCCTCAACCCGGTAGGTGGAGGGATAGCCTAGGGCGGTTTCATTGTCTAAATAGCTACCTATCTCTGTTACCTTGATCTTGTTTTGCGGAAAGACTATGCTTTTGCCGTCTTTCTCTAATCCCAGGAAAGCCAACCGCTGCCCGCCGGTAAGCTCTCCCATGGAGAGGCTGAAGCCGTCCAGGGGCTCTGCCGCCCAGGCGGTGGTCATCCGCAGATCGCTAAGGGGAAAGCGACCCCAGGCGTGGTCGTGGTAGCCTTTGCCCAGTATATCCAGGCTCTTGTTTCCTAGGGTCAGGCTGCCCCTCACCTGGGCGGAGGGCATATAGACCAGCCATTTGATCCAATCGCCGGCATTGTGGCCGAGATGAGCCTGGACGGGGATGGCAAACCACGGCCTGGATAGGGGCTGGAAGGTCAGATCCCAGGATATGGCCTGGCCTCCTGGAGCGCTGCCCTCCACCGAGCCCCATACATGCAGATCAGCATCCCCCTGCTGGGAGAAGCCGCTGCCGTCTATCTCCAGCATGGGCGAGCGCCTGTCCCCGCCAAAGCCCCCGCTCTGATGCGCCCCAAAGACAGCCGGCCGGCCCTCCTGCATTGCCAGGGCCTGCACCTCTATCTTTTTATTTTGGGAGATGTTGTCCGGATCGCTGAGCAGGTAGAAGAGCATGAGTTGGGTCTCATTGTCCTGGACACAAAAGCGCCACCACTCCTGGTAGAGCTGGTCATCTATGCCGTTTTTCATATAGTGATAGGCATCGTCCTCCGCGGAAGCATCCACAGCTGCTCCGCAAGGATTGACCGGGAAGATGAGGGAGAACAAAGCCATCAACAGTGCCATTTTTAATGCCGGACGCTTGCCCAGGAAGGATTTCATGATCTTAGCATTGCCTTTCAATCCAAATATATCTATTCTTTGAGCTTTTCTCCTCCGCTCAGCATCTTTTTATTCTCCGGCATAGGGCCTTGTTCTCCGGTAGCATCGCACTTTTGCTTCATTTTCTCCAGAAGCTCCACCGCCTCCTCCGGGCTTTTAGCCGCCAGGGCACCGGGCAGCTCCCAGCTTCCCAGGCTTATGAGAGGCCGGTTCATCTTCAGGGCCAGAGCCATCTCTGACAGCGTCCCCATCTCACCGGGCAGGGCGATCACGACATCGGCGCTCTTGACGATGACGGCATTTCTGGCCTGGCCCATGCCGGTGACGATGGAGATATCCACAAAGGAGTTGGCCTCCTCTCTCTCGCCGGGCAGAATTCCTACAGCCACGCCCCCGCCCTCATGGGCTCCCCGGCAGGCTGCCTCCATCACCCCTCCCCGTCCGCCGGAAAGGAGGATGTGGCTCCGGCTGGCCAGCAGCAGTCCCAGCCGCCTGGCCGTCTCACAGGCCTCCGGGGAGCAGAGGCCGCCACCCACAACTGCAATTTGCATAAGAGTCCTATGTGGCCGGTGAAACAATAAATATTAGCATGGACTTAATATGATGCCAGACTGGGGCAAGGGGCTTGAGGCAATTGGACCGAATAAGTCTTCTCAGAGCAGTATTCCGAATTGTCAATCGCTTTATCGTGGTTCCCGGGTTTCAAATGGGCCTGGGCAGATTCATCTCCAATCCCCTCACCGGTAACATCATGGTCCTGGGAATTTTGGGCCGGAAGACGGGAAGGATCCGCTACGCTCCGGTCAGCTTTGCCCGGCAAGATGGGATTGTCTACTGCTATCAGGGACGGGAGACCCGAGGCCAGTGGTATCTCAACATCCTGGTCCATCCCCAGGTGGAGGTGATCCTGCCTCGGGAGCGCTTTTCCGGCCTGGCGGAGCAGCTTCCTGATGGTCCGGAGCGGCTGAAGGCCTTGAGGATGCTCTTGCAGGGCAGCGGCCTGAGCAGATCCATGTACGGATTTGATCCGGCTGAGGCATCTGATCAGGAGCTGGAGGAGAAGACTAGGGGAATTCCGGTGATCAGGATCGGCCTGAAGTAGTAAATGTTCAAGCCCATCCGGCATCGCAAAACTTGAAGAGGCCCGATCTCGCCCTCCCGGCCAAGGCATCCCGGCGGGCCTCGGGTGGATCTATCGTTAGGGGCGCGGGATCCTTGAAGATTGATGCACTGCGTTAAAGGATTGGTACGTGTTTAGCTGGCGAGTCTTGCCGTTAGCATTTGGAGACTATCCAGTCCTCTCTGTCCCCATGTTGCCAGTGCTGTCATGATCCGCTCGTGAATCGAGGTCCCTTTGTTATTGCGTAGCGTG
>Ga0302252_1000667_pt1 | contig 26832 bp, 29 predicted proteins | sample AAG_RA_Leu_MG_FD_193511 | JGI IMG/M metagenome (GOLD analysis project Ga0302252, IMG submission 193511) | Enriched activated sludge microbial communities from anaerobic digester in WTTP, New Holstein, Wisconsin, United States - AAG_RA_Leu | ecosystem: Engineered > Bioreactor > Anaerobic >... | reverse complement strand
AGGAATGACCTTGCCTGTTTTTGTCAACATATCCAAAACACAAGTACTTTCATGCTGTTTTGTTATTTGCTCAATCACTCTTTTCGCTCCAGTACGAAATTCTTCAGGATAAAGCAAAAAAATACTTTTCCCGATCAACTCGCCTTCTTCATACTCCAGCAATCGCATTGAAGTTTGATTCGCTTCGATAATCATGCCGCTCCTATCCAGGATAAGCAAGCTATCCGAAAGCGAATCGATCAGCTGCTTAGTCTCAGTTTCACAAGCATTGCTACGGTTATTTTGTTCAACATGAATCCGGTCATCCATAACTTATTAAAAAGAAAGCAAGTGTTTTTGTCAATTAAATAGTGTACCACCCTGTCAATCAAAAAGTGTACCACTTTTTTCTTTAATCCTGAATCGTTTTTCTTTCAGAAGACTCCTTTCTATGAATGGTTTTATGTTTCCTTTCCATGCTATCATTCAACCGGTAGCTAGGTCCTTTAAAGACAAATATCCTACTCTTATGCACTAACCTATCCAAGATAGCCGCTGTCATCCGTTCATCCTGAAAGATTCGCGTCCACTCGGTAAATTCCAGGTTTGAAGTGAGTAAAATGGATCCACTTTCATAACGATCGGCGATGACCTGAAAAAGCAGCTGAGTAGTGGAAGAAGATAATTTGACGTACCCGAGTTCATCTATGCAGAGCACTTGTACTTTTTTCAGTTTCAACAAAAATCTCTCCAAAGAGCGATTATCTTGCATTTCAGCTAGTTGATTGCCTAAATGCGCCGCTGTGGTAAACCAAGTTGTATATCCCTGGAGACAGGCTTGATGGGCTAATGAAAGTAGAAGGTGCGTTTTGCCGGTTCCCTGTTCTCCTAGAAACAGGATATTGGTAGCAGTCGTCAGAAACTCCAGCTGGTGGAGATCCAGAATGTCGGCTCTGGAAAGAAAAGGAGCCTTTGAAAACTCAAATTGTTCGAGTGTTTTGATCTGCGGAAGCGCTGCCAACTTGAGCAGCTTTTGGTATCGGCTGTTTTTTCTGTGAAGTATTTCTTCTTCTAATAAAGCAAGAAAAAAATCATGGAGATTCCATTGCTTCTCTTGGGCTTCTTGGTGGATCCTCTGATACGCTTTCGAAATACCCGCTAACTTGCATTGTTTGCAATATTGTTGTAGTAAAGCCATTGAAAGTGCAGTGTCCGGTTGATTCATTTTATCCTTCTTCCTCTTTTTCTAGACACTGCGCATAGGGCGCTAATGTCGGCTTGTTCCATGTATAGGTACTAAGGCTATTAACAGCCAGGATGGATTCAGATAAGCCAGGTATCTCCTCTCTTTTTTCCTGCTGGAAACGGAGATGACTCATGACATCTTCATAACTATACCGGTTTTGGGAAGCCAGAAACTGCAGGATACAACCCACCTCTTTTACCCCATATCGCTCTGTCAGACGCAGAATGGCGATAAATTCACGTGTTCCTTTTGATTTTGATCGTACATACCCCTGCAAACGCTGGTGATAGGTTTCGTAGATATTCGGCAGGTGCCAATCATGAATCACCTTCGCTTCTGCATAAGCTCTAGCCTTTTTCTCCAGCAGCGAGAGGTAATGGTAAGGATTCAGCGTTTCATGGTCTTTGCCAAAAAGCCGGTCATGGGTAGCGATCAATTGGTGCTGAGAGATCACTTGAATTTGAAAGGGAAATAGTTTTACCTGCACCCGTTTTCCTACGTAGGAAGTGGGGACTGAATACCGGTTGCTTTCTACATGAACCAGCTGGTAGGTGTCCACTTTCGCTTCCTGACACCGGACACATTCATAATGATCACGGAAAGGAAGAAATACCGGTTGTTCTTCCAGCCAAAGCTCTCCCCAATTCTTTCCATTCAGCTTGTTAGTGTTGCGTCGGTTTTCACATTGCTTGAGGAGCCAGTCGTTCATACTGGGGAATCCATGAAAAACAGGCTTGGGACGGAAATAATTGTTCTTAATATACCGGACTAGATTTTCCACCATTCCTTTTTCGTTGCCTTTACCGGGTGCGCAGAAGATGGACTCAAAACAGTAGAATGACTGAAAACGGAGGAAAGATTCCTGCAGGATCCTTTCTCGCTCAGGTAGGATCCTTTTGACTGCAGGACTCAGATTATCAAACAGGACCACTTTCGGTACCCCGCCAAAAAAAGAGAAGGCTTGTACCAAACCGTCAAACAGAAACTCAGAAGAAGAGCGGGGATAGACTCTGACAAATTCTACCTTACTCCAGCATAGCTTGGCACAGAAGAAAAAGATCTTGCGGGGGACACCCTGATCCATCACCTCTATCTCACCAAAATCTACCTGAAGATGACTGCGGAACGGAAGCAATTTCACAAAAGCTTCTTTGGTTGTATGATTCTGTTCTTCCTCTATTTGGCGCACCTGCCAGGTAAACGCCTCATAGGAACCCGTATAACCTTCTTCCTTGATTAGAGCATATAGGCGTTGTTTCGTGCATTGGTCTTTCTTGGCACGTTCCCAGTTTTCTTTGACCAAGTAGACGATACGATCCTGGTAATTGCCATTGACAGGTTTTGGCTTGGGTGATTTCAAGCAGTATCGTTGGTCAGCACTGAGCAGAGCTCTATTCACGGTTTTTCGATGCACATCGCAGAGTTTGGCTATAGCTCGGATACTCATGCCTTTGTTGTAGTACAGATAACGGATATAATTGTATTGTACCATCTCAATCATTCTTCTTCTCCCTGCACTTAAGATTTTGCTAATCCAAAAGTATACAGGGCGATCCAGAATCTGGGGTGGTACACTTTTACATTGAAATTTGATTAATTTTGGCACACTTTTATGTTAACATTAGCAGCAAGCCCATGCGAGAAAGAAACAGCATTCTCAATGACCAATACGCTCTTTGAATCGACCATTTCTTTTAAATCACAAACCATATACATAATAGTAACAGTATAATGCAATAATGAAATCTCAAGGTGTTGAAAAACAATCCATTTTTGTTGAATAAAAATCAACAAAAATTGAAAGGATTGTGTTGAATATCTTCCCAGGATATCAAATTATAATTTAAAGCATATATCAGAAGTTGAGTACGATTCCTCAAATTTAGTTTTTGAAGGATTTTGCTAATATGAGACCGCACGGTAGCCAATGATATAAACAACTGAGAAGCAATCTCGGTGTCTTCGAATCCCTTGGCTGCAAGCATAAAAACTTCTTTTTCACGGTTGGAAAGTTGATTGTAATCGTTATCTTGGGTGGTTTTCTTGGAAAGATTGCTGATAATTTTACTTTCAATGGAAGAGCTTAGAAAAGGCTTTCCGGTAGCAACATGGCGAATAGCCTGCAATATCTGGGCAGTAGAAGAATCTTTCAACAAATAACCGGTAGCGCCTTTTTGTAACGTTTGAAAGATGAGATTATCATTTGAAAAACTAGAATATATCAAGACCTTGCTTGAGAGGCGATGATCTTGAATATAGTCCAATAGATTTAGACCGCTCAATCCGTTCAGCATCAAGTCGAGTATGACAAGATCAGGTTCAAGACTACATAGAAGCTCAATCGCCGTTTTTTCATCTTCCGCCTGACCAACAAACTGCATATCCGATTGCGTTTTCAGCAGTGAAATCAAACCAAAACAAATCACTGGATGGTCGTCAACAATTATTATTTTAATCATCATCTACCACCATACTTCTGCGATCCACAATACTCCTTTTTCTATCGCTTCTGCATATAAGTAGCTTTATCCAATCATCAACATCAATTCGAATCAAAAACAACGGACACCTCTCATGATTCATCAGCATAATTATACTTTTTTTTAATAAATAACATTAAAATCATATATATAGTTTCTACTATAGGTAATATAGCAGAAAACTTACAAAACACAACTGCTACTTCCTATTCTCTCCATAAAAAAAATACCCGTAAGGATTACATCAATCATCCTTACGGGTAAAATGGACACTACTTTTTAAAGCTCCTGAATCAATTAATCTCTTGTATTCATCGTTTCAGGATCAACTTACTGCACAGGTCAACCAATCCCATCAAAAGGCATCGTGCTATTATATATGAATCCATCCAAATGGCATGACTTCAAAATAAATGATCAATGTTGAATACTGGGTAACAAGATTATGCAAAATTTATTATTTTAGTTTCCAGTACTTGTAAGGTGTCTTTATCATGCTTGTCACCTTTCCTTCGGCTTCTAAAATCAAAAGGTACTTCGAAATTGTATTTTTGCCTCTTGAAATATAAGTTGCTATCTCAGAAATACACAATCCGCCCTTTTCAGTTAGGATATCAATGATTGCCTTTTTAATATCTTCCATGTTTTCCTCCTGATTACAATTATTCAACCATTCACCGTTTACAATTACTTAAACGATTAACAGAAATAGTTTACAATACTCGAATGGAATTATCAAAAACCATAAACTTTTTCCCAATACATTAACTCTTTACAATCACTTTCAACTAGTTTTTTACTTTTTTTACTTTGGGGACAGTCCCCAAAGTAAAAAAAGCGTAACTCTGTTTTATCCTACGAGAACGGATATTTTAGCCATCACCTCGATTAAGAGAGGTTCTGGTAAAGTGGTGATATAAGAAATGTTCCTTACTCTCCAATCCAAACTCTTTATTTGATCAGCCAAAATAACCCCATGAAGAACACCGGTATCCTGGATCAAAACTTCAAAAGGATAACCTTTGATAATAGAAGTGCATGGACAAAACAAAGCCAAACCTGTTTTTTGATTGTACTCTTTTTGGCTTATACATAACGAAGGTCTTTTCCCTGATTGCTCGTGTCCGTTACAAGGAGAAAAATCCAACCACACAATGTCACCGCGTGATGGTATGTACTGATCCACCTTTACCATATCTCTTTGCCAACTGGTTCACCATAGGACTTCTCCCCATGAAGATTTCGATCATTAATCTGTCTCAGCATTTCCTGTAGATCGTATCTTGGCTTTTGAATTGGTTCCAAAATAATCTTATTACCAATCTCTTCAATATTAACCAATGAATTTTGTTGAATTCCTAGTTGCTTAGCCATGGAAGAAGGAATTCTTAAAGCTAGACTATTTCCCCATTTTTGCATTTTAATAATCATTGTTCACCACCTTTATACCATTCGTATCTACATTGTAGATTTACTCTCTTTTTTGTCAATCTTTGATTATCTATCTGCTTTGATATGAGACCGTTTTCAAACACCTTGTCTTTATTACGGTCACGCTCAATATGCAACAGGATCGAAGGACTGCCATTTTCAGTAAGCCAGTCTTTGAGACAAGAATTCTTGATACTGCTTTTCTATCTTACTTCATCTCAAAAAATGTTTTGATAATTTGAGTTTTTGATAGGTTCATTATCGCTTCAGTGTCTCGTTTTAGTTTTCTTTCGGAATAGCTTTCTTCGGAACTACTCATTTTATCAACTTTAAAAAAGCCACTCTCCAATCTTTCCTGAAACCTTTTTGTTTCGCTTTCAATGTCAGGTCTTGGCATGTATTGTATCCTCCTTGGTATGATACTCAGTCCACTTGTTTCTTTCTATTCGGTTCAAAAAATGCTAAAAAACTAAAAATAATCAATTGATTATTTTGACTCAGGTTTCGCACTTTATTACCCCCAATGAATTCAGCATGCATCTGGACAAGGTAGAAAGAAATAAGGTAAATAGGGTACCCATATGACTGTCAGCAGAACATTAAAAAAAAACGAATATAAGCCTCACTTAAGAAAGTGTTGGTGCATCCGTATCGACATTGTGGATGTATTCTCTTTTCTCAATCCTTTTTTACTTTGGGGACTGTCCCCAAAGTAAAAAAAGTGTGTCAACAATCCCGTCCCCCTGTCACATGATAGAAATTTACTTGAAATTCACAACTTTTTTGGTTTTCATGGCATAGTAACTTGTGCAATTCAGCACTAGATAAGGTTTTTTAGTTCTTCCAGAGTTATACCAGCTTTTTTTATAATGCTATTCAAGGTTCCTTTTTTTATTTCTTTATGCATAGGTATCACAATCGAAGCGTTTTTCTCCTCATTATAAAGAAAAATATGACTTCCTTTCTGATGATGGAAGGAAAAACCTATTTTAGATAAGGCAGATAAGATTTCTCTGCCAGAAAATACTTTACTCAAAAGGAAACTTCAATAGATCTTATCAACTGTCTGGAAGAGGCTTTTTTTTCATTAACTTTTTCGAGACCTTCTAAATAACACTGAATCGCTTCTCGTATATTACAAAGAGCGTCCTCAATGGTTTCTCCTTCAGAATAACACCCATCTAAGGCAGGAACCATAGCATTATATCCGCCTTCATCAGCTTTTTCCAAAACAACCTTAAATCTCATTACTACTCCTTCACACTCATTATATCTATTATAGTTTGGTTTATTCTTGCTGCAACTTAACATCAATTCCTGCATGTATAAAATCAACTCCAATTTGAGACCCCCCATAGCTCATTCGAATTTGACCCCCATCCATCATCTATCTTTCAATTGCATAAACTGGTCTGTATGGAACGTTTCCTTGTGGAATGTGAGTTGCTTGGAACAAACCATTCAGAATAATTTCCTGAAGCACTTCCAGGAGGGCTTTCTTTTGGTCATCAGGTGTTTTCATGGGATAAGCGGATAGCATATTTAGAATGACTGGATTCACTCTTTCCTGCTTTCCAACCATTGCGCAAATAAATGACAATTCCGCTGATGATACTTGACACTTAGAAATTCAATTTCATGCCGATTCAGATCCTTCAATTCATCCTCATCAATTCGTAAATCCTCGAACAATATGGCATTCAACTCCTTCACAGACCTGACACTTCCAATTTTGGAAAGGGTATCTAATATCGCTTTTTCTTTAGTGGCAATGAGAAAAGGTTGTCCTTTTTCTTCCAGTCTTGTGATACCAAAAGGATAGACGGACGGATTAAGATAATAGTATTCAAATGTTCCGATGGGGGTGTGAAAGGTTTTATTCTTATTCTTGTTGAAAGAAGCTGATGTATAGATCACCACATGCTCCGGAATCATCTGATAAAAACGAAGGGCGTATTCAAATGAAAGATAAGAGGGGGAACAAATCATATTAGCTAGCGTTTTCATGGAATAGGTAGTATCCTGGGAATCAAGATACAAGCCCCTTCGCACTTTAATCAGTTTGCCTGAGCGAACCAATTGCGATATCTTTAACTGCGGATAGGCATATTCCCTATAACGCTCCACTAAACTCAAATGATCTAAATAGGGCACATTGTTTGTTTGCATGCTTTTCTCCACTTAGTATATATTTTACATACTTTCTGGAGATAAACAAACTTATTTCACTTTGGTTTTCATGGCATAGTAACTTGTGCAATTCAGCATATGGGTAAATTTCCTCACCCATTCAATACATATGTTGTTAGCACCTGTAGAAGTTGTAAAAAATCTTTTTTTATGGAATGTATAATAATTTTTTTCACGATCCGTATTTTTATTGTATACTCTCTTTATGAAACCTGAAAAAGTAATAGTAGATTGGCTAAATGGATATGAAACACCTGATCAAATACAGGGAACTCCAGTTGCATTCAGCACTCCTCATCATATGATGCATACCCCCAGAAACATGGAAGCACAAAATACACGCATTCATTACCTTACTCGTTCAAAAGACTTTAAAACCTTAGATGAAATCAACGCTTTTCTAGAATTTACCGTACAAAATCCATATAACATGAACAAAGCCCTCGATGAAGCCGATCTAAAAGATGAAGAGCGAGACAACCTAGATTATTTGGATATCATCGAACAAGCTTATCAATCTGATGGCGAAAAAGCGATGCGACTGGTTTTACAATCTCTTTTATACTCCCATCAGCCTATCGATGCCCTTCTTTGGATAGCCAATCATCTATCCAAAACCACCAAAGAAACCTACCAGATGCTTTCCATGGCAGTTTGTATCGCCGAAGTAACTCTTGATGAGAAAAAACGAGACAGCTTGATGGGTGAGTTCTGGAGTAGCCAAGAATTTAGACCATTTATGCGGGCAAAAGCGACTTTTGCAGATTACTTATTCTCCAATAATACTTCTCAAGCAGACATTCAGAAAGCCATCGAAACAATGGAGGTATTATTGGAATACGACAAGCAAGACCACATGGGCATACGTTTTCTACTAATGAGTATTTATTCTTTTCAAGAGTATTTTGACAAAATGGAAATACTTAACCAACGTTTTCCTAAAGATCATCAAAATCCTCTTTTCCTCTATCCAATGGCTTACAAACACTATCGAACCGTAGGACCAACTCATCACACTACTCAATCCTTTCTTGCCAATGCTGTCCAAAGTAACCCGTTTGTCGTCACTATCATTCTGGATGATCAAAACATTCCTTTTTATGAAGGTTCTAGCTTCCACAAACACTCTATCGAAGAAGCATTTTATTTCTTAAACATCAATTATGATTACGTCGAACCAGACGATAGAATGGTACTTTGGTTATCACAAGCTTTTCAAGATTATTTAAACTCAAAACAGAAAGGTTCATCATGATTCATGCCACACTGCATGGTCTTATTAGCATTCCTCCATTCTATTTAAAAAAGGCACAAAATATAGAACTTTCAATCGGAGAACAGATGTTCGAACAGCATTGGGATGGGGATAGCAAGACCTGCCTTGAGTATTTGTTACGGTCGCTTTATGCTGACTCAACACTGATCCACCAACGGTTTTATTACTTACTTCACTATGCGAAATCTGTGGAAGAAAAGCTTCGATGCTTAATACTGAATCTTGATGAACTAGAGTTATTAATACAGAATGATAAAAAAAACGAAAACACTTACTTTTTCTTGTTTACTATCCACTCTCTTTTTTTAGCAGAAGTATATTGGGAAAATGAATTCTCAAGAGCCTATACCGAATCGATCTGGGAAAAAGCATATATTGAGAATAATCAGTGTATGAATGATATTGGTTTGCCGGCAGTGGTTTTGAACAGAATCCCCTTATTGAAAAAAACCAAAAAAAAATTCACTGAACTACTTTTCACGTTTCCAGATGATTCTGCACTCTTTACTTACGCAAAAGCGTTAAATCTATTTGCAAAGGATTCTCGATCCAAAAAAGCCAAAGATATGCTTACCTTATCACTCAAGTTCAATCGCTATGTACCCGATTTTATCCTATCCAAAAAGCGGATCCCTAAAAAACCGATTGAAGAGATCGAGCCTGGCCAAATCAGTGAGGCTAAATATATTAGCTTTCTCTCAGCTGAATCTTGGTGGAAAGTAAAAGGCGCAATAGACTTTCTCAAAACAGCATCGTAAAAGCATATCCTCCTTTTTTTTACTTTATCGACCTGTCCCCTAGGTAAAAGTTTTTACTTTGGGGACAGTCCCCAAAGTAAAAAAAAGATGGCTGTAATTACTTGAAAAATGACAAACTCTGACTAAACTAAAATATAACTTTATATTAGTCGGAGTTAAGTATGTATATAAACAGAGCAATAGAGAAAACAATTCTAGAAATAGAGAGAACTTTTCCGGTAGTGTTATTAACAGGACCGAGACAAGTTGGAAAAACAACTCTCCTTCAACACCTATCAGAAAAATCAAGAAAATATATCACCTTAGATGATCCGATGAATCGTGATTTGGCTATTTCTGATCCTGGATTATTCTTACAAAAATTTGAGCCACCACTTATGATTGATGAGGTACAGTATGCACCTTCTCTCTTTCCCTATATTAAAATGTATGTGGACCAACATAAACGAATGGGAGATTTTTGGCTAACCGGTTCGCAAATGTTCGTTATGATGAAGAATGTTAGTGAGTCGCTTGCGGGGCGAGTTGGTATTGTTCAAATGCTAGGTTTATCAAATAATGAAATTATGAAACAGCCTTCCAAGCCATTTTCAATGGATATTACAGAGCTAAAACAAAAAAGTAAACTTGGAAAAAAACAAAAAATAATGGATCTTTTTACAAGAATTTTTGCTGGTAGCATGCCAGGTTTATTCGAGCGAAATATTCCGCTGGAAACATTTTTTTCTTCCTATATACAGTCATACTTGCAAAGAGATATCAAGGAATTAACCCAGGTTGGTGACGAATTGACCTTTTTTAAATTTCTTATCGCTGTCGCAGCAAGAACAAGCCAAATTCTGAATTATGCAGAAATATCTAGAGATATTGGAGTCAGTCAACCTACAGTGAAACAGTGGTTATCGATTCTGATTGCTTCTGGCATGGTGTATTTAGTTGAGCCTTATTATAACAACGTTTTAAAGCGATCTATCAAATCTCCTAAAGTCTATTTTCTCGATACTGGCTTATGTTCATACCTAACAAAATGGACAAGCCCGGAATCTCTTGAAGCAGGAGCCATGTCAGGTAGTATTTTTGAGACTTATGTGGTCGGTGAAATCATAAAAAGCTATTTTAATGCTGGAAAAAGACCACCGTTATATTTTTACCGAGACAAGGAACAGAGGGAAATTGATCTGATTCTGTTTAGTAATGATACCCTCTTCCCTATTGAGATAAAAAAAAGTTCCAATCCAAGCAAGGAAGCAATTCAACATTTCGCACTTCTCAATAAGTCCGGAAAGCCAATCGGAACTGGGGGTATAATTTGCCTTTATAATGATTTAGTGCCTATTGATGGCAATAATTGGATTATACCGGTAGGACTTATCTAATAGTTATCTTCTTTTGTATCTACCCCCAGGTAAAAGTTTTTGCTTTGGGGACAGTCCCCAAAGCAAAAAAAACGTGACAACAACCCCGTCCCCCTGTCACACAGCTTTACCAAAACATCTTATGCATCTTGATAATCTAACAACCCTAATAGACTTTTCTTTGACATCGCATTCACCCTTCACTACCAAATAGATATAATAGAATCAACAAATCTTTATTGAATCAAGTCTAACTGCCAAGGAAGGATGAAATGGAAAGTCGTATCTCTCTCCCTAATATCCTTTTCAATTCCCGTATTAACAATGTATGCCTCTTTAGAGGAGTAATAGCTGGTGAATGAACGTACACTCAATGGAATAGTCGGTTTATTCAGGTCCCTGTCTTAATGTAGCCATTAAGGACATGAGCAAAGTGGTCTTCCCGACTTGCCTCGCACCATGGATCAATGTGATCTCTTTTTCTGCCAAGTGTTTCTTAATAGGTAAAAAAATATCTCTAGGAACTATTTTATTCATCGATATTCATTTTAGTTCGACTATTTTATAAGTCAATGATAAATTCCGTAAACCTGAATGTTGCTTAGTTTTTTATTGAATGGAGTATGCCAAAACCTTTAAAGGATCATGAAGAGCCTTGCTGGCTTCGTGACATCTTCGTATACTGGTCAAAGAATTGTTTGTTATCATTAATACTTTTCATATAATTCCCTCATTAAATTATCGTTTCGCCGTATGCATAAAAAACTAGCTTGATTTAACTTACTCTCAATGAGTAATTCTCCACAAAAGATCGAACAATTCACTCAAACTAACATTTTCAATACCTATATTATGCAAATCCGGCGGATCCAACTTGACTAGATCTATAAATAAACTTACATCTGATTGAGTTTTGCGATTAAGTTGCATGCTTTTCGATGGTCTTACGCCAGTTAGAAGTCTGAATACGTCATTTTTGTGCTTTTTGATATCCCTTGAACTAATAGAAACATCCGATTTACTTCTGAAAGTAAGATCCAACCAAGCTTTGATTTTAAACAAAATCAATGTTTCTAAATCAATAACAGAGAATCCATCAACAATTTGCTTTCCTTTTAATAACTCGTCATAATAGTTATTATCAAGCAGTATGGCTGATAAACTGGAAACACTATCATCAATGTGGATTGGTGTTAATCTGGATTCTACATTCTTTTCAAAAGCTTCAGATTTTCTACAAAACAACTCGATCATCAAAGGATAAGCATTGTCTTTGGGATTTTGAAAACGGTAAAACTTAGCCCTGTCATTACTTTTCGATCGATTATCATATCCACCGTCTTCTATAAATTCCCAAAATCGGTTAGCAAAAGTTTTATCCAACTTTTCTACCAATAAAACTATATCCAAATCCTTAGTAACCCTGAAAGAAATACCTAATCCATTCATCAAAAGATCACAAGCAGTTCCACCAATAAAAACATATTTCTCGGTAAATTCTTCAAAATATTCTTTAAACTTTTCTAGTCCTTGTACCATGATTCACCCCGTAAAGCCTCTTCAAGAGCTTGTTTGATTCGTTCATCTTGTTGGTCTTTTAAACAAGCATACAATGATACCAAGTCTACCTGATCATTATAGGAAAACAATTCTGGTGGATAATCCCATATTTCCAATATAATTCCCATCTCATCAAAATCATTATCTGTAAAATAGTGTTCATTTTGAAAAGCTTGTCTCAAATATTGATTTCCCACAGCTAATATCCTATGCTCTGGAGGATTCAACATTGTTAAACGAGCCAAAGCTTCCAAACCTGACATTAGAGCATTCGGCGGAGCTTTTTTCACAAAAACCTTTTTTTGAATAGGAGAATACAAATATTCCTTTCCTCGTTTAAAAAAAAGAGGATCTGGTATTTTGCAGTACACTTTACTTTTGCCCGTTTTTCCGCCTACCTGATAAGTCAATAGATTGGTATCAAATAAATCGGTTAAAGCTCTTGAAGCTGACATGACTGACTTGTTAAGCACCACAGCTAACTGAGTAGCATTTATTTTCTCTATTTTACCATACAGAAAAAAAAGAAATGTTAACTGGGCACTCGGAGTAAATATTTTTGGTTTTGTTTTATTTTCTAACCAAGTTTTCGATAAATGCATACCCAAAAAAGGAAGGAAAATCTGTTTACCTTCTATTATAAAAGGTATTCGCTGAGTAATCAGACTTCTTCTCTTGTATTGAGTAATTCCTTTCAAAACAAGCACCACTTCGTTGCACCCAATGCTTTTTACTAAATTAATATGCTTATAGAGAGCATCCATGGAGTATAGATTCTGAATAGGCTCAAGCAAAATGCAAGGAACATCCAGTAAGGTCGTTTTATAAAATCGGTAGCTATTAATAATCCACTTTAATATCAAGGTTCAGATTATCCTTAAAAAATTGCTCAATTGTAGTAACCACTATGAATGTTCTCCTAATATAACATTATTTTTTTGAAATATAACATCTTTCATGTTATATTTCAAGTTAAATTTAATATTAATTACTCTCATCGCTAAAAAATGCCCAATAAAAACATAAATCCCCGCAGGGAGTTTGAAAAATCTCCCTGCGGGGATAAGGATCGAAATACCTCTCGGATTATCCTGATAACGATTATCTGTTTAGGTGTTTTTTTTGTGGTAGAGAAGTATTTACGATTGGTTCAAGAAATCCAACAGCTTGACGTGATGAACACCCCTTTGGCTGAAATCGACTTCATCCAGCAATGATTATTTTCAGTTATATCTGAATAACAAATATTTTTACACTTTTTTTCAGTTATATCTTTTTTCGGACAGCCTTTGTTGTACCCACGGATCCAATTTAAATCAGTCTGGATAAGGATTCTTGAAAAAAACACAAAGTCGCAAACGCTAAAATCTCCCCGTCCTCTCGGCACATGTCACGCCAAAAGGTAATCCTTCATCTTCCATGTCAGATATAGGGGAATATGTTTGACCTCAGTCCCATGTACATTTTCCCCGGAAACAATCAAGGAATGACTTGGTTGATATTTCTTTCGATATTCTCCAAGGCTTCTGGCTTTAGCATTTTGTTCGGACTTGACCTCGATGGGTACGAGCTGATCATCCAATTGCACCACAAAATCAACTTCAGCACTATTTTGTGATTTCCAATAATAAACCTTTATCCCGAAAGAAGCGATCATTTCGTTTAGGGTAAAGTTCTCAGCCAGAGCACCTTTAAACTCAGTAAAATCTCGATGGTTTTCCTCGAGTATCGCACTTGCAGGTAAACCACTCATGACTCTCAGCAAGCCTACGTCATGCAGATACAGCTTGAAATAAGAGTTATCTCCATAAGCCGAAAGGGGCAGGGCAGGTTTTGATATTTTAATCACCTTGTACGCCAATCCTGTGTCAATCAGCCACTGGAGAGCGCTTTCCAGATCTTTTGCACGAAATCCTTTCTTTACCTCCCCGTAGATAAACTTCTTGTTCTCCTTAGCTAGTTGCTCGGGAATCGACTTCCATAATATAGAAACCTTAGGAAAGTCATGTAAACGCACATGTTTACTAAAATCAAACTCGTAACTATTCAGGATGTTATGCTGGATTTGCTCCAAACCTTCCAAACTCTTATGTTGTAGCCAATAATCCACTGCTTCAGGCATGCCACCAGTAATATAATAAGTTTTCAGGTAATTTTTTAAACGCACTTCAAATAAACTGGAAACCTTTTCGTGTGGGGAAAGCTTCTCCAGATACTCCAGCAAATCACTCTCCTGATGAGCTATTAAAAACTCCTTAAAATTCATGGGATAAAGAGATAAAAACTCCACCTTGCCTACAGGAAAAGAAAATCCCTCTTGTGCTAAAAAAATACCCAGCAACGATCCAGCACAAGCGACTGCTTGCTCAGGTAGATATTCTGCAAAATACTTCAACGAGGTTAAAGCCTGTGGACAAAACTGGATCTCATCCAGAATAATCAGTGAATCTTTGTTAATGGGTTTTTTTCTAAAGATACCCAGCTCAGTCACAATTCTCTCCACATCTAGATCCTCTTGAAAGCGCTCTACAAGGGATCGTTGATGCTCAAAATTGAAATAAGCAGTATCCAAAAAATAGCGATCTGCAAAAGCACGCAACAGATAGGTTTTACCACACTGACGAGGTCCTTTTAAAAGTAATGGCTTCCGTTGAGCTTTGTTTTTCCATTTCAACAGATCATACATTAATAATCTATCCATATGCAACCTGCTTTCACATTATTCATATCTATTTTGCAACTTATATTGCAATTTACATATTTATTTTATTTCAAAGCACTTAAAACACAAATGTTCACAGGAACGTAGTATATTTTTTTAATCGGATAACAGTAAAGTATCTACATTGTGCCGATGAATTATTTCCACACTTGCATGGTATTCATTTTGGAAAAGGCTTGTATTTCTTACCTTTGCTTTAGGATTCCATTTAAATTCATAACCAAACCACTTTCCATTTTCCTCTTCCACATAATCAATTTCCTTCTGGTCATGTGTTCTCCAAAAATAGACTCTCCGCATTTTCTTTTGGTTTTGCAGAACCTTCAACCGCTCTATCACGCAAAAATTTTCCCATAATGCACTTACATCTTCTCGCAAATCAATTGGATTAAAATGGTTGATCAGACTATTTCGAATGCCTAAATCATAAAAATAGATTTTTTCTTTTTTGCTGATTTCAGTTCTTAAGTTTCTGCTTAAAGGTTTTAACCTGAATATAACAAATGCTTTCTCTAACAGCTCTATATATCGATGTACCGTTTTGACATGGACGTTTAATAAATTGGAAAGCTCATGATGCGATACTTCGTTACCAATCTGAAATGCCAGGGATTGTAACAAATGCACGATCAATTCGGGTCTCTTGATGGTTTCAAACTCAAATACATCCCTGTATAAGTATTTTGACGTCAGGTTGTTTAGCAAAACAATGGTATCCGACTCACTTTTCCTAATCATTTCAGGATACAATCCAAATTGTAAAAAAGCAGGAATTTGAGCAGAAAGATCTAATAGACGATATACTTGTCTCATTTCAGCATAGGAAAAAGGATATAGAATAAACTCCAAAGCCCTGCCCGTAAGAGGTTCCTGAATTTGCGATGATAGGGTAAAACTACTCGAGCCAGTGGCCAGAATCTGAATCTCAGGATAAGTATCATGAATGACTTTTAAAATCAGACCGATATTAGCAACCTTTTGTGCTTCATCCAGTACAACAATTCGAGTTCCCTTGAAAATACGAGCTATTTCAGCTGTATCTTGTCTCTCTAAAAGCTGTTTTACCTGTAATAACTCACAATTATAATACCCATCCTGTGCGCCGTACTTTTCCAACAGCCCTTTCACTAGAGTTGTTTTTCCTACCTGCCTAGCACCATACAGAATGATGATTTTTTCACGAAACAACCACTCTTCAATTAATCGTGTAAGGTCTCTATTCAGTATTTCCATATTTATCTCCCATGAGTATTATACAATTTTCTTCACTTAAGTGCTAATTTTACGATAAATATTAACACTTCGCTATGGAAAAGATGTTGACCGTATACAGCCGTTCTTATGATGAACAATATCCGGTTATCTGTATGGATGAAAAGCCTTTACAGTTTCTTGCTGAGGCACGCGGTAGGATAAAGACGGCTGCCGGTCAAGCCGAACGGATAGACGACGAGTATATTCGTAAAGACAAGCAATTTCCCCATTTTTGCATTTTTATAATCATTGCACACTACCTTTATATCATTCGTATCTACATTGTGGATGTACTCTCATTTCTCAATCCTTTTTTACTTTGGGGACAGTCCCCAAAGTAAAAAAAGTGTGACAACAACCCCGTCCCCCTGTCACACAGACCAGACACTTCCAATTTTGGAAAGGGTATCTAAGATCGCTTTTTCTTTAGTGGCAATAAGAAAAGTTTGCTTATTTTCCTAAGAATGCTATATTTCCTTTAGTTTATGTGATAAAAATCACACTTTTTGAAGGAAATCGGTGAAAACAATGAAAAGACATTTGCAGAGCGACTTAATGCAGTGGAAAAATTCGAAAAGAAGAAAACCCTTGATTTTGAAAGGAATTCGGCAAGTTGGTAAAACTTGGCTACTAAAAGAATTTGGCAAAACTCATTATTCATCTGTATCCTACTTCAATTTTGATGATCAACCAGAATTAAAACAACTATTTCAAACAACAAAAGAACCCAAAAGAATCCTTCAAAACTTATCAATGGTAAACGGATCGCCTATTCTCCCAGAAACTTCTTTACTTATTTTCGATGAGATCCAAGAATGCAATGAAGCATTGAATACTCTTAAGTACTTTTGCGAAAAGGCTCCTGAATATCATATAGCTTGTGCCGGTTCTTTGATTGGCATAACGTTATCAAAACCAGCTTCGTTTCCAGTAGGTAAAGTAGATTTTTTAACATTGCACCCCATGACTTTTGTTGAATTCCTGGAAGCGATGAAAGATGACCAACTGATCAACTACATGAATAGCATTAAAAGTATTGAGCCAATACCAGACATTTTCTTTAACTCCTTATCAGAAAAGCTAAAAATGTATTTTATTACAGGTGGTATGCCAGAAGCTGTCAGGATTTGGTCAGAAGATAACGACACAGCGATGGTGCAACTTGCCTTAAAAAACATGTTAGAAAGCTACGAACGGGATTTTGCCAAGCATATCGAAACAAAAGAAACAACAAAACTATTACAAATATGGTCATCTTTACCTTCCCAGCTTTCCCGTGAAAATAAGAAATTCAGGTATCAAACCATCAAAGAAGGAGCAAGAGCTAGGGAATACGAAAATGCTCTTACATGGCTTGTTAATGCGAATCTTGTTTATAAGATTTACCGTTCTACCAAACCAGGGCTACCGCTAACTGCTTATGATGATACTAGTAATTTTAAGCTCTATGTAGCTGATGTAGGATTGCTACGAAGGTTATCCTTTTTGGATCCGATAGCTTTTACAGAAGGAAATCGCTTGTTTTCTGAATTCAAAGGAGCTTTATCTGAAAACTTTATTCTCCAAAGCCTGGTGGCAAAATTTGAAGTTTTACCAAGATACTGGACTTCAAAAGCGCAAGCCAAGGTAGATTTCCTGATTCAACGTAAGAATGAAATTATTCCTGTTGAAGTTAAATCAGGAACATCCGTTTCAGGCAAAAGCCTAAGTCTATACAACACACAATTTAAACCTTCCCTTCGCATACGGTTTTCACATAAAAACCTAATGATGAACGAAAATCTAATCAATATCCCCTTATTTTTAGCTGATTACACAGACCAATTAATTAACCTAGCAACATCCACTTAAAATTAGCGAAGCTAGAGCTACTCCCTGAGTAAATTATAGCATCAGTATACAAAGTTGTGCGGTTACAGTCAACTTAAATATTAAAATAGTGCGATTACAATCGCTTAAACATTTCTGATTCGCTGCTAAATATTTTATCGTTCGTCTTGTTTTAATGCTTTAACGAGCAACATCATCGGACGACACGTTTCATCTGACATGCCCAATAACATACTATCTGGAGAAAAACAAACTTTTTTCACTTTGGTTTTATTGTCAGAGAAACTTGTGCAATTCAGCATATGGGTAAATTTTTGAAATTTTTACCCATATAGTGTATAGATAATAATACTTTAATTTGTAATCTTTATACTTTATTTATAAAGAATAATGTGCCAATAATAAAGAAGGGTTGTGCAATGGTAGGTTTTTCTGAGCTTTCCAAACTGAATACGTTTTCGATGGTTGATTGTTGCTACAACTTAACATCAATTCCTGCATGTATAAAGTCAACACTAATTTGAGACTGCTTCCATAGCTCATTTGAATTTGACCCTCACCCATCATTTTTCAATTGCATAAACTGACCTGTATGGAACATTTCTTGTGGAAATGTGAGTTATTTACCATTTAGCAATTTATCTCTTTAAGGCGCAACTCCAAAGCTTTCAGCTTTTCACTATACGCCTTCCATTCTATGTAATCATCCCATTTTTGGAAATCTTCCTCTCCTTTTATGTCCTGCTCATACTCTTTAAAGGAGAAGTGGTGTTTTTTATCCAAATATTTAATTCTTTCCTTAAGAGGTATCATTTCAGCAATGATATTCAACTTTTCAAACAGCTTAATATCTTCTTTAGCAACATTGATTATCATACCATCCTCCTCTCGTTGTAATATCAGAAACTATAACAGATAAAAATATGAAGGCAATACCGCGAATTGCTTTATAATCATCAAGCTCCTGAAAAAAATCTCAAACGCTAAAGTATCAAGATTCAGTTAAAAAAGGCGTATTAAATACAAATCCCCCACAGGGAGCCTTAATAGCTTCCCTATGGGGGTAACCATACTACATTAACCATAATTCCATATTTCCATTATTCTATATCCTTCCGGTGGACTACTATCATTTTGTCCTCATCCCATCAGGATCTATATTTTTTGGATTCATTTCTCCTACTCAATCCCTCTCTCAAACCGCCAGGCCATCAAGTCAACTCAAAAAATGGAACTTATTCTGGCTAACATTCCTCCCCAAAATCTGAAAACATCTGGATATCAATATCCTTTAGAATTTTAGTTCTTTCAACCTTTGTTGAGCCTACGTATTTACTAAATGTTGCTGTAAAATAATTGCTTTTTGTTATTTCTGTTGGTGTTTTTATTAGACATAATTGAGCAATTCTTGATCCGATCTTCATTTTAATAGGTGATTCACCAAGGTTTCTTAACTCAAGTGTGATACAACCTCGATATCCTGCTTGTATTGTTGTAGCAGTAGCGATATTAAGTCCTAATCGCCCCCAACTTGATCTGCCTAGAATTAATGCGTAATAATCAAAGGGAAGACTAATATATTCTAAAGTTGATGCAAGAATAAACTGATGCGGGTGAATAATAAATTCACCCATTGGAGGAACATAAACTTCTTCATAATAATCAATTTCTTTTTGATTTTTTTCTGGATAGGGTGATAGATGTGTATATCGAGTAGGTTTGTGAACAAGAAAATAACAACCTAAACGAATATCTACTGCATTCTGACCATATTGCGAATTTGGATAAAGCGAAGGTAATATAATTAAAGGATTTTCTTTTCCACCAGCTTTTCTCAATCGCCATGACCATAGATCTGGTAATTTTTCTTTATCAAAAGGATATCTCGTATTAATGCTGCTTGCAAACTCTGAGAGATTGAGAGAATAGATAAGATGCTCATTAATTGCATTTTTAATAAATTTTATCTTGTCGTAGGCTTTATCATTTGAATTATTGAAATATTCATTACATTTTTCAATATTCTCTGTATTATAATTATATAGTATACTTCCAATTACCATTTCAATAGGTGTATTAAACTGTATTTTCTCTGTGTCAATAACTTCTATTGGAGGACGAAAACAGTTTAACTCTCTTGAAATTTTTTTCCATATTGAATCAATATCAACATTGATATTTAAGATATTATATCTTGCTTTTATTGCAGTTATTATTTCTTCAACAGTTTTTTCAACAAACTCTTTTTCTTGAAACTGAAATGAATCTTCTATCGTACAATCCATTAAAAACTGATTCAAAAATCGTGAAAATATTTCACTTTTATTAGTAAAATCTCTTATGCGACCTAATGATTTATTAGCACGAAATTCATTAGGAGGATGTTTTTTCTGCCCTTTATTGCTTTGTTGCATTGCTAATAGTCTTGAATTAGCTAAATCGAAAGCTAATCCGAAAAGTGATGCCCCTATTTCATCACAAAAATATTCTTGAGTAATCGAAAAAATTCTTTTAACAACTTCACTTTGTTGGTAAAGAGCACTGCTAGTATCCATTTCCAGTATGTTTCGTATTTTACTATCAGAATTAATATTATTTATTATAATAGTATTTATTAATTGTATATATTTACTGCATAATATATGTCCTATTTCATGTCCAAAGATGGGCAACGAAGTAAAATCGTATTTGATTTCATTTGGTAAAACATATATATCAAATAGTTTTTCATTTTCCGGTTGTTTTATGTGGAAAAAAGCATCAATCTCCCTAAAGAAATTTATATAAACACCGAAACCTTCGCTACTATCAAGGGACATGTTTTCAGGTGATTGAGCAATTAATATCTCTCTTTGATTAGTATCAATTCCAGTCTTTATATAACAATCCTTTATTAGAGAATGTGCCCACTGAGAAGGTAGCTTTGTAGTTTGTAACAAAATACTCAAACGCCTTAGTAAATTTATTCCTTTACTTTTAAAGGTGATAAAATCAGTTTTATCTGATATACTTTGTTGTTCATTACTTACACTTTGTTCAATTTGATTTAACTTCTTTCTCAGAAATTCATTATTTGTTGATTTCACCAAAATATCAATTTTATACTGAATAGCATTATATAAACTCTCTGACCAATCTTTATAGCTATTCATTTTTTCAGTTCCGATATCGCTATTATTCATTTAGTACTCCTACAGAGCATACTCATTTTGCAATATGTTATCCGAAACATTGTTTTCTTCATCTATTATAGATATCATGGTTTCAAGGTAATCAATCAAGTCAGTTTTCTCTTTTTCAGTCATCTTATCGCCTTGAAGCAGCTTTTCGAATAAATCTACCTCATTATTTTGAAGATGATTAATAAGGATGTTTCCTATTTTTGCTGTTGCAATATCCTCCATTTCATCCATATTTGAAAAATTAAACATTATAATTTCATCTAATTCAAATTTTTTATACTTTCCAATTCTCAACAATTTTTCTATGACTGATCTTAAATCACTAGTTAAACTACCGTCATTTTTGATTAAATGTCGTATTTCGTTTAACAAACTGATAGCATGTGTATTTCGAATATTTTCTTCCATAAAGGAAATATGGCTCATCTACTCCTCCAAGTTAATTTTCTTGTTTCTTGCTAAACCAAAAAGTTTACTTTTAATAACAGTGTCCAACAATATAATTATATGCAAATGCCTTCAAATTCCAAAAAAATATACAAAACTAGAATGACCGAAAAAACAGAACAGGGATGCAGGATTTTACATACAAAACAAAAATCCCGCAAGGATCATAAAAATCCTTTCGGGAAGATAAAACATGCAAATTCTGCTGTTTGAAAAAATACAATAAACTGATAAACACAAAACTACTCAACGAAAGCTCGAATACACTTCAGCCTGTCATGGAAGCCTTTCATGATTGGTTGCTGCAGACCAAGAAACAAGCTCTGCCGAAATCACCCTTGGGAAAGGCAGTGGCTTATAGCTTATCGCAATGGATTTACTTGGAGCGTGTTCTGCTGGATGACCGGTTGGAACTGAGCAATAACCGGGCGGAACGAGGCATTAAGCCCTTTGTCATCGGTCGTAAAAACTGGTTATTCAGTAACACCCCAAGAGGAGCCCAAGCCAGTGCGACGATTTACAGTATAGTGGAGACAGCCAAACGGAATGGACTCAATCCATTTTACTACCTAAGCTACCTGTTTGAACAGCTACCGAATCTTAAAGGGAGAGATCCTACTTCCCTGGATGCTTTTTTACCCTGGTCCAGCACATTACCTGAAAATTGTTACTCTCGGGGAAAGCCTTAGCATCCCTATCCGGTCTTTTCTTTTTCATGTTTGCTTTGTAGCTTTTTTCTACTACCTGATAATAGCTTTGGTATTGTAGATCACCATAAGCAACGACTTCTTAAAAAAAGATGATGACTGTTAATTCATTCATCTATGTCAAGGTGTCAAGGATGTGACGCTTACAATGCAAGCATCTCAATGTCATTAAGCCAAAGCCTCCAAGCTTGGCATTAGAGCATTCGGTGGAGCCTTTTTCACAAAAACAGTTACAACTCAAAAATCTTTCAATTTCTCGTTCCAATAACCGACATATTCTTTGTATCCTTCCAGCATATAGGGAAGATGTTGTTCCATTCTCACTATATATGCTTTGAGAGTTTTATGTCCCAGCCTATGTGCTTTTGCTATTCGATGATGACCATCAATCAGATTGTATCCTCGCATAAAAAGGTTATCACGGTCACTACCGGTTAACTTTTCCAATCTATCCGGAGCAATCTCAACAAAAATAATAGGACGATTCAAATCAGCTGCTTCAATATGCTCCTCTTTCAGTTCCTTGACACCCATAACTCTGTCATATCTTTTTCAATATAAGGCTACAGCAATGGATTAATATAATCTTTTAATAAGAGTCCAACAGATCTTATTAATTATCTGGAAGAAGCTTCCCCGTCCCCCCTGTCACATACAGATTAAATTTAGATTAGGTTGGATGAGTGTATAGATAATACCTAATCAATGATCCGTTTTACAAAAGCCAGTAAGGAATCAGGTACAGATTCTCCTTAAGCAATAATGTATCCTTCGTGATTACCAGACCATTTGTAACCTGGTATTGACTAAATCTAGATTTAAAAATACCCATGGCTGGGACATAGTCAACCTCACGACGAAACTTGACTTCAATAGGTAGAAGTGATGTTTTCTTGTCGATGATCATGTCAATTTCATAGCCTGCTTCCCGGTAATATCCAATAGACCAACGATTCTCATCTACTGCTTGTAAAGCATCTCGAAGACAGCAGTTTTCTATCATCAATCCTTCTCTGGCAGAATCAATCACATTGTAATGCAGCATGGCATTAGCTATCCCATTATCATAGACATATAATTTCTTGTTTTTACGAATTGATTTCCCTACGTTAGGTGTATAACATCGATTTATAATGACTAGATATGCCTGCTTCAAGAATGATAAATAGACTGAAACCGTTTCATTATCACAACTTAAAGTGTCAGCGATCGTCTTATAATTAAAATCCTGCCCTGTATTGGCAGCAACAAAAAATAATAAACTTTCTAGTCTCTCGGGATTCTTGATGTGATAAACATTAATAATATCCCTGTATAGTCCTTGCCCAATGATATCGTCAATCAACCGTTTCTGCCAAAGTGCTATATTTGGTGTTGTAAAATATTCAGGATAACCTCCCACTAGTAAGTATTCTTTAAGAATCCCGCTAATCAATGGTTTAAAAGTTTCCCACTTCCAACGGTTTTGATCAAGCATATGATAATACTTCGCAGGATCCGAGAAAACATTTCCATCTGGTAATAATTGTATAAACTCAATCAGTCGCGGTTCGTGTTTGTATACTGACCAGAAATAACAAAATTGTCGGAAGGAAAGAGGCAGTATGTGAATGCTTTCAATACGACCCAACAAAGACTCTTTGGATCCCTGAAATAAATGAGTCGCTGAAGACCCACTAACAATAAATTTAATGGACAACCTGCGATCATAATAACTTTTTAACCAGACCTGCCAATCAGGAAGAGCATGAACTTCATCGATCAGAATATAAATTTTGCTAGTCAGTTCGTTAAAACTTTCATGGATCACATCATTAGCATATTTTTCCAATACGTCGCCCATGGAAACAATACCTGCGAACAACGCAGGATCATCTCCACTTAAAAACAAAATTCTTTGTGGACAAACTCCTTGTTTCAATAAATAGTCAATGGTGTTAGTCAGTAAAACAGACTTTCCACTTCTCCGCGGACCAATAATGGATAGAATCCTATCTTGACCTAGCAGAGTGATGATTCTTTGGAATTCCCTTCGCACAGCAGGATACAAGAAATTTTTATCAACTTTACCTGTTCCCCACCAACGATTAATTCTTGATAATGTTTCAACAATATCCACTAGAGCTACTCCCTGAGTAAATTATAGCATCAGTATACAAAGTTGTGCGGTTACAGTCAACTTAAATATTAAAATAGTGCGATTACAATCGCTTAAACATTTCTGATTCGCTGCTAAATATTATTTCGTTCGTCTTGTTTTAATGCTTTAACGAGCAACATCATTGTGCGACACGTTTCATCTGACATGCCCAATAACATACCATCTTACCAAGCAAACTCCTTAATACAAAGCTAAAAAAAATAAAATTTCCAAACAATACCTTTTTTTAATTTAACATCCTTCGTGTTGTATTGCAAGCTATTTTTAATTCAATAGCTCTTATAAGAGTTAAAAAAGGCGTATTAAACACAAAACCCCCACAGGGAGCATTAATAGCTTCCCTATGGGGGGTAATCATACTACATTAACCATAATTCCATTATTCTTTATCCTTCCGGTGGACTACTATCATTTTGTCCTCATCTCATCAGGATCTGTATTTTTTGGATTCATTTTTATTCCTATCCAATCCCTCTCTCAAACCGCCAGGCATCGCGACACATCTCTTCCAGCCCTCGCTTAACTCCATACCCGAACATGGTGTGTGTATTCTACTATCTATTTGGTTCGCAACAAAGACCAGCTTTAAAGGAATATAGCATCAACTCAATTGCTTGGGGAGAATACCGACGATACTTCAAATAATACAAGCATGTATTTCCGAAATCTTGAACATATTCCTGCAAACCACTATTGGCAGCTATATTGCATGTCTCATTTAAAAATGCCATTAAGAGACAAACATAAACAAATTTTTCATTCACGAAATTCTCTCTAGGTGTAATAATGGGAGTGATAGTTTGAATCGGTTTCCTATACAAGAGCCAATATGTTAGATACGCAATACATTTTTCCTTTTGTGTATATTCAATACCATGAAATTCTTTCAATCTTTGAATGTCTGCAAAATAGTCTACAAGAGCATTTCCTAGTATCTCTTCATTGATAATTAACTTGTCAGAAAGGTTGCTGTCATTGATAAAATCTTCCATTTTTGAATACACATATGCAAACCGATCTTCTAACACATCCTCCCCAAATTCTTTAAGAAGATACAAGTAATCTTGATTATGGCTATTTGTATCTAGCATGAATGGTATTTCCTTTCACCGGTATGGTTATTGTTCAAGCAGCTCTTTGTAAAACTCTGTTTTTCTGAATTCTTGAAAATGCTCATAATCTATCTGCTCATTTACTCCTTGCAACCTTTCAGCATTATTGGGTAAAGTTTCTTTTTTAATCTTTTTCTCTTGAATAGCTTTGATAAATCGTTTAGCTGAAGCTTTTGCTTTGTTAGACGGTTGCTTATTTTTTTCAGTCATCTCATATCCTTTCCTTTCAAAATTTCTAAATGCACAGCAAAAATTAATTATCTTCAATTTCAGTTACTATTTCCATAAATGGAATCAAATCTAATTTATCTGTTCTTATATTATTAATGACCATCTCAATCTTATCCTTCATTTCTTTGTTCAAGGCACAATTATTGACTAAAATAGACAAGGCACGAATGTTGGATTCAATATTCTGTTCTTTTACCAATCTTTGCTCATGTACAGGCAAATATTGCCTTATTTTGCTGCTTATTGTATCTGCAACATCTGTAACATGATTTAAAATATCACTATACTGCCTAAGCAATGTATCATTCTGTCTTGAAGGATACACAAGAGTATGTTCGACCTCTCCCCATCCTTCTTGAAAAATCGTTCTAACCTGTATCTCAGCGATATATTCATTTTGTTTGACTAAATAATGCACTGATCTGTACCCACTATCTCTGTAACAGAATTGAAGCGAATCCTTATACATAGAGTATATTTCAACATCATCTCTTTTCAATAGATTCACGCATGGCTTATCTTCTAATTCATGAAAAATCGTCGTTAGTATTTCATGAATTTTACACCAATCCTCTTTAAAAACATGAATTAGCCTTAATCCAATCAAATCTGTAATTCTTTCTAAATAATCATTCACAGAAATTCTTTTAAAATTAGTTCCCTTATTTTCATAAGCTTTTCTGATCACCTTTTCTGCCAAATGCTCAAAATGCTTAGTTCTCTTTTTTATATAGGTAATTTCCGTCAGAGAAAGCAACCTATTAAATAGCTCATTGCCTGCTTCCTTAATTGATTCTTCTCTTTGAATATAATCATCAACTATATCCACTACCTCTTCCCATTGATATCCAGACTTTAAAAATGTTGAATCCAGATTGTATTTCTCTAAGAAAGATAGTTTATCAATCGTC
>Ga0302252_1000665_pt1 | contig 26867 bp, 21 predicted proteins | sample AAG_RA_Leu_MG_FD_193511 | JGI IMG/M metagenome (GOLD analysis project Ga0302252, IMG submission 193511) | Enriched activated sludge microbial communities from anaerobic digester in WTTP, New Holstein, Wisconsin, United States - AAG_RA_Leu | ecosystem: Engineered > Bioreactor > Anaerobic >... | reverse complement strand
CTTTGTGTAATTCCTTCAATAGTTACACCCGATGTTCAATGGCATCTAGATTCTGATATGTAGTAATTCAGGCACAACCGCACGCTCAATCATTATTCGTCAAGATCGATGTGTATATTCCTTGATTAATGCTGCCAGTATCTTGAAATTGGTATTCAGAAAATGTAGGAAATATGAATGAAAGCACATATCATAAAGAATTATTCGAAGATACATACTTCAGTGCCATATCTCCAAGATCTCTCGTGTCACGGCCGGTGAAGTAGATTCCCCATCTGCAGGCATCATGCTCCATGATGTATACAAGATCATCACCAGGCAATATCATTGCATTTCCTAACGTCAAAGTATATGGTTCATTGAACGTCGTTAAGGGAATCACTTCTGGTTTCGGATAGACAACTTCAATCGCCAGCGTGGTATCCCTCACTCTCTGAATCTCCTCAAAGGTGCTGCTGCAGGGGCACTCTGCTACCATGTCTCCAACGATTATCCTGATTTCTTTTTCGAGGATAGCATATTCACGCGTATCAGGAGGAATCCAGTGATGCACCCCTCCACCGTCATGGATAAAAATGCCAGGAATCCGCGGCGGTGCAGGCGGAGGAGTCAGAATTATCTCGATATCATTTTGATCCGCAGACCCCAGCCAGAGTGTGATTGGAGTCCCGTTGCTTGAAGTTCCGTAAAGGATCCATGCGGGCTCCCAGAGTTCGATACCCTCACACCTCCTCTCGTGAAAACGGTGGAAATACCCTGATCCAATGGTATGGATCACGAGGGGGAATTGCGATGCTTCTATCCGGGTAATATTCTGACTGAGGTTCAAATTTTCAAGAATATTTCTTAAAGGAAGAACCCGTGCAGTTCCGGTTTCATTCAGCGTGTGGAGTATGAGGCGAATTTCATATGTCTCCTTCCAGGGACCATTATTGATGTACGCTGACGCATACTCGTGTGTTCCGGGAGGGCGGACTATTCCAAGTTCCACATCCAATACATCCACATATGTCCCATGGCAGGGGCTGTCATTTGTGAAACCAATGTGTGTCCGGATTACCGGCTCTGCATTCCGGGTATGATTCTGGATCGTCTGAATTGACCATTCTTCAGTAGCATTAAAACAGATCGGAAATCCTTTTCGTGGGCCGGATTCCTCCAAAGATGTATCGGCTCCAACTATTTCCAATGATCTTCCTGTCACATTGAAGATAGAGGCCTTTTCAGGGAGCGATGGAATTGTTCCGAGAACGACGATATTCCCATAAGGAGTGATGATCGTCTCATTGCTTCCAGCGTTCTGTAGTTCAGGGTGCATCACACAGCCGCATATCAGAGCCAGGAGAATGAAAAAAGACCATAGAATTGGTTGTGTGTGCGTCATGTTCACACCAGGTTTCAATGCCGCTTTCCATGTGAATGTGCTTTCTCAAGAGTATAGAAAGCGTTTCCAGTATTGAAATGTTGTGGAGAAATTTCGCCGCGCAACTCCTCTCCATTTCACATTTCCCCACAAAATCCCATGTAAAATCAATATTCCGCTGCATTCTATCAACATCACTTCCGCACCTCATCTCTACAAAATTATTCACACGGGAAAATCTCACTGTGGTCGCACCGAATTTGCGATCGAACACCATGATTAAGTTAAATTTATCTTCTTCCGCGATCTTGAAAAGATCAAGACAATGATCCAACATTTGTGCAGAGAAATGACATGGAGGTTCAACCGGTTTTTGCATTCGCCAAAGAAAGCGGCGTATTTTGCCCGGTTCATTTCCATCAACATCGTCTCACTCTTTGCACTGATGGGCCGGCTTCTGGTCCCGTCTATGGTACAGAAATCTGCAGATAAGAGATCCAGGGTAATTTTCTTGAGCGCCCGGATCTCTCCGTTTTCGCTCGCTTCTTTTGGTTTGCGGCAACGACCGCAGGTTTAAGCTCCCAGGCGATCTCTCGCGGTACTCCTTTGGTAGGTCATGAGCTCCCGCTCACCTGAATTCACCTGACCTATTCGTAGTCCCGCCTCTTGTCCGATGGGGCTTGAACCGTTTTTCTGTATCCTGGAATCGGATGCTCCGGTCCGATTGTCTCTGCACCGTTCGTTGAACACTCACCTCACTACAGGTGACACTCATGAATCACACCACGAAAAAACCCCTCGTCGTCACCCAGGAAGCCGTCGACGCATACGAAAAGAGGACGGGATTCCACGGGATTGGACAGATAATGGTCGAAGATGGACACTGGAAAATAGTTGCCGGAAAGGGATCTTTATGCAGAAAATACTGAATGGCAGCTCACCCAGCTCGTTACCCCTAACTACCGGTGAGACTGCCAATCAGCATCTGATCTTTGAACATAAATCCCTGACTCAATACCTGGAACTCTCCGGAGGCATATGATGGCCTCCCCTCATATCAAGCGAATCCACACACTCGAACGGGAGGCCGCGGCCAGGCTGGAGACCCAGGGATACGTCGTCATCCAGTTCAAGGACCAGGAGGCCCCGGGGTATCTCTTCGCCAGCCGGGACGACCACGGGATCGTCATCACCCTGGTGAGGACGCACAACCCCTTCTCAGGCATCGAAGAAGTCACGAGGTGCTACGGGGGCATTATCAGGGACCTCCGGAACGTTCCCCTCACCGAGGACTATCACTTCGAACTTTGGGTCTTCGTCGTGTCGAACGGGCGCTGGCAGTATTATCGCATCGGGCACGATGAGGTAACAGAGGTGGACCATGGCGGGTAAAAAGGAAGTTCCGGTCTCCCCGGTCCCGCCGATCTCGACGATCCGGGAGATCCCACTTTATTTGATCCCACGGGTGGTGGCCGAACAGATCAAGGAGAAACGCGAGTCGGTCTTCCAGATCACGGTGACCCGGAGCAACTTACATTACTACACCGTGGTGGTGACGACATCGGAGATCCGCCAAACCCCGATCGTGATCTCCATTGAACCGGCACCGGTGATCCAGGAGAGTCAATGATGGTGAAGCGGAATCTTCTCAAAGATACCCGGAGCCTGGAGATCGGTGGTGACCCATGGATGACTCACTTCACCAGGCCCTCGCACTCCTGATTGCTCCGGGGCTGGTCGTTGAAGTCCGGACACTTACCGACCAGTGGATTCACAGCGGCTATTTTGACGACCGCGAGGAGCTGGCCCGGCAAGTAGCCGCCCTGGATACCGACCAGAGCGTACAGGGAATATACGTCACGCTGAATGAGGTGAATCCGGCACTCCTCTCCCGGCGGGCGAACCGGATCAAGATGCGGCTCGGGAAGAAAGACGCCACGACCTGCGATGCCGATATCCTGCGGAGGCGGTGGTTTCCCATCGACATCGATCCGGTTCGGCCGAGCGGGGTGTCGTCGAACGATGAGGAGCACCAGGCCGCACTCGTCCGGGCCGCGGAGATCGCCGCGTTCCTGGGCAGGGAGCAGGGGTGGCCCGCCCCGGTCATGGCCGACTCGGGGAACGGGGCCCACCTGCTCTACCGGATCGATCTCCCGAACGACGAAGAAAGCCGGGACCTGGTGAAGAAGTGCCTGGACACTCTTGACACGATGTTTTCGAACAGCGCGGTCACTGTGGATACTGCGAACTTCAACGCAGCCCGTATCTGGAAGATCTACGGAACGACCTCACGAAAGGGTGACAATACACGAGACCGTCCGCACCGAAAATCGCTCGTGTTATCAGGTGACCACCAGTTGAATGTGGTTGATACATCGTTATTACACAAATTGGCGGAAGTATTTCCGTGCGCTCCACCGGAAATAAAGGCGAATAAAAAAGCTATCGATCTCCGGGGATGGCTCACCTCTCATGGCCTTCACATTGCCCATGAGAAACCTTACCTGGGCGGGACGCTCTTTGTCCTGGAAGAATGCCCATTCTCAGGAGTTCACCAGGACGGAGCGTTTGCGATCCAGTTCCCGAACGGGGCAATCCATGCCGGGTGCCACCATGCAAGCTGCGGCGGAGGCCGGCAGCGATGGCCGGAGCTCCGGGCGAAGTTCGAGCCGGACCGTGCATCTCACCGCGAGCGTCACGAGCAGAAAGAGAATTCATGGCCGAGGGAGCGGGCCAGGGCCCGGGCGGAGCAGGAAGGTCGCGTGGTACCTGCCGCTTCCCCGGCTCCTCCGCCTGAACACCGGGCGAAGGCGCTTGAGGTGCTCCGGCATGGCGACCCGCTTGCCCTGATGCTTGCGGCTTTCGCCCAAGAGCACGTCGGTGATGAGATCCTCGCCCGCTGTATGATCCTCTCGATGGCTTCCCAGGCGGTGAAGAACTCGGACGGGCTCCACGTCTCGGTGACGGGTGACAGCGGGAAAGGGAAGACCCATGCCTTCCGGAAGATGCTCCGGCAGGTCCCGGACCGGCTGAAGGTGAAGGGCACGGTCAGCAACAAGGCCCTCTACTACATGAAAGACCTCGCTCCCCGGTCGGTCCTGATGAGCGACGACACCGAGCTCTCCGACAGCATCCAGGAGATCCTCAAGTCCGCGACCTCGAACTTCAACGAGCCGATCACCCATACGACGGTCACCAAGGACCTCTCCTGCAGGGTCTGCCGGATCCCCGAACGGTGCGTGTGGTGGATCGCAAAGAAGGAGGGGACCGGCGACGACCAGGTGATGAACCGGATGCTCACCTGCTGGATCGATGAGTCCCCGGAACAGGACGCCCGGGTGCTCGCGGCAAAGCAGCGGAAGGAGCAGCAGGACCCGGACACTATCACCGACGAGACGCCGGAACTGCGGACCTGCAGGGCGATCTGGGAGGTCCTGCACGAGCAGGTGCTCTGGGTGATCATTCCCTTCTCGGCCCGGATACGGTTCCACGCAATCCGGAACCGGCGCAACCCGGACATGTTCTACGACCTGATCAAGAGCCACACCGCCCTTTTCTTCATGCAGCGGGCGCAGAAGACGGCCGAAGACGGGACGCTCTGCGTCTATGCGACCGATGCAGATTTTTCGGCCGCAAACGAGATCTTCACGCTGCTGAACGGGACCGCCGGCGGCCAGGAGTCGAAGCTCACCAAGAAGGAGGCGGACCTGCTCGCGGTGATCCAGCAGGCCGGGCGGTCCGAATTCACCACCCAGGACCTGCAGCGGCTCACCGGGAGTTCCTACTCGAGCATTTACCGGACCATCAAGGGCTATGACAGCCGGGGCAAGAACTACACCGGGCTCCTCGAGAAATGCCCGGCCCTCTCCTACACGGACCGGACGGTGACGATGAACGAGGAGGACGGGATCAGTGTGCGCCGGAGGACCGAGGCATATGCCTGGGACCCGGAGTTATACCGGTACTGGGCGAGCGGCGGGGCCTGCTGGCTCGACCGTGACCCGAAGACGGGAGGCGACAGCCCCGGTCCTTTGCAGCCGTTGCAGCAGGATTCCTGCAGTTTTCCAGCAGATGCTGAAAATGACCGGGATGGATTTTCTGGTTCCGGTTTTCAAAACGATGCACACAGGAAGGAGAATTCTGTACTGAAAAATGATGATTTGCAGCAATCCCAGGAATTTACGAGTGGCGAGGAATCGGGACAGGATCATGATCATTCTGTGCATGATCCTAAATCTGCTGCAACTGAAAATCAAAGTGGGGCAATTAGGGCGCAGTCTGGTAATCAGGAGACGCAACACAGCCTTTATCCTTCCGGCGGGTGTACGCAACCTGCTGCAACCATGCAGGCAACACCATTCCCAACTGCAAATGACGAGCGGTCCAGGACTATCCGGGTGGCCGATTACAAACCGCTCGACATCCCGGAGCCGGGAACTCCCTGCTACCTCTGCGGGAAGAAGGGCTCATGGTTTGTCGAGAAACTGACTGCAGAGCGGAAGGCCAGGCCCCGGGACCAGCAAGAAGCCCGCCGGATCTGCCGGTTGTGTCATGATGCTGCGGTGAAAGCGGAGCAGTCGGCGAAGCAGCCGCTCCCCGGAACCGTAGATATATCGCGGTGTACCAGGCTCACGGTCGATGTCGGGAAATGTTCGATCTGCGGTCTGGAGAAGGCGGTTTGGGTCGATCCCTCCGACTTGGGAGTGCACTTGTGCGAACACTGTTACACGAGGGAGGTGAGGGGGAGGATGGCGGGATAAAATGAGAGACAATGGTTGTTTCAGTTTCACCCTTTGCGGATCTTATTTATTAGTAGATAGGTGTGATCGATCTATAGATCGATCACAATGATACCACAGAAACAAAGCGAAATTGGATAAAATTTCATTTTATGACAAATATTCAGGTTTTGTTTGTTGAAGAGAGAGAACTGGTTTTGTTAATTAACAATCACGAAATTCAGTTTTTCAACGCAATTTTACTCTCCGGATTCCTCAACTAACGTCCATTTTGGTTTATTTTTCGGCCCGATATTCCGAATCTGTCCTCTCCGTACAAGTTCGGAGAGCAAATTGTGTACTTTACTACTTTTTTGTTTTTCATTCATCACTTCGGGTAATTTATCGATAAGCAAATTATCAATATCTCTTCGACTGACTGGTTCATGCTCTCTTAAAAGGGCCAGAATTAAGTCTAAATAATATTGATCATCAAATCCTCTCTCCCGGATATGGCGTGCGGTTTGTCCAGTGAGTTCAGCGATTGACCCTGCGATAAAAATATTTGGATAACGGCCCTCGACCAATCCAAGTGCTTTCAGTTTCCTATGATCTTCGCGTGTAATCGGAATCCTTTTTTGGATTTTATCCAACAGCATGACTTTCTGAATATCGAGATGAGAACGCTCCATCAGTGTCCTGGTATACTGTTCATCCAGGATATTCCCTGGAATTTTTACAATCACTCTTTCAGGGTTTGAAAGGTCATAATCCGGAAGGGGGAAATATCTCCTTATTTGAGTCTGGAACATTCTTTTTATGCCACCCCCTTGTGTATCAATCATGTTTAAATTGACCATTGCTTCCGCAAGAAACGGATTGCGATAAATTTCCAGTGGGGTATCCTGCTGGATGACCGTACTCACATCACCAGGTAAAAAGCTTCCCACATTCGTGAGAATCACATTGTCCGGGGTTTCAACTATCTCAATTCTTCCTCTCAGCCCGTAATCCTGGTGGGCGATACAATTGTGAAGAGCCTCTCGTATCACCCATGGATCGTATTGCGATATTTCCTGTGGGAATAACGTCCCGCTTGGAAGTGTCCGCAAAGTGAGATTTCTGATGCGGTTAAGGACCATATCAACATTCAGAATAAAAGGCGGTCCAAAATGTTCATAATCTAATTCCCTGTTTTGAGAGTCCTTTAAAAACCATGAGATCCTTGCAACTGCCGGAGACAGTAATGTTGCCGATTCTGATTTTCCGAGCAATAATAACGCTGTATTAGTGAGATCACCGTGAATTGCGAGTTTCGCTTTATTGAGAAATGTCGTGTCGTCCCATTGAGCGCATTCTGAAGCCTGCCCTGGATGTTTAATAGTGAATTGTTCCCGGGCTTTACGAATAGCGCCCGGATCGAGATCATCGAATGAAGCCCTTTCGCAGACTAATCCAGACCAATCTGTCCTTATTGTCCAAATGACTCGTTCTTTTTCAGGATGATTTGATAGTTGGGTCCTACTTGATCCGACGCGGATATAGGCGGTCCCATAAAAACGAACAGGGCGATCCCACGCAGCGTTGACGTGAAAAATGACAACCCTACCATTTGGATGTTCGACAATTTCACATTCGAATCCGACATTGGGTTGTAACCCCAGGCTCAACCAGAGTAAAAGGTTTTGATTCCCCTTTTTTGCGGTTGTGGGATCAAATCTTGTTCCCACAACTTCATGAGTGGTATCATCGATTCCAAAAACTAAATATCCAATATTTTTTCCTGAAATACAGGCTGAATTCGCCAATGCTGATAAATACTCCCCAATTATTTGGGGTTCATAATAATCATGCTTAAATTCCAGCCATTCTGACTCCCCAGATTCCCGCGTAAGCCGTTCGATAAGTCTTATCTGGTCACTTGAAGTCATGAGATACTACCGGTTGAGTTCTCCTGATAGTGTGTAATCCTGGAGAACATATATCCATTCCTAAAATCGGGCAATATTGCGAAAAGCCCCGTGCTTTCAATAATCCATGAAAGATGAGATGGTTAAAGGAGACGCTTCTTAATATCTCCCCCACTCATTATTCAGTCACGCATATATTACTGTGAGTAATATACTCCTCTAGCCTCCCTACAGAGGCAAGGAGTATCAGCATATGGCAGACTTTGTCACACAGAGTACCGTAAAGTCGGCAGTCAGGGAACTCACGAACCCGATTGCCGACGTGGCTGCCTTCAACACTATCGTGCAGGCAGTCCTGACCGACAACCCGTTCGGATGCACCGCGTACGAGACCACCAGCGGTCCCATGCCGGCAATGGAGAAGACCCGGGAGAGCTATACCGCCCGGATCGTCTACCAGGATGATGATGCGATCACCACAGGGACCATCACCGCCCGTGCTCCTACTGTGGCCGGCTTCAACACCGTGAAATCCGAGATCCTTGGCGATGCCGAACTGACCGCAGCCATGGGTGGCGACCCGGCAAATGATCCCGAGTCCGAACGGTATTCGACGACCATCAAGTGCCACGACCCCAGCGGCGAGATCTACTATGTAGCATTCGCCCGCGAAGAGGTCCGCGTCACCTCCTACGAGGCCGATGCAATCCTCGCCGTGGTCGAGGCCTGGGCCGACACCGTCCCTGCACTGGCCTGAAGACCCCTGACAACGGGATGATGGAAAGGAGGGATCTCCCTCCTTCTTGTGCCGCATCTTCACTGGCCTCCCGTTGTCACAGGAGAGGAGGCCCGAGGGAGTATGAACTCGTTGCGATTGTGCTTGCCGCGGTGCTTCCCGTCTATCCTGCACTCTTCGTCATCTACCAGAAGATCGGGAAATACGACGTGGTGTGCGAGGAATTCCGGAGGCTCCGGGAGGAGCATGACCGCATTCTGAAAGGAAAGGATGTGCATGGACCAGGAACTTATCCAGATTCTTGAACTGGTTGCTGCCCTTATCGCCGCGATCGTGGCATACTGGCAGCATAGCCAGAAGACCAAGGCCGAGGAGGCCACCGATGAGGCCTTCGAAGGGATGCACCTCGCCGAAGCCCAGCAGTGGGAGGCAGAGGCAGCGAAGGCCGATGTGGTGGCGTTCTTCGATCCGCAGGACGACCGGGTGACGGAGCCGCCCGAGCAGGTCCCGGCCAGGTCCTGGAAGATGAGCGATGAGACCAGGCGGTGGGTGACGTTCAACCACTCGCCGGAGGAGCAGGCCTCTCTGCTGAAGCAGATCGCCGAGGCAGAGGAGCAGAAGAAGATGCATTATTTCATTTCAGTGCCCGGGTGCTTCTACGAAGTGGAGTATGGGCTGCTGAAGGGAGGAGGGAGGGGGTGAGACCCTATCCCTCTTTTTAAGATTGATCCCGTGTCTCTTCAACAAAGAGTTTGAGAATTTTTGCAGAGGGATAGGTTGACAGTGATGCAATCCCGTGTGCCAGTTCTATTGGGAGGAGAGCCCCTTCATGTCGGTTACTTAAAATCTTCGGGATCGTCCCAAATATCTGATTGTATCCAATAAGATCATTGAGTGTTGGATTCGGATTGAAATCTCCAAATGGAATATTCAGGACCATTTTATGGTATTCGCTCCATTTTACAAACACTTTAGCCCCATAATTAGTGTCAAATCCATATTGGGCACCAATATCTAGGGGGCGATGCTGAATTTGTGTTCGAATATATTCGTCATTCGGAATAAATAAGGAATGATCCGGCGAGTCAGTGCCGATATATTGAAAGTGGTCAAAAAAGCGTCCTGACTTTTCCTGACCAATAATATGAATAGGGTATCCCTTATCCCGTGCATATTCAAGGAATTTACGGATGGGTACAACCAACTTTGAATATTGGGCTCGTACAGAAAGTGGCCCATCCTTTACAAACAAGCATTCGGGAAGAATTGATCTCTTTTTCTCCCAGTAGGTTCTGATTGCGGTGAATAAAAGAAGTGTCTCATGGATGTTCATATAATCGGTTGCGATGTTCGCGTCTGCCGAGTCTAATGCCATAACCTGATGAAAACCCAGCCAATCAGTGAGGTAGAGATGTTTATTACAATGGGGACACTTGCCTTCTTCTGCATCATAAGGTAGTGTAGCCGTCTGTGAGGAGCAATGAGGGCATCCAAAATATGTAAGTGGTTGTTCTTCCGAAGTCCATTTTCGATACGCGAGCCATTTGAAGGTCTCCATGATTTGTCCCTCCATCTCAGCGGAGGTATCCTTAATCGATTCAAACAGAATAGATCGAACTGCATCGTAATTTGACATGCCTTCTATCCGGACATTCTGCAGGGGAAATGCCGTTGCATGGTAGATTGCAGATTCCTGCAATATATCTCGCAGGACATATGGATGTGGCGATTCTTTGTCGACCTTCGAGAGTTTATATCCGTCCAATTTCAACAATGCCGTTTTTATGAAGGCGATGGTCGAATAGGGGGAGACATCAGATAATATAGTTTGAGTGGATCCATCGACCCCGAAAATATATTTAAGAGGGGTGCCTCCCTCCGGAATTGGAATCCAACCGAGATGTTTACATTCTTCAGGGACTTGAGGATTTTTAAAATTTTGGCACAATTTTTGAACAAGTGGACTTTTCAAGACTTCTAAATGTCCAATTTTACTTGCATACTCCCCCGGGAGGCGACTCCCTGGCTGGTAGGGCATACTCCTATTGACCCCCAGGTTGTGATGTTATAGGCGAGAATCTCCTCGCCTGGACAGGTACTACAAAGCGATGTGCCCGGGTTAACATTCGGATGTATCCGGGGGTTTTGGAATTGAGGATATCTTCTTGAAGGTTTTCGAATGCGACATTCAAATTGGCAAGTTTTTTCACTTCGTTTCTAGCCGAGATATGTGCAACAAAGAAATTCTCTGTTTGTGCAAGAAGATCTCCGCTTATAGTGGAGGGGGACTGGGTCGAATAGACCATCCCAATATGATATTTAGCGCCTTCCTTTGCAATTCTGCTGTAAATATCCGTTATTTTAGCTTCGTCGACGGGGAACAGGTTATGTGCCTCTTCGAAGTATAACTGAATGTAATGGTCACGAAGATCATTATTTGAAAAAAGTTCCACCTGGTGAGAGAATATCTCTTCAGTTAACCACTGTGAGAAGTATTGCATCACTTCTGGGGGGGCGTTGCTTAAATCCAGAATAACCGTCTGCCCTCTGCCAAGCCCTTCGAGTATTTCCTCAACGAAATTTGTGGCATGCGGATCATGATAAATCCGATATTTTTGAATTTTTTTAGGGCCACTGGATGTTGGTGATTTTGGAAAAAGTAAACCAAGAAGTGCCTCATCATCTGAGTCGAATAAATTGTTACCAGATTTAGATGGAAGTCGAGATCCACCTCTCTGCATATCTCGGTCTTTTTCTGTAAAATGTCGAAGTTCATCTACCAATGCATCCAATGATTTTATTTCTGGAAGAGGGCCATCTCCATATACAATTTTTCGGGTATCTTTAGCAAATTCAGGATCGAAACCACCTAGATCATGAAGCGTTTTGTTATTCGGAGTGAATCCTGCACTACGCAGGACCGCCCAAAAAATTAAAATTTTTCTTCTACCGCGTTTTCTTTGGTTTATCTCACGTTCCTCCAGGCTTTCAAATGACGGTATTTCGACAGAGAGGAAACTGTTCACATAATCGGGGGGGTGTCTCTCTTCATCCCGGATAAAAGTCTTAATCAAATGGTGCGAAAGGTTAGGATGGGCATAGAAATCCAGTCGTAGTGGTTGCGAAGGTGTACTACCTTTCTGTGTGATTGCATAGACCGTACAATCATCCGGATAAGCACTCCGAATTGAACGATTATCATCCTGGGGATTGTCGTTGGCATACTCCCCGTTGATATCAAAGATAATTTGGCCTACATTATGGGTCCTGGCATCTCCTTCACACACCCGGGTAGTCTCAATCAGACTCTGGGCAATAATCTTGATGACATTACTCTTCCCGAGGCGGGTCTTCCCGAACATTGCAGTTCGAGTCCCCATGAAGTCCAGCGTCGATACCGAGACATCAACATTAGGAAGTGAGGTGTCGGGCAATGGGAGACGAGATTCGGTCAGACGTAATTTTCCAATATTGAATTGATACGTTGATGGAACGAGGGAATTGATAATGAGGTCGAGTAATGCATCGTCAGGAGCGAATACCCGGTATTTGTGAGCACTGACGAAACTGTTGAGGTCTCCGGAAAATTCTAATTTATCATTGTCTTCCGGATGCGGGTAATACATCCCCAAAACTGAAGTTTTCAGGGCTCCCCATTGAAGTTCGCTCTGGGTGAATACATCAAGTTCCGGCATTGATTTTTTCTGCAACTCAAAATACGTCTGCTGAACCTCTTTTGTCAGGGGAGTCGGCGCCGTCTCAAGTACTCTTAAAAGAGTAAAGTGAGGTGGAAAATCCCCGAAATTCGAAGGGATCATAATCAGAAGAGAATTGCGGGGGATGCCCCCTACTGCCTTCTTAAATGGGTCCGAAGTAATAATCGTTGTTGTATTGTATCCGATATCAAGAACGTATCCAACAAACCTCCAGGTATCATACTCTTTTGCACTTTCTTTCTTCTCTTCCTTGTCAACGAAGTCGACAAGGATTCTCAGCGGATTATGCTGAAACGCCGCTTCTTCAAGGAATTTCTCCATTATGCCGCCTCCATGTAATTTTGAATAAGTACTTCCTGCGATTGATTCGTTATCTGCCCAATTTGGTCCCCTGTTCCAATTTCGAGGGGAGAGATAGAGCATCCGGAATAAAGATCGATGACATCCTGATGCGATGAATTGGTCATTGTCCAATGCACACCCCGTTCTGTTGCTCTGAAAAGAGTTTCTGCGAGTCGTTTCTGGTCTTTGAATCGGAAACTCCCAAATTTGTAGTGATCGTGTATTTGTTCACGTGCTCCAGGACGATAGGGAGGATCGAGGAAAAGGAAATCCCCCTTTTTACTATTGTCTATCACTGTTTCAAAATCAGAGCAGACAAGGGTTGCTCTTTTCAGACGGTCAGATACCTCAAGGAGATGTTGATGTGTGATACTCCATCGTCTATCCTGGCCGCCATATCCCACATTAAAATCACCCTGTGAATTATGCCGCCACATTCCCTTGAAACAGGTACGGTTCAGATAAAGGATCCTTGCTGCACGATATGGAAGATCCATCACAGAGGGGTTTAATTTTCTGATTGTATAGTAGGCAGATTTTGTTTCCGGGACGCTCTGGTAAATTTCCCACACTTCATCCGGGTGATCGCGTATACCCTGGTATAATTCTATCAGTTCTGGATTGATGTCCGAAAGGACTGATTTATGGGGATTAATATGGAAAAAAACGGATGCTCCACCAACGAACGGCTCAATATAGGATCGGTAAGAATCAGGATCACTAGGTAGGATATGAGCAAAGGAGAGTAATTGTCTTTGTTTCCCCCCCGGATACCGGAGAAGAGTGAGCGTTACCGAGCTCATTTCGATTAAACCTCATAATTTGATAAACGCTTATCGGCGTTCGAATGAATAAATGATTCGTTATGAATGCTCAATGGAAAGGAGTGCCTTAGTTATTAATAAAATGAAAAGGTAATGTCCTTTGACTGGCATGAATCGTTCTGAGCTTCTTGAAACAATTCTTTCCGAACCGAGACCCCTCTCGCCATCCCAACGGAATGCAGTAGTGAGTGGGGGGAGACATATCCGAGTTATCGCAGGGGCTGGTGCAGGGAAGACCGAGACTCTCACTCGCCGGATTGTGAAATTACTTTTAATCGATGGAGTTGCCCCTAGGGAGATTATTGCATTTACATTTACAGAGAAAGCTGCACAGAGTATGAAAAGCCGTGTATATGAACGGCTTCGGCAGCTTGGTGGCGACGAGGTATGTGCACGGCTTGGGGAGATGTATATAGGAACGATTCATGCCTTCTGTTTCCGTCTCCTCCACGATCACTTCAATTATGGGGCATACGATGCCCTGGACGAAAACCAGGAAATGGCATTTCTTCTTCGTTTTGGATGGTCTCTCCACCTCCAAGGCGGAAGGAGCCATTCAGAAAACTGTGAACTTTTCATGCAGAGCCTCAATGTGGCCTATGCCGAAATGATTTCCGAGAACACTCTCGAACGACATGCTTTCTCTTTTAATCGGGCAAAGAAGCACTATGAAGAGATTCTTGATTCACATCGGCGCCTCACATTCAACCGGATGATTGCGCTTGCAGTACATCACCTGGAGCAAAATCCTGAAACCCTTGGTCATATCCGTCATCTCATCGTGGACGAATACCAGGACATTAACCGTGCTCAGGAACGCTTGATCCAGCTCATTGGCCAATCGGGGAACATTTTCATCGTCGGAGATCCCAGACAGACAATTTATCAGTTCAGGGGTTCGAATGCCCAATGTTTTGAGGAGTTCGTCAGGAATTATCCCGACTTAGAAACAATCTCCATTGCACAGAATCGCCGGAGTGTTCCACTCATAGTCACCCTGGCAAATAGTTTTGCTGACCATTTTGAGAGGGAACGATATGAACATCTTGAAGCAGTCCGTCGAGAAGAAGGAGGGGTTTATCTTGGCGAATTCTCTTCTCATACCACAGAGGCGGCCTGGGTTGCTGATCAAATCGAGCATTATGTTGGACAGGAGCGGTGTTCATATGGAGATATTGGTATCCTGTTCCGAAGTGTGAATACCTCCGGACCTGTGTTTATTGACGAGTTCCGAAGACGGCATATTCCATTCATTGTCGGTGGTAAGGTTGGATTGTTCCGTCGGTCCGAAGTACAAGCAGTGGGGAAGCTCATGGCATGGCTCGCACGAGACGGGTTCTTCCAGAAGAGCCGATTCTCCCGGGAGGCCGTTCGCGGAGACCCGTTAGTAGATATTGCTCTCACTGATTGGCATGACGCTGTGCCGGAAGTACATCTTCCTGCCGATATGGGAAATGTTCTCCATGACTGGAAAAATGCGGTTCTTCGCGGCGATTATCATCACTTTACTGAGGTGTATCAGGAGCTTCTTTCCGTCCTTGGCTTCCATCAACTTGAACCGGATAACAGGGAACATGCCGTGATTATGGCTAATCTCGGGCGATTCGGAACGCTCCTTACTGATTACGAAACCGCAAACCGTCTGGGAGGGCGATCGATTCACTGGGATGCTGATACCACAGGGCTCTGCTGGTTCATGAATACTTATGCGATGGGATCATACGAGGAGCATTCCGGAGATGATGTTCGTGGGATAGATGCGGTTCAGTTAATGACCATCCATCAGGCGAAAGGTCTGGAGTGGCCAATGGTATTTGTGCCATCTGTCGTATCAGGACGGTTCCCATCACGGATGGCCGGATCTCATAAGAGATGGTTAATTCCCCGGGAGTTATTCGATGTTCTCCGATATGAGGGGGATATCGAGGGTGAAAAGAAACTGATGTATGTGGCGCTCACACGAGCACGGGATGTTCTGGTTGTGAGCTATTTCACCAGCATGAACGGAAGACGGAAGGGATTGAGCGACTTTATTGTCGAGGATTTGACTGCCGGGATAATGACAAGACTAACAGACCGGAGCATGCTTCCTTCGCACGATCTCATCCTCCAGGGAGATCCGGACGAGATTCAATCGTTTTCCGCGGGTGAGTTGATTCTCTATGGACGCTGTCCGTTTATGTACCGACTCAATCGCCTCTGGGGATATCAACCGGGTTTGACCGAATATCTCGGATATGGTAACACGCTTCACTTTTGTATGCGAGTGGCAGCCGAACGGATAAAAGAAGGATATTCCCCGATAAGTGCCGTCGCATCTGCCGTGGATGCGCATTTCTTCTTGCCATTTGCGGATTCCGGCCGGTTTTCGAAGCTGAAGGACGATGCAAAGAGGAAACTGATCCAGTTTGCCCGGGAACATCAGGAGGATTTACGTCGTATTCGGGAAGTGGAGACGCGAATTGAATATCCTCTACACCGAGCGACAGTCGTTGGGAAAATTGACGTGATACTTCACGATGGAGAGGGAGTCGAGATTCGGGACTATAAATCATCGGATTTGGTGACAACCCAGAACGAAGTGGCCATGCAGCTCCGGCTCTATGCACGCGGCCTCACTATGCTTGGTGAATCTGTTACCCGTGGATCGGTTGCATATCTTGAGGATGCTTCAATAGCCCCGGTGGAGGTAGGAAGTAATGAGCTTCGGGATGCTGAGGGAATTGCAGAACGACATATTGATGGAATTTCCCATGGTATATTCCCTCCTTGCCCGGGTGGTGCCTGTGAACGGTGCGATTATGGGAATATTTGTAAATTTCGGAGGATATGAGAAATGATAGGTTCATACATCTCTTTTCGTAGCAACGATATTCGCCTTACAGACGTCGTAAAGGATGCAAGAGAACGAAAGATACAACTACCAGATTTCCAACGAAGTTTTGTCTGGGATGATGATCATATTAAGGGATTACTGACGAGTATCTCGCTCTCTTACCCTGTGGGAGCATTTATGCTGCTCCAAAGCGGAAACACGGACATCAATTTTAAGTCCCGGGCGCTTGAAGGGCTGTCAAATGATAATATTCCGTCACCTGAATACCTCATTCTTGATGGTCAGCAAAGATTAACTGCACTTATTCAAGCGCTTTCACCCGATCACCCTGTGAATACGAAAACGGTTCAAAATAAACCAATTCAGCGTTGGTATTATATCGACGTCATTAATTCCCTCAACCCAAACTTTGATCGTGAGGAGGCTGTCATTGGTCTTCCCGATTACAAGATGGTGAAGAACTTTCGAGGAGAGGTTATTGAGGATTATTCCTCCCCTGAAAGGGAATATGCAGCATGCCTTTTTCCGTTCTCGCGACTTCTTGATTTTTCGTCCTGGAGACGTGGATTTAATGAATATTGGAATCACGATTCGAAAAAAAGTAAGTTGATTGATGATTTTGAAGCAGAAATAATCAGGAAGTTCACCGATTATCTGATCCCCGTTATAACGCTCGGTAAAGAGACACCAAAAGAGGCTGTCTGCCAGGTTTTTGAGAAAGTGAATACCGGCGGGGTCTCACTCACCATATTCGAGTTGATGACAGCCACATTTGCAGCGGATGATTTCAGGTTGCGTGAGGATTGGGAGAAGAAGAAACAGGTATTTTCCCAGCACGAAGTGATCAAAAAGATAGAAAATACTGATTTTCTCCAGGCTGTATCCCTCACCAATACTGGTGAACGGCGGAAGAGGGATCTCCAGAATGGCCTCTCCCTTGATAAGGCTCATCCGGTAGGATGCAAGCGGGCAGATATTCTCAAGAAAATGACTCTTGCCGATTATAAACAATGGGAAGGGCCTATTGCAGAGGGCTATGTGAAAGCAGCAAAACTTCTCAATATTCAGAAATTCTTTTCATTCCGCGATCTGCCCTATCGTACGCAAATCACACCTCTGGCCGCTGTGCTTGCGGTCATAGGGAATGATGCCGATCGTGGGGCGGTCCGTGATAAATTATTCCGATGGTATTGGTGTGGAGTTCTCGGTGAGTTATACGGGAGTGCAATTGAAAGTCGGTTTGCCAAGGATTTTGTAGAATTACAAGAATGGATTCAAGGAGGACCAGAACCTTCCACAATCCGGGATGCCAATTTTGTTCCGGACCGACTGCTCACCCTCCGGACCCGGAACAGTGCAGCCTATAAGGGCATAGCAACACTTCTTCTCCGTGAAAATGCTCTTGATTTCATATCCGGAGAACCGATCGATATTACCAGTTATTTCTTTGAAAAAATTGATATCCACCACATCTTTCCTGAAGAGTGGTGTAAAAGGCAGGGAATTTCTTCCGATTTGTATAACAGTATTATCAACAAGACTCCCCTTTCTGCCCGGACCAACCGGATCATCCAGGGACACGCTCCCAGTAAATACCTTGAGCGAATCCAGAAACATGCAGGCTATGATACACCGAAGATGGATGCAGTTCTTCGTAGTCACGTCATTGATCCGATTTTGTTACGATCTGACGATTTCGCAGGATTTTTCGAGGCCAGGAAGGAGGCTATTCTCACCCGGATTGAGTTTGCAATGGGAAAACCTGCTGCCAGGGAAGTGACGGAATATATCGAAAACGGGGCGATCTGATGGCCGAGGATTACGCAAAGAAACTCCAATTTCTGCTTCGGAAACTGTTCCAGTTTGAATCTGCGGACCTGGATTTCGGTATTTACCGGATCATGAATAAGAAGCGGGATGTGATTAACCGCTTCATCGACAAAGACCTGATTGCAGCGGTTGATGCAGAGTTCGGAAAGGTCTCGCTGGCAGATAAAGCACAGTTGGTCACGGAAGTAGAAGCCCTGGCCGGAGAACTCGGCATCGGTGTAGATGACGACCCAGCTGCTTTACGAGCAATGGCAAAGAAAGTGCCAGCGCTTCAGCCATTGATCACGAAATTCGAGAGAAAAAGAACCGATTTATTAAATCTAGCCGGCAGGGATGAGCACAAAGCCGAGGTGTTCAACCATATCTACCAGTTCTTCTCCCGGTACTACGACAATGGAGATTTCATGAGCATGCGCCGTTATTCGGCGAAGCAAAAGTTTGCAGTACCTTACAATGGAGAGGAGGTCCTCCTTCACTGGGCGAACAAGGATCAATACTACATCAAGACAGGGGAGTACTTTTTCAACTATGCGTTCCGTGTGGGCGAATATACGATCCGGTTCCAGATCGTCCAGGCTGAAACTTCGGTGAACAATACAAAGGGGGAGAGCCGATTCTTCATTCTCAAGTCTGGTGAAGGGAATATCTCTTACATTGCGAAGGCAAAGGAACTTGTTGTCCTCTTCGAATACCGTGCACTGACAAAATCGGAAGAAGAATCGTTGGGAACCAGGAACAAACAAGACGCATTGAACGAACAGGCAGCGGCTACGATACTTGCTGGCGTCCCGGATCCCGGGCTGAAAGCCGGCCTTACCAGGGAGACTGAAGGGAAGGTTCCCCTCGCAAAGCATCTTGCCACCTACGCGAAGCGTAACACTACCGATTACTTCATTCACAAGGACCTAGCCGGCTTCCTCACCCAGGAACTGGATTTCTACATCAAGAACGAGATGTTCGATTTGGATGACCTGGGGACCGACAAGGAAGTGCCTATCGAGCAGTATCTGAACCGGGTACGGGTGATGAAGGCCATCTCCTTAAAGATCATCGCATTCCTTGCCCAAATCGAAGATTTCCAGAAGAAGCTCTTCGAGAAGAAGAAGTTCGTCATCAAAAGTGAATACTGCATGACGCTCGATCGGGTCCCTGAAGAATTTTATCCAGAGATCGTGAAAAATGCTGCCCAGATTACGGAATGGAAGGCACTCTATGGCATTGGTCAATCAAGCGGGCAAAAAAATCTCTTAGAATCTAAAGGAAATGCTATAGATAAAGAATTCTTGAAAAGCCATCCGTATCTCGTGTTGGATACGAAATTTTTCTCACCGGAGTTCAAGGACCGCCTCGTCTCTATATTCGATGATCTGGATGATGTCATCGGCGGGCTCATGGTGAAGTCCGAGAACTGGCAGGCGCTGAATCTACTCCAGGAACGATATCGGAAGCAGGTGAAGTGCATCTACATCGATCCACCATATAACCGTGGGAATGATGAATTCCTTTATAAAGACAACTATAAGCATTCCTCTTGGCTGTCAATGATGTATGATAGAATTGCCTTATCTGCAAGAATGCTTCATGAAAAGGGAGTTTTATTCTCAAGTATTGATGAGAACGAACGTGACAACCTACAAGCCGGATTGGATTTAATTTTCGGGCGAGATAATCGCGTTGAAGAATTAATTTGGGCCCAAAATACGACACATAGTCAAGTTCCTCTGTATTCTACTAATCACGAATATGTCGAAGTTTTTACGCGAAATCGTGGCTTAGCTGAACGTGATCCAACAATGTTTAGGGAGCCCAAACCGGGGTATTTCGAAATAATGTCTTTGGTATCCGATATGAATGCTCGATATCCCCCCATATCTGAAATTGAAAAAGCAATTGCTGAATTGTTCAAACAACACATTGAAGAATATAAAACAGAGCTCCGCGAGATGGGTCTTGATTATGATGAAGAAACTAAAAAACAAGACCCTTGGCGCGGAATATACCAGTATTCAAATGCTGAGTACAGAGATCATGACGGACAAATAGTAATTGAAGCTCAAGCTAAAGAAAATCGAGCCCGTATTGTAGTCTGGCAAGAAGCAGATGCATCGGCCCCAGCACAAAAACAATCCGACAGCATACGCGATCCTAATGATCCAAACTATCGATTCTATCAACCACTACACCCAATTACACGAAAACCCTGTCCTCATCCTAAAACAGGGTGGCGTTGGCCTAAAACATGGCCAGATAAAAGTCGTGACAGCTTCGAAGCACTAGAAAGTGAAAGTCGAATCGCATGGGGTGTTGATGAAAATAAAATCCCTCGCTACAAACGATTCCTCCATGAAGTAGAGACTAATGTTGCAAAGTCTGTTTTCCACGATTATACTAATGGTGAGAAACAGTTATCTGCGCTTTTTGGTGCTGCGGCCTTTTTCTCTACTACTAAACCAACAACACTGCCAGCACGTTTCATTATTCAAACCTGTAAAGAAACAGATTTTGTGCTTGATTATTTTACTGGATCGGGAACAACAGGGCATGCAGTTATTGACCTAAATCGAGAAGATAATGTTAACCGAAAATATCTCCTCATTGAAATGGCCGAGTACTTTAACACAATCTTAAAACCACGGATTCAGAAAGTTGTTTATTCCAGTAAATGGAAAGACGGAAAACCCCAAAATACCGATGGGATAAGCCACATTTTCAAATACCTCACCCTGGAACAATACGAAGACACCCTCAATAACATCGAATTCCAGGATGCAGGAACTGTCCAAAAAACCCTCATGGATCTGGATGGCTACTTCCTCCGTTACATGCTCGACTTTGAGACCCGGGAGAGCCCCTGTCGTATGAACGTGGCTAAACTTGAATGCCCATTCAAATACAAACTCCGAATTACCCGGGACAGCGAGTTGCACGAGGAAACGGTTGACCTGGTCGAAACCTTCAACTATCTCCTCGGGTTGAAAGTAAAGCGGATCCGGATCTTTGATGAGAATGGAACTACGTACCGGATTGTCCATGGTGAGACACTTGCAAGTGAACCGACAACGATTGTCTGGCGCACAACCACTGGGCTTGACCTCAAAAAAGATAAGGAATTCATAGAGGGGGCGTTGCTTAAAGACCCGAAGTTCAGAGCCGAGCGGGTCTTCATCAACAGTGATTTTCATGTCGAAGGGGCTCTCCCCATCGAACCCGAATTCCAGCGGCTCATGGATGCATGAGGAGGGGTATCCATGGCCACAGCGAAGAAGATTGTAAATAAGAAAGGAAAAGCGAAACCATCGACACGTCTCGCCGATCACCTCATCCTCGCAAAATATCTTCACGGCCTCCTTGGAAAGAAGAGCTTTGATGAGATCCAGGTGCTCCTCCACGATATCCAGGAGGGATACGATGAGGAAGGTAAAAGCTACCTGTTCCACGCCCTCATCTCATGGAGTGGTCTGGATCCCCGGGTCCGATCAAATCTCGAGACCTACGACACCCGAATTCGGGGATATGTCGAGCGCATGAACCGGCGTCGGGAAACACCCATTACGCTCACCTACTTCCAGCACCTCTCCGTCCTCTATACAGAGATCTTCCTTGACCTCTTCTTCCAGAGTCCGCAGAGATTACTCGATGAGCTCAACGAGTATGCCTACGGTCTCATCGAGAAGCAACACCTCAATATGGACTTCCTCTTCAATGAGGACGACCTTCGTAAGCTCGCTTTCTGGATGGCCACCGGGAGCGGCAAGACCCTCATTCTCCACATCAATTACCTCCAGTTCATGGACTACAACACCGGACCTCATCGCATCAACCTGGAAAATATCATCCTCATCACCCCCAATGAGACCATGACGGCCCAGCACCTTAAGGAACTTGAGAAAAGTAATATCCCTGCTGATATTTTCAAGCCCAGGGGAGGGCTTTTTGCGTCGACGGTTGCACCATCGATCATTCAGGTTATTGAAATCTACAAACTGACTGAAAAAGATCAAAAGAAGAAAATCGTGAATATTGATAGTTTTGGTACAAAGAACCTCGTCTTTGTTGACGAAGGTCACAAAGGGAGCGGGGGTACATCCTGGATGGAAATACGAAAAAAAATCGCCATCGATGGTTTCACCTTCGAGTACAGTGCCACGTTCGGACAGGCAGTCGCTGCAGCCGGGAAAAAGGTCGAAGGGAACGCTCTTCTCACCGATTATGGAAAATCCATCCTTTTCGACTATTCATACCGCTATTTCTACCGAGATGGATATGGGAAAGACTACCGACTCCTCAACGTCAAAGATGCAAAATTCGACCAAAAGACCAAGCAAATCGTCATGCTTGCGAATCTGCTCACCTTCTATCAGCAGAAACGCATCTTTGATGAAAATCCCGATCTCGTAAAGGAGTATCAAATTGAAGCCCCCCTCTGGATATTCGTCGGCAGTCGGGTGAAAGGTAAAACTGGTGATTCTGATGTGCTTGAGGTCGTTCGATTCCTTTCAGCCGTACTCAAGAATGAACATGGTTGGACCGTCAACACTATCCGATCCATCTATGAAGGTAAATCCGGTCTTTTCGATAAAACATCAGGTCGGGACCTGTTCTCTCCCAGTTACCCCGAGCAGAAGCTCGCATACCTCAAGGCAAAAAAACTCACTGCTGAAGAAACATATGCCGATATCCTCGCTCGAGTATTCTACGCCCAGGTCCCGGCACCACTTCATTTGGTCAATCTCAAAACTGCCACGGGTGAGATAGCACTCCGTTGCGGGAATGACAACCAATATTTTGGAGTCATCAACATTGGTGAGGATACAGAATTCATCAAACTTGCCGAACAACATGAACCAGGGATCCGGTCCGATAAGGATGAACTCACCCCTTCGCTCTTCGGCAGTATCAAAGAGAGAACGTCACTGGTTAATATCCTTATCGGAGCCCGGAAATTTATTGAGGGTTGGGATACTCCGCGGGTCTCAACCATGGGCCTCCTCAATATCGGGAAGAGTGAAGGAACCCAAATCATCCAGCTCTTCGGGCGAGGTGTCCGGCTCAAAGGAAAAAACAACACACTCAAACGAAGCAGTGCAATTGAGGACGCATCACCTCTGTATACCCCGATGCTTGAGACGCTCAATATCTTTGGAATCGAGGCCAATTACCTCGAACAATTCCGCGAGTACCTCATCGAGGAGGGCATTGAAGTCGACACCTACCTCGATATCCCACTTTCTCTCCGAATCAACGATGAGTATCTCAAGGAAGGCCTCCTTATCCCGCACATTGACAAACGACTCTTCAAGAAAGAAGAGCTCTTTACCCTCGCCATAGACAATCGCATTACTGCCGAAGTCGATCTCATGCCCAAGGTTGATATTGAGGACAGTTTGAGAAGAGCGTATAGTCTCGATGCCGAATCAGAATTCCCGGACCGTTATCTCAATCCCGCCCATATCGACATTCTCAATTGGAACCGGATTTACTTCGCTTTGCTCGAAACTAAAGTACAAAAGAACTGGTATAATTTTGTTTTTTCACAGGAAACTCTCAAAGAAATCATCAGGAAGAAACTCTATCGACTCAAATGCCCCGAGTATTTCGTCGCTCCAAAAGAATTTAAGGAGATTATTATCCTGGAGAATATCACCATCACCATTCTCCGGAAATATCTCCAGAAATACTATGATAAGAGAAAGAACCTGTGGGCTAACGATCATCTTAACCTTAAAACCCTTGATAAAAGCCATGGCAACTTCGACTTTACCTACCATGTCCGGGTAAATGAACACGAACAGGAGATTATTGCCGATATCGAGAAACTCATCAAGGCAGATTTAGATAGTTTCTGCAAGGGATCAAAGAATCTCCACCTTATCAACGCCTTCTTCAGCCAGCATTTGTATCAACCGTTGCTTGCAAAATACGGAGATGAGAAAAAAATCAGCATTCAACCCGAAGGCCTCAATAAAGGGGAGAGGGATTTCATTGACCATTTAAAAAACCATTTTATGAAAAATCCAGACCTTTTCAGCAATACAAAAATCTTCGTCCTGAGAAATTTACCCAAACGCGGTATCGGCTTTTTCGAGAGTGTGAATTTTTATCCTGACTTCATTATCTGGATTCTGAAGGAGAATTCATCACAGCATATCCTTTTCGTCGATCCCCATAGCACTGCGTTTTCTGCAATAGAGTCTGAAAGGGAGGCGCAAAAATTGGCGTTCGGCAAAGAGATCAAACAGTATGAAGAACGTCTGCGCCAGAGATGCCCGGGTCATACATTTACTCTGGACTCATTCATCGTTGATGTCACCCACCCTGAAAACTTAGGTGGGGTATGGGAAAAACAGCATATCTATGGTCAGGATCCGGAGGGGCGGTATATTGAAAAAATTCTGGGAAATGTCCTTTAATGTCCTATTTTTTAATTAAATTCAAAAAAACAGAAAGTAACAATTTATAAATATTAGGTTACAAATACGTAGATAGGTAGTCGAATTGTAAACTACCTTTTTCGGTGGACGCATGAGTTTGGGAGAGAGCATCAAGCTGAGAAGGCAAATACTTCGAATGTCGTTGCGTGATCTGGCAGCACACGTTGACGTGTCACATACAACCATCGATAAGTATGAAAAAGACATATTGGTCCCGGATTCGGATTCCCTCATTAATTTGAGTAATGTATTACAGATCCCCATTGCTTCTCTTCTTCGGCCACAAAGCCAGAGGATCCAATTATCCCAATTTGCATTTCGATCAAAGAAACTCCGAAAGAAAGATGAGAAGCAGATCAATGCAGAGACCAAAGAGTGGCTTGAACGGTATCTTCAGATCGAACGCTTATCCGGAGCTACACGGACCTTTGCCATACCAGATGGATTTCCAAAACCAGTGCATACCTTGGATGATGCAGAAGAAGCTGCGATGGATCTTCGGAAAATTTGGGATTTGGGTACCGATCCGATTGAAAATTTAACAAATCTCCTGGAAGACAAAGGAATGAAAATCGGAATAATCACTGGAATTACAAAGTTCGATGCACTATTCACGGAGTATGGGGGCAACTCTGTTATCGTAATGAAAGAAAATCTCCCCCGTGCCCGCCATCGATTCTCTCTCTCCCATGAATTGGGTCACTGCCTGCTGGAGGTTGAAGCGGATATCAAACCCGAGAAAGTAATGGATCGGTTCGCAGGAGCCTTCCTCGTACCTGCAGAAAAAGTTATTTTCGAACTCGGAGAAAAACGCAATAAGATATCCCTAAAAGAGCTCCTCATCCTCAAGGAAAAATATGGGCTGTCCATGGGTGCCTGGTTATACCGTGCAATGGATCTTGGAATAATAACCAAGGCCCAGTACATTGACAGTCGAAAAATATTCTCCAAAAAGGGTTGGAATAAGAGAGAGCCAGGTGATGATGTTGATGGAGAAAAACCACTCTTTATGACGTCATTGGTTTTGAAATCTCATGCAGAAGGACTGATCTCAACATCAAAGGCTGCGGAATTGTTAAACCAGAGCATCAGCACATTTTGTTCATTTGAAGGTGAGCCAGATAGTGAGCAGTCCGCAATACTATGTGGTTGATACCAATACCATTCTTGATTTGCACTATGGAGCTTTACTAGAATCTGTATTCCGTTTACCCTGCAAGTTTGTCATTACGAAATTTATCGTTCACGAGCTACGGAATCCTCCGTTTCATCAACTTTCAACTATGGGATTAATTGTTGAATCTCTCGATTCGGAAGGAGTTCTCGAAATTACGCAACTGTTAGAAGAATATGAAAAACCCTCATATGAAGATATTTCTGTTTTGGTCCTCGCAAAATCCCGGAAAACGATTCTCATTACTGGTGATGAAAACCTTCGCCATGCAGCCATTTCCAAGGGTGTAGATTGTTATGGAACATGTTGGCTCATCCACTTACTTGCGGAAGAGTCGATTATTACCTATACCCAGGCAATTGAGGCCTACGATCGCATTCGAAAAAATCGGAGAAATCCTCCAATTGACGAATGCAGGGGTCTACTCTCTAAATGGAGACACCTCAAAAAAATACTTGAGTAATTTTCAAAGCTAGGACTGCCTTAAATAACATTTTTCACACGTACGACTATGATTATCTATGTCTCAACGTTGGCTCTGTATCTCCACTCGGGAAAATGCGGAAGTGGTAGAGAAAAAGCATGCCTGGGGGGTTGCAAAGCGCTACAATAAAACAATTGAACGAGTGAAAAAAGGAGATACCCTGCTGATATACGCAATGCAAGCGAAAGTCGGCGATGATTTACTTCCTTCGGTTATCACTGGTGAATACCTGGTAGTGTCAGATGTGTACGAAGATGAGTCGCAAATCTTTAAAACTCCGACATTTCTCGGGAATGAGTGTTTTCCCTTACGACTGAAACTGAAGCCTATAAAATTATTCAAGCCACCTATCGAATTTAAACCGTTGATTCCGAAATTGGGATTTATTAAGTGTAGCGTGCCAGAGTTTCTGTCCTAAAATAGTGACATAATTTATGTCCGCTTTCCAGAGCATCGAAAAGGTGCTTGCGGGTGAAAGCGACCATGGAGATCAGGATTAAAGC
>Ga0302252_1000664_pt1 | contig 26872 bp, 18 predicted proteins | sample AAG_RA_Leu_MG_FD_193511 | JGI IMG/M metagenome (GOLD analysis project Ga0302252, IMG submission 193511) | Enriched activated sludge microbial communities from anaerobic digester in WTTP, New Holstein, Wisconsin, United States - AAG_RA_Leu | ecosystem: Engineered > Bioreactor > Anaerobic >... | reverse complement strand
AGAATGCAGATAAACATGCCCTGTCAATGACCTACGTATGAGACGGCTGGAGACCCTGGCCATCATCGCCCACGACATGGGGATCATCTTCGAGTTCCTCGGCATGATCACCCTTGTTCCCCTTCTTCTGATCATCATCTTCGGTGAATGGGATATGCTCGTGCCCATGGTCTCCGTGCCCCTGACCTTTATTCTCCTTGGCGTGCTCATCTCTCACATCCCGAGGCGTGAATATGTTCCGCAGCTCTCTGTCGCCCTGACCGCCGCGGCCCTGATCTGGCTGGCAATCGCAGCCGTAGGGGCTCTCCCTTTTGTGCTTGGCCTCCATATGAGCTGGACTGACAGCATCTTCGAGGCCATGTCCGGATGGACAGGAACGGGATTTACCGTGATTGGCACCCTCGATTCTACCCCGAAAACCATTCTCTTCTGGCGGTCGTTCATGCAGTGGGTCGGGGGAGTCGGGGTGATTGCGTTCGGAATCGCCATGCTCTCCCGGTCGAGTTTCATGCAGACCCAGCTCTACCGGTCTGAGGGTCGGTCCGAGGAGCTGATGCCAAGTGTCGTGTCCACCGGGAGGCGCATGTGGATCATCTATCTCTTCCTCACTGTCGTCTTCACCGGGATGGTGATGCTCTCCGGGATTCCGCTCTGGGATGCCCTGAACCTGGTTATGGTGAGCATAGCCACGGGGGGTTTTTCGCTCCATGATGCAGGGATGGCGTTTTATGATAACGCACTCCTGGAATCACTGTTAATCCCGGTCATGATTGCCGGGGCATTGCCATTCAAACTCTACTTCCTGATGTACAGGGGAAAATTCAGGCCGTTCTTCCAGGACAGGGTCGTGTGGCTCATCCTGGCGCTCGCGCTCCTTGGATCGCTCCTAGTGACCCTGGATCTCCACCTCTTCAACAGCTTCCCCCTGGAGATCGCGGTCCGGCAGGGTTTCTTCTGCACCATATCAGGGTTGACGTGCACCGGCCTCCAGAACTCGAACCTCCACTGGGTTGCAGGACCGCTGATTGTCATCACCATCCTGATGGTGATCGGTGGGGCAGCCGGGAGTACTTCCGGGGGTATCAAGGCCAACCGCGTCATCCTGGCGTATGAAGGGCTCGTGTGGTGGTTCAGGCGGTTTTTTTCCCGGGGCAGGATGATGGTCCCGTTCAAACACGAGGGGAGGGTGTTTCCCACACGTATCTCGGAAGTTGAGCTCTCCAGAAATATGCTGATCATCGTGCTCTATTTCCTGGTGATCTTCGTCGCAACAATCATCTGCCTGCACCTGGCATCGACTGATTTCAGAACACACGAAGTGGTGTTCGAGGAGGTCTCGGCGATGAGCAATGTGGGGCTTGGCCTTGGGTACCTGATACCCTCAAGCCCGCACTCGACAAAATGGATCTTCATTTTCCTCATGTGGATCGGCAGGCTCGAGATCATCCCTGTCCTGATCCTGTTCATGGGGCTGATACAGGGATTCGAAGTGCATGTGAAAGGGAAATAGTGGCACTTCCTGGAATGGACAGTACATAGAAGTGTGGATGCCCTGAATTTCTCGCTCTCATGAAGGAGAGCGATACTTCCCCTCCGGGATAGTAATTTCGAACCGGGCGCCGGTTCCCTGCACGCCTGTCTCCCGGATGGCACTCCCGGTGAGTGCGAGGATCTCCCGGGCGAGGAAGAGGCCAAACCCGGTATTGCTCCCAAATCCTTTCTCGAAGATCTTCTCCTTCTCACCCGAGGGGATTCCGATACCATCATCCTCGACAACAATCACAAGCCCGTCTGCACCATGCTCGCAATGGACCGAGATTTTCGTGACTCTCTTTCCATGCCGAATTGCATTCTCAAAAAGGTTTTGGAAAACCCGGTCGAGCATGGGGTCAGCGTAGATCTCTATCTTCCTGCAGTGTGGTGTATAATGCACATTTTTGCAAGAAATCCGCTCGATGATATCATCAAGCCTGAGCCATTCGGGGGTGTGGATTCCCAGGTCCTGGTAGGTTCTGGTAAACTCAACCTGGTGGCTGATTGCTCGTGCTGTCGCATCGATCTTCTTCAACAGGTCGGCAATGGCGGGAGCCGAGTTTTCAGTCGTGGCAATTTCGATCAGGCCCTGGAGGATGGTAAGCTGATTTGCCACATCGTGCCTCGTGATCTCCGAAAGAAGGTTGAGTTTTTGGTTTGCCTCCCGGACCGCATCTTCCATGCGTTTCCGTTCGGTGATATCGGTCGCAACGCTCAAAATCACCACGCGATCCTTCCATTGTGTCAGCCTGGCCGTGACGTGGAGGGGGAGTAACGTCCCGTCTTTCCGGAAATGCTCCACGTCAAACGAGGCCATCCCCTTACTCTTGAGCTGTTCGACCCGGGTGTCGATCAGGTGTTCGCTCACAGGTGCGTCAATCTGGTGCAGGTTGAGTGCCATGAATTCTTCCCTGGTCGAGCCGTGCAGTTCGAATGTCCGCTCATTCGCATAGAGTATCTCCCCGTCAGGGGTATGGACAACAATGGATGCAGGACTGATATCGTTCAGGGTGGCGAGCAGCTGGATCTGCTCCTGCGCATCCCGTATTGCAGACATGTCGTGGATGACCCCCTCAACACCCGCGATGGTCCCGTCTTTATTGTAATAGAGATGGCTGCTGGTGGAGACCGGGACAGGGGTGCCGTCTTTCTTTTTGAGGAGGATCTCATAATCGGTCACCGATCCGGACTTCATCAGTTCTTCGAGGAATTCCTTCCGTTTCTCGGGATAGACCCAGAATTGCCCTGCAATATTTTTCCCGATACACTCTTCCGCCGAATCATACCCGAGTGTGGTGATAAAACTTGGACTGATCATGACCAGGTTTCCGGCAGCATCACTCCGGTACACGATATCCTGAATATTCTCAATGATAGAACGGTATCGCTCCTCGCTCTGCCTGACCTGATATTCGGAGAACGCGAGTTTCTGGTACTGGTCGCGGAGTTCCTTTTCAGACGCCGCAAGGTGCTCGTTCGCCGCACGGAGTTCATCTTCGGTCCGCCTTCTCTCCAGGACCTGCCAGAGCGCCTGCATCAGAAGCGTCAGCTGACTGACATCGTGTTCAGAATACCCGGATGGTTTGTTCGCCACACCGGCAACCATCACGATATGGTCTCCATCCATGATCGGGACATTCATATGCCGCAGGATATGAGGGTGCCCGGCAGGATAGCCCTTCTTCCCGGGATTGGGAGCCTGGTAATCGTTGGTGATCACAGGGCGGCGGTGGCGCACCGCGTCTCCCCAGAGGCCGGTCTTCTCCACCGGGTAGATGATCGGCTTCTCCCGCATTGCACACTCCTTCATGGCATTCTGCGACCACGCGTACATTGTCAGCTCAGTCTCATCGTCATTGAGAAATGCAAGGTATCCCAGCGGGCTGTCGGTCACGGCACCTGCGCCCTCGATTGCATAGGAGAGGATCTCTTTCTCTGACTGCCGTGATCTCTCGTAGAAACCAAGCATGTACTTTAGCCGTACTTCGCTTCCGCGGATCTGCTGTTCATTCCGGGCCAACGAGTCGTATTGCGACTGGAGTTCCTCGCTTGATGCTGCCAGCTGTACGTTCACGGCCTGGAGGTATTGCTCGGTTTTTTTCCGCTCCGTGATGTCGATGATGATGCCACGGACTCCGATGATTTCTCCATCCCGGATGATGGGAGATGAGAATATAGAGGCCGGAAATGAGGTGCCATCTTTTCGAAGACCGGTATAATCCTCGTCACCCTGGACCCGATCCCCTCTTTCGATCATCTGGCGATAGATCACGACAGCCCTCTGGCTTTCCTCGGGAGAAATCACGGAAAAGACATTGAGGCCTTGTTCGATATCTTCTTCAGTATAACCGGATACCTCCAGTGCCATGCGATTGGCATAGGTTACCCTGCCTGAGAGATCTGACTCATAGATTCCCTGGGGCAGCAGGTCTGCAAGTTCGCGGAATCGCCTCTCGCTCTCGGTCAATGCATTTTCGGCTTCTTTTTGTGCGGTGGTATCAATCAGGATGCCGCGTATTCCTGTTATCCTGTCATCGCGGTAAATAGGAGTTGAGAAGATAGTGACCGGAAACGTGGTGCCATCCTTGCGAAGCGCCATGTACTCTGATTCTCCCTTCAGGTGGATCCCCTCTTCCGCCATCCGGCGAATGGCAGCTGCAGTCCTCTCGCGGTCGTGCGGAGCGATCATCGTCAGGGCGTACAGCCCATGTTCAATATCTTCCTCTGTGTACCCGTACATCTTCAGGGCACACGGGTTCACATAGGTCATCCTCCCCGTGGTATCGGCCTCGTAAATCCCCTGGGGCAGCAGCTCAGCGAGTTCGCGGAACCTTCGTTCGCTTTCGTGCAGCGCTTTCTCGGCATTCCTCTTCTCGGTAATGTCCCTTGCAATTCCCCGGAACCCGGAGAGCTGGCCCCGGGAGTCTGTCTGAATGGTGGCGCGGATCTCTATCGTAATAAGATTCCCGTCCTTGCAACGGGCAATGACGTCAAACCCCCCGGGTAACTCCCGGGTGTGTGTGATTGAGGAAAATAATTCCCGGAGGTGTGGGAGCTCCTCCTCCGGAAGGAAAGAAAAGATCGGTTTTCCCAGGGTTTCCTCAGGGGTGTATCCTATCAGGTCCGTGAAACGCGGGCTCACGTAGGTAAGCACGCCCCTCTCGTCTATCTCCCAGATCAGGTCGGGAGATGTCTCGACAATATCCCGGAATTTCCCTTCCGAGTGTGCCAGCGCCTCCTGATTGGTGACCAGTTTTTCGAGCTGATCACGAAGCTCCTCTTCATTCGCGGCGATCTGTTCGTAGGCTGCCCGGAGATCATTCTCCGCCTTCTGACGTTCGGTGATATCCCGTATGGCCTCGATTGCACCGACAATATCGCCGCTGCTGTTATACAGCGGGCTTGCTTTTCCCATCAGGGTGACACTCATCCCCCTGGGGCGGGGAAGCGTCGAGTCGGCGATCAGGATGTCCTTATCACGCACGATGTGTGCATAATTTTGTGAAAGAATCTCGTCGGGCTCAAAAATGAGATCGATCAGGATTTTCCGGCGGGTTCCATAGAACGGGATCGCGTATTCATACGTTCCCTTTCCCAGCATGTCCGCAGCGGGGATGCCGGTCATCTCTTCAATGGCACGGTTCCAGGCAATAACGCGGCCGTCCCTGTCGATCGCAAACGTCGCATCGGGGAGGAAGTTGATGATATCGGCGAGGCGCTTTTCGGACTCGATCCGCGAGAGATCCGCTCTGCGCCGTGAGACCGCTTTCTGGATTTTATGGGTCAGTTCGGCAAACTGGGCCTTCGGGTCACCGCCTTTCTGGATATAGAAGTCAACACCGTTGTTGATTGCTTCAATCACAACCTCCTCGCGACCGCGTCCCGTGAAGAGGATGAAGGGGATGTCAACGCTCTGCTGCCGGACCGCTTTTAGAAAGGCGATCCCATCCATCTCCGGCATCTGGTAATCGGATACGATGATGTCGTATGACGATTCCCGGAATTTCTCTAATCCGATCATCGCCGACAACGCCGTATCAACCGTGAGGTCACCGTTCCGCTCAAGATAGAGTTTGGTGATCTCCAGGAGAGCCTCCTCGTCATCGACATAGAGTACGCGTATCATGGATGCACAGCGGAGTTCATTCAAAAAGGTTCAATTTCAGTCATATAAAGGGTGGTATGATGTCCTATCCGGACCAATGAACCATACACTCAAACCAGTTACATGGGGAAACACTCAATCTTTCATTCATACGGATATGATCACCAGAGAACCCGAACCATGAATCCTCCCACGCGAATGATATACATGAACAACGCCGCAACGAGCTGGCCAAAACCACCTGTTGTACTGGACGCAGTCAGGCAGTCGCTCTCGTTGCCGGTATTCGGATCCGGCAGGACAACCGGAAGCCAGGGAGACGATTACGTAACAATGGCCAGGGATGTGCTCTCCCGCTTTTTGCATGCCGGGCCACCTGAGCATGTCATATTCACCCAGAACGCAACAGATTCTCTGAACCTCCTTATCCAGGGATTCCTCTCAGAACGAGAAGGAGACTGCCACGTCCTCACGACGGCACTCGACCACAATTCGGTGTTGAGACCGCTCCACGAGTACGAACGGCAGCACCGGATCAGGCTGACGGTGCTCCCCTTCCGGGAGGGCATGGTGAATCCCGATACGGTTGAGGCGGCAATCCAGCCTGCAACCCGGCTCATGGTCATGACCCATGGCAGCAATGTGCTCGGATCCGTACAGAACATACGCCGGATCGGAACGATCCTGCACGATCATGGGATTTACCTCATTGTGGACGGTGCGCAGACTGCCGGCCACATCCCCCTCGATCTTGAGACTCTCCCGGTTGATGCCTATGTCTTCACCGGCCACAAGGCTCTGTTCGGCATCCCTGGCACAGGGGGATTTTACCTACGGAACCCGGCCTCTGTTACACCGGTCCGGTTCGGAGGGACGGGGACAGATTCGTTCTCGCTCTTTCAACCCACCGGCATGCCGGAGCGGTTCGAGGCAGGCACCCACAACTACCCCGGACTCGCAGCGCTTGCAGCGGGGGTGAGGTATATCCAGACGGTTGGGATTGACACGATTGCGGCCAGGGCAAAACATCAGACGGCGTTTCTCATCCACGAGTTGCAGCAGGAGTCGAACATCTTTCTCTCTCACGACCACCCCGATCTTCCCATCATTACATTCAATATCAGGGGTATCGGGAACGATGATGTCGGGTTTATCCTCGCCCGTGCGTACGGGATTACCGCACGGACCGGACTCCACTGTGCTCCTCTCGTGCACAGGGAGATCGACGGGGGGAGCGGGAGCGTACGACTCAGCCTCTCCTGGTTCACAACCGATGAAGAAGTAGCGTATACGGCCAGCGCAGTGCGGGAGATTGCGAAAAATGCGGATTCTTCGGTCCGTCCGTCATAAGGTCTGTGCTGATGGTTCGTTCATGAAGGAGTTCCTTCTCGACGCTCCCCTCACCAGGGATTTTTTTACCTATCTCGGGTACTTCGGCCAGGTCGAAGCGCTCCCCAATGTCGGAGACGGATTCTACAAGTTCGAGAAGCAGGAATGGTTCATGATCAAGGGATTTCTCGGGGACACCACGATCGAGGTCCGGTTCAGGAAAGAAGTGATGGACTTCACCACAGATTTCCTCTACTTCCTCCTCGCCTCGTACCGGGAGGGAACGATGGATTTATCGGTACTGAAACAGAGGGAGCGCTCTGTGGGGGAGCGGGTCCGGAAGCATCTCCATGGTGTGTAAGTGGGGATCAGAACCGGACCACCTTCGCGAGATCCAGGTCGATTACTTTCCTGTTTTTCAAAAGAGAGAACGGTTTTGGATTCCCTCGGTCGTGGCCGCAATATGCAAGGGTGATGAACACCTGCATGATGCCTGACTTGATTCCCGTGATCTGGTTCTTTTTCATGGTGATCGCGACGTTGTCCAGCACCACTTTCGACGTCACTTTGAACCAGTAGGTCGTGGTCCAGACATCGAGTGCGCCGGACTTCACGATAAAATCAATATGAGGGTAGAGATCCGGAGGTTGCTGCTCACACTTCGCCTTGATCTCTCTTTCTCCTTCCAGTTCCTGGAGGGTTACCTGGACAATGCCGCCGCTGATCTCTTTCGAGATGCGTGTCGAGAGTTCGTTGACCAGCTTTTCCCGGGCACCTGTCTCGCCGAGTCCTGTTTTGACGAACCATGCACCGATTTCCCGGAAGTCATCCTGGTGGGTGCCGGTCACCAGGTCATTGACCGCCTTGTCGATCTCTTCCGGGTTCACATTCGCGTGTTCCATGTCAAGTTTCATCTTTTGTTCTCCTCCTTCCAGATCCCGGACCTGATATCTACCGAGATATCAGGGAGATCATCCACGTTCCTGTCCAACGCTTTTGCATATTCCACACCGCTTGCGGTTTCAACATGCACCTCCGGCTCCGGGAAATGGCAATCCTGTGGGATCGGTTCCGGCGGGGCAGTCTTTGTCGATGGCCATCCATAACGGAGCGCTGCGAGACCTCCGCCGGCAATAACGATCACCAGGATCAGGATATCCCATGGGAACGGTGGTTCGACATTGACGGTCGCTTCTTCCCTGTCCGATGCTCCGTTTGGGTCACTGACGATGAGGGTGATCTGGTAGATCCCATCGTTCCCGTAGGTATGCATGATCTCTCTTCCGCTTCCGGATTCGCCGTCACCGAAATCCCAGGCAAACGTGAGATCAGTGTCATCCGGATCTTGTGAACCTGAACCGTCGAGTGTGACTGACAGTGGTTTTGGACCTTTCTGTGGGGTAACCGAGAGTTGCGCAACCGGGGGCTCGTTCCCGACCGTGATGGCGACTTTGCCGGTAGCCGATGCTCCCTTATTATCGGTAACCTTGAGGACTGCGGTATACGAGTCCAGGTTCCGGTACTCATGGGTTGCCTGGGCAGTGTTCTCCCACGTGCCGTCTCCGAAATCCCAGCGATATGCTACGATATTCCCATCCGAATCATACGAGTGCGAACCGTCGAACATGACGGTCAGGGGATCAGACCCGGACGTCGGGCTGGCACGGGCATCTGCCACAGGAGGGGCGTTCTCCGCAGTGATCGTGACATGCGAAGTCCCCTTCTGCTTCTCGTTATCGGTGACCGTCAGGGTCACGCGATATTCCCCGGACCGGGAAAAGGTATGATCCGCAGTATCCCCGGTTGCGGAAGTGTCGTCCCCGAAGTCCCACCGGTACGAACTGACCGATCCGTCATCGTCGGAGGATCGCGTCCCGCTGAAATGAACCGCAAGCGGAGTCATCCCTGACAGGGGTTTGGCATCGATCACCGCGTGTGGAGCGGTGTTGATGACCGAGAACGTGGTCATCACCGAATCCACCGGACCTGACGCACGGATGGCATAGCTTCCCGGTGCTGTCCCGGCAGGAACGGAAAACGTGGTCGTGAAAGAGCCGAGGTTTTTATTCCGGGTCATCGGCATATTCACGGATGGAGAGATGCCATCGAAGGAGAGGGCTGCCGTTCCCTGCTCTATCCCGTAGAGGCAAAACGAGTTCCCTGTCACTGTCACCGTGGTGCCTGTCTTGCCCGAGGATGGGGACACCACAAGGGTTGGCGTGTAGACGGTAATCGTCCGGGATTCCGAGCTGCTCCCTGCGGCATTCGTGACCGTCAGGGTCACAGTATAGGTGCCTGCTCCCGGGTAGGTGTGCCCCGGGTTCTGGAGGGGAGACACGCTCCCGTCTCCAAAGTTCCACCGCCAGGATGCGGGATTTCCTGTCGATGTGTCAGTGAAATATACGGTGAGGGGTGCCCTGCCCATTCCAGATGTGGGATCCATGGAAAAGCCGGCATCCGGCTGAGTCACCACCGTGAAGGTGGTTGCTGCAGAATCCCGGGGTCCGATTGCCTGGACCGTGTAGGTGCCCGGGGGAGTCCCCACAGGAACCTGGAACGAGGTGGAAAACCCATTCCCGGAAAACCATACATTACTCGCGACCACGACGCCGCGAAAATACACGCTTGCCTGCGGGAATTCGACCGCATACAGGTCGAACGAGCTTCCCGTCACCGTCACGGTGGTCCCAGCCTTTCCGGACGACGGTGATACTATCAGGCTGGGTGCTGCCATTGCCAGGGAAACCAGGAGCCCGGCAAGAAGTATCCCGATACATATCCCCCGCGTACGGGATCGCCCGGAATTTCCCGATCTGAGATGCGGTATGCGATCCGTAATGTGTTCCGGATCCTTTGTTGATCTCCCTGCTCCCCCCACACAAACCTCCCGGGGTAGGATCCCGGAGGTCAACACTCCATTCCTGCAGGGAGATCCGCATCCCTGCAAGGCATATCCCCCCTCCGGAATCTTCCCCCAACAGCCAAGTGATTTCGCCGTGGTGACGATAAAGCGCTATGGTGCACGTTCATGGACACCATTCTCCGGTGGTCAGTTGGGGGATCCAGGTGACAAGACTGTCGATACCGATAAGGAATTTCTGGACCGGAGAGACATTCCCTTCCGCACCCCTGGACGTGGAGAATTCCGGCATTCCCGGTGCGGAGTAATACCGGTTGTGTGATCCGGAATAGAAAAAAAATGGGATCCCGGTGAGGGATTACGCCGGGGAAAAATGGAGTACCTGGTCGTAGAGGATTTCGGTCCAGGCAGGACCGACTCCAGTCTCTGGCTCGATATATGCCCGGATGCCGATGATGACCGGGACATCCTCGGGAACACCCATGCCTCCGCAGCAGGACGGGATTTCCGTGCACCCTTCCTCGCCGTTGCAATGCCTGGCAAACTTCCATGCATAGAGGAGGTCAGCGTTGTCGTTCCCTGGCAGGTAGGAATCGGCCGAACCTGCATAGTCTTTGTTCGTGACGGCGACGACCCCGTTCAATGCCTGGGCCCCATACACTGCCACGTTCGTGTAGACTACTTTGCCGGTCGCCTGGTGGTTGGCGCCATAGACGATGATGAAGTCATCATCACCGAGGGGGTATTCACCGTTTTTCAGGTAAATCGTATCCCGGGAATCCCCGAGGGCATCGATCTCCCGCTGGATCGCGTCATATCCTTCAAAGACCCAGATCTCAGACGTTTTCCCGGACACGAGCATGCCGTCCCCATGCCTGGCGATGATAGCCTCTTTGAGCGCCTGCTGGTCCTTCATGAGGTCAAGCTCCCGGGTATCGCCGGTTCCCCTTGGGATGAGCCGGGGCACGCTGTAAGGTTGCAGGGTCTCTGAACTCTTCGGGGTGAGCCGGAAGACGACTCCTGGGGTACCGTTGATGTATTCGGCCCCGCGGGTCGCATTGGCAAACATCGCCACCCGGTGGATGAACGTGATGGTATCCGAAGTATTGGTAATTCCCATCCGGATGAGTTCGGAGGGGATGATATCGGTGTTCATCATGCTGGTCGGATATCCAGCCTTGGTGGCGGCACTCCGCACCTTTTCATTCGTGCCCTTGTCCGCGGTGGTGATGATCATGATGGGCTTATCATAGGGATCTTTTGAGATACTGCCCGGGGTGCTGCCAGTTTTGATGCGGAAGTTATTGATACTGTCACCGAGGCTTGCGAAGATCCGCCCGTAGGTATTCTGCTCGTCGAACCAGTGGTTACCGAGCATGCTCCGGTAACTGAAATACTTCGATTCGGGCGGGGTGGTTCCCACGAAGACGATTGCCTCATCGGGGTTCATAAAGTAGTCTACCCAGAGACCCTTGTTCTCGGGATTGAGAATGGCATCGGTTACCCTGCCGCCCCATACGAGACCCGGATATGCAGGGAGCTTGTAGGTAAGGTAAGGGGTGGTCGGGTTGTTGCCGAAGCAGCTCGGGATAATACCCGCATCATACATGGCAAGCACGTTGAAATTCTCGAACTTCCCCTGCTGGACAGTGAATCCTTCTTTTTCAAGCGCCGCAACGAAAGCGTCGATCTTCTCTGATCCGTCCTGTTTCTTCGAGAGCGTCACGAAGAGGAGCTTCTGCTGCCCGGCAACCACCGTTGCCGTCCGGTTGGTCGTCTGGTACCCGGTTTTCGAAATGCTGACGGTATGCTCGCCGGGAGTGAGGTCCCCGATAACGAGGGGGGTGGCCCCTGCCGGTGCCCCATCGAGGAGTACCGTTGCATTTGACGGTGACGACTTGATCTGCAGGCTCCCGTATAGGGGTACAAGTCTTGCGCTCAATGTGGTCGATCGTCCGGCCGAGACACTCACATCCTTCTTGTAGTCAGCATATCCCTCTTTTTCAAGGAGAATGGAATATGTTCCCGGCTCAAGGCTGGAGAGTGTCAGCGGGGTTACTCCCTTTGCGATCCCGTCAAGGAATAGGGATGCCCCTGATGGGATCGAGGTCACGCGGATTGAACCGGTGCTGGTCCGGGTTGGCACGGGGCCAGGCCCGGGCCCTCCCTGGTCGACGTGGACGATGATGACCGAGACCGGCTGGATCCCTGTAATCCCGGGTTCCGCATCGGGGCAGAGGTGGTACCAGGCCTGCCCGGAGACGAACGTGACAGAGATCCCCGACCCGTCATCCGGATCGGTGTACGCTGCATCCTCTCCGGGGAGGAGGATCCCGTCCCATACCATAAGGCGTCCCTTCGTGATAGTCACGTTGGCAGCCTGGGCCGTGCAGATCGAACCGCTGCAATCCCCGCAGTCAGGTTCGGTCGCGGCCGAGACTGCGTATCCTGATACCAGGGGTGCACGGAGCAGGCTCATCTCACCGAAGAGGCGGGTGGCATGGAGGGGCTCGGACGAATAGGGGGCTGTCAGGATCCCTATGCCGGCCCATGTTCCTCCCTTCGTGCCAATGCTCCCGGCCTCCACGGACGTGCCGATCCGGATGTACTCAAAGACCTCCGGATCAGGAGCGGAACCGGTCAGGGTTTCCGGGGTGATTGACTGCCAGTCACAAGTCGGCACACCATTGTCATAGGAGCACCCCCAGCGGTGGGTCACCTTGATGGTGACAGTATTGTCGGATTCCGATACTCCGGTCACTGACCCTCTGAAGCTGAACGATGGCAGGATGGCTGATGCCGGAAGGCAGCAGGCGAACAGGGCCAGGACCAGGACGATGAGAACGAGCGTGCGATAGCGATTCATACGATCATCTCCGCCGGATGGATCCGGTAGGAATGTGGAACGATACACGACAGACCATATAGGTGTATCGCATTTGAAATGGCGATATGGAGACGGGGGGGTGACCGGAGTCTTTTTGGGATTAAAGAATACCTGCCAAGGTGGCTTTCGTGTACATCCTCAGAAAGCTCCGTCTATTCATGGTTTCATTTAAAAAAACGCTGCATATGAAACGATTCATGAATCACTCAACACAGTGTCTGAATCTCCTCTGATTCGTGACGGGAGTAGCACGATGGTGCAGTATTATGGCCCTCCTCTTCTCTGTATTCAACGACCGTTTTTGACCATTCGTGCGGACAGTGAAAAGAGGGAGGGCACGCTCTCTCAATCCCTTCCTACGCTTCCTTCCTGAAGGATCAGGCCTCGACATGTGCCTGGTTGCATTTTTTTCCTGTTTCTCATCGGGAAACAAGAAATCAATGTTTTCTCCTGGAGATTCGAGTTCTCATCTTCGCTGGTTCTTATGACACCAGCGAACATTCAGTTCCATAAAAATGGGGAACTTGGAGGACAGGGCAGGATGACTCGTTTTTACCCTTTCTCCATTTTCATGGCAGGAAAAAAATGGAGTGGCCATTTTGGGGATATCCGGAGATCTCTCTACCCCAGTGGGATGATTGCTCCGTTCCATATCATCTCATCGTCACCGGTGTCCCAACTGATGAACTGTCCCATCAATTGCCAGGAATAGGTGCCATTTTGTTCGGTGATTGTGACGAGGTCGTAGCAGGCAAGTTCCCGATCGCCTGCGTCGTTGAGGGAGAGGTGATAGGTAATTCCGTTATAATGGTTGAGGGTGTAGGTCAACAGCGTCTGGAGGTCAGTGCTGTCGGCAGCCTCTGAGAGCAGCAGCGCCTGGGAGACGACCCCGACGGCATCGTAGGATGTGGCAATGTACCCGGTAGGATCCGATCCTGTCTCTCTCTTCAGATCCTGTGCCACCTGCTGGTATTCGTCGGTCTGTTTCACCATCCAGGGCACACCATACGCCGGGCAGATCAGGTGGGTCCTGACCGCAAACTGAGCAAGCGTCCTGTTCGAGGTGAGGGACTCGCGTTCTGCAGTGCCATCGGACCCAAACCACGAGACCGATGTGAGCTCCGGTTCTCCTGCAGCAAGGAGTAACAGCGAATCTGCTTCATCAAGGGAGATGAAGTACACACCGACATTAACAGAGCCATACCTGCTCTTGACATCTTGTACGATCGCGCTCAGGACCTTTACCTCAGCGGAGAAATTCGTTCCTGGCGTATATCTCACGCCATCCAGCACCGTTCCTCCCTCTTTTTTGAAGCTCGTCGTCGTAGCATTGAGCAGGTCATCGCCCCAGATATCTCCCCGGGTGATGGGAACGATGGTGCTGATATTCTCGATCTGTAATACCTGGGCCATCGCATAACCCTGGTTGGTATCATCAGCCACAAGACGGAGGATACTATCCCCCTGGACTGCAAGCGATGGCGCGGTGCTTTTCGTCCCGATGAGGATAATGCCGGTATCATCGGCATACTTCTTCAGGGCAGTGAGTTCGGAACTGGTCGTCGCAGCGATGACCACCCGGCATCCGCTCTGGCTCAGGGTCGTAAGAGCACGCAAAGCCCTGTCAGGATCCGTACCGGAATCCTCTACCATGAGGGCTACGTGTCTGGAAGATCCGATCTCCTCCAGGAAGCTATTCATATCCTCTGCTGCCATCTCCAGCGCTGCGAGCGTAGCATCTCCCTCGGATGAGGACTCACCGGTCAGGTCCACCAGGGCTCCGATAGGGATAATCTGGCGTGCTTCGGAAGTTGGAGCGGATCCAATCTGGGATTTTGTCGTGCACCCTGCCACGAGTACGGCAAGTACGACTCCGATGGTAAGAACAATGGCAAGATTAACCTTCATAGGAGCCCATTTAGCTCGACTCCTCATAGTGTTTGGGATACGGTCATGGCGTCAGGGTCAGGCTCATGACCGATTTTCCGTAAGTATGGTTGAAAAGTATGCAACACATAATTGTGGGCATCGCAAGCCCGGAATTGAGATCGAGCAAATGTGAATCAAACACCATGCACCAGTGACAATTTCACCAACTATCTCATAGCGACCAATCAGGCATGCGCTTGTTCAGAAGCATTGTGGTGATACAGGAGACGATAGGTGCCATTCGCGAGTTGTGTGCAAAGATGTCATGGCAAACCAGTGGTGAACGGGATTCCGGTCCTGAAGGAAACCCATTAATCTCTATATTACTATAGTTGGTATAGAGTTACCAATATTCTCCATCGAATTTTAATATATATTTTCCCTGCGGTGTTCTTATTCAGACCACCATGGTTCCTAACAAGAAACATTTTGGAGTGATCGCCCTTGCGATGGCAGGAATCCTCATCCTGTCGCTTGTCGCAGCAGGGTGTACCGACAGCACACCGACTACCTCCTCAACACAGGATCGGGCATCAATCAAGGTTACCGGTTCCACCACGGTCCTTCCCATTGCCCAGAAGGCCGCAGACGCATACATGGCGACCCATGCGAATGCGGACATCCAGGTGACCGGGGGAGGTTCCAGCGTTGGCGTCCAGGCAGCCGGAGAGAAGACCGCAGATATCGGCATGTCGTCCCGTGATGTCAAACCCGACGAGATGAAAAAATATCCTGAACTTGTCGTGACCACGATCGGGAAAGACGGTGTTGCACTCATCATCAACCCGGGAAATACTGTGACCAGTCTTTCGACTGCCCAGATCAAGGGTATCTACAACGGGAATTTCACGAACTGGAAAGAAGTCGGCGGTGCTGACAGGGCCATCGTCGTGGTAGGAAGGGACAGTGCATCGGGGACCAGGGAGTTCTTCACGAGCAGCGTGATGGGCGGCCAGAATTATGTCCCGACGATGCTTGAGAAGAACTCGAATGGTGCCGTGCAGCAGACGATCTCCCAGACCCCGGGGGCCATCGGATATGTAGGCCTTGGATTCATCGATGAGTCTGTGAAGGCGATCAAGGTGAATACCGGTAGTGTTGAGGTCGAGCCGACTGTCCAGAATGTACTTTCCGGGAAGTATCCGCTCTCGCGGTCACTGTACCTGCTGACGAGCGGCCAGCCGTCAGGTCTTGCAAAGGAGTATCTCGACTACATCCTTTCACCGGAAGGCCAGGGACTGCTCACTGAAGAGGGTTTTGTCCCGGTGAGCTAAACCTCCCTCTCTCTTTCGACCAGGATACCCGCCGATGGAGAAAAAGATCATGGCCGTCCCCGCGATCAGGAACAGCATGGCAACACGTTCGCTTCGAAAAATCAAGGAGCAGGTGATTGCTTCAATCTGGTTTCTCTGTGCCATCTTTGCGATCCTCGTTGTCTGTTTCATCCTCGGGTATCTCTTTCTCAACGGGTATCCCGCATTCCTGGAGATCGATCTTACCAATTTCCTCTTCGGCCGGCAGTGGAACCCTACCGGAAGTACCCCGGAATATGGCATATCCCCCCTGATTGCAGGCACTATCCTTGTGATGATCGGTGCCATGGCTATTGCCATTCCGCTCGGAATAGGGAGTGCGATCTTCATCTCGGAACTGGCAGGCCCACGGCTACGGACCATCATCAAACCGGCGATCGAGCTGCTCGCGGGAATTCCTTCTGTCGTGTACGGTTTCTTCGGGCTCGTGGTTCTCACCAACTGGATCAGGATATCCTTCGATATCCCGACCGGGGAGACCTGGCTTGCAGGGTCGTTTCTCCTCGCGATCATGGCGCTCCCCACAATCGTGAGTGTCTCCGAGGATGCGATCAACGCCGTCCCGCGGGAATACAAGGAGGGATCGCTTGCCACCGGGGCAACCGGATGGCAGACCATCAGCAGGGTGATCATCCCCTCTGCGCTCTCCGGGATCACTGCCGCCGTCATCCTCGGGATCGGGCGTGCAATCGGGGAGACCATGGCCGTCCTTATGGTGACCGGAAACGCCGCAGTCATCCCCGATCCGATCTGGAACATCGTATCCCCTATCCGGACCCTCACTGCAACCCTCGGTATCGAGACGGGGGAGGTCCCGATCGGGAGCCTCCACTACCACGCGCTGTTCGGGATAGCCGTCGTGCTCCTGCTCATCACACTTTGCATCAACCTCGCCGCGACGATCATCCTCGGCCGTATCCGGGCTGCGCAGACAGGAGGAGTCACCCAGGAGCACGTCATCTCCCGGGAGACCCGGGGAACGATCCGGAAGATCCTTCTCTATGGTTTTGCGTGCATGGTCCTCCTGCTGGTCGCGGTTGCGGCAGGGATCCTCCCGAGCCTCGCTATCCTGATCGGGATCATCGGTCTCTCCCTTGCACGGGCGCGAATCTCCCCAAAGGTGATGGAAAAGATCGCCTATTCTGGGCTCTTTGCGGCAGTCGGGATTGTGATGGCAGTGCTTGCCATTCTCATCCTCGATATCATCATGGAGGGGCTCCCGGTCCTTTCCTGGGAGTTCGTCACCGGGTATCCGTCAAACCTTGGCCGTGAAGGAGGGATATTCCCGGCGATCATAGGAACAATCTATCTTGTGACCGGCGCAATCCTGATCGCGCTTCCCCTCGGGATTGGGGCAACCATCTATCTCTCGGAATATACCCGCGAGGGGTGGGTCACCAAGACCATCCGGACCGGCGTGGACCTCCTGAACGGAACACCTTCGATCGTGTTCGGCCTCTTCGGGTTCGCGTTCCTCGTCATCTTCGTGGGGTTCGGGGTCTCGCTCCTCACCGGCTGGATCGTCCTCGCCCTCGTGGTCCTCCCGACGATTATACGGACCAGTGAAGAGGCCTTAAAGAGCATTCCCAATACGATGAGGGAGGGGAGCCTTGCGCTCGGTGCCTCGAAATGGCAGACGATACGGAAAGTTGTTCTCCCTGCCGCAATCCCGGGCATCATTACAGGAACCATCCTCTCGATCGGCCGTGCTGCCGGGGAGACAGCCCCGATCATGTTCACCGCGGTGGTTTTCACCTCCCGGTTCCTCCCGGACTCGATCTTCGAGCCTGTGATGGCGCTTCCCTATTACCTCTATATCCTCTCGACGAGTGTCCCGGGTGCACAGCAGAATGCCTACGGCACGGCACTGGTGCTCCTCATTACAGTCACGCTGTTCTATGGGGCGGCCGTCCTGATCCGTGCACGGTACCAGAAATCCTCACGATGGTGAACACAATGACTCTTGCAACCCCTGAACCTTCCGGTCTGAACGTAAAAACATATGAAAATCCCCTGATTGGAGATGTATGCGGGGATGATGTTCCCCTGCAGCCAGGTGAAACACCGTCCCCTGTCATTCATACTGAGAATCTGAATCTCTGGTTTGGCGAAGCCCATATCCTGCAGGATATCTCGATAGATATCCGGCAAAACAGGGTGACAGCCCTGATCGGCCCGTCAGGGTGCGGGAAATCCTCGCTTCTCCGGTGCTTCAACCGGATGAACGACCTTATCGACCACACGAAAATTACCGGGGAAGTGACGTATGACCGTGAGAATATCTACGCTCCCGGGACCGACGTGGTCCTCCTCCGGAAGAAGATCGGGATGGTCTTCCAGAAGCCCAATCCCTTCCCGAAATCGATCTATGAGAATGTTGCCTACGGGCCACGGGTACACGGGATCAGGGAAAGGTGCGAACTTGACCGGATCGTCGAGCAGAGTCTCCGCGATGCAGCACTCTGGGAGGAGGTCTGCGACCGCCTTCACCAGTCAGCGATGGGGCTCTCCGGTGGACAGCAGCAGCGGCTCTGCATTGCCCGCACGCTCGCGGTAGGCCCCGACGTCATCCTGATGGACGAGCCCTGCTCGGCACTCGATCCGATTGCGACTGCAAAGATCGAGAACCTTATCGAGGGATTAAAGCAGCGGTATACCGTGATCATCGTGACTCACAACATGCAGCAGGCAGCACGGGTGAGCGATGATACCGGATTCATGTATCTCGGGAAACTTATCGAGTTCGGAGCGACCACACAGATATTTGAGCACCCGGGGGAAGAGCTGACCGAGAATTATATCACCGGGCGGTTCGGGTAGGGGGATACGATGTCGGAAAAATTCCATGCAGAACTCGATCTCCTGAAACAGGATACAATCGAGATGGCACGGTTCACACGTACCCTTCTCGCTGATGCGGTGGAGACCCTGGTACACGATGATGTGACCCGTGCGATAGAGGTAAAATCACGGAAAAGGGAGGTCCAGGAACGGACGATCTGCCTCGAAGACCGTGCGTACCAGCTGATCGCGCTCTACCAGCCGATGGCCCGGGACATGCGGGAGATCGTCTGCATCCTCAAGGTGATCGGGGCAGCCGAACGCATCGGGAGATACGGGAAGGATATTGCGAGCATCACAAAGCACCTTGCAGACCAGCCCTCGTTTCCCAGGGAGCCGCCGCTTGTCCACATGGCATCGCTCGTCGCTGCCATGATCGATGATGTGATCGATGCATTCGAGCAGGAAAACCTCTCACTCCTGGACGACCTTGCGTCCCGGGACGATGTCGTCGACGAACTCTGGCATTCCATCTTTCGGCAGACGCTTACGATAATGATGGAGGATCCCAGGACGATCACCCGGTATACGTCCTATATTATGGCTGCCCGTTACCTGGAGCGGTCCGCGGATCATGCCTGCAAGATGGCTGAGAATATCCATTACGCGATCGTCGGCGAGCGGATCGAGATCAAGTGAGAGACTATCCCATGGAAGATCCGGGGAGGATTTCTACACTCCGTGTGAGACCGGTACGGATCGCAGACACAGGTGCCTTACGGGAGCTGGTGAGAACCTTTGCCAAAAAAGATATGGGTATAGTAACATTCTAGCCAGCTACCTTTTTGTCAAATAGTGAATATAATCGCGTTACATTGAGGCGGGTTTCTATGTTGTTTTATGAATCTCAGATGACAATTTCATTTTCAAGGCCAATGTGAATAGTTTTTGAATCGCCGCCGGGGTGCCCATCGGGGGCGACGGGGTCAATCTCATATGAGAAGTGAGACCGACAACCCGCACTTTTTTACCCCGGATTTTAGGAATTGGATTTTTCTTAATTCTTCGTCGTGTTTTATGAGCGAGATTGGTGATAACAATGACACTATACCCAAGATATTCCAGGATCCCTGGGTGTGCCTCGTGCACCACAATTCCGGGAATCGTGTGTGAGTCTCCCCGGATTGCCTCGCAGAAGGATGGAAGATGATTCTTATCACTCTTAAATAGGATGAAGTCAAACGATCCGGGTATCTCCGGACTGTCCTGCCCGGATACCAGTGATCTCCTATGAATATTCCTCCCGCGGTTCTCCTGGTCCTTGCCATACTCTGTGAGGTGATTGCCACAACTGCACTGAAGGCAACCGACGGGTTTACCCGGATTGGTCCGACCGTGCTCATGCTCGGAGGCTACATCACCGCGTTCTACCTTCTCAGCCTGGTGCTCAAGGAGATCCCGGTAGGGATTGCGTATGCCGTCTGGTCAGGTATCGGCATCGTGCTCATCACGCTTGTTGCGTATGTCGTATACCGCCAGGAGCTTGACATCCCGGCTTTCGCCGGAATCATCCTTATCCTCGCGGGAGTGCTTGTCATCAACCTGTTCTCGAAGAGTGTTGTTCACTGACAATGAAGATCAGTATGGATCCGATATCATATTCATCAGGATGAATTCGCAAATTCCAAAAAAGCCTGCATGCTGCGGAACAGGGAGCTATACCTCTTCTTTCCTCTTCACCACCGTGTCTAAATATTCAATTCGTCTCCTGCACCGGTAGCAGAACTCCGGGCTTTTCCTGTCAGTATCACCTATCCAGTTGGAGAAGTACATGACGCACCCGGGATACTCGCAGTGGGGGAGGCCGAGCGCATGCCCAAGCTCGTGCACTCCTTCGGTGACGACCCGCCAGCGGAAGACCTTTGGATTCGGAGGCATGCCGTAGACCTCGGGACGGAGTCTGAATGTGGAGATAAGCGCCCTTCCCGTGCAGGCGATGCCGAACACGTAGTTCAGGCTGGCTGAGAAGAGATCTGCCCCGGTGATACCAAGCAAAAGCGTGTTTTCGTCCCTCGCGATGGATGAAAGATCAGAAAGAAGCGAGTCGGCGAAGTACTGGTTCCGGTCGTTCTGGAAGTGGCGGGGAGAGAGCGACTGAGGAGCGGATTCCCTGACATTGGCCGGGAGGATCTTCGGGATATCCTCCTTCAGCCAGGCGATGGTGACCGGATCCACCTCTCCGATCGGGACGAGTATGACCCCCGGGCATTTTCCCATACCTGGAATGATGCAGCGATCTGATTTATCGGTTCCTCACACATGTTTCAGGATCAATGGAGAAACTCTGTGTTACCGATTTTTGCATAACTACCACAAAGACAAGAATGGCAGGGTATTGTCAGTCATGTTCATTTTGTGATGTTGAAACAGGATTTATCCGCTTTGAGTGGGTTAGAGAATTTCATGAGATTCAGGTATAAAACCGGCAGAATATATTTGAGCCTTGAAAGAGATTGGATGATTTGATGAGGAAGATACTTCTGGTGATCTGGTGCATCCTCATAGCTGTTCTCATCGGCTCAGGGTGTCTATCCCCTGACGGATACCATGTATCAGAGAAGAACGAGACCATTGTAACCCCTTTTGGCGATGTGGTCCTCATCAATGATATCCCACGTTCTCCGGATAAAACTCCAATCTTCACTGTCAGTAAGTCGCAGTATATTCGAAACGAACCGACGACTGAAATTCAGGAGTCTGGTCCATGGAAAGGATTTCCTATTCCTTTCACTGCCACGGAGGAATGGTCACTCCAGTCAATCCGTAATAACACTGAAAATGCACATGTTGTGACACGGGATTATACCAATTTCGGAATAGACGGCAATACCTCCTATGTGTCTTCGATGGGTGTAAGCCTGGGAGTCAACCGCACACCCCGGACACAGGAGTTTGCGTCGGCAGTTATTGCCAATAGTATGTGGAAAGGGATCCCGGAAATCCGGACAGAAATTCAAACGCTGAATGAAACAGGGAACGTTGGGATGAAACCTCTCAGGACTCTTCTTAAGAATCTTGATGCAACAGAGGTCCCTGGCGGACTTGACGATTCTATATTTCCCCTGGTAGTTGATCACATCGAGCCAGGCTATTTCCATCGTGTGCGGCCGGGGAAAGGCGAGGATGTCCACGTCTGGGAGCCTACATGGATCCTGACGGGTACAGCCGGGAACGGAACCCGGACTTCACTCTGGATTTGGGCTGAAGAGAATGAGGAGACCCGGTTACTTCTCGATACCGTGCAACCCCTCTCCGGTGTTCCTGATATTATCATACATACAGGGGACGGTGTGCAGTTCACGCGTCCCCCTTCAGGCAGAATCCTCCCATTCCCGCCTATCCTGTCCGCTCCGCTCTTTGACAAAGTTGACTCCGAGATCCGCGGATCGTTCTGGGTGCACCCGCTCACGGCATATCCTTCGTTTCCCAGGACGATGATGGTCTATCGTGATGTCTCGGTGTTGAATGAGGATACGGCAAGAAACATTTCCCACAACCTTGGAATGAATGGCACACCGGAAGCCTCAGAGAGGATAATCTGGATCAGGGATAAGAGTCGCGAACTCTCAGTGATGCCTGGGAATATTGGCTACGATCTCCTCAACCGGCCAAACGGGGCCCAGGATGAGATCAACCTGACCCCGACCAAGGAGGAGGCCAGGGTTCTGGCCATCGATTTTCTCATCAAATCGGGATTGTATGAACCCGACACGATCCCGGATATGTACATCGGAGGTGGTGGGACCTTCACCAATGAAACCGCGGAGATCCATTACCAGACTATGAGGGTGTATTTTCCAAGGACAATCGATGGAATCCCCGTCATTGAGAACTCCATCAGTGTTGAAGTGGGAGGGAATGGAGATATCGTCGAAGTCAGGAAGAAATGGTCAGAGTATCGACCGGACCGTGAGTATCCCCTGATATCCCCCGAAGAAGCGTACCGGCATCTCCTGAAATCGGATATGATTGATGGATTTGAAATGGCATTGGGCAGCCTGTACATGGATTTACGCCGTGAGAAGGGGAGATATGAGGATATCGGCCCGTTGATTGTGAATATGAATCGGGTCAGTCTTGCCTATTTTGGCGGGGATACACAGGAATCTGACCTGCTGCGACCCGCATATAAGTTCGAATACGAATTCATCGTTGAGGATCGCCATCTCCCAGCAGTATTTTTCGTCCCTGCTGTGCCGGAACTGGGTGTTTTTGAAGACTGGAATTACGAGGCTCCGGTCTGATAGATCTTACAATACCCGGGCGTTCTCCCATACGTGGAATGATGCGGGGATCTCATTTATCGCTTCCTCACTCACGCTTCAGGATACATGGAGAATTTGAGATACGTGAGTGCAGAGATGAACGGTTCAATCCTGACATCACCCTGCCTCCAGTAGAAAATTCCCGATGAACTCGTGGCTCTGCAAACTCATATAAAAATTGTTAAATAAATCGAGAATAATTTATTCAAGTATTGATCTGGGGGATTTGGTGATCCGGCTACTGCATGTGGATGACGATCCAGCCATCCTTGATCTGGGGAAACATTTTCTGGAACATTCCGGTGACCTGGTCATCGATACTGCGACCTCGTGTGAAACCGCCCGAACCATGCTTGGCAACCACACGTATGACGCCATCGTATCCGATTACCATATGCCGGATTGCACAGGAATTGAGTTGCTCAGGTTTGTCCGCCACCATGATGGCAGGACACCATTTCTTTTCTTTTCTGACCAGGGGAACGAGGAGGCCGTGATCGCGGCACTCACGAGCGGCGCTGATTTCTTTCTTCCCAAGGGGATCCTTATCAGGTCGCAGTTCATCCAGCTCGAACATGCTATCCGGGAATCGGTGATGAGGAGGCGTGCCGAGCAGGAGTGCGAGAAGATCTCTTCTGTGCTCCGGATCAGGGAAGCAGCCGTCCGGTCTTCTCTCTGTCCCCTTGCCCTCTGTGACACTGAGGGGAGGATCCAGTATGCAAACCCGGCGAGCCTCAAGGTCTGGGGATATCACGATGAGACTGAGGTTGTCGGCAAGTATGCTTCCGAATTCGTGGTATCGCCGGAGATCCCTCCTTCTGCAATTCCCGACCTCCTCCGGCAGAAGACCTGGATGGGCCAGGCAACGGCACGAAGAAAGGATGGAACGACGTTCGATGCCCGGGTGTATGTGAACACCATGGCCGATGAATCCGGCGCTCCTCTCGGATTCGTTGCATCCTTCACCGATCTATCCCGGCAGGAACGTGCCCGGGGACAGTTGGAATCCTATATACGCGATATCAGGTTTGTCTCCGAAAAGGCGAATGAATTGGCCGATTTGGGACTGGATACCGATGTCTCCGGGTTCATTGCGGACGTCCTCTATGATCTCGTCCCTCAAAAATCTCTTGTGATCTTCAGTTCGGTCTATGCCGATTCGGTGGTGAGGGTGGAGGCCGCCCGCAGTACAGATGCAATCCTTACGGAGGTCGAGCAGGTGATAGGCCGGCCGATTACAGGCCTTACCCTCCAGTCGACCTCCCAGGGGCTCTCGTCAATGCTACCGAGGACATTTATTGAGATCGACGGAGGTATCGAGGCCATCACGTTCGGACAACTGTCGCCGGAACTATGCCGGAAACTCCGGGAATTCCCCCTATCAGGAAGGATTATCGGGAGCGGATTTTCATGGGGGGGAAGGTCAATGGTATCACGGTCATCATCCTTCCCCCAGGATTTTTTCCCGAGAATCTCGACGTGCTCGACCTTTTCATCCGGCACTGTTCGGCAGTCCTCCACCGAAGGCAGGCTGAGAGACTGCTCAGGGGTGTCCCTGATCTCCCGGACCCATAGGAGGCCTGTCGCGGTTCCACCTTCGTGAAATGCGGAATCGTGGAAGTAGGGATAAGACCATGGAGTACAGAATCGCCGATGTTCCGGCGACAGCATTGGTTACGCTCTATTGTCATGCGCTGGAATCCCAATCGGAGGATCCAGTCCTGGATGACCCGAAAGCCGTTGAAATTACGACCGAACTGAACAGAATCCTCTCCCAGTCGAAAAACCATCTTGACAGGATGCTCGTATCCGGCAAAATCGACCGGAACCTTGTCATCCACATCGCACTCCGGGCACGACACTACGACGAGTATGCAGGGGAATTCCTTGCCCGGCACCCGGGCGGGGTGATCGTGAATATCGGGTGCGGGCTTGATTCTCGGTTCCTCCGGATCGATAATGGATCTGTGATCTTCTACGATCTTGATCTCCCTGAGATGATTGATCTGAAGAAGCGGTTCTTTTGAGAGACAGGACGGTATCATTTCATTGCATCCTCTGTGCTGGCCTTTCACTGGATGGAAATGTTCTCCGGGCTTGAGGGGCCGTTTCTCTTCATGGCCGAAGGGGTATTCATGTACCTGGAAGCGGACAGCGTCCGGTCCCTTGTCCTGCAGCTCCGGAACACGTTTCCAGGCTCCGGGTTCATCTGCGAGGTGGTACACTCGTTCTGGCTGAAAAAACCCCAAAAAGCACTCCTTGACTGGAAAATGCAGACAAGGGGGCCGCTTGGCAGGGAGGCGGTGTTCCGGTCAGGCCTCTGGGATAGCCGGGAGATGGAAGCGTGGCATCCGGGGATCAGGCTCCTTGGTGAATGGAGTTATCTCTATTCAGATGAAGAGAAACTTGGATGGCTGCGGGCATTCCGGCATATCGGGTGGATCCGGAAGACCCAGTGGACGGTCCATTACCTGCTGGGGTGACCGGGTGCGATAGTTCGCAGTACATAAAATCCGTGGAAACGTATCAGATGCCCGAAACATCCCTCTTTTCGAGGAATGATCCATTGGTATTGTATCGATGAACTGGTTGGTGATGCCATATGCTTCAGAAGGATTAATAATCGGGAGGATAACCCCTCCCTCAAAGAGTAAGCCTACCTTCCTCTCTTAAACGGTGTTGCATGAAACGATTCCAGCCAGCCATTATCCTTGTCCTGATCGCAGCCGCCATGCTGGGAGCAGGCTGCATTTCGCAAGAAACGAAAACTGACACAGTATCCGGGGCCGATGCCCTCTTCCTTAGGGGTGAGGCGGAGTTCCAGAAGCAGAACCTCCATGCCGCTGCCGAACTCTTCACCCAAGCTCAAGAGGCGTATATGGCCTCCGGGAACATCTCTGCCTCTCTGCATGCCCGGGACCGGGTCACCGTCGCACGGATCCTGGTGCTCCAGTATCCCTTTAACCGTTCGCAGATCGAGGCGATCGTCAATGAACAGTTCCCCAACATATCTGCTGAACGGAAGGCTTCGTTTCTCACCCCCGTCAACAGCATGAGTATCCAGAGCGATGGAGAGACCTGGTACATGGATCGGACGGTAAGCAATATCCTGTATCACAATATGGACCTCATGCGGGAGAGTACAAGGATGAAAGGTGATACCCCCTTCTACGACCAGATGGCGCCCTATGCCTTTGCACCTGCAATGCCGGAAAAGGGCGTGTACCGAGATCCGGTAACCTGGGAAGGCACCGAGACCCTCACTATTCCCCGAGAAAAGCTTCCGAAGACCGGGACCTTCCGCGTCTGGGTATACCTGCCCGTTGAAACCGATTCGCAGAAGAATGTCACCATTCTCTCCCTCGAGCCAGCCAGGTATCTCACGTCGACGACTGGTACCAATGGTGACATAGGGATTGCCTATTTCGAGGTACCGCTTGATCAGGTATCCGGCAGCCATCTTAACATCACTGCGAAGTTCCGCTTTACCCAGTACGAGCAGCGGTATGTGATCGATCCGGAGAAGGTCGGGACGTATACTACGAGCGATCCTGAATACATCAGGTACACTTCAGCGAGCAGAAACATCGCGCTCACCCCGGGGCTGAAAACGGAAGCGGAAAAGATTGTCGGGAACGAGACCAACCCCTACCGGAAGGCTCAGAAGATCTACTGGCATGTCATCAAGATGCCGTATAGCTCCCTATCGTACGCGAGGTTGCTTGCACACGACAGCAGCACCCAGCCAATATCCGAATATGTCCGCACCACTGGCTGGGGTGACTGCGGAGCGCAGAGCGCGTACTTCGC
>Ga0302252_1000663_pt1 | contig 26880 bp, 32 predicted proteins | sample AAG_RA_Leu_MG_FD_193511 | JGI IMG/M metagenome (GOLD analysis project Ga0302252, IMG submission 193511) | Enriched activated sludge microbial communities from anaerobic digester in WTTP, New Holstein, Wisconsin, United States - AAG_RA_Leu | ecosystem: Engineered > Bioreactor > Anaerobic >... | reverse complement strand
ACAACCCCCTCGATCTGGCCATCGAGGGCGACGGCTTCTTCCAGGTCAAGCTCCCGAACGGCACGACAGTCTATACGAGAAACGGCTCATTCAAGAAAGACTCGCAGGGCAACGTCGTGACATCAGACGGCTACAAGATGGAGCCGTCAATAGTAATACCTCCGGAAGCGATAGACATATCGGTATCTGCAGATGGAACGGTATCCGTGACCACGCAGGGGCAGACAGAGCCCCAGACAGTCGGCAACATCCAGCTCGCCAGGTTCGTGAACCCTGCAGGGCTGAACTGTATCGGCAAGAACCTCTTCACCGAGTCAGCCGCATCAGGAGCACCCACAGTGAGCACTCCCGGCGAGAACGGAACAGGCACCCTTGCCCAGGGCTTCATAGAGAACTCGAATGTGCAGGTCGTAGAGGAGATGGTCAACATGATCATAGCCCAGCGCGCCTATGAGATCATCTCAAAGACGATCCAGGGAGCCGACGACATGCTCCAGGTAGCATCCAATCTTCGTCGTTAGGAGGAGCCCGGTCTGATGAAATCCATAATCTGTAACACTGTCATCACAGCAGCCTGCCTGGTCATGATAATGGCCTGCAGCTGCTGCGCCTCCGCCGCAGATGGAGGAGACAGTGAGGGCCTCACTGAAAGCGCCCGCAGATTCCTGTTCACGACCTACAGGCTCGACAGAGCGCAGTTCGTTCTGCAGGAAGCCGCCCGTCCCCTCTCTCTCCCGGGAAACATCGGGGAGATAGAGGTTCGGTGCCCGCGCTGGGGCAAATGGTGGGCAGGATTGGAGATATATCAGAAGGGCAGGCTTCTCCGCACTGCTTTCATCAAGTTCAATCTGCTCAAGGTGACTGACGTGCTCGTCGCACTGCGACCCATCAAATCGAGGGAGACACTGCGGCCCGAGGATTTCGTCGCCGAGAGAAAAGCCATACTGATCAAGGACGATATAGAGAAGAAGCTTATAACCTCGCATTATGCGATCCAGAACAGGAGAGCGCGCTACTTCATCGCCGAAGGCACGCCGCTCACCGCCGACAAGATCGAGGCCGTTCCTCTCGTGTGCAGGAACGATGAAGCGAGAGCGGTTCTGGAGCGCGACGGTTTCGGGATCGAAAGCACCTGCAGGGCCCTGGACAACGGATTCTGCGGCTCGACCATCAGAGTGAGGCTGCTGAACGGCAAGACGGTGCAGGGAGTCATCGATGAGAGCGGCCTCGTCCACGTCAAGTTCTGATGAAAAGGAGTACAGACATGCTTAGAACATTGCTTATAGGAATCATAGTGCTGGCGCTCTCGCCGTCGATCTGCATGGCAGATTCTCTCGCCAACGAGCAGACCACGACGCCGCTCTTCCTCTTCCAGTCCAAGACAGCCTGCCAGGTTGGAGACGAAGTGACTGTGGTGATAGAGGAAACCACGACAAGCGTGGCCGGCGTTACGGCAACGAGAGAGAAGGGCTCGACAGTGCAGCTCCTTGACAACACGAACGTGCCGGCCGGGATCGGGCTCTTCGGCGCGCTCTTCGGCCAGATCTTCAATTCAAAGACAAAGTACAACAACAACTACAACACCACCACAACACAGACCCTTACAAGCACTCTCGCCTGCAGAGTGATAGAGGTGCTCAGAAACGGGGATCTGGTCATTGAAGGCGGCAAGAACCTCTTTATGAACAACGAGGCGCATTCTGTCAAGATCAAGGGAATCATACGCACGATAGACATATCTCCCACCAACTCCATATCTTCCACAAAGGTGACAAACGCCGAGCTTATATGCGACGGCCTTGGCAAGCACGCCAACAAGGGCAGGAGCCAGGGCATCTTCCAGCAGTTCCTCAGAATATTCTACTAAGGGGGTAGCTAAAATGAAAAGGCTTGCAGCGGCAATAACCATAATCCTGATTATATCGACAGTGTTCTCACTCTCGCTCTCAACTGGCGTGATGGCGCAGGAAAAGAAATCAAAGCAGATCGACGGCACCATACTTCCATTCCCTCCAGCTACGCAGGGCTTTCCGACTCCTGCAGGGAGCACGACTCCCCAGCCGGCATCGACTCAGGGAAACACCCAGACCCAGCCGTTCACGGTGCCGAATAATCAGGGCGGGCTTCACCCCATCCCGACGACGGTTCAGCCTGCAGAGCAGTCTTATTCGCACCCTGTCTTTACAGACGACATGTCAAAAGGCAGGCCGAAGAGACCTTCGATGAGAATCAAGGACATCACCCATGTGAGAGGTGTCTGCAACAACCAGCTCGTCGGCTACGGAATCGTTGCCGGACTGAACGGAACAGGGGACAGAAAAGGGCTCTGTGAAAACACGATATCGACCACGCTGAAGAATCTGGGTGTGGCAACGACGCCCACGTCAGACTTCAAGCCCAAGAACATGGCAGCTGTGCTCGTGACTGCAAGTCTTCCAGCCTTTGCTAAGTCAGGAGACTCGATCGATGTCACAGTTTCGTCGATAGGTGACGCGACAAGCCTCGAAGGAGGCACGCTCTTCATGACTCCTCTGAAAGGTGCAAACGGCGCGATATACGCCACAGCCCAGGGCCCCATCTCGACAGGCGGATTGAACTCGATGGCAGGCAAGAAGGGCTTCAAGAATTTCACGCTGACAGGAAATATAATGGAAGGCGGCCTCGTATGCCGGGACATGCGAACAGAGCTCACGAAGGATCGAGTCCTCTACCTCGTGCTGAACGAGCCTGATTTCAACACGGCAGCCATAATAGCCCAGGCCATCAACAGGAAGGTCAGCGGCCAGACCGCATCGGCCATCGACGCGCAGACAGTCAGGATCAACACAGTGTATGACAACAGCACCGATGCCGTACAGTTCATGGCAGATATCAACAACCTCGAGGTCACTACCGAATCTGTCGCCAGAGTCGTCATCAACGAGAGAACAGGCACCGTGGTCGTCGGCGGCGACGTGAGAATCATGCCATCGGCCATCTCGCACGGCTCCCTCGATATATCGATAGGCGGCCTGGGGGGCAGGGACACGATGGGCTCAAAATCGAAGGTGTCACAGAACGGCAGGGTCTTCTACCTGGGCACAGGCGCATCTGTCAAGACGCTCGTCGAGATGCTGAACTACCTCGGCACGTCACCGCGCGATATAATATCAATCCTGGAAGCCCTCAAGAAGGCACAGGCGCTCCCTGCAGAGCTCGTAGTCATGTAAAGGAGATGAACGATATGGTACATCGTGCAGATAAACCGACGACTCAGAAGAATGCGCAGAGCGCCTCGACGAGGAACAAAAAGTACTTCCCTCTGAAGCAGGAGACAAAAAAGCTCGACGCGGAGCCGGAAAAAAAATACTTCCCCCTGCCGGGCACAAAGCAGTCTGAGACGAACAAGAGCCTGGAGAATAAGTATCTGCCGCTGGATAACAGCGATCAGGGCAGCGCCGCCAGAGTGGCTGCAGGCAGGGACAACCAGAGCTCTGTCGTCGGGAAAAAAGGCCAGGCAGCCTTTAAATCACATTCAGACTCTGTATTCAACAAGCTCGTAGAACTCCTGAAGCACGACAAAACCGGAACGGAGCAGGGCGCCGGAGCTTCGGACCCGCAGTCTGCGGCCGGTACACCTGCAGAGGACGAGCTGAAGAAGAAAAAGGAAAAGCTGAAGGATCTCTGCGACGACTTCGAGAGCATGTTCACGAGCAGCGTGCTGAACAACGCCCTGGAAAACGGGGCGATAAAAGGCTATATCAATGTGGGGACAGGCGAGCAGATCTTCAGGGAGATGCTCAACGAAAAGATCATCCAGGCCACTACCAAGAGCGGCTCATACGGCATATCGAAGCTCCTCTACAATCAACTGATCAAGAGACTGGAGCCGGGTGCGGCAGATTCATCGGGTGCGACAGACTCAACAGGCACGGCAGGCTCAACGGAAGCAAAATAAACGGGGCAGCAGATGGAATCTCTGTTTCTCTCACCTGAACAGTTCAGGACGGGCACCCAGTCCCTCTCTGCAGGGGGGCTCACAGGTGCCCTTCTGCAATCGCTGCTGAAAAGCCTCGACATCAGGCCCGGCATGCTCTGCGAGGTAAAAGTTCTCGAGCAGCAGGGCAGGACCTGCACGCTTCAGCTCGGCAATCAGACTGTCACGGCAGAGCTCCCTACAGAAGACATCCTGCCTGAAAAGATAATGCTTCGCATGCTGTCTGCAAAAGGCGGCTCTGATCCTGTAATCTCCATGCAGATAGCGGGAAAAGAGGCGCCGAACCCGGGGAGCTACGTAATAGACGCCAGTCAGGGGAAGCTTGCTGAAACTGTCAGATCCTTCATGCCATCCCTGACAGAAAACCAGTCGGAGCTTCTTTTCAAGCTCCTCCCCTACTTCAAGGGAGATCTGCATGAGAACCTGGCCTCGTTTATCTATCTGCTCGGCATGGACAGCGATAAATTTCAGGCGCACATATTGGAATCAGGCACAGACAAGGCAGCTCCGAGGGAGCTCATCGCGGCCCTCAGTGCAGCGAAAGAGGCGCTCAGCTCATGTCCGGCGTCGGCTATGACCGGTGAGGAGAAGAAGATCCTGGACAATATAATCAAAATAATAGACACCATGCAGAAAAAGATAGCAGGTGCAAAGAATATGCACCAGTTCACCGATAATGAATCAGCGCCTCTCGCTCAGAGCATGAAAGATCTGGTGAGCGGGCATGACAGCCAGGTCATAAAGCCTGACGGAGCGGCCAGATCAATTGTGCAGACTCCTCAAGAGAAAAGCCAGCCGTATGTTCCGGCATCGGACAGCTCAAGAGAACGAGCCGACAGGACTGTCAGTTCGGCAGATGACCGCACAGGGTCTGCGAGGAAGGCCTCACACTCATCGCATGCAGATGTGAAGAGCATCGATGAAACAATCAGGCACGGTGAAAAGCCCGATTACAGGACTGTGCTTTCCGGCCATGACGGCAGGGAGACCGGAGTCGTCGCAGACAGGCGCGCCGTGCTCGAATATCTGTCCGGAGAGGCCACGATAGACCGTCTCATGGACAGGACACTGAAGCCTGCCTCTGCAGAATGGAACACCACATATGCCTGGAAGGCACTGGAAGACAGTCAGGTGCTGAAAGGAATTCAGGTGGAAGAGAGGAAACAGGGAACAGGGGGCAAATCACAGCAGGAATACCAGGTTTCCTTTGATCTCTCCCTCCCGAGCGTTGGAGATATGACGTGCGTAGTCTACTGGATGGAGCACTCCATAGGCTGCCGGATAGTATGTGACAGCAGTTACAGCCAGTCGCTCTTCGAACTGCACAGGTCGCAGCTGGAAGAGCGCTTCAGGGAGCGCGGCGTCTCATGCATGCACATCAAGGTCGAGCAGGGAGGCTGACAATGGATGAGGAGCTGTTCAGGAAAAAGGCGGTAGCGCTTGGATACGACGAAGAGAATGACCCTGCGCCGCGCCTTCTTGCCACAGGGAAAGGCTACATTGCGCAGGAGATCATAGACAGGGCAATGGAGCACAACATCCCGATCGTGCAGGATACAGCCCTCGTTACCGTGCTGGGGAAGCTAGAGGCAGGTGATTATATCCCCAGGGATCTGTATGTGGCCGTGGCGGAAATACTCGTCTTCGCAATGGAGCTGGAACAGAAAGAACAGCAGCGCAAGGCCGGGAACCCCTTAAAAAAAAGCGGTTAGATCCGATATAAATAGTGGAGGCGATGAAAATGAAAATAGAACCAAAACCAATAAGATCGACAACTAAGGCAAAAGCGCATGAGAGTTCCGGTGTGGAGCATTCTTCCGGCACCAGTTCTGCCTCTTCGTCGAAAGGCGTCATAAATCTGTCCGATGACACGCTTCTCGTCAAGAAGGCAATGGAGGGGATCAAGAGCCACGAGGCCGGAACAAGTGAAAAGGTTGCGAAGCTGAAAGAGCAGATCTCTTCAGGAAGCTACAGAATCGACGAAGACGCACTGGCAAAGATTCTCGAGGAAAAGCTGTAAGAGGCAGCAGAAAAGGAAGCCGTAATGGACACTCTGGTTGAGAGAGAATACAACACATGTGTCAGCGAGGCGCTGGAGATAATAGAGAACATTCTCCTGCTCGGTGACTGCGAACAGCGCAGCATCATAGGCCTCCGCTTCAACGAGCTCTCTCAGTACACCAGAGAAAAGGAGAAGTATATAGAGGAAAAACGGCACTTCTTCAGCAAGCTCGAGGAACTGCTGGCCGCCGGCTCTGAGGAATCAGGGAACAAGCCGGGCAAGACTCTGCTCCTCTCGAGGCTCGAGGAGAAGATAATGCTTCTCAAACTGCAGAACATGGAAAACATGAAGCTCCTCAACCAGATCAAAGCCTTCTTCACGACGATAATGACTGTTGACACAGAGCACCGCCGTTACAACGATTTCGGCAGACTGGCAACTGCATCATCAAAGGTAAGATCTGTATTCGATAGAAGAGTGTAGAGGGGGCACCGCGTGGGACAGTCTTTATTCTCAATCAGCCGTTCCAGTCTTCTCGCCTATCAGCAGGCCATCAACATTGCCGGCCAGAACGTCAGCAACCTGCAGAATCCCGACTATACGCGGCAGCTTTCCGTAATCAACTCAAATGTTCTCAACAACCCCTCCAATATAACAGCCGATATGTCCATGGGCATAAAGCTGGACGATGTCAGGAGAGTGAGAAACGAGCTGCTGAACGGCTATTACCGCACAGAGAACAATCAGATGCAGAAACTGCAGACCTCCCAGTCCGTTTATGAGCAGGTCGAATTCATGTTCAACGAGCTCGGAGATTACAGCCTCAGCAACACCATCGACGAGTTCTGGAAGAGCTGGCAGGCGCTGCAGGAGAGCCCTGACGATATGTCATTGAGGAAGAACGTGCTGCAGGACGGCGGATTTCTGGCAGATTCGATCCGCCTCAAGAACGAGCAGCTAACCGATCTCGCCGGTACGATCAACAACAATGTAGACTACGAAATCACACAGATAAACAACCTCCTCGAGCAGCTTTCGGATGTGAACAAGAACCTGACCAAATCGTGGATTCAGAGCTCATCAGAGAGGAATCAGCTTCTCGATAGAAAAGATGCGATCCTCGATACCCTTTCAGGAGAGATGGACTTCCAGATAGTCAATCAGGAGGACGGCTCTGCAAGCATCTACATAAACGGCACTCCCATGTTCTATCAGGATAAATTCAGGACGCTTAACCTCCAGGCAGACGGCACAATCAAGCTGAATACGGGAGAGGATGTCACGATCAACGGCGGGAAACTGGCCGGCTATGTCGAGATGAGAGATACTACAATCCCGAAATACCAGCAGATGCTGAGCGATTTTGCATCTGACATGATAACCAACGTCAACAAGCTTCATCAGAACGGCTATGCCAAGGACGGTACGGCAGGCCTGGCCTTCTTCACCGGAACAGGCGCGTCGGACATCACAGCTGCGATAAGCGATCCCACAAAGGTGGCGACAGCTCTGGCCACATTATCCAGCAGTGAGAACATAAACGCCACCGGCAAGACCGTGGACTCTACGCAGACGATCTCAGGCCAGCTCGATTCATTCAAAACAGCTGTAGACGATAACAGTGGAAACGGCGAGTTCGCGATCAACGGTGTCAGCATAACGTGGAATGCCAACGACTCGATTGACGAAATCATATCCAGAATCAACAATTACACCGGCGATCCTCTTCCAGGCGTGACTGCATCTTGGAACAATGAAATCCAGAAGCTGGAGCTCGTCCGCGATCCATTCGTGGATACGACGCCCAATTCGCCTGATGTAACGATCAGCGACGTGACAGGCAACTTCGCCTTATTCACGAGTCTTTCCACGGCAACGCTCAATAAAAACGCCGAAGGCTCCGGAGAAAACGCCCTGGCAATATCGCAGCTCTGGAGCAAGAAGACAGTGGGCACTCCGGCCAGCTGGACCCTCGATGAGGAATATGTCAGCTTTGTAAACATGATCGCAAAGGACAAGAATGTGCTCGACAACCTGACAACGAACAAGCAGTCACTTGTCAACAACGTCAAGCTCCAGAGGGGACAGGAGACAACTGTCTCGCTCGATGAGGAGCTCATCGACATGATGAAATACCAGCAGTCCTATGCAGCCTGCTCCCGGCTCGTGACAATAGCCGACGAGATGCTGTCGCAGCTCATAGAGAAAACAGGCATCGCAGGGAGGTAACCTGAAATGAGAGTCTCCACGTCTTCATTCACACAGAACATGTCAGACAACATAAAGGGTAACCTGACAAAATACCAGGACCTCCAGAACAGGATATCCAACGGCGGAAAGCTCACGGTGCCATCAGAAGATCCGCTCGCATACTCATATATGAACAAGATGAAAGACGCCCGCACGCAGATAGGCCAGTACACGTCAATCTCAAAAAAGCTCGGCAACGATCTGAATCTCTACGACGGAACGTTGAGCAGCACTTCAAAGCTGCTGACAGAGATCAGAACAGTCGCGGTCAGAGCTGCCAACTCAACTCTGGATCAGGTAGACCTGAACAACCTCGCCAACGAGGTAAACGAGAAATTGCGATCGGTGGTGGCGCTGGGGAACACCAACATTCAGGGAAAATACATGTACTCGGGCTCCAAGACGACTGCCGAGCCTTTCGAGGTCACGCTTGACGGGGAGACGATTAAAGCTGTCACATATACAGGCGATTCCACGAGCTTCCACCGCGAAGTGGGGTTCAATGACACGATAAAGATCAACTACACCGGTGAAGAGGTCTTCATGAACAAATCCGCTGATGGCGTCAACATCATGGATGAGATAATCACACTGAGAGACGCCATATCAGCAGGGAATAAGGAAACCATTACCGGCCAGCTCGAAAAGATGGACAGGGCTCAGAGCCAGGTCATGGGATACAGCGCGGTGAACGGAAACAAGATGAAGCATCTCGAGAATCTCAGCACCACCATGGAGGAGCTGGATATCCGCTATGCGAAGAATGAGGAGGAAGTCGGCTCCCTCGACATGGCTACGCTGATCAACGCGCTCAACACTCAGCAGACGAGCTACCAGGCCACGCTGTATATCGCAGGGCAGATATCCAAGGTATCATTGCTCAACTATGTATAACAACCTGATATGCAAAGATAAGGAAGGGCATCATGGAAATTGAAACAACGCGGTTCGGAACTCTGACAGTTGATGAGAGCAAGATTATCACTCTGCCGGAAGGTCTCGTCGGCTTCGAGAAATACCATCGATATCTAATCATCTCGATTGATACGTTCAAGCCCTTTCTGTGGCTTCAATCTGTCGAGTTAGGGGAACTGAGCTTCCTGCTTACAGATCCCTGGCTGTTCTTCCCGGACTATACCCCTGAACTGCAGGATAACGATGTCAATTTCCTTCAGATCAAAGATGCGTCGACAGTGGCGACGTACTGCCTGATAGCTTTCAAGAAAGAGCTGAAAGACACCAGGTTCAACCTCTTTGCGCCGCTCTGCATAAATCACGATAAGAATATCGGGCGGCAGGTCATCCTCACCAACTCGGGATACAGCGTGGCGACAAGGCTGGAAAGTCTTTCGATAAGCCCCTCACCGCAGACGTCTCTTGTGACCTCACACAGCATCAGCGCTTCGCTTGCGAGCGCGTCATGATTCCTTTCGTTTCACGTAGGCTCTCATATCGGGGTTCATGAATTCGAGGCTCTTCCTGGGGAGCTTTATTCCATCTATGATGATGAATTTCTCTTCCGGATCTTCCTCCACGAGCTCAGATGAACGGTCTCCCTGTTCATTTTCAAGCGCTGCAAGCTTCTCGGCCTTTCCGGAATATAGCTCGGAAAGCTCCTTCTCAGTCTTCTGAAGCTCATCACTGGCTATTCTGCGCCCCATCTTCAGAAGCTCCATATCCATCTTTCCGTTCATCAATCCGTGCTCTCCATGCAGGAAGAGCAGGCGGTCCTGAACTTCCTTCTTCTTATAGATCATGCACGACGCCACAGTCCCGCCGACTGCAACGAGAGGCAGCGCGGGAAGGAAGACAAAGCCCAGAGCTGTGCAGGTTGCCGCTGTAGCGGCAATAGTGCCCCAGATCCCGTATTTACATGCAGCGCTCTTCTTTTCTGCATCGTGTAATATCTTCTTCGATTCTTTGCCTTTAAGCTCAAGATCGACTTCCTGTTTCCGGTAATCATCGAGTCTCTGTTGAATCTCCTTCTTCTGCTCTTCCAGCTTTGAGATTACGGCGTCGTTTGTTCTGTTGAGCACAAAATCTGATGCGGCTTTAATATTCCCGATTGACTGCATCTCAATCCCTCCCTGAAAACAGGCGATATCACCAAGAGGGGAGCCGGAATGACAGACAGGAAATTCAGGATGTACAACTCCCCACATAAGTATAACAGCCGGAAGATGCATCTACAATACAGGCCGTGTTAACAATTCGTTAACAATCAGCCGGCAGTACGTGGAATTCTATTCAATGATATGTTATAATTCAAGATATCAGCAGGCAGGGAGCTGGGATGAGCTTCAATTCTCTCATGGCATGGAACTTCAAGCTCTATCGCGCCTTTGGGATAGACGTCCGCATCCATTGGCTCCTGATCCTTTACATTGTCGTAAAAGTCCTGTCCACCGCTGATAAGGCAGGCCACATCCCTTTCATATGGCTGATTGCCGGCCCTCTGATAATCTTCACAATAGTCCTGCTCCACGAATACGGCCACTGCATCGCGGCGAAGATGGTCGGCGGAAGAGCCGACAACATAATCCTGTGGCCGCTCGGAGGGCTTGCCATGTGCTGGTGCCCTCAGACACCCAGGGCGGAGTTCATTACGGCCTTCGGGGGGCCATTCGTCAACTGCCTGATGCTGGCAGCAGGATATCTGATCAGATGGCTGCTCCCGCCTGAAGCGCCCGGAACATTCGACATCTTTCTTTCTTTCATCATGGACGTCAACCTGACGCTGTTGCTGTTCAACCTGATACCGTGCTATCCACTCGACGGCGGCAGGATATTCAGAGCACTGCTCTGGCCTCTCTTGGGCTACAGCAAAGCCGGCTTCTACACGATATGGCTGGCTGTAATAATCTCAGGCGGCCTGATGATGTACGGACTGATAACCTCGGACATCTCTCTCGTCTTCATCGCCATCTTCACATTCATACAGGCCTGGCAGGAGAAGCAGACAGGAGGCGGGTACGTAACATACAGTGCGATCCCTGCAGCCAGAAGCGAAGCCCCGCCGATTCTGCAGAAATGGCGCGATGACAGAAAGCAGAAAACGCAGAAGAGGGAGATGGAGACCGAGAAGGACATAAAGAGCCGTGTCGACAGAATCCTCGACAAGATAAACGATGCAGGCATGGAGCGCCTGAGCGACGAAGAGAGGCGCTTTCTCAACGAGGCGTCTCAATACCTCAACAGGAACAGCCCTCCCCATTAAGCCCTCATCTGCCGGCTTGGACGCAAATCTGGAGAGGTGGGGATGGAGGAGAGAAGGAGAGCAAAGCAGGATAGAGGAATACTCTGAATCCCTCCCCATCTCACCATTCTCTCCATCTCCCCTTTTTATTTCTGCATGACAATTTGAGAGTATCTGCATCTTGGCCGAGGTTCCTGACATGATATCGGCCCGGTATTGCATCTCGACTGTGAAATATGTTAGAATGCAATAGTAAACAACGTCAAAGGAAATTCTGTCATATGAAGATCTACCTCATACGCCACGGAGAAACGGAATGCAACAAGGACAGAAAATTTTACGGCCATCTCGATGTTCCCCTCGATGATAACGGCAGGGCCCAGGCTGAAAGCCTCGGAATGAACATAAAGGACGAGCTGGTCAAGGACGGCGTCGAGATCTCGGCTCTTTACAGCAGCCCGCTGACAAGAGCCATGTCGACAGCAGCGCCTGTCTCTGATGCCCTGAGCCTGGACATACAGAAAGACGCAGGGCTCATGGAGATGAACATGGGCGAATGGGAAGGCAAGTCTGTAGACCAGATAATCAACATCAAGGATAAAGACGGCCTCCCGCTGATGTTCAAATGCATGCGAAAGCCGCTCAGCTACCCGATGCCAGGCGGTGAAAAGCTCCAGGATGCTGATAAGAGAATAACTTCAACGCTCGACGACATAATAAGCCACCACCTTCCCGCTGAAAACATAGCCTGCGTGACTCACGGAGGCGTCATTGCAGTTGTACTCTGCCATATTCTCGGCAAAAGCCTCGACGACTTCCGCCAAAACATAGTCGACAACACATCAATCACCGTGATCGAGACAGACAGCGATCTCGCCCATGCAAAGCTGGTGAAAAAGAACGATACCTCTCATCTCGCCCAGGAGGGGCTCGCGGAAAAGAGCGCAGTCTCCCGCCGCGCACATCCGAGGGGCGCGAGAAAGGGCGACACCTCTGATTCAGCAAAATCCTGAGCCGCTTAAGGACATGAACATGAAAACAATCTGCACGACACTGGCATTATTCTGCCTCATTATTCTTGCATCCGCCTGTACATTCGGCCAAACTCCAGACAATTCAAAGGTGAAGCCGGTCGACGACCTGCCTGACTCCTGTATGGAATACAGGAATTTCCGGCTCGCGCAGGACGAGTTCCGGGATAAGGAAAGATGCAGTAAAACAGGCGGGAAGACACCTTCCAGGGACGGCCTAACGACGCTCAGAGCCTCCGGAAGCTCGGAGTTTTCAAAGGAAGGTCTGGCAGAGATAATCGCAAGAATACCCGCTTCGGCGATAACTGTTGTCGATCTGCGCGAAGAATCACACGGATTCATCAATGACAGGCCTGTCAGCTGGGAAGCTGATAAAAACGCCATCAACAAGGGGAAGAATCTCGCCGAAATTGTGAAGGATGAAAAAACCAGACTCGATGACGAAGTCAAAAAAAGAGGCGGAATCAGGAGCTCATACACTGAAGAGGAGCTCTGCAGGAAGCTCGGCGTAAAATATATCCGCATCCCTGTGACCGATTTCTCCAGGCCGGAGGATTCAGATGTCGATTATTTCATAGACTTCGTCCGCGCGCTCCCGCCTGATACATGGCTTCACTTCCACTGCAAGGCAGGCGCAGGCAGAACGACAACTTTCATGGTCCTGTATGATATGATGCGCAACGCAGACAAGGTCAGCTATGAAGACATAGTCGTGCGCCAGTATATTATCGGCGGCAGCGATCTTTCAGGACGGGAGACAAAGGGAGACGCATGGTTCGATGTTCTCGCCAGGGAGAGGAACGCCTTCGTAAAAGAGTTCTACAGATACTGCAGAGACAATCGTGACGGCTTCAGACAGAGCTGGTCCGAATGGAAGAAGAAGAACTGAGCTCATTACAGGAAGATGCCGTGCTTTCGGGAAATGTCACTCGTTGAGCAAATCCGAAAATCTGTTTACCTTCTTTTCTGGAAGTCCTGTCTTCGTGATCTCCAGAAACTTCTGCGTCAGGGCGCGGGCTCTTATCGCAGCGGTCTCAGCTTCGTTCAGGCTGTCGAGCAGCTCTTCATCGAGGGTGCTGTATGTCTTGATAAGAGTAATGTTTCCCAGGATTGCAGTGAGCATGTTGTTTATATCGTGAGCGTAGCTGCCCGAAATCTTTTCCATGGTGTCAAGATGCTCCTTCCTGACCCCCTCCGCTCTGCTTTCATTGTCAATCCCTGTCATCCCTGTCCCTCCTTGCAGGCTGCTTCATTATTTCTGAGGCTTCTGAAGCTCGCTCTTCTTCAGCGCCTCGCTCAGCTGGGCAAGTGACGATTCATCCATCATCGACGATGCAAGATTCTCTCGCTGAATCTCGTCATAGATCTCCTGCCGGTAGACACTTACATTTTTAGGGGCGGAGATACCGATACTTACGAGTCCTTCTTTCTTTATATCCAGAATGGTTATCTTGATATCATTGCCTATTACGATCGATTGATTGACTTTCCTTGTCAGAACGAGCATAATTTTATGTTCTCCGCTCTTCCGTATATTAACGCTCAAAATTTTGATAACATCAGGTTTACCTGCTCCTGGTGCCCAGGACAGGTGGATTTAATTATGCTTGTGAGTATAATGACCTGATTCGTTAATTATAATACAAAGCCTGGCAAATTTCAATAATTTATCGAATCATATAGCGCGAAGGTGAATCAAGCCGCACCAAGAATGTAGCAATGCGCGTTATGGAGCCTGTCAGATCTCATTGTGGCTCCTCATTGTGGCAATTTCGTCCATGAACTTGTCATCTATGGAATCCACCAGATCCTGGTGCTTTCTCTCGGCCTTTTCCTTCAGCCTGACCATAATCTTCTTGTTCTGCGTCGCATGGATGAGAGCCTGTCTCACGCTCACCATGTCCTTTTCCAGGAGCTCTATGTTCCCTCTTATCGCAGCCAGCGTATCATCGAGATAGACCAGATGACTTCTATAGTCCTGCAGTGTCCTGGCGCTCAGCTGCGAACCCTTCTGTTTCTGCATATCGAGCAGCTCCTGCTGGATACTGCCTATCATCTCCTCGGTCTTGACGACTCTCTGCTGCTCGGCGAGTATCTTCCTCTTCAGATCGAAGTATTTCTTCTGCGCCAGCTTTTCCAGAATCTCTCTCTGCTTGAGAACATTTTCGAACGCGAACCTGAACTTCTTCATGATGTCCCCTTTCTGCGGAAACAGATCATATATCGCAATGCTACTTTGACATGACGAGGTTCATCTGATCGCCCTCGTCGAGGCCCGGCCTGCCTTCAGGCATATCGATGTCCAGAACATCCAGGGCTTCTATTGTGTAATCGTATTCAATCTCATTGTAAGACAGCACGACGAGCTTCTTGATGACTCTCTCTGTCAGGCGCTTGAATGGCAGTCTGATGGCGCCTGCGCAAAGTACGATGGGCTGATAGCCCATGGACGTGACCTTTTCAACAGCCCTCGTAAGATTCGTATACAGCTTTCTGAGCGTTTCAGGGCTGAGGGCGCCGAAAGTATCACCCTGCTGGGCATCGGAGAGGGCGTTGAATATCACAGATTCCACTCTCGGACTCAGCGTGATCACAGGGATCACATTCTCATCAGTCTTGTACTCCTCGCAAATCGCCCTTGCCAGGGCAATTCTGACCTGGTTCGTCAGATAGGCTATGTCCTTTGAAGATGGCGCGTAGTCGCCGAGCGTCTCGAGGATGAGCCGCAGATTCTTTATTGAAATACCCTCGCGCAGAAGATTCTGAAGGACCTTCTGCACATCGCCGACCTTAAGTATGCCTGGGATCAGTTCGTTGACTACAACAGGATATGTGGCCTTCAGGTTGTCGATCAGGTTCTGAACGTCCTGTCTGGTGAGGATATCGTGCGAATATGCCTTGATCAGCTCTGAGATATGGGTGGCGATGACTGAAGAGCAGTCTATTACCGTGTATCCGAAGAGTTCGGCCTTTTCACGGTCGTTCTCGCTGATCCAGAGCGCCGGAAGGCCGAAGGCGGGCTCTCTCGTCTTGATGCCGTCTATGTCGGCCACATCATCGTTTCCGTCTCCTCCCAGGGCCATGTATTTCCCTATGAAGACCTCACCCTTCCCGATGACCTGGTCGAATATCTTTATGCTGTAAGCGTTGGCTTTCAGGCTTATGTTGTCGCGTATCCTGATCGGAGGAACGACCAGGCCCAGCTCTCCTGCAAAGGAGCGGCGCAATTGCACTATCCTCTTCAACAGGTCTCCTCCCCGCTCCGGGTCTATAAGGGTGATGAGGCTGTATCCCAGCTCCAGCTCGATCGGCTCTATGGAAAGATGCTGATACATCTCTTCCGGAACTTCTTCATCCTTCTGGGCCTGCTGCTGCTGCTCGTCCTTCTTTTCAGGCTTCGGCGCATCCTCTTCTTTTTTTATGTTCTTCGCGAGGAAGTACATTCCGATTGCCAGGCCGATGAACGGGATCTTGGGGAAGCCCGGCACCAGCGCGAATGCAAGCAGTATTGCCGCCACCACGAATATGGTCTTGGACTGCCCGAAAAGCTGCTTCTCCGCATCCTGGCCCATGCTGAAATCAGAAGCGGCTCTCGTGACGACGAGGCCGGTGGCGGTCGATATCAGAAGGGCCGGGATCTGTGTGACAAGACCTTCACCGATTGTCAGCAGCGTGTACTTCTGAAGAGCTACGATGAGAGGCATTCCCTTCTGGACGACTCCTATTATGAAGCCTCCCAGGATATTGATTATTATTATTATCACTGCCGCTATGGCGTCTCCCCTTATGAACTTTCCCGCGCCGTCCATGGAGCCGTAGAAATCGGCCTCATGCTCGATCTCTCTCCTCCGCTTCTTGGCGTCCTCAGGGGTTATCAGTCCGGTGTTCAGGTCTGCGTCAATACTCATCTGCTTGCCGGGCATTGCGTCTAGGGTGAACCTCGCGGCCACTTCGGCGACTCTCTGGGCGCCGTTGGTGATCACGACGAACTGGATGATTACAAGAATGAAGAATATGATCAGACCGACTACGTAGTTGCCTCCTACGACGAACTGGCCGAACGTGTCTATCACGTGTCCTGCAAAGCCGTGCAGCAGGATTGCCCTGGAGCCGCTGACGTTCAGGGCGAGGCGGAAGAGCGTTATAATAAGCAGCAGCGATGGAAATATGGAGAAGCTCAATGGCTCCTTCAGATACATGGACGACACGAGAATGACGAGGCAGAGGGCTATGTTTATTGTGTAGAAAACATCGAGCAGGAAAGGCGGTATTGGAATAATCATCATCACGAATATAAGCAGCAGCGCTCCTATGACAAGAAGGTCGCTTCTGGTGCTTCCGCCGGCATTTCCAGGATCAGCAGCAGCATTACTGTTTTCTGCCATCATACACCTCCGGAGTCATTCCCAGTTGATTTATCCTCTTCCAGCTGCATCACGAAGATTATAACCTCTGCAACTGTCGCGTAGAGATCGCCCGGTATCTCCTCGTCTATCTCAACGTTGTTGTACAGCGCCCAGGCGGCAGGTTTGTTCTCGATTACAGGGATTTTGTGCTCCCTGGCCTTTTTCGCTATGTTTTTGGCTATAAAGCCCTGGCCCTTTGCCACGAGCACAGGCGTGCCGACTGAATCGTCATACTGGAGGGCGCAGGCGATATGAGTCGGGTTCGTCACGACCACTCTTGCTTTCTTTACGCCTTCCATCATTCTGGCCCTGGCCAGTTTGGAACGGACTGCAAACTGCCGCTGCTTCAGAAAGGGATCTCCCTCGAGCATCTTGTACTCTTCCTTTATCTCCTGCTTGGTCATCTTCATATTCTCGTAATATTCGTGGCGCTGATAGAGATAATCGACGACGCCCAGCACGAGAAAGATCAATGCAATCCTGAGGCACAGGGTATATATGATCTCTGCATAATAGCTCATCGAAAGCATCAGCGGGGCATTGAACGGATAGAGAGGCGTGGCCAGGAGCTTCTTTATGTAAGCCGCCGAGATAAAGTAGACTATAACAATCTTTGTCACATTCTTTGCCATCTCGAACAATCCGCGCCTTGAATAGATCCTCTTGAAGCCCTCGATAGGATTCAGCTTGTCGAGCTTGGGCGCAAGCGACGAGGTATTGAAGAGAAATCCGATCTGCGACAGGTTCGCGAGCACGATCACGAGCAGGGACAGCACCAGAAACGGAGCGGCTATCTTGAGGCCGAAGAAGCCGTACTTGACGAGGACGGGCTGCACGCCCTGCGACATCACATCGAGATGGCCGCAGGCCTCTCTGGTTATGGATACGAAGCTGAATATCATGTTCCTGGCAGTGGAGTGCAGGAAGAGCAGAAAAGCCATGACTGAGATCGCAAAGGTGAACTCCTGGCTCTTGAAGACCTGTCCCTTTTTACGCGCCTCGCTGAGGCGGTGCGAAGTCGGCTGTTCAGTCTTGGATTCATCTGCCATCTGGCATGAACCGTGCCTTTCTCATTGTTATCCCTTAAAAGAGGGCGTTCAGATTAAAGTAGATATTCCTTATGAGATGCGCATATATTCTCAGTATCTCGGGAAGAAATGCAATCAGCGCTATGAAGCCTGCCGTAATCTTGAATGGAAAAGATATGACGAATATATTCAGCTGCGGAATGAGGCGCGAAATGAGCCCCGATATTATATCGACGAGAAGCAGCAGCGCCAGTATAGGAAGCGCCAGCTTGAGGCCGATCACGAAGAGCGAGCGAAAGTTCTCCAGTATGCTGAACTCGATGTTTGAAGTGAATCCCAGCTGATAGAGAGGCACTTTGTCAAACGTGGATATGAGGTTCAGGAGCAGGAAATGATGGCCGTTAATCACTATGAAGACCATTATTGCCAGTATGTAGTTGAACTCGCCGAAGAGAGTCTGCCTTATCTGAGTCGAGGGATCCATTATATTCGCCATTCCGAACCCCATCTGCAGATCTATTATCTCTCCCGCGAAGCGGATGGCCTCGAACGTGAAGCTGGCGATGACGCCCAGCATGGCTCCAACGAGGATCTGATGAGCTATCAGAACAACCATCTCCACAAGCGTGGTGACCACGTATGATGAAGGCGGAAGGTAGACTGCGATTATAAGACTTATGAAGACCGAGCAGAGTATCTTGACTGAAGATGGCACCAGCCTGAATCCGAAAAAGGGCGCAGAGATGAAGAGCGCCGAAGTGCGCACGAGAATCAGCAGGAAATCCTGATATTTCTCCGGTGAAATCGAAAACAGTTCCATGCCTTGCTTCCTATCGAATGAAAAATCTCAGATTGCCGAGTATCTTTATCGTAAAGGTCAGTATCTTGTCGAGCATCCACGGGCCTGCTATCAGGATAGCGACTATGGAGACTATGAGCTTTGGCACGAAGGACAGCGACTGATCCTGGATCTGGGTCACGGCCTGAAAGATGCTTATTATTATGCCGACTATCATGCCGGCGGCCAGTATCGGCAGGGCCATTATGAATGCCACGAACAGCCCTTCTTTTCCGATCTGCATGACAAACTCTGTAGTCATCTGAACCTCACCTGATGCTCTGAATGAGAGACTGCGCCACCAGATACCATCCGTCTGCCATGACAAAGATTAATATCTTTATCGGCAGAGAGACCATCATCGGCGGAATCATCATCATGCCGAGCGACATGAGAATGCTCGCCACGACCATGTCTATGATTATAAAGGCCAGGAAGAGAGCGAAGCCCATCTCGAATCCTGTTTTCAGCTCGCTCATCGCGAAGGAAGGTATCAGGATCATCGTGGGAATGTCCTTCTTGACACGCGGCTTCGGGAGCTTTGAAGCGTTCATGAACAGTTTGATGTCCTTCTCCCTCGTCTGCCTGAACATGAACTCCCTCACCGGCTCGATGGCGTTGTTCGCTGCGACTGACTGGGATATCTTCTTTTCCACGAAAGGCTTGTAGGCGTTTTTGTATATCTGGTTGATGACAGGAGACATCGTTATGAAGGTAAGGAACAGCGCGAAGCTCAGAAGAACCTGGTTCGGCGGGATTGTCGGCGTTCCGAGGGCCTGCCTCAGAAAGGAGAGAACGATGATTATCCTCGTGAAGGACGTGAGGAGCATCAGGATTGCCGGAGCCAGAGAGAGAATCGTCAGCAGGAACATTATCTGGAGGCTCGTGGCAAGATCCTGAGGGTTATTGCTCTGCGAAATACCCAGGCTGATCTTCGGAATGGGCGCAGCAGCCGCTGCCTCGAAGGAGAGCAGCAGGAACGGGATACTCGCAATGACCGATAAAGCTCTGATTCTCATCTCGCAGGACCTCCTGAAACCGGGTATGCTCTATTTCAGGTTGTATATGCGCTCCGCCTTGGAGAGCACGTTCATGACCTTGACGCCGAACTTCTCGTCAACCACTATTATCTCGCCGTGTGCCACGAGCCGGTCGTTTACTATCAGATCGACAGGCTCGCCGGCCATCTTGTCGAGCTCCAGGACCTTTCCAGGCGCCATCTCTATCAGCTCACGAACCGTGAGCTCCGATTTTCCGAGCACGGCCTTGATGCTGACAGGGATGTCGAGGATCAGATCGATGTTTTCGGCCTTTGGTTTCTCAGCAGGCGGCGTGAGCTGCGTGAATACTGCCGGCTGGGTTATCACGGGAGCCGGCTCAGGCGCGGCATAGGCAGACGGCGCGGCATGCTTTTCCTCTATCTTCTCGGGAGGCTGGCTCTCGAAGAGAAGTAGGGCGAGGCTCTTGAGGAGATCCGACGGGAAAATAAGAGACAGGCCTGTCGAGAGCTTCCCCTCTATCTCCAGTATGTATGAGAGCTCTATCACCTTTCCGGCCCCTATCATGGCCGTCTCGTTTATCTTGACGTCCCTGGGCAGAATGGACACCTTTTTGTTTACATTGTTGGCGATTATCCCTATCAGGGAGTTGACCATCTGGCTCGATGTCTCGACGAAGATGCTCTTCTGCAGCTCGCCGAACTCGTCTATGATCTGCATGCCGTCGCCGCCTATGATCAGATCGAGGAGTATCATCGTATCATCGCGCTTCAGCAGGTAGAATGCAGAGCCGAGCAGGTCGCCTGAGAAGGTCAGCTCCTGGATTATCAGATCCTGGTTTATATACCTGGTCTCGATATCTATGACCTCTGTCTCATCGAGTGAACAGCCCCTGAGGGTGATATTGTTGCTCGAGATTGTCGAGAGAATCTCCTGGCACGACGTTCCCCAGATCGTGAAAAGCTCTATCAGAGCCTTCTGCTCTTTCTCTGCAAGTGTTGATGGATTACTCATTGTTTTTACCCTCCGTTATCATGGAAATAATCTCCACACCCATCCTCTTGTCCACGTATCCCGGCTTCACTTTGAATCTGGGGCTCTTGTTGATGTAAAGGTCGAGGGGCTCGGCTGCCTTGCTGTCGAAGATCAGCAGGCTTCCCGGCTCGAGGGCGAGAAGGTCTCTGATGGTGAACCTCGTCTCCCCCACCTCCACCTCGGCGGTGAACTTCAGCTCTTTGACTGTTCCCGGCACATCATTTACAGAGATCGGCTTCTTGCTGACACTGGCTCCCCTCACATCATATTTGCCACCGGTAAAATAGCTGGCTATCAGATAGTAGGGGATGGAGATGATCATGAAGCCCTTGTTCTTCGGGAAGCGCATCTCGAAAGTGCACTTGACGAAAGTCTCTTCCGGAGAGAAGCCCTTTGGGATGAGCTTTTCGTCGGTTTCGATCCTCAATATCTTGCCGTGTATCTCTGCATACTCCTTCAAAGCCTTCGTATAAGCATCGATGAAACGCTGGAATATGTCGGTGAACACCAGGCGCTCAAATTCGGTGAGATCCCGCACCGTCTGCGATGGCGAGCCCTCTCCGCCCATCATCCTGTCGATCATCGTGAAGGCGAGCTCGGTGGAATACTGCAGAATGCCGTGCCCGCTCTTGTTCTCTTCCAGTGCAAAGAGACAGATGATTGAGTGGAGCATCGATGTCCTGTAGAGATCCGCGTAATTGCACTGTCCTACCTCTATCAAAGCCACTTCGGTGTTGAACCTGAGCAGGTTGGCTATGATATTATTGAACTGTCTGGCCAGTATCTCCATCTGTGACCGGACTTCCCTGATCTGGTTCTTCGAGAACTTCTCAGGGCGCCTGAAATCATAGAGCCTGTAGTCCCGCTTGGGCTCGACCCTCGGTGCGATGTCTTTCTGTGCTGTCTGTATCAGCTGCTGGATGTCCACTACGGGAGCGATCGCTGCATTTGCCTGCTGAGACGGCGGCGGCGCAACTTCGGTCTTGCCGCCGCTGTCCGAATCACCCATCCCGAAGATAAGGGCATCGATCTCTTCCTGGGTCAGTATCTGGGTCATTATCGTGCTCCTCCGCCGGTTTCACAAGGTGACAGTCTGTATTTATGAAAGTTCTCCACCTTCTCAGTCTTCTTCCTGAGAAGAATGATGTCGACGCGCCTGTTCTTCATCCTGTTATCTTCACTGACATTGGGGTAGAGCGGGCGGTACTCTCCGTATCCAACGAGGGAGACCCTCTCGGGATCTATGCCGCTGTTCCTCACAAGATACTCGGCGACACTGGCGGCTCTCATCGTCGAAAGCTCCCAGTTGCTTCTGAACCTGCTGCATGGAAGGATCGGGAGGTTGCACGTATGGCCTTCTATCCTGACGTCGTGATCGTCGCACTTCAGGATGGCCGATATCTTGTCAAGCACTCCCGAGCTTTCCTTTCTCAGCTCCGAATCGCCGAGATCGAAGAGAAGCTTGTCTGTCAGCACGCTCAGCACGAGGCCTCGCTCCACGAGGTGGAACTGCACGAGATGGCTGAGGTTCTGCTTCTTCAGCTCAGTATAGAGCTTCTGGGAGATGAGGAGCAGATCGTCCTCTGTCTGCTGAAAGACCCCTCCCTCCTTGAGATTCACGCTCTTCACAAGCTCCTCCATGTTCATCGACTCACGCATCGATACCAGCGTCGTCTTGTCTTCCGTCTTCTTGAACTTCTCAGTCAGAACTTCCTGGAGCTGCCGGAGCTTTCCGCAGCGCTCCACCTGTGCTATTCCATACATTACTATGAAAAGCGCAAAGAGCAGGGTCAGCATGTCCGAATACGTGAGCAGCCACCGCATCATGCCGCCGCCGTGGCCGCCGCCTTCCCCGCTTTCTTCACTAAGCGCTCTGAGCTTTCTCATATTCCAGTGCCTCTCCTTCAGGCTGAAGCGCTCCAGCCTTTCCGTTGCTGCTGACGTGCTCCGCAATGAAAGCCTTCAGCTTCTCCTCCAGCATTATGGGGTTTTCGCCTGCATGGACCGACAGAATCCCTTCCTGAATCATCTCGTAGTAAAGCGACTCCTTCTTCGTGTTGGCCTTGATCTTGGCTGCGAGCGGCAGGAAGATCAGGTTGGCAGAGGCGATGCCGTACAGTGTCGCCACGAAAGCCGCCGCTATTCCCTCGCCGAGCTTCTCCGGCTCGGACAGGCTGCCCAGCACCTTGACGAGGCCCAGCACGGTGCCGATGATGCCGAGTGTGGGGGCATAGCCTCCCATCGCGTCGAAGAACTTCTCGCCTATCTTTCTCTGGTTCTCCCTCAGCGCCGAGCGCGTCTCGAGGATCTTCAGCACACACTCCGAGTCGGCGCCGTCGACTACGAGCTGCAGCCCTGTCTTGATGAAATCGTCGCTCTGATTCGCTATGTTGTCCTGCAGGCTCAGCACGCCGCCCCGGCGGGCCTGCGCCGCAAGGCCCTTCATCTCTTCTATCTTTTCGGCGAAGTCGTAGCTCGGAGGCTTCAGCACGTCTTTTATGCTCTGCACTACTGAGCTCAGCTCCTTGACCTTGAAGGCGATTATCGTGGCGCCGAATGAGCCGCCGAATACGAGCAGGAACGATGACAGCGACAGAAACGCTGAAAGTCTGTTCCCTTCGAGGATCAGGCAGAGAATGACGCAGGTCCAGGCAACTACGAGTCCTATTATTACAGTAATATCCAAGCCGGTCTCTCTCCTTGTCTCTGGCTGTCCCGCCGTGATATGCCGATTGCCTGTCAGACTTCCGCGGCCTTCCTGTCATCCCGACTGCCGGGAAGCACCTGCGGGCTGTGAATCTGCTGCCTGTATCTTATGATCCTGTCCATAATCTCGTCTATTGTCTCGACTACTGCAAGTTTCTTTCCGGTGGTGAGGCTGATTATGCAGTCAGGAGTCTCTTCGAGAAACTCGATGAGCTCTGCGTTGACCACTATCTGTTCTTTGTTGATTCGCGTTACTTTTATCATGGCGCCTCCACTATTTTATATGGATCTTTCACCGCCCTTTCACTTTCCGGGAAATAAAAAAGGAGGCGGATGGCCGCCTGCCTGACTGTCAACTTCAGGCCTCACCGTGCCTTCATCCTCATCACAGACAATAAATTGCCTTCTCACGACGTTACTATGATTGATCAGTCCTTCATATCTGTGTATAATCTTCTTTGCTGATCCCAGGGTGCCTGGCAGACAGCCGGGACAGCAGCAGGTCGCAATAATGAGAATCAAGCGCTGAAAGGCAGTGATGATATATGAGAAAAACAGTTTCGCTGATACTGACCGCTTCCTTCGCGGTCACGGCCGTGAGCGGGATAGTCCTGATGTTCGCGCACATGCACTCAATGAAGCCGATACACGAGATTATGGCGCTCATAATGACTGTAGCCGGAATACTGCACGCCATATTGAACGTTAAATGCATCGGAAGCTATATCAGGGAAAAGCCGGCGCTCGCAGTAACGGTGCTGGTCCTGACAGTGGCAGCCAGCGCACTGCTGATGATGCATCCGCCTGAGCATCCTGACGGCAGGGGCCCGCGCCCGCCACAGGAATCGCGCACAATGGAGCACAACTGACGTTATATCCGGGGGCAGCAGGACCAGTTCTCCCAGGTATCCGGAGCAAATGAATAGAGTGATCAGGAGCATCTTCTTCCCCTTGACCAATCGGCCACTTGATCACATAAAAAAAGAGGCGGATGACCGCCTCTCAGAGTGATGGTGACCTGATTTAGCGCTTCAGGTTGGAAACCTCGTTGAGTATCTCGTCGTACGTCGTCACGATTCTCGAATTGGCCTGGAAGGCTCTCTGCGCCACGATCATCTTCGTGAACTCGGCGCCGAGATCGACGTTGGACTGTTCGAGGGCGCTGGCGCTTATCGAGCCGCGCGAGCCTGTATTGGCCGTGCCGATCATGGCGATCCCGGAGTTGGCTGACGGTATGTAGAGGCCGTTCTCCACCTTGTTGAGACCTGTGGGGTTAGTGAAGCTGGCCATTCCGATCTGTCCCAGGCTCTCCGTATTGCCGTTAGTGAAGTTGCCTACTATCAGGCCGTTTGAATCGACGGTGAACGTTTCGAGCGAGCCGGCCTTGCAGCCGTCCTGGTTTCTCGCGATCACGGTAGATGAATCTGTGTCGAGCTGCGTGACAAGAGAAAACTCAGGTGTTATGCTGACAGCGGTTGCACCGTTTGTCGGTGTGTAGTCTATTTTGCCTATCGTGCTTGCCGTCGGGTCGTACTTTCCTTCTGATGTGAAGACCAGTGTTCCGTTTCCGGAAGAGCCGTGGCCTGAAGCGGCATATGTCCAGGTAGGCGGAGAGGTGACCGTCTTCGTGAATGTGAGCGTGATCTCTGTGGCGCCGCCCATCACGTCATAGGCTGTGAACTTGGTGGCATATACAGTGGCGGCCACAGCCGGCGGGCCCACGCTGGCAGGCACGCCTGAGGCGTCGAGGTTTCCTGAGAAGTTGCAGAGCGTCGTGGCTTTAGCGCTGACCGCCTGGCCGAGCGGGATATTGATGGCGGTCATCGTGCTCGCGCCTCCCTGCGTATCCACCTCTCCAGTCGTTCCGTCCACGTCTGTCCAGCCCTGAAGCTTCATACCTGTCGAGTTGACCAGATCGCCGTTTGCATCGATGGAGAAGTTTCCGTTCCTGGAGAAGCGGACTGACTCTCCATCCTTCATGATGAAGTACCCGCCGCCTGTTATGGCAAAATCAGTGGATTTGCCTGTGATTTCGACAGGCCCCTGCGTCTGGCTCTGCTCGATGGTGCCCATCGTAGTTCCAAGACCGAGCTGCATCGGGTTCGTGCCGCCTCTGGAATCGTTGCTCGATGACGCGCCCTTGATTGTCTGAGACATCAGTTCCTTGAAAGTCACATTAGAAGCTTTGTATCCCGGAGTGTTGAGATTGGCGATATTGTTTCCCACCACGTCGATGAGCTTCTGAAAGTTAGTGAGCCCTGAAATGGCGTTTGAAAGTCCACTTGGCATTTTAGTTCCTCCTCTTTAAGCACTGAAAAATACTTTTTGCTCAGTCTGATGCAAAAAGAGGGCCTCCTCTACGAGGTCCAGCCCTATATTATCGCGGCGCTGTCAATGTTCGTGAAGATATTGTCCTTCATGCTTCCCTGATCGATTGCAGTGATGACAGTCTTGTTCTTTATGCTGACAATCAGCGCCAGATTGTCCAGAACTATCAGAGATGACTTCGCTCCCTTCTCTCCCGCCTGCTTGACAGTATCGTTAAGCTTCTCGATCTGTCTGGGCGAAAGGGTTATATTGCGGTCCCGCAGCCTGTCCTGGGCATGACCGGAAAACTTGACCTCACCGGGCTGTATGGTCTTTTCGCTCATTATCTGGGCGAAAGATATGTCAGCGTGGCTCTTGATGCGCAGATTCTGCTTCTGCGGACTCACTGAATAGGTGTTGCCGTTAATTTCCCGAACCATATTCGCTCACTCCTGTTATTGATGATAGCTCGACGAGTGTATCCCCTACGAGGATCTTGCATACACCGCTTTCCACTCTTACCGATGTCGCCACTCCCTCCTTCACCTGATCGCTGGCATCCGTATAAGTCACGTTCTTTCCAATCAGAGCCGTGCTCTGCGTGAGCTCAGACGAGAGACTGTACGCCTCCATGGTCTTGTTGAGCTTCAGCGTGGCGCTGAGGCCCTCGAACTGGGCCAGCTGGGCTATGAACTCCTGTGGATTCTGACTGTTCGAATCCAGCGGATTCTGATTCGAAAGCTGCGCTATAAGAAGCTTCAGAAAATCGGTCTCGCCGGTGCCGCTGAGACCTGACATGGCCGACGAACTCGCCGCAGTTGATGCTGTGGCGGCGGCTGATGTTGTTGATCCGACTGCGCCTGTTGACATTGAATTCACCTCCTTTCACTTATTGCTCAAATATTCACACCCTGCATGAACTGCAGGGCAGCTATACCCTTACGTTGACAAGATTGTTCATCTGATCGGGCATCACTGATTTGAAGCCATCGATCTCGTTGATCTCTTCATCTGATTTCTTTTTACTCTTCGAAGGCGTGAAATCCTGAGAATTGCGCTCCTGGCGGCATTCCACCGAGAAGCCTCCCAGCGCGATGCCTTTTTGCG
>Ga0302252_1000661_pt1 | contig 26906 bp, 20 predicted proteins | sample AAG_RA_Leu_MG_FD_193511 | JGI IMG/M metagenome (GOLD analysis project Ga0302252, IMG submission 193511) | Enriched activated sludge microbial communities from anaerobic digester in WTTP, New Holstein, Wisconsin, United States - AAG_RA_Leu | ecosystem: Engineered > Bioreactor > Anaerobic >... | reverse complement strand
TGATCCTTACTTATCCTTTTTCTTGTTTTTATTGGCCAGCTCATCCAGTTTCAGTATTTCTTGCACGGTAAATTCATCGGCGATAAGAACATTGGCGTACCGGCCGCTCAGGGCGCCATAAACCCCCTTTACGCTCTTTGACTCGGCGGCGATGAGTATGGAGTATTCTTTATCTCTAAGCTTTTCCAGAGGAAGGCCAATTGTTCTATTATCAAATACCTTATCCACAATATTGCCCTTGATATCAATAAGCCGACCACAGGCATCGCCAACGACACCCTCTTCCCTGAGACGCTCGAAATCTTTTTCCGAAAAATAACCGGATCTCACCAGCGCCGAATTAACATCGAACTCGCCCACAGCGAACAGTACGATATTCGATTCGATCCCCAGCTTCAAAACAGCCTGGATATTCTTGTCCTTGATTATCGCTTCCTTGATTTCCTTGGAATCAACAAGCAGAGGCAAAGGCAGGAAATGTGTTTCCGCCCTATACGCCTCCGCGAATAACCGCGTTATTTCATTAAGCCTGTCCACTTCCTCCATATGGGGCAGGCCACCCTTCAGCTGAACTATCTTTACCTTGTTCAATTCCTTTTTTATCAACTTTCTTGCGCACGCGGCCAGGGTAAGCCCCCAAGATATTCCTATAATATCTTCATCGCTCATAATATTATGGAGATACCTGCCTACCGTTACCCCAATGATATCAAGCTTTTTTTCAAACTGCTGCGTCGCTACGGGTACGATAATCGCCTTTTTCAGGCCGAATCTCGCGCATAAGGTTTTTTCCATCTCATTTTCATGATTGATCGAATCCTTGATTCGGATCTCTATTAGGCCAAGCTGCATGGCCTCTTTCAGAAGCTTGGAAATATAAGATCGAGAGAGATGAAACTTCCGGGCAATTATTTCCTGGCTTACATTCTGCTCATAATATAATCTGCAAATGCGAATGAGCAATTCTTCCCTATCTGGAGTCATCATGTAATAAAATTCCTTTTGTCAACAGATTCACTTATGTGACTAATGAATTATCATTTGCCACATACACACTGTAGGGTTGCTTTATTCATTTGTCAAGAAGAATTTTCATATATTCACGTCGAGGGGACGAACGGCAACGCCCACTACCCGGCGAAAAACCCAGATTCAAATTGACAACGCCGGCTTCAAACCTTAATATAATCTTGCTTCAGGGAACCAGGAATGCGGTGCAAATCCGCAACGGTCCCGCCACTGTAACCGGGGATACCTGCGACAGGAGCGCCCGATTTTTATCGCGCTCAGCCATTGCGGCCTGCAAATGCCGTGAGAAGGCGTCGACGGAGTTAAATGATCCGGAAGTCAGGATACAACCCTGAGGCTATCCCGGACCTTGTCAGGTTCGGGAAAAACTTCGAGGGTTGAGGAAGAGCAATGCCTCTGTCGTTGAGGATTCGGAGAATCGCGCCGGATAATCCGGTTCGGCGTTCTCCCAATTCAATGGTCCATACCAAAGGATCTCCCCAAAATCCTTCCCCGCTTCCTCTCCCTCCTTGCCGACAAGGAGGAATTCGTTGTCGCACTCCGCGCTACCAAAGACATTCCTTGCTGCCGCGTTCGGGTTTGGGTGGCTGTTCTGCGCAATACTTTGCCCTGTCCCCGTATCGGCCGATCCCTTCGAATTGGAGCCTATCACGATCACCGCTCCCGTACCGGAATTTTCGCCCGCGCCCGTGGCGAGCAGAACCCTGTTTACCGGGGAGACTCTTCTTGCCCTTGGGGCGGAAAACCTCGCCAAAGCGCTGGAATTCATCCCCGGTCTCTCCATTTCGGCGGTAGGTTCCAAAGGCGCTCAATCCACCATCAGCCTTCGGGGCTCCAGCTCGGGACAGGTCGTGATACTCCTGGACGGGGTCAGAACTTCCGACCCCGCCACAGGTCTAAGCGATCTGTCCAGACTGGATATCGATATGCGGGATATCGATACCCTGGAGGTGATTCGAGGAGGGGTAAGCGCGCAATACGGCGCGGACGCTATCGGTGGAGTCATAGCGATTACCACGAAAAAAGGAAGCAAAACCCCGGGGTTTTATGCGGGTTTTCGTTCCACCGGATATCTGCCTGCATCATATGTTTCCGGATCGGGAGCTAACGCCGTATCCGTACCTGCCTCAATCGCTTCCCTTTCCGATGGGCAGAGCCTCAGTTTTCGGGTTGGGCTCCCGGGCGACCTCGCCCTGAGCGCCACAGTGGGACGACATCAAAACGCTTTTCTTTATAGAGATTTAAACCAGGAGAAACGACGAAGGACCAATGCGGATCTCCTGGAGGGAAAGGCAAGGATATCCTGGCAGGGATTTATCGGCGGCGGCACGCTTAGCACCGCCGCCCAGTTCCAGGCCAGGGATTTAGGTGTACCCGGATCCATCGATTCGCCTCTTCCGGAAGCCAGACAGCAGGATATGGACGCCCAGGCTTCGGTTGATTATTCGACCGATTATTTTCTCTCCGAAGCAGTTTCGCTCGCCGGAGTTGTATACGCGAAGATAGCAAGCTTGGAATATCGCGAAAAAAACGCCGCCCCAAAGGACAACCATGACAGCCTCAGAACCGGAGGGGAGGCCCGGTGGTCGATTCTCCTGGATAACGACGCGACCCTTAATACGGGGTTATCCGTACGCTATGAAAAGCTCTCTTCTTCGGTTGTGCTTACCACGGCCAACGAGGCTCCGGAACGCCTCAGTCTCGGCATATTCGCCGAACCTAGCATAGTCCTGGGATCCTGGAGTATCGCGCCGGCCCTCAGATGGGACTGGACTAACGATTTCCCCTCCGGACTATCCTGCGGAATAGGAATTATCAAAGATATTGCGGAAAGAAAAACGCTATCCTTATCGTTTTCCAACGCCTATCGCTCGCCCAGCTTCGACGACTTGTACTGGCCCGCGTCCGGCGGCGCCGCGGGAAATCCGAATTTGCTGCCCGAATCCTCGGTAGGCGGAGAGCTTCGCTTCGGATGGGAAGGCGAAAAGGATGTCCTCCACGCCTCCGCCTACGCTCGGTATGTGCAGGACGTGATTCTGTGGCAAGCCGGAGGCGACGGTATTTGGCGGCCCTCCAATTTCGGGAACGCCCTTTATCCAGGTTTCGAACTGGAATATCGAAAAGCCCTGGGCCCCTGGACAGTACTGGGAACCTATACCTTCCTGTACAGTTATGTCTTATCCGGCAATTTGTCCCTTAAGGACGACAGACGGGTTCCTTATCTTCCCATCCACCGCTGGAACGGAGGAGCCTCGTATCGGAAAGGGCGTTTCGCGCTTTCCTTAGACTTGGACTACCAGGGTTTACGGTATAGAACCACGGACAACAGGGCATATTTACCCCCACTGCTTTTAGCCAACGCCTCTCTCCGTTTGGATACCTCTCCCTCCACGACCTTCTATCTTGAGGGAAACAACCTTCTGGGAGAACAGTACGAATCCACCCCAGGCTACCCTATGCCAGGGTTTTCCCTGACGGTGGGTTTTAGCTTTTCTTCCAATATGAACCGATCGATCGAAAGCAAACAAAGCGATTAATCGCCTCGCCTGGCGAGGTGAATAAAGTAAGGAGGATGTCATGAAAAAAAGGGTGAAAAAAGGCGCGTTTTTGCTTTTCGCGCTGATCGCGGCAACAATCCTGGGACTTTCCGGCTGCGATTTCAACCTTACGTCCGAAGAACAGGGCTCCGTAGCGCATATTTTTGCCGTGGACTCAAAAAACGGCAATATCTATGAAATAGGAGACGACGGCACTGCCGCCACGAGGCCTCTGGCTTCCATCGGCCAAAACTCCTCGGGCGAAATCGTTTTTTCCGGCGACAAGGGATTTGTCGCCGTCGGAAACTACGATAACACCGACCCGGGCTTGTATTTTTTCGACGCCGCGGCGCCCAGCCCCTCGGCTTCAAAAATCGGCGTCAAAACCAGCGCGCAGTATATTTGCATCGCCTCGGATACAAGAGGATACGTCAGTTCGGCGGATTTTAATAAAGTCTACGCCGACGCCGTATATCCTTTCAATCCAGCGGTCCCCTCCGCCGGATTCGGCGCCGCGATTACCGGCTTCCTCGACGAATTCTACCCCCAGGACCTGATAAGCGCCTTTGGCAGACTGTACGTAACGGACAATAAAAATGGAAAGGTATATAAAATCAACGAAGCCGGAACAGCGGTGGAAGCCACCTTTACAACCACCAAGGGGGGCACCACCGGACTTTTAGCCGGGGAATTCGATTACGACAACGACGGTGACGACGATCCCGGGATTTTTATAGCCAATACCGGCGGCTATGACGCGGAATGGCACGCTCTCCCCGGTTCCATAGATTTCATTCCCTTCGGCGCCGCGGACGGCTCGGCCGCCCACGAAGTGCTCTCCCCAATTTCCGTAGGGCGTTTGGTGTTTCTCGACAACTCTCTTCTGGTCGCTACAGGATATTCCAAAACCTACACTATCGATCTTTCCGCGGCTTCGCCCGCGGCTACGGAGGTTAAATATTCAGGAGCTTCTTTCGGATCCAACGATGTCAATGTAAAAGACGGCTACGCCTATGTGCCCGATGGGGCCAACGCGGTGTATCGTTTTTCGGGGACAGGGCACAATATCCTAAAAATAGCCGTGGGAAAAACGGGAGAAATGGTTTCAAACATAGGTATCAGGCCCTAAGATCTTATCGATACCGGTATCGCAAAGAGGCTTTCGCGAAAGCCTCTTTGCGGGAGTCTCTTTATTGAAGCTCGTACACTATTTCCAATACGACTTCTATTTTCTCGCCGGGGGCCGGCGCCACCGGGAAGAGAGAATCGACAAGCGCGGCGGCCGCCTTATCCAATATGGCGCTTCCCGACCTTTTGATAACTTTCCCTGAGGCCCGCTCCCCATTCGGCAGTATCTGGACCAGTATCCGGACCCTTCCCTCGGTCTTGCGTCGCCGAGCGGCCTCCGGATAGGTTTTCCTCTCTTCGATACCCCGGCGAAGGTATTCAATCGCCGCCGCGACATAAGAATAGGGCGGCTCTTCGGCCGCATCTACCTCCTCCGCGCCCAGGCCACCATCGCTGGAATCACTATCGCTGGAACCACCATCGCCGGAGCCACCATCGGCTGTTACCGGCGTTTGAGGTTCCGCATTATCCTGTTTCGTTAAACTTTCTACGGTATCGGAGCTTTCGGGGCCCTCGACGCCTTTCGAAACCCCACGATCCACAGCGTTTTCCCGCGAAAGCACTGTGGAAGAAGGAATTGGGGAAGACGGCGAATCCGATACAACCTCACCGATTCCCGCATTTTCTTCCTCTATAACATGTTCGATTTCTTCCTCCATCGGGGAAAGCCTTGGAGGCGGTATTCCAGCTTCCATTGAGCCGCCGCCCTTCGCATCCACATCCCGGGCCGGCATGGGCGAAAAGGCAAGTATTTTCTTTTTCAAATCCGGCAAAGGCGTCTGGTAAGACTTAAGCTCCGGCGATGAAAAACCATCCCCAGGTCCTGCCGAAAAATCCTTTGGAGACTCGGAAACGATTAACCCCTGCTCAGCCCGATCTTCCGATCGCGCCTCAATTTCATGCTCCCCATCGGCTGGCGCTTGTTGTTCCTGCCCCGGGTTCACAGGTTCCGAATCAGCTTTTTTTTCTTTATCCTGTGCGCCAAGCTCCGGCGATCGCTCCCCAATTCCCGCAAGTGAGGATAGAAAGGCGTTTTTCGAAAACGCGGAGACAGGCAGGGGCATGTCCTTCTTTTGCCCACCCGAAGAGAATCCGGTAACCGATACCCCGGATTCCTCAGCAGGGGCATCAACATTGGAAGACGCTTGAGGCGGCGTATCGGTCGCATCGGATTCACCTTCCAAAGACAGGGGAGGCTCATCGTGCGCGATCTCAGCCACAACTTCGCTTTTTTGAACTAGGGGCAAATCGAGCAGCTTTTTTGAAAAATCCGGAATCGGTAACATCTTTTTAGTACCGTTTTGTTCAGCCGAGAGCTCAATGATCGCCGGCGCCGGCATGTACGAGTCAGCGGGAATATCGGGCATGTCAGGCGACTCGGTTTCCCCGGCTATTTCTTTCATTTCGTCTTTTTTCTTTTCGCTTTTGTCCTCAGCCCTCAAAGCTTCCTTTTCAATACGCCGTATCTTAGGTTCCATATTGTCCGCATTCCGTTCTTCGACCCAAACCCTGAGGGATACAGCTTGGCTTTTCATCGATTTTGGAGGAATGATCGTATCCAAGGGGAGAAAAAACAATAAACCATGAAGAAGAATCGAGGCGCTCACACTGAGCAGGTAGTCGGTCGATCTTGCCCGAGTATGACGCTTTACCGCATCTCCGCCTGGTTTTTTTTCGCTTTTCGTCTGAATGGAAAAGGCTGCCACTGGGTCCCCTCGGACGACCCGAAGGATGAAACCCTCGGATCATTTCATCCATGCGCCAAGCACGGATAGAGACGGCAGGTCTTCGGACTTTTGAGCCTTTCTCTTCTCTCCGGAACTGGAACCGAAAAGAATAATTCCTACTAGCCATCGCTTCCCAGGATACTATCGCCCAGTGCGTATGATGGCGGTCGTTCTCTTTTACCGCTGCGGGGCAGTCCCGGATTCGCACCGGGTTCCCTTTTGATTCCGGAACCTTCGTTCCGGAAACCGTCACGGTATTACTATGGTTATCCGGGTAAGGAGAGTCAAGGGAATAGCCCTTTTCCCGCAAGCGGCAAGATCGTTTCACGCCAAACCTTCCGCGGTATGTGCTTATGTCGATAAAAAGAAAGCGCTCGCCCGGACTCTCCGGACAGTCGCTTCCTCAACAAGTTTCGAGGAACCAAGAGAAAAACACGATTGACAGAATCTATTGGATGTCGATACTATATGTTGAGTGCGTTAAGCACTATCATACATTATATAGTGTATATGAGGGTGCTCTCTCCGAGCCTAACAGGGAAGGAGGTGTGAATCCTCCGCGGTCCCGCCGCTGTAAAGGAAGAGGACAAGGCATACGCCACTGGGGACAACCCCGGGAAGGCGCTTTTGTCCGATGAAGCCTAAGCCAGAAGACCTGCCTTCATACACGCGCCGCCACGGAGCATGGCATTGGCGCGAGGTCTCGCTTTGCCGCGCGATCCGCTCTTGTCCTTCCCGTGACGAAAAGGAGTTCTCATGATCCAGCGGATCCGTAAACGGGATGGGACTGTGGTCGACTGCGACGGACGGAAGATCACCACCGCAATTCTAAAGGCCGCAAAAGCCGTCGGCGCCGAAATTCAAAAGCCCGAAGAAATTACCGCCTCGGTTCTCCGTACAGCCTTCCAAAAAAACGGCATCCCTACGAGCGCCGAAGCGAAGGCCGAAGTCGGGGTCGAACAAATCCAGGACCTGGTGGAATACGCGCTGATGGGTCAGGGCTACCCCGATGTCGCCAAAGCCTACATCCTCTACCGCGAACAACGCCGGAAAGCCAGGGAAGGACGGGTTCTCATCGACGCCACCACGAAGATGTTCACCGATTATCTGCACGACAAGGACTGGCAGATAAAGGAAAACGCCAACACCAGAAAATCGATCAACGGAATGAACAATTACATCCGCGAATCATTTACCAAGCAATACTGGCTGCACGAGATATATCCCCAAGAGATCAGGCAAGCCCATATCAATGGCGATTTCCATATCCACGATCTCGGTTTTTTCGGCCCCTATTGCTGCGGCTGGGATCTTTATCAATTGGCCGTCATGGGATTCGGAGGGGTGCCGGGCAAGGTAACATCCAAACCGGCCAAGCATCTGCGATCCTTTCTGGGGCAGATCGTCAACGCCACCTTTTCCACCCAGGGCGAGTCGGCGGGGGCCCAGGCCTGGTCGTCCATAGATACCTACTGCGCTCCCTTCATCAGAGCCGATGCCCTTACTTACGCCCAGGTCAAACAGGCCCTGCAGGAGTTCGTTTTCAACCTGAATGTGCCTACCCGGGTGGGATTTCAAAGTCCTTTCTCCAACCTCAGCTTCGATCTGAAGGTCCCCTCGACACTCACGGCGAAAAACGCGATCGTCGGAGGCCTTCCCCTGGGCACCTGCTACGGTGACTATCAGAAGGAAATGGATCTTTTCAACCTCGCTTTCTGCGAAGTAATGATAGAAGGCGACGCTTCGGGAAGAGTCTTTACCTTTCCCATTCCTACTTACAACATCACGAAGGAATTCGCCTGGGATGGTCCGGTTTTCGATTCCATAATGACCATGACCGCGAAATACGGAATCCCTTATTTTTCGAATTACATCAACAGCGACCTCTCTCCTGAGGATGCCCTGTCAATGTGCTGCAGGCTCAGGCTGGATACATCGGAACTGAGGAAACGGGGCGGAGGCTTATTCGGATCGAACCCTTTAACCGGCTCCATCGGTGTCGTCACCTTGAACCTGCCCCGGTTGGCGCACCAATCCCTCGACCGGAACGATTTTTTCGAACGCCTCGCGGCCTTAGCCCGCCTGGCTATGGAAAGCCTGGAGATAAAACGCAAGGTTATCGAGCGAGAAACCGAGCGGGGCATGTATCCTTTCTCCGCCCGGTGGCTCTACGACATCAGACAACGCGAAGGCGCGTTCTGGGCGAATCATTTCAGCACTATAGGTCTCGTCGGAATGCACGAAGCCTGTCTGAATCTGAAAGGCTTGGAAACAGGCATCGAAACGGAAGCGGGAAAAACCTTCGCGGTTTCGGTGCTCTCCACGCTCAGAGAGCTGGTGTCGGAATTCCAGAAAGAAACAGGGCACTACTACAATCTCGAAGCGACGCCCGCCGAAGGAACCAGCCATCGTCTGGCCAAGCTCGATGTGGAACAGTATCCCTCGATCAGAACCAGCGGGATCGGCGTTCCTTATTATACGAATTCCACCCAGCTTCCGGTCGACTTCAGCGATGACATATTCCAGACCCTCGACCTGCAGGACGAACTTCAAAGCCTGTATACCGGCGGCACCGTGCTGCACCTGTACCTCGGAGAGCGGATCGAGGACAGAAGCGTGGCCAAGAAATTGATCAAGACCGTGTTTTCCCGCTACCGCCTTCCCTATCTGAGCATTACGCCGACCTTCTCCACCTGCGAGGACCACGGATATCTGACCGGCGAAGTTTCCCGCTGCCCGGTTTGCGGCAAGGAAACGGAGGTATGGACCCGGGTCGTGGGGTATCTGCGGCCCGTGCGGGATTTCCATGAGGGGAAAAGGGAAGAACACAGGCAGAGACGCCCCTTCACGCTACAGGCCCTGTGACATGGAACTCTCCGGAATAGTAAAAACCTCCCTGATCGACTTCCCCGGCACTATTGCCTCGGTGGTTTTCTGCCAGGGCTGCAATTACAGTTGTTTTTACTGCCATAACCGGGCCTTGCTGCCTAAAAAGAGAGGAACGCTAAAGACCGATCAGATCCTTAGCTTCCTCTCCGCGCGAAGGGGGCTCGTGGAAGGTATCGTCGTTTCCGGCGGCGAACCTACCCAACAGGACGATCTGGCGATCTTTATAACCGAGATCCGGGAAATGGGGTTCAAAATAAAGCTCGATACCAACGGGAGCAATCCCTTGATGCTCTCCGATCTTTTAAAAACGCGGCTTATCGACTATGTCGCGATGGACATAAAAGCGCCTTGGCATCGGTATGCCGAACTATGCGGCCCGAAAGCCGACCCCCGGCTGGTGGAGGAATCGCTGAAACGGTTGGCCGGCTCTTATGTTCCCTGGGAAGCCCGCACCACCCTCGCTCCCGGAATTTCCAAGGACGATCTGATGATTATCGCAGAAACCCTTCCGCAGGCTACGCGATGGAGGTTGAATCTCTACAAAAAACCCACATTCTTCGACGCGCGCGACCAGGAGCGGGTGCGAGGCTTTGCGGCGGCAGAGAAGGATATCCCGATCTGGAAGGATATATTGAAAAGAGAATATCCCCTTTTACGGTATGAAGATTAATAAAACGAGGCGATCAGCTGAACTGCCCGTATACCAGCCGCTCCGAAGGCGCTACAATCGCCTATGGACTTTTCCGTTTGCGCCTATCCGGAAACCGCTCTCGATCTATTGAACAACACCGCCGCCGATGTGGCCCTGGAACTCCAGAGCTTCGGCCTTAAGGGCGTCAAGTCGCTCGAGGCCTGGAACGAGCGGGCGGCGTTCTACACCGAATTCGCCTCAAGCCACAGGGACAGGAGATTCCATCTTCACGGCCCCTTCCTGGACCTGCCCTGGTGGTCCTACGACCATATGATCGCCGAAGTCGTGGAACGCCGCGTTGTCGATACGGTGGAACTCTGCGAAGCGATACTCCCGGAGCACCTGATTATGCACCTGAGCTGTCCTTCGTACTTTTGCCGTGCCGATCGCGCCCAACGCTGGGTGGAGGAAGCCCTGAAATTCTGGAAACCCCACCTGGAGCGCCTTGGAGAGATGGGTGTCCTCGCGGTATTTGAGAACACCTACGAACCGGACGCGGCGGCAGCCCTGGCCTTCTCGAAAGCGGCCGAGGCTGAAGGGCTTGCGGCGTCGATTTGCCTCGATGTAGGCCATGCCCACACATTCTCCCCCACCCCGCCGGGGCAATGGGTCGGCGATCTTGGAAGCCGCATATCCCACTACCATATCCACGACAACGACCAATCCGACGATCAGCACCACGCCCCCGGCAAAGGCACAATAAACTTCGCAACCCTCCTGCCCGAAATCGCGGGGCGCTCCCCGGACGCCACGTTGTCCATGGAAATCGAAGCCGGCGCCGAAGAAATAGTACAAGGATTAAATTTCATTATTGCCGCGTTGGGTTAGGCAAAAGCAATAAAACGAGATGACAAAGGATACGTAATGGTTTGGCCCAAAAAAATCCACATTTCCGAAGTAGGTCCAAGGGATGGTTTACAGATAGAAAAAACTATCCTCTCTGTTGCACAGAAAGCTAGCATAATTAATCATTTAGTGCTCGCAGGAGCTGAAGAAATTGAAATCGGTTCTTTTGTAAACCTGAAAGCAGTTCCCCAAATGGCGGACACCGAAAAAGTCTTTGCAGCAATAGATAAAAAAGACAACATAACGTACAGAGTACTTGTTTTTAATCTTCAAGGTATTAAGAGGGCCGCCGCAGCAGGCGTCAAATTTGTTCAATTAGCACATTCTGCAAGTATTTCTCATTCAATAAAAAACTTGAACAAAACTCCATCGCAAATGATACAAGAACTACCGGTAATCCTCGATTATGCTACTGCTCATGACATTGTTTTATCAGGAGCGATTTCCACCGCCTTCGGGTGCGCGATCGAAGGAAAAGTCGATATAGAACAGGTATTTAAGATAATCTCAAGTTTCTACTCTCTTGGAGTACTAGATATATCGTTATCCGATACATCTGGTATGGCCGTTCCACGACAAGTTTATGAATACTGCTTAAAAGTAAAAGAACGTTTCCCGGCAATCAGACTTGGCCTCCATTTTCATAACACGCGAGGAACTGGTTTAGCAAACGTCATCGCAGGAATGCAGGCAGGTGTAGACCGCTTTGATTCAAGCATCGCCGGTTTAGGTGGTTGCCCCTTTGCTCCTGGGGCATCTGGGAATGTTGCCACCGAAGACTTAGTACATATGTCCCAAGAAATGAATATAGAAACCGGTTTTGATTTACCATTACTGATTTCCATAGGAAAGGAAATTCAAAAGATCGTTGGGCACGATACAGAAAGCTTTTTAATAAAAGCAGGTATGCCCTATGCCGCTAATCCCTAACAAGTACTGTAACACAATTCGTCACTGAACTTCCTCCAACATTGAGTGATACACCGATCATAGGTTGTCTATTCGTTGGAAATGCGCCGATAGGCTCCCCGATTAGTTGTTTATACAACAAGGCATTCATAGATACACCTGTTGCACCCACAGGATGGCCTTTTGCCTTTAGTCCTCCGGATAAATTTACACAACACTTCGGATCATCTCGACCAAATCTACCTTCCATATAGTCGAATCCCGCCCGTCCTTCTTTCGATAATCCTAAAGCTTCCGTGCACAATATTTGATTTATTGTAAAACAATCATGAATCTCAGCAATATCTATATCTGCCATACTTATTCTAGCTTCTGTAAAAGCCTTATGCGCAGCCTCTTGTCCGGCGAGGAGCTTATACATATTGGTTCGCATAGAGAGGGGCATATATTCGTTTGCATGTCCTATTCCAGCGATTCTTACACTTCTATCTCTCTTTGACGTAGTATCGGCTGATTTCATGATCACCAATGCAGCTGCACCATCCGAAACTAATGAGCAATCATGCAGGCGTAGAGGATTTGCGATTATTGGGTTCTTTTCCGGCGGAAGGTTCAGAATAGCCTCTGCACTAGTTAAACCGAGACGATCGGATGGTCCTCCTTTTCCAAAATGCGCCAAGGGGTTGTCTAATCCATTTTTATACTCTAACGCGGAAATAGAGGCCAGCATTTGAGCCAATAATACCGATGCATAGTTATAATACGACATATAACCTTTTGCGTACTCCGCGAAAAGACCAGGGAATGTCATGCCCTTTCCGCCTTCTTCCGGCCAATAGGAGCATGTCGCAAGAGCATGTGTAACACCTTTTGTCTCTAGCAGGTTCATTTTTTCTACACCTATGACTAGAGCTGTATTTACTCTTCCTGCTTCTATTGCATAAATGGCATCGAATAAAGCAACCGATCCAGAGGCACATGCATCCTCACACCGAGTCATCGGTTTAAAGCGTAAAGCTTCTGGATCTATAGCAAGAGCCGCTGCTGCCAAGTGTTCCTGGTTTGTAAATAAACCCGACGCACAGGTTCCAAGCCATACAGCGTCAATATCTTTTGCACTTATCTGAGCATCAGCAAGAGCGCCTTTACCAGCCTCAATCATTAGGTCATAAATTGAGTATAAATCGTTTACCTCGCCTGTTTCCTTGTTTTTATTCACAAAGTTACCAAATTTTGTATTATATGCACCTATAATAGTTGCCTTGCTCATATATAATTACCTCCAAATGATCTCTAAAGATCTAAACAAATTATGTATTTAAAAACTATCTATTTTATTACAGCAACATTTTTATCCTTCAAAACAGCATATATCCATCGCTACCACGATATCAGCATCTGTTCTCTCAAGAATCCATTCCGGCGTATACGGCGAAAAGTATTCCATAAGCCTGAATTTTCCATCCACAACTTGGAAAAAACCAAGATCAGTGACAACAAAATCTACTTCTCCCGCAGCCGTCAAAGGGAGCGTGCACGTTTTCTTCAACTTAGCTTGACCAGATTTTTCAAAGTGGGTTGTCGCAGCTATAACAACTCTAGATCCTGCGACTAGATCCATTGCTCCACCCATTCCGGGAACCATCTTCCCTGGTATTTTATAATTTGCGAGATTTCCTTCTTGATCCACCTCAAGTACTCCCAATACGGTATAATCTACATGCCCGCCTCGAATAATTCCAAAACTTGTTGCGGAATCAAAAAATGCTCCCCCGGGCAATATGGTCACCGGTAAACCGCCAGCGTTCGTTAAATCTTTGTCTTCTTTTCCAGACTGAGGAGCAGCTCCCAAACCGATAAAGCCATTTTCTGACTGGAATATTACGGTAACGTTAGGCGGTACAAAATTCCCGACTAATGTCGGCAGACCAATTCCAAGATTTACTACGTCACCGTTTTTAAAAAACTGTGCTATTCTTCGTGCGATGATTTCTTTATTTTCTGAATATTCAATCATGACATCCTCCCTAGGCTTTCACCAGATAATCTATGAAAATAGAAGGGGTATGAACCATATCTGGATCCAGCTCGCCGATATCTACAATTTCCTCAACTTCTGCGATTACCAATGAACAAGCGGTAGCCATGATTGGATTGAAGTTTCTTGCTGTTTTAGAAAAAATTAAATTTCCTGCTTTATCTGCTATCTTTGCTTTAATCAGAGCAACATCTCCTTTTAACGCTTCTTCCAAAATGAACACTTTACTGCTTAGCGTAATTATCTGTTTGCCTTCTTCAACTTCAGTGCCGACTCCAGTCGGGGTTAGTATTCCACCGAGGCCATACCCCGCAGCGCGAATTTTTTCAGCCAGAGTTCCTTGGGGGACAAGTTCTACGATCGTTTCTCCCGTATTCATTTGTCGCTGAATTTCAGCATTGGTTCCAATATGTGAAACAATAACTCGCTTAAACTGGTGCTTTACTATTAATGGAGCTACTCCTGTCGATATTCCAGCCTTTGGATTCATGATTGCAGTATCGTTGCATACTAAGGTGAGGTTCTTAGTTTCCTTTTTGCATAATGCATTGAGTATCTTGATTGGAGAACCGCAGGCAAGAAAACCGCCTACATGAACGACATCTCCCTCCTTGACAAGAGCTGCTGCTTCGTTTTCCCCAATGATAGGTTTTTCTATCATAGGTTGCCTCCTATATATGATCTAACGGTTTCCTATTCATCACAACTTTTTAGAGGCCGAGATACGCTTTTCGGATATGATCGTCTTTCATTAATTCTGTTCCCTTGCCTTCAGTGGTTATTACACCAGTTTCCAGAACATACGCTCTTGAGCAAATTTCCAGGGTTTTGTGCACATTTTGTTCAACGAGAAGAACAGTGACTCCCCGCTGGCTGATTTCTTTTATAGTTGCAAACATCTCAGCGACAATAATCGGTGCAAGACCTAACGATGGCTCATCGAGCATAAGCAGTTTTGGATCTGACATTAGGCCGCGAGCTATTGCAACCATTTGCTGCTCCCCGCCGCTAAGGCTGCCGGCAATCTGGTTTTTACGTTCGCTAAGTTTTGGAAAAAGCGAAAATACAGTCTCTAGTAATTCCCGCTTTCTGTTTTCGTCTTTAACCGTATATAGAGAGCCTAGAACAAGATTGTCCAAAACTGTGAGCTCAACAAATAACTCCCTGCCTTCAGGAACATGTGCGATCCCCATTCTCGAAACCCGGTGAGCCGGCAAGTTGTGTATATTTTCTCCCATCCAGCTAATGCTGCCTGATTTAAGGTTGATGATTCGTGATACAGATCTCAGCGTTGATGTTTTTCCTGCTCCGTTTGCACCGATCAAGGCTACGATCTCTCCTTTTGAAACGTGGAACGATACATCCCAAAGAACTTGTACATCGCCGTAAAATGCGTTGATATTTGCCACTTCAAGTAGGTTCATATTATTCTTTCCCAAAATAGGCCTCGATAACGAGGGGATCCTTGACGATATCCCGAGGATTGCCCTCGGCGATTTTTTTACCCGACTCCATAACTACAAGCTTGTCAGATACACTCATGATCGCCTTCATTACGTGTTCTACGACAATGATTGTTATCCCTCTGTCACGAATTGATTTAATGATTGCACACACCCTGTCTATTTCTGTTGGTCGTAATCCCGCCATTACTTCATCCAATAAAAGCAAGATCGGTCTTGTCGCCAGCGCTCGGGCCAATTCCAGTCTTTTCTGTTCAATCAACGTTAGACTCGCTGCTTGAACATCCATCTTTTCCGCCAGTTCCATAAGGATACAAATTTCCTCTGCTTCCTTATTTATCATTTCTTTGTTGGTGTGTTCTTTTTTCCCGAATAAGCCTGCCGTAAAAATATTTTCTCTTACCGTCATCTCCTTAATGCGCTTAGTTATTTGGAACGTTCTTGTTATTCCCTTGCTGCAAATTTTATAAGGTTCAGTACCAACGATATTTTCGCCATTAAATATTATTTCTCCGGTGTTGGGCATTGGAGTAGATCCATCCGGCGGACGTATCCCTGAAATGATATCGAAAACGGTTGATTTCCCTGCCCCATTAGGGCCGATTAATCCTAAAATTTGGCCTTTATCAACAGTAAAGCTCAGGTCATTTACAGCAGTTACGCCCTTGAATTTTTTAGTTATGCTTTTGACTTCCAGTAAACTCATAGGGTCCCTCCTCCTGTCTTATTCGCCTGCCTAGTACTACTGATCCTCCTGCTTTTCCATAGACTGACAAGACCATTTGGAATAAATAAAATCGTTATTACCAAAATAATACCGTAACCAATTTGATGGCCGTAGGTGATTTTCTGTCTGAGTAATTCTTCAACTAATTTCAATACAATCGTTCCGATTACCGGCCCGATGAATGAATAGGCACCTCCAAATATTGTCATTGCTAATATTGAGACTGAGATTGAAAGGTTGAAAACATCATTAGGCACGATGAACGTCACATAGTGTACGTAGAATGCACCAGCGAGGCCGCTTAAGGCAGCACTGATGACAAAGGCGGCTATTTTATATTTTGTGGGGTTGATTCCGATCGAATTAGCCAATCGTTCGTCATTTTTTATTACCAGCGACGCGTACCCTAGTTTTGATTTGTTGGCTATATACGATGTAAGCAATGATATCAAAGTAAGTGCCAGGGCAAAATAGTAAATCATCACCATGTTATTGCCGAAGAGAGGCTTAACAATAATTCCTGTCGCCCCTCCGATTATTTTGCGCTCGTTGATGGCAAGCACCAACAGTGATTCGGTAAACGCAAGTGTTGCTATAGAGAAGAAAATACCTTTCATTCTTAGCGTTACATAACCTAAGAATATTGCTAAAATTACAGTAACTACCAAAGCACCGACAAATTCAAGAAGGACGCTCTGATAGATAAACTTGCTGATGATTGCTGCTGTATAAGCACCCGCCCCAAAAAATGCAGCTTGGCCAATAGAAACTTGACCAGTTTTTGTAAGTACGCTCAAACCAATAGAAAGTATTACATAGACCAGAACACCTGTCGTAAGATGAACTAGATAAAGGTCAAGTAGAAAAGGGAGCGCCAGTGCAAAAACACCAATGGCTATATATAAACCTTCTGGCAAAAGTCGAAGTTGTGTATTTTTCATTCCGCCCTCGCTCCTTTTAATCCAGCAGGCCTGAAGGCTAAGACTACAAGTATTATGAGAAAAGAAATCCCTTCAGCCCATCCAGGGCCTTGGGGTACATAGATACCGACAAATGATTCAATAAGTCCCATAATGAGGCTTGCGACAATTATCGTATTGAAATTGCCTAAGCCAGCCATTGTCAGAATTGCGAAAGCTCTTAATCCCAGTTTTCCGCCCACATAAGGCGATGAATACATTACAATTGCAACAAGTCCACCTGCTAAACCGGCCAATGCCGAAGCTAATCCGAATGATATAAGATAAAAAAATGGCACATTTATTCCCAACAAATACGCAGCTTTTCGGTTTTGGCTCACTGCTGACATAGTCTTTCCTACGTATGTTTTCTTTAACAGCAGGATTATAAGGATAGTAACCGCCAAGCCGATCAAGAAAAGAATTATTCTATCCTGACCTGCCTGTATTACTCCAATCTTTATTACTTTGGTCTTTAGATTCAAAGCTACAGAGTTGGCACTCCATAGTATCAACGCCAAGTTTTGCAGAATGACAGAAATTCCAAAGGTTAAAAGCACTTGGTTGATCGAAGGTGCATCAAGAATATGTTCGATTAGCCCTTTATAGACAATCAAGTCGAAAACGAAAAGCACTAAAGCGGATAAGATGAGAGAAATATATGGATTCATCCCAAGCAAGGTAAAACACCAGAAGGTTGTATAGGCTCCCAGCATCACAAATTCACCATGCGCAAAATTCATTAATCGCATAATTCCGAAGACAAGGGCTATTCCCAGTGTAACTACCAAGTATACACCGCCCGTTAACACACCGTTGAGAACGGCCTGTAGTAAATTATCCATACATTTCCACCCCGTACAGCCAGAATTGTTTTAAGGACCAGATCAAGCTGCTCCGCAAGGCAAAGCTACGGAGCAGCGTTTCATACTATCCGGCCTGAAGATTATCAATCCGAACTCAGAATCATGGCTTAGGATACACGAAGGGCGCGCCAGCAATATCTTTGGGGAATACAACTATTGGCTGTTGTTTCTGCCATTGCACCATCACCAAGTTGGTAAAGCACTGATGTACCCCACCTTCATCGCTAGGTTCAAATTTCATCCTTCCGAATGGTGTCACAATATCGAGCTGCTCCAGTGCGATTATGATCTTGTCTTTATCAGTACTGCCAGCTTTTTTTATGCCTTCGGCTACAGTTATCAAGTTAGTATACGCGAGAGGAAGCCAATACTCGTAGGATTTCTTTTCGGGATACAACGCAGCAAATCGCTCCTTCCATTCAGGCAATCCTTCCAGCTTAAGGCTTGGAGCCCAAGGATTTACACCGACAACATAATCGCCAACATCACCGAGAGACTGCACATAATTAGGGAACATCGGTGCTACAATGACAAAGGCTTTAGGGTTGAAACCTATTTCTTTCGCCTGCTTGATCTGAAGTATGTAGTCTCCAGCATAGCTGACATCGTAGAAAACATCAGGCTTGAGAGCTTTTGCTTTAGTTAACAGCGAGGTAAAATCGGAAGAACCGCTTTTATGCGGCTCATCGAGAACAATAGTAAACCCGGCTTCTCTTGCATACTTTTTAAAATAATCGGCACTCGTAGTGCCATAGATACCGTCTTCGTAGGTAAGCGCAATTGTTTTCGGCTTTGGACTGACTCCTTCCAGAAATGCTGTGACAGTCGATTGCCGATGATAGTCCCATGGATGCATATGGAAAAACCATTTCTTTTGCCCGAAGCTGTGTTCCACAGAAGTCGATGAAGCACCGATCCATACCATCAGAGGTTCGAAGTTTTGCACGGCATTGCATTGGGCATAGGTAATAGTACTTGAATAGCCTCCTACAAATGCAGTGATGTTCCCTCTGGTGAGAAGGCGCATGTACGCGGCGATACCAGTCTCAGGTTTGCATTGATCATCTTCTATTACTAATTCCAGTTTTCGACCGAGTATGCCTCCGCTGTTATTGATTTCGCTTTGGGCCATCAGATAACCCATTCGCATCTCCTGCCCAGCTTCAGCGAACGCGCCGCCACTTAAGGGGATTATGGCAGCAACCCTTATGGGATTTTTCGAATCTAGCTGTGCAAACACCGTCCCTCCGATGAGCAACATGATGATAATGATAACCAGCCAACTTTTCTTCGCCATTCCTTTATCCTCCTTATATTTTCCGACTCGAAAATGAGTCAGCGACTGACCTTTATGGATACTTCTGTCCTGGCAACTCTCCAAGTTGTTTTTTCCGCTCAAGTAGTCCACTTCTCTGGAAGTTTTTTTGTGGCTCCTTTGGGACTCTCCCATTCATAATCGATTCAGAGCGAAGTCTACGGCCGATCGTTTTTTCCATGAACCTTCCGAGTTCTAGAATCCTATCGATATCGACACCGGTCCGTATTCCCATTTCGTCCATCATTACCAGCATATCTTCAGTGCAAACGAGTCCGACATTAACAGGATTCTTATAGTAGTAAGACCCTGTACCCTCAACCGGCGCGTCTCCAAAGAAGTTGGCGGGCTGACCTCCGATACCACCGAGCGTACCTTCATATTTTTTTATTCCTGCCTGTAAAGATGCCAGAACATTGGCCAATCCCCATCCTCTGGTAACGTGAAAATGCGCAATATGGAGGTCAGGATTAGGAAAAGCGTCGAGAACCATACAAAAGTACCGATAAACCTTATCAGGAGGAGCGGAGCCATCGTGATCGGCATGTTCAATATCATGCGCTCCGATTTCAAGCCAATGGCGTGTAAACTCGACCGCATCCTCTAGCTTCGTCGGTCCTGTAATCGGGCTTCCCCAGATAGTGCTGACCGTACCGCAGACTTTTATTCCGACATCCCGCGCTTTTTTAATGCAACGCTCAGCTTCACGCCAATACTCAGGAAGAGTTCCTCCCGAGTTGGTATAATGGTGTTCTTCGTCGGTTGAAACCATCATGACCAAGCGATCCGGGCCAATTCCTTCTTTTTTCAATTCAATAGCCCTGTCCACAGCTGATTCTCGAATAGTGACCGCGCTTAAATCTACCGTAGTCCAGTCGATACCACGCTTAGCAAGCCGCTTGCTCTGTCTAAGTCTTTTTATGATCTCATTGGCATCCCTGAACTGAGGCATCCGATGAGGATTGCCATAGTTTGTCACTTCTACAGATTTTATTCCTGCCAGTATCAGTTCTTCAGCGTAAAACACTTTTGCTTCTGTAGAGATAAATCTTTCTTCGTGCTGGAAACCGTCCCGGACTGTGATGTCGCCTATACATACTTTGGATGGAAACGAAAGTTGCATCTGATTACATCCCATAGCTTATCCCTTTATCTTCGCTCCTAGTTCTTGGACCAATTCTTGAGCCCTGTCCGCTCGGACTTTTCTTTCGCGGACCATAATTTCCGCGACCTGATCGATAAGCTCGCCAGCAGCTCCTGCATTTACAGCGACATTCCGAGCGTGCAACGCCATATGTCCGCGTTGTACGCCTTCAGTTGCGAGTACTTTAACAGCTGCCAGATTTTGAGCCAGGCCAACTGCCGCAATTACCTCTCCTAATTCGATTGCGGTTTTTACGCCTAAAATTTTGACTGCTAATTTTGCGATCGGGTGCGTTGCAGTTGCTCCGCCAACCAATCCAACACCCATTGGTAATTCTAAAGAGCCTACGAGATCGCCATTGCTGTCTTTTTCCCATCGAGCCAAGGCTGTATAGCGCCCGTCTCGTGAAGCGTAGGAATGAGCTCCTGCCTCTACTGCGCGCGTATCGTTGCCAGTCGCAAGGACTACCGCGCTAATCCCGTTCATTATTCCTTTATTGTGAGTGGCGGCGCGATACGGATCCGCTTCGGCAAAGGCGGAAGCCATGATTATTCCATCCACTACCTCTTCTGCTTCCAAAACTTCTTTAGCGACAACCGTTCTCGCCCTGACTACTCTTCGATCTGCGAGGTTCGAAAGAATCCTGAGATAGACTCTTCCTCCGGTAATTCTCGCTATCATAGGGGCGAGGGCCTCTGCCATGGTATTTACAGCGTTTGCCCCCATCGCATCACAGGTATCGACTATTAGATGAGTTATCACCATAGGCCCTATCCGTGAATCGATTATTCTTACTTCCAGATCCTTGACACCCCCACCTAATTTAACCAGTACGGGATCTTGTTGATTTGCTAAGTTTAATATTTCTTGCTTATGCTCAAGAATACGTAAACGCGCAGCCCAAGGATCAGCAATATTCACCGTCTGGATCTGAGCAATCATGTTGGGGCCTGAATTCGTGGTGAATATCCCACCTCTCTCTCTAGTTAGCCTTGCGGCATTACTTGCGGCTGCGACAACCGATGGTTCCTCTGTTGCCATGGGGATAAAGTATTCCTTTCCGTTTATAAGGAAGTTCGCAGCGATCCCCAATGGAATCTGAATTCTCCCAACTACGTTTTCTATCATACGAGAAGCTGTATCTAGCGATAGGCCATCAGCGTCTTTTAAAATAATTATCTCTTCATTGGTTAACCCCACAAAATTTTTTATCAACTCCAAACGCTCATCAATTGTTAATTTATAAAATCCAGATATTTTCGTTGTTTTAGTCATATACCATTTAGCCTCCTTGGTTAAAACGCATTGCAGTTCTCGTGCCATTTGTTTTGATAAGTATAAATAGCTCATACTCAAACCATCGAACACAGCACCATTTAGTCTTTTTATTAATGGCAATTAGACAGTATTGTAATTTTTGATACATTTCCAAATGAGTAATATTTTTTTAGAAATTGATTGATACTATTTTTCGATTGCTTGTTTACATTATATACAATTATCATTTATGTATATTTTGTATACAATGCATTATTGTTGGTTTAATTATTTTACCATCATCTTAAGATTTTGTTATATATTGTATTTTCTCAGCTTTTCATAAAAACAGCGACGGCTTATTCCAAGAATTCCCATTGCTTTAGTTTTATTATTTTTGCTTGCTTGCAAAGCTCTTATAATTGCCTCCCTTTCAACATAATCGACCACTTCCTGCAATTTTTTTGGAGACAAACTTGGAGCCTTTTCTTCTTCGAATTGAGCGCTTGATGCAGCAAGATTCACAAAATATTTAGGAAGGTTGTTTTCTTTTATTACTGTGTCATCAGCGAGAACTACTGCGTGCTCAATAACATGTTCAACCTCTCTGATATTTCCAGGCCAATCGTACTGGAGAAAAAGATTAATGCAAGCATTCGATAAAATAGTACTCTTTCCATATTTCATATTATATTGATCAAGAAAATGCTGAATTAAAGATAGAATATCGATTTTATGTTCCCGCAGCGGCGGAATATGAAGGGTAAAAGTATTAATTCTGAAAAACAAGTCTTTTCGAAATTCTCCCTTATCAACCATCTCTTCAAGATTTTTATTAGTTGCGGCAATTACTCTGACATCAGCTCTGATAGTTTTATTACTTCCTATTCTTTCATACTCTTTTTCCTGCAAAAATCTCAAGAGCCGCGGTTGCATAAATAGAGGCATATCACCTATTTCATCAAAAAAAAGGGTCCCTTTGTTAGCCTTTTCTATTTTACCCGGCTTCCCTCCCCTTACGGCACCAGTGAATGCTCCTTCTTCATAACCGAAAAGTTCGCTCTCAATTAAAGAATCAGGTATTGCTGAACAATTGATAGCAACAAAGGCATTCCCCTTTCTCATGCTCGCTTTATGAATTGCCTGTGCAACCAGCTCTTTGCCGGTACCGCTTTCGCCTAGAATTAGAACACTTGAATCTGTTTCAGCTATACGCCAAGCTAAGACCAATTGATTCTTAAGTTTCTTGCTACTTCCTATTATTGCAGAAAAGGCTTCAGGCAAGACAATATCGCTTTTTAGCTCTTTCTCAAGATAATCGTTGATTGTATTTAACTTTTCAAGTTGATTGGCCATAATATGAAATTGAGTCTTATCAAAAAAACTAGAAATTGCCCCTTTAACTTCTTTTTTGACTATAATTGGCATAATATTAGCGACAATAGTTTTCTGAACACTTTCAACATTAATAGTATCCTCGTATCTAAATGGCTTCCCTGTTTTTAACACATCGATGATTTTTGCATTCGGCTCAATATCAGACAACTTCTTATTCAAAATGTGGTGTGGTTGAACACCAAGGATTCGCATATAGGCTTTATTGGCGAACTGTACTTTCAATTCATTATCAATAATTATGATCCCCTCATCAAGCGAGTTAAATGCATCCTGCAAGTAAGGCTTTGCAGAGAGTTTTTGAAGTTGATTATCCTGTAAATCATCGTCGGAATTTTCAATTTTACCGAGAATACTTAACCGAAAAATATCATTTTTCGAAACTATCCCAATAAGTTTTTCTGATTCATCTAAAACTAGTGCAACAGCACAATCGTGATGTGTGAAAAATTCTTCTACAATTTCATTAAATGTAACATTATATTTTACTTTTATATACACAGATGAGATACATGTTTCTAGCGTAGACTTTGGGTCTGTCTTATCCAATAAGTCCTTTAGACGAACTACGCCAAGCAATCGATTATCATTATCGATTATAGGTATGCTAGAAAAGTTATGCTTTTTAAAAATTTCTTTTGCACTATATATAGAATCGTGAATATGTAGAGAAATAACGCAGGTCGACATGATATCTTGAGCTATCATTCATAGTCCTTATGCACAGCTTAACTGTTCATAAACCAACATGATGTATGCAAAATATCGTCGGTAAATGGTTTTAAGAACACAAGAATACTATGATTGTATGTTTAAGTCTAGGATGTTTTGCCTCATGAGGAAAAGTTGAATACTTGATACTGAAAAGTCATGCTAACGCTACCTTTTCGAAATAGCATGGCAAACATTGGTATTTGTGTGTGCAAGAGTATGTTGCATGTCCTCAATAGTATGTATTTATGCATAAATACATTCAATTTAATAATTTAATCGAAAAACCCCGGGTAGGACAAACTTTGATTACTGGAGGATACGATTTTACTTCGATCATAAAAATCCTCTTAGAATCAGTCCCTTAATCGGACCGAAAAGAAATGAAACCTGTGTTTCTTCTTGTTTCATCCGATAAGACTCATCATTGGTAAGCCCCGCGCCTTCCGAAGCACCGGTCGCTTCAACGAATAAGGGCTGCCCTTAACAGTGCTCAAGCTGTACGACTCTGTTAAGGGCAGCCCCTGATTTACCTAAATACCTTTGTAATATCATTCTCTATCTGGATATTGCTATTCTTGTCCAGCGTGACCGTGTAGGTCTGACCTGCCTTCAGGGTTGCCAGAACGGCCTGGGCTTCTTCTTTGGAATCGAAATACACTGTGCGGAGTATTTCATACCAGTCTTTGCCGAAAAGCGATTCCACCGGACCGTTGAGGGCTCCTACCAGATTGGTGAATTGGCCCTGATAGCCGTCTTCGACATGCGCGCTGATCTGGAGGAACCATTTGTCGGGATCATGCATATACCCGTCACGGGTGATCATGACACCATCTCCGAGGTTGTCGCCATTCCTGTTGTATACGCCATTCAGTAAGGGATTGGACTTCTGCAAGATATTAAAGCCATGCATCAATTTGCCGTCATCCACCAATGTGATCTTGTACTCGCCGCCCGCGCGCTTCCAAGGTCCGCCCACTTCGTTGCGCACCAATTTTGGCGCGGCGGTCTGTGTCTTGAATTCCTTGACCTTACCGTCGGGGAATCTAACCTGGATGATGCCCCCCTTCTCCAGCGAAAGGCGGTACATTTCCATTTCTTGCGCCACCAGTCGGCGTTCCAAGAAATTGACCCATTCATCGTTATCCTTTACCAGCGCGTCGAGAAAGGAGATGCCGGCCTTTTCCGCGGCCTTATTCAGCTCCAACATTGGATAGTGAGCGCAGTGCTGCGGAAGAGAATAATCAACGTTAACGTTCTGTTGCAGGTATTTCAATGAATAGACAAACTGAGCGCGCCTATACCCCTGGTCTGGTGTGTGGATAGTGCCAAATCCGCCCATGTAGCCAAAGGTAATGGGGGCTTTACCCTTCGGAGTCACTTCGAAGATAAAAGAGCCAGTGCCGTTAGTGTGCCCCGGCGTCAATATCGGATATACCCGCACGCCACCGAAATCCATCCACTTTTCCCATGTGTAAAATTGATCGGTAATGGCATTGACAGCGAGATCCTGCGTGGTTGCGCCGATCCCCGGAAAGCCGTATATATCGTAGCCTTTCGCGTCTTCATAGGTCTGGACCACGAGGGGATCTCCACCGGCGTTTCTGATCATCTTGTTAAACTCCACGACTGTACCATAGTGGTCACCGTGTCCATGGCTAAGCAGTATGTATTCTATTGCGCGGGGATCGAAGCCTAACTTTTCTATGCTCAGGTAGTATAGGTATCCGCAAGGAGGCCACCCATAGTCCAACAAAGCCAGGCCGGTATCCGTCTTGAATAAATAGCATGCCACATCGTTATCGCCAACAAAGTACATTCTGTCTTCCACAATGGTAAAGGGTTTGGTATAGGCTATCCAGGGCATGTTATAAGGCTTGACAACAACACCATTGGTCTTAGTGTCGGGGTAATAACTATACTGCGACATGGTGTCGTACTCATCGAAGAGATACTTCGCTTCCACAGCAGTCTGAGGGGTCAGGTAGTAAATCTCGACGACTTTCGCGGAATCCGCCTTCGTATAATTGCGGTCAAAAACCGCAACCACCATCTGACGATTAGCCGTCAAGGAATACTTGCCGCTGGTTTTTTGGGTTACTGGAATACTCGATACGCCACTGGCGGTAATCGTCTTCGACTTGGTATTCAGCTCGTAGACCCTGACGTTATCATCCAGGGTATAGGTCTCTTGGAAGTGGTTGGTATCACCCACGACGATTTGGCCGGAGGTCTTGTCCAGAATCCAGCCGGCTGCCACAAGGTTGCCAGCATTATTATTCACCGGGGAAAACTCAGCGCCGTATTTCATGGTATCAAACCAACAGCCGGCCGAGGTGAGATTGAACAGCTTGCTGAATCCGACAGTATTTCCTTTTCGGTCATACCCTATCTCAACGAAAGAGCCGACGGTAATAGCCTCCCCGGAGTCTTTTATTGTCAAAAGGTCGATGTCGGACTTCTTCATAGGGAGGCTCGTCAAGGTCTCCTGCCCCGTTCCTGTAAGCACTTCAACGCTGAGGCTGTTCCCTTTCACGGTGGGCTCTGAAATCGCATAACCAAGCTTTGAGTACGCAAGCACACTCTCCGCGCTGATTCCAAGCGAGGCATTCGCGCTTTCGGCGGCATGAATCGAAAAAATTCCGATACCCGAAGCGAATATCGCCGAGAACAACAATGCTTTAGATAGCACTTGCCAAGCCAGCTTTCTCATTTCTTGATTCCTCCTTATGAATGATTACTTGTTGTATTGCTGGGTATTATTCAGCCTTCGCTAAAACTCCATATCCCTGTACACCAATTCCCCTTGCTTGACGGTCAGCATCGGTTTCAACAGAATTCTTCCTTTTACTATCTCTCCCTTCCGGTCCCCGAAATCGGTTTCTTTTTCCATGAGCCTGAAAACCGCGATATCGGCATCCGCTCCAGGTTTGAGCTGCCCTAGGGTGTTCGAACAGTTTAAAATGCGGGCCGGGTTGGACGTACCGCAGGCTATTACCTGGTCGAGGGACATACCCAGGTTGAGGTATTTCGACAAGACAAAGGCCAGGTTGAAGACGGCAGGTCGCTTGTAAAGACTTCGCGTAGTCAGATCGGTGCTTATCGTATCCGGCAGAAAGCCTTCCAATAAAGCCTGTCGCGCCACGGCAAAAGATGATATGATTTCCTCGGTGCATCGACGATGGTATGCTCGAGTTTGACGGAACTCGGGAGCCGGCGGCAGGCAGATACTTTTTTGTGAGGCGATAGACCTCGGTTAAAAGATTGTGTCCCAC
>Ga0302252_1000660_pt1 | contig 26981 bp, 21 predicted proteins | sample AAG_RA_Leu_MG_FD_193511 | JGI IMG/M metagenome (GOLD analysis project Ga0302252, IMG submission 193511) | Enriched activated sludge microbial communities from anaerobic digester in WTTP, New Holstein, Wisconsin, United States - AAG_RA_Leu | ecosystem: Engineered > Bioreactor > Anaerobic >... | reverse complement strand
TGTCCAAGTATTATTGTCTGACTTCGATCTCCACTTATAAAACCCATTTTTCTCTCATTTATTGCTCCGTTTTCATGGGTACAATATATTTAAATCCTTTCCCCTTGTCAAGTACTTTTTTATCTTTTTTCTGGAATCTGCAACACCCTGCGCGGCGGATTAATGACTACTTAATGACCATCAATGACTCTAAACTCATAAACTAATCAACTCCTAAACTCATAAACTCCTCAACTAATCAACTAATAAACTTCTTGACCTTTGACCTACCTAACCAATAAACTAACAAGCACTCCATACACCACTAGAGGCACCACCACACAAATCACCACCGACGAGAGAACATAATCACTCCCCCAGCGGTTAAAATAATTCAGGAAAGCCACCGACCTGTCGAACATCCTGTCGCAGAACCGTCTGAAATCCTTCACCGAAAAAAACACCGCGACACAAAACAGCCCATAAACAATCTTCAGGAAATGAAACCCGAAAACAGAATCAAGCATCCAGCACCATGAAAAAGGGATCACCGCATAATAGACAATAATATTCATCTCATTATAAGTAGTTCTTGTAGCGCGAGCCATCAGACACAGCAAACCGGCAACAGCACCAAAAAGTGCAGCAACACTCACAGAAGTATAGAACAAGAACTTCGGCTGTGCCGGATGTTCAGCTCGAAATTTATTAACCATCGTTTCAACAAAGAATTTTATTTTTTCAATCATGATCATCTTTTAACCTCTTGACTTCCGACCGGGTCTGATTCCATACATCCATTCAATCATTCATCCATTCAGTCATTCATCCATTCTCCGACGCGTCGGATTCGACCTTCGACCTAATCAACTCCCCTCACCTCAATTGAAACACCATTTTATTCTCCTGTCCGCACTCATTTAAGAAAGCCATTTTCAGCCACTCCATCTTCGGATCATCAATACTCCCAATAATTTCAGCGCATTTATCAAAATCACCCAGATTCCTGTAAACCTCAGCGAGAGTAATTTTCTCGTCCAGATTATTCTCATCCAACAGATTAATCAGCGTTGCCAGATTATCCAGATACCTGACTTCATCATCATCTCCCCGGAATAGTTCTCCTCCTCCCCGCGCCCGGTCATTAAACTCCCACCAGATTCTTACTCTAATAAAAATCTCATCATTTTTTTCAGTAAACGCTTTATTCTTTAGCGCTTCGAAATAGTCATCAATAGTCGGAAATTCGGCCTTGTCAGGGTGTTTGTCGGCATCCCCAATCAGATCGCTTAAATTCTGATTGCCATACATACCAAAATAACCGATGGCTTTCATTTTGTTAAGCCACAAAAACTCACCGCACTTTTTACATTTAGTAAGATTCGGAAAATCCGGAAGCATAGGTGCTATTCTTTTCCTATCAGAGAAGAGAGAAGCGCCGCAGGTATTCCCGCTCATAAAACTCTCATTATAAATGTAATTATTGCATTTCGGGCATTGATAAAGAACATCCGGTCCCGGTGTCATAATTTCTTCTCCGTAAAATTTTAATTAAGTTTTACTTTCTTTGATTTTACTCAAAAAATCAATATTTATTAACTTATTAAGTGATTATTGAAAATTTTCTTTTTTTGTTTTCAAGAATTGTCTAATTTTGCAATGTGCATGATAGGGAATACTAAAATATCTTTATTTATTAATAAAAGAAATGCATTATGATTACTTCGGGGTCAAGATTCGACAATTTTATTAGTCAAAAAAAATCCCTTACAGAAGCTTTAATTGAGTTGACAAATTTATTTGAGGTTATCAATAATTCATTTGTTGATAAGCCCTATACACAAGACATAAAGGCTCTTAAAGGTATTGCTGACAGAATAAAAGTTGATTCATTTAAAGTCCTCGTTGTTGGAGAATTTAGCACAGGTAAATCTACTTTTATAAACGCTCTCCTTTCCAATAATATCCTTCCAACCGATGATAATGAAACGACAGCCACCATAAATATAATAAGATATGGGGAAAATCCTGAAATAGAAATTTTCTTCGATGATTCACCCACGCAGGTTCATTCTACCCACGAAAGACCAAAATCTATTAAAATAGCTATTGAAAAACTTAAAGATTATACAACGTCTTTAACAAAAGAATCAAATGAGCTGGCACAACTAATAAAGGAAGCAATTATTAAATATCCTTTAGATTTTTGTAAGGACGGTGTTGAGATCATTGATACTCCAGGACTAAATTCAACGATCGGGTATCATGAGGAAACTACCTTAAATTATTTAAGTAATGGTCACTGCGCAATTATATTGCTTAAAGCAACACAACTTTTTACTAAATCAGAGCTAGTATACTTGAAGAAGTTTTATCGATATTTTAATAAAATATTTTTTGTGGTCAATAAAATTGATTTGTTAAAAAGTGACTTTTATTCAAATGATGCAAAAAAATCACGTTTAATTAAATTAAAAAAAGAATTAGGTCGCGAAGAAGATTTTAATTATTTCCTGGTTAGTTCTATTAAAGCTGTGACAAATAATCGCTCTGATTCAGGAATTGATGATTTTATAATAGATTTTAAGGATTTTTTGGCATCTGGAGGGAAAGCAAAGGAAATGCTTATCTCTCCGGTTATTCAATCTTTAGAAATAATTGGTCTTCTTAAAAATAATTTATCTACTGTTTTAGCTTGTCTATCTTTTACTCCTCATGAATTTAATGTTCGAATCAAAGAATTAAGTCCAAAATTAGTAAAATTAAAAGCAAAAATTCAAGAATTAAATACTTATGTGGAAATTAAGCATGACACTATTTTATTAAATTACGAAAAAACATTCAATGATCAATTACCTTCATTTCTTAAGAGTATTAATGATTTCATATTGAATTATTCAAATGCATTAGAGGAGCTTGAGGCAGATCTAAAAAATCAGGTAAGAATCGGTTTAACTAACTTTTTCCAGGATCTTGAAGTAAAACTAAAACCATTTATTGATAGCTTATCAAATGAAGTGAATATCCGTTATTCAGATTATATTGAATCCATCAAATTATATAAATCCGAAATAAATAATTCTAAAATTATTCAACCTTATCAACACGATGTATCAAATATTAATTTTGCTAATGAAAATATAGAACTAGGGATAATGCGATTTGGGGCTGCATTTGGAATTGGCTATTTATCTACACTATTGATATTAGGGCCCATTGGATGGGTTGTCGGTGTTTTAGGGTCTATTTTGTTTTCAGATTATTTAGAGGATAAACAGAGGCAAAAAACACTCAATAAATTAGCTGATAAAGTTGTTAGCGATTTAGAATTTAGACTTTCAACCTCAATCCCTGACGGGAAAAAGAATCTCTCGGGTTCAATTAATTTAATTAAGAAGTCAATCAATATCAGGATGGAAGATTCCTTAAATTCCGTAAATAGAACCCTTGAGGCAATAAAAAATGAAAAAGAATTAAAACAAAAGGAACATAATTCCCGAAAACTGGAAATCACAAATTTCATAAATGAATTGAACACTTATGAAAGTATACTTATTAATCTTAAAAATAAAGGAGTTAATATTTAATGGATATTTTTACTCAAAAAAAGGCACAGTACCTGTCGATAATAAAAAAGGTGTACGATTATTCGAAAGAGTTAAACCTCAGTAATTCATGCAATCTGGCAATTAAATGTGCAAATCAGATGAAAGACGACTCATTTAGAATAGTCGTAGTCGGGGAATTTTCAAGAGGCAAATCCACTTTACTTAATTCACTTTTAAGAGTTAATCTGCTGCCTACAAGCGAACAGGAAACTACAGCTACAATTAATATTCTGCGGTATGCTGAAAACCCTGAAATTAATATTTTTTATTCAACAGGTAAAATCGAGAAAAGAGAGTTTAATTTTGAAACTTTAAATGAGTATACAGCGCTTAAAGATTTTGATTCTCGACTTATAAATCATATAAATATCAATTATCCATGTGAATACCTTAAAAATAACGTCGAAATAGTTGATACTCCGGGGGTCAATGATCCGGATGAACATCGAAATGAAATTACTCTTGGATATATCCCAAACGCAAATGTTATTTTGTTTATCTTGGATGCAAAACAAGCGTTTACTCTAAGTGAAAAAAGGTTTATAACGGATTATATACTAAAGAATAAAATATCTTCAATATTTTTCATATTAAACAGAATAGATGAGGTAAGCCCTGAAAACCGGGAGAGAGTTTTGCAATCTGCAATTCATAAAATTGAAGAGGCCACCCAAATAACTAGTCCTATAGTAATACCATTATCGGCCCTTGATGCATATGAGGCAATTATAAATCAGAATGAAGTTTTGTATTCTGAATCCGGGTTTGAAATTTTCACCAAAAAACTGAATAGTTTCTTAAATAGTGACGAAAAAGTCAATGCAAAACTTGACTGGCATAAAAATCAGATATTCTATGTACTGAATAACCTCAATAATGAAATACAAAGAGAAATTGATATGGGGAGTAAATCAGTAGATGAATTAGAAAAAATAAAAGAAGATATTGCTAAAAAGGAGGAAGACTTAAGGTCTTCACTAAATGATATCTTCTCTAAAGTCGACCTTAATTTTGAATCTGTTTTATCCTCGATTCAAAATCTGTTATATAATAAATATCAGGATTTTAAAGAACAATTATTTGCGGATATAAAGGTGCAGAAGAGTAATCTGAAAGATTTTGCTGATAGTCAGATTCCTATAAGATATAAAAGATTCATTAAGGACTGGCTTGATCGCTACACTGATGTAATAGATCAGCAACTTCGTTCAATTGCATACAACGCTGTTAAGGAATTTGAAAAGTCATTTTCAAAAAAAGCAATTTTAGATTTAAGTACTTCTTTAATAAAAAGTACAGCTTCAGTATCCGCATATAAAATGAATTTTGACCTTGAGGATTATTCTAATAAAGAAAAATTGGCTATGGGCGGTGGCGCGCTTTTACTGGGGGGTGTAGTGTTGGCAACCGGTGGTTTAGCTATTATTCCATTGGTATTTTCATCTTATGCTGGAATCTTTGCTGGAAAAAATCTCTTTAATACTTTTATTCTGAAAAAGGAAATAGAGAAGCAAAAAGACGAATTACTTTATCAATTGGATGCGTTCTTAAGAAAAGATGAAAATGATCTTAGTCAACACTTATCCGTTGAACTAAGCCAAAGTTTTACACTTCTCAAATCAACTCTCGAAGATGCTTTTAATAAAAATGTCGATGAAATAAATAAAGATCTTTCTTCCAGGATCAGTAATGTTAACGAAAAGCAATTATCCTTCAAGCAAAAAGTTGGGCAATATGATAAAATTAAAAAGGAAACTATAAACATTATTAATAGTTTGAATTGAGGTATTTTATGGATCCTGTAGTCATAATTCTAATAATATTTCTAGTGGTTGGCATTATCATATATATTGCTCGTCAAAAATATGAGAACAAGGAAAAGTTAGACACTCCGGTTTTAGATCAGGGCCAACCATATCACTATAAAGCAAATGTAGGACCAGACAATAATCCTTCCCCTCATAATTCTGCTAAGCCTGTTTTAATTGAAAATATTTTAAAAGAAATAAAATCTCAACTAATATATGTTAAAGAAGATAGAGAAAAGATAGAATCAATAATAAGAGATATAGATGTCATCCTTGAAACTTATCAATCCCCTCTGTTAGTTACCATCCTTGGAGAATTTTCATCGGGTAAATCTACTTTTATTAATGCTTTAATTAAAAGCAATTTATTGGCAACCAAAGATGTAGAAACTACTGCTACCATTACCCGGCTAACTTATGGTAAAGATAAAAAAGTAATGATTCATTTTAAGGATAATACAGTTAAGGAAGTAAACAGTGTAAATATTGAATCGGATCTGGATAAATATACAGTAGAAAATTTCGAGGATGAAGAGACTGAATTAGACAAAATAAAATTGGTCAGTATTTCTCTTAAGAGTGATTTACTTAAGAATATTGATATTGCAGATACACCTGGGTTTGGATCCTCATTGAACAGGCATACTGAGAATACTAAAAACTTTATAAAATATTCCGATGCAATAATATGGATTTTTAGTGCAGATCAATTCGGAAAAGCTTCAGAAATTAAAACATTATCTGATAATGTTAAACTCTTCAAACCGATAGCAATCGTAAATAAGATCGATATGACTCCATTAAAACCCGGAGAAACATATCATACTAAGTTCTCTGGAAAATTGGAGAGTATTAAACATACAATCGAAAAAGTGTTTTTTGTGTCAGCCTATAATGCAATCAACGGATTAAACGGAGGTTATCCAAAGGATAGCGGCTTTCAGGATGTTATAAATTATTTTGAAAATGAAATAATTCCAACGGCAACCAGACGAAAAGAATATTCCATTATAAATAAAACCATTTCTATGGGCAATGATTTATTATTAATATATGACAAAATTAACTCTCTGATTCAAAATCACAATGATATAATAACAGAATTTCAAAAGAAAAAAGATATATTTGAAAGAGACCTGAATGAAAGTGAAAAATCAATTAAAAGATGGAATGAAGCAGTAAAAAAACATGATGAATTCTATATTCTTAGCAATTTAGCAAATTACTACAGTTATTCACAAGTTCCCCCGGCTACTCTTTCCAGAGTACAAAATTATTTATCCGAATACAAGCAATTGCTATCGGATAATTCTAAAATAGACATATGGATAAAGGATATTGATAGAAATTTAGTTAAATTGAATCAGGAGTATAATGCTTGGGAGCAAGCATATACCGTATATACAGATAAAGCTTTTGGATTAAAATCATTGTGGGATGATTTTTTCACTTCTGAAACATTTCAAACTGCGGAAAGGGTTAAATTAAATAAAATGGCTGCTGTTTATGAGGAAAAGCGCAGTAAGCATAATACCAATGTAATTAAGTATAATTCATTTATTGATAAAACTAATAATAATAGACTTAATTTGTATGAATCTGTTCACTACTATATAAATAATACTATCTTAGAAGAGATTAATAGAAATAATGCCCTTCTTATGGAGCGACAAAATGTACTTATCAGGGAAGAAGCAAATTTTAACAGAATTAAGAAGAAATATCGCGATGCTCAAAAGGATGCAATTATTTTTAAGGTTGAACTCAAAAAATTGTTTGAGGCAATTCTAAATTTATCCACAACGCAAAACACATTTTATTCTCAAAATAAGTTCAATAGCTTTAATGAAGTAGTGGAGTATCTTAATACTCATAAAAAAGTTGAAGCCATTGATTGGGATAAAATATATACATTCCATAAAATTGATGGTGTCAAATTACACAAAATGACATCAGACAAATCTACTTCTAAAATGAATTATATGCCTAAAGATACTCAGGACATTAGTGCTAAAGAAGTTTAAAGGATAGGAGGACAAATGAATGCTATAGATGATTATTCCTTATTTGAACCGGAAGAAGATTCTTTTTTTGATAATTCTCACGATAATCCCTTTGAAGATAATCATGATTTCGAATTCTTTAAGGACCAAGATGCTTTCTTTACAAAGAATGAAGAGTTTCAAAATGGTGACACTGAATTCGGAAGTATGGTAGGAAATCCTGACGAATGGGCTTTCTATTACCACGCACAAACGAATCCAAGCAGTTGCGCTCTTGTTGCACAGCAGGGTATTCTTAAAACTTTTGGAATTGAAGTTTCAGAGAGTGATCTAATTGATACCGGAATTGAAAATGGTGTTTTTTCAAATCATAATGGTACTCCAATGGAAAATGTAGGGGATATTCTAGAAATATATGGTGTTAAAACTGAAAAATTCTATAATGGAGACATTGAGAATTTAATAGATGAACTTAAAGATGGAAATAAAGTCATTGTAGGACTTGATGCTAATGAAGTTTGGTCTCCCCAAAGTTCGCTAGATCCATTTAATTATTGGAAGACTGAGCTCCCTGATTCAGGACACGCAGTCTGGATTACCGGTATAGATAAAGAGCAAGGAGTGGTTATTATGAACGATTCTGGCATACCAAACGGACAAGCAAGAGTAGTTGAAATTAATGATTTTTTGAATTCATGGGAAGATTATAATAATTTTTATTGTACCACCAGATAATAGTTGGAATTATGATGTATCAGGATTTAATCAGTAACTTTAAGAAAAATATTGGAAACAGAATTATTCCTTTGGGAGTTGGTTTGGGTTTACCTTACCTATATGAGAAATCGAATAACTTATTAATTTTGATTCCCCTACTTGAAAAACTTAAAGATCGGGATCACGAATCAATCTTTTTAAGAAAACCGGTCGGAGAAATAAGATTTGAACTTAGATCTAAATCGTTAATTCAATTTCAACTTTACTCCTATAATGATCCCTTAAATATGATTGGTTGGGACGAAGAATTTGCTGTTTACCCACCCGCAATTGTTAATATACAAAATTGGAATAAGAAGAAATATTTTGATGAGAGGAATAAACTCTTTTCTTTATTAGACGATGTTTATGATTGTTGGAGTAAAGCGATTATATACAGTGACAAAATGAGGTTATACAAACTGAAATTTGATGAATTACTTGAAGAAGGATTGGGAAGATATTATTCACTTATTGAATTATAAAGGCTTTGCCAATTTTAATTTCTTTTAAATTACTGAACATAATCCATTCTTCTGTTAATACATTTACAATCTCCATTTACACTTTTTGCTTAATAAAGTGTAGGATTATATTTAATAGCCTTATTGAGATTTTCTTTATTAAAATATTTTTTCTGACACTATTTGCTAGAATTGGACCTATAATCCAATAAACCCCAATGAATTTTCTTCCTAAAAATGAATTCTTTATCTTTAAATCTCTAAACTTTCTAAATATTTGGACTTCCTCAAAAAGCGGATCCCCGTAAGTTGCCGTCACCACAAAGCAATCACTGTCATTGTTTGATAAATTTGAATTTGATACTTTGGATATTGAAGTGCCATGAAAGTATACTTCTCTATTACAATGTGGGCATGTGTATTGCCCAACTTCATTTTTATCAAATATAATATTTTCTGAACAGTGGACGCATGAAAAACTAATCTTAGATGCAATACCTGAATTTATGATAAAATCGATCATTTCTTGAAATTTAGAATATATATTTTTATATCTTTGCCTTATGTTTCGTGCTGAATCCTTAATTTTTCTACTTTCAGGATCAATGTCCAAATAATTTTCGATGTAATTAAAAGCAAATTCAAGATTTTCCTTTTCTTTTGGATCATTTTCATTTAAAATCTCTAACCTTTCACCGATTCTTAATCTAATAATCTCTTTTATGGCAATATGCACTTCATCATCTTCAAACAGTCTATTTAATTCGGTCATTACCTCGTTTGCATCGTGAATATAGTCGGTAAATTCACCCAATTCTAAATTGGATGGATCCAATTTCTTTGCAACACTCAAAAACTCATCTGCTAACTCAAATATTTTATATTGTGATAACTGTGCACCTATTTTAGTTAACATAAACGAGGCAAATTGCTTGTCGGCTTGATTTACCGCAATTGTTTCAACCCTCTTTAATTCATATTTTAATTTTGATATATTATGTTCAAATGCATATAAATACAGTAAATCATAAATACAAAAGAAATCTTGGAAATCCAGCTTTCCATCCGCATCTATTGCTTCCTGGAGAACTTTTATTGCGCTGTCCTTTCTTCCACTTTCAAAATAAACATGAGATAATTGCCTTGGTGCAGAATAATCCTCCTTATCAAGACTCCAGGCTTCAACTAGCACTTTTTCCGCATCATCGAAACTTTTTAGTTCGGTCAGTGCCCATCCTGCATTAACTTTATATGAAATATTTTTCTGATCTAAAGCTGCAGCTTTTTGGAATTGCCTTAAAGCACCTTCATAATCTTCTAATTCCATCATGCAACTACCAAGCATATTTTTAAGGTATGCAATATTGGGACCTAATACTACAGCCTTCTTAATAAATCTGATTGCTTCATTATAATCGGGTTTTTCTTCATTTAATATCGTCTGGATTTTCTTTTCCAAAATTTCAATTTCTCCCCCATATTTTAGCAGATTATCATATTCTCCGCGCGAAACAGGGTTGTACAATACATCAAAAGCCTGTCTTAATGTTTTATATTCTGTGGGATTTTTTTCGGGCGGATATTGAGGCAGTAATAAATAAAATGCCTTTTTTATTTCAGTTTGAGAAGCAGTTTGCTTAACTTTCAGGACTTTATAATGATCTGTTTTTTCCATGTCATTGAATAGCTTTTATTTTTGAATTTATATAGATGCTTTTAGGGAATTTTTTTCTTAATAAATCGGCATATTTTTTCCCGCCCCTACCCTTATTACTTATTGCCTGGTAGTATAAAGCCGCTTCCTCATAATAATGGGGGAGGTATTTGTCTTTTAAATAATCATCAAAAGCTGCAATTGCCTCATTAATTCTACCGCATTTATAGGCAGATAAACCCAAATAGTAGTTGAAATTACCAGGTTTAGTTCTATATTCTTCTTTGATAAGTGTAAAATATCTAAAGCTGACGTCGTAATTTTTTTTCAAAAAGGCATTTTTTGATGTTTGCCATAATTCCTCCATGGCTATTTTCTTTAATCCTGATATTTGGAAGTCAGAGTTACTTTTATGATCGATATTTGATAAGAAAATCAAAAGACTGTCATATTCATCTTCTAGAAGGAAGTTATTAATCATTTTAAGTTTGATGATATTTTCTTTATTACTGCTTTCTGAAATATCAGTTCTCTTTGGCCCTAAGAAAGTTGAGAAACCGGCAATCAATGCAGTAATTAAAAATAGCAAAGAAACGAGAATCCCAACTCGCTTATAATTAAATTGAGAATTTTTTGCAATAATTTGGATAGTATCGTCACTATAATCTGTGATCTCTAAACTTCCTTCTTTTTTAATCCTTTCAATCACAAATTCCTGCCTGAAATTTTGACCCTCTTTAGAAATCGCCCTATTGGTTTTCAACTCACGAATAAAATTATTCCATTTATCAATTTCCTGCTTGATCAAATCACTGTATTTTTCACTTAATTTAGTTGTGGGCATTTTTTCTGATAATTCAAGAAATATCAGAGTTACTTCTAACAAACCTACTTCTATCGTTAAAAGTATTCCATATTCCAAGATGAATGGTGTGTATGGGAATAGAGATATCGCAGAATAAATTTGTTGGATAGCTGAAATCGGATCTCCCTTCTTATAATACTCAATTGACTTATTGTACAAATAAATTGAATTTTTGTACAAGGGAGAAGTTAATTCTAAATTAAAAGCGCAATTTGAACATAATTTATCAAATTGTGTATTCGAACGACAATGAGGACATATTATTTCTGTCAAATTCATTATTTACTCTAAATTAAAGAGAAAGTCAGTTAGTTCGTCGTCTATTTTTTCAATTAATTTAAGATCATTTTGCTCTAAAGCTGATTTCATGCCATTAACTATTTTTTTTAATCTGTTGGAATCTTTTTCGTTTAAATCTTCCTGTAATTTACTCTCCGCTGCATACATGGTAGAGCGAACCTTATCAATATATGCTGATTCTTCCCAAGTCTTACTAACTTTATTCAAGGAATTTTCAATATTATCTCTATTAATTTGAGAACTTACTTGGAAGCATATCTTTTTATTTATTGATATAATTGTTATTTCAACATCTATTAAACCATTTGGGTTATAGCAATATTGAACTTTTAAGCTCTCATCCCCTGCCTTTTTAGGTGGTATTCCTTTTATTGTTCTTGAATCTAGTAAAGTAAATCCATCCTCCTCGTTTGGTTTTCCTTCAATTTCAGCCCATTCGCTATTGGATAATGAGTCTCTCTGATAAACTCTAAAATTGATTTCCTCTTGGTAATCATATAAAGTTATAAATGTATCATTTTTAGGAAGGAGATATTTTGAATTAGGAGGCATAATTTCTGCGTAATTGCCTGGAATTAAAACACCCCCCATATTTATTGCAGTAACAGTTCCAAAGGATAAAGGTGTAACATCCATTATTATTTTATTAGATTTTCCCTCTATTATCGCAGCCTGTATTACTGCTCCCAATGCAACTGCTCTGTCGGGCTCTATATCGGTAGATGCTTTTTTCCCCATAATCCTTTCAATAGATTTTTTAATTATTGGCATTCGAGTACTTCCCCCGACAAGCAAAACACGATTAATTTCTTCTTTTGTCTTTCCCGAATCCTTTAATGCAATTTTAATAGCTCGCTCTGTTCTTTCAATAAATGGATTTAATAATCTCTCAAAAGCATTTCTTAATACTTCAACTTCTAAATCAACAGGCTTACTGTTTTTCACCGTAAAAAATGGCAGAAATATTGAAACGCTTTCCTTAAAACTCAATTCCTTTTTTGCCTCTTCACAAGCTAATTCCAATCTTCTGTATTCCTTAGAGTGTTTATCAAGAGTCAATGAATTAATTTCTTCAAAAACTTTGACCACATGTTCCGTAAGCACCTTATCAAAATCTTTCCCTCCCAACTCTACATCTCCCGCAGAGGATAATACATCAACACAGTCCCCCATATATTCTACTATTGAGACATCAAAGGTCCCGCCACCTAAATCATAAACCATTACTGCTTCTTCAGTAAAACCCTTACTATATCCATAGGCTAAAGCTGCCGCAGTTGGTTCGTTTATTATTCTAAGAACTTCTAATCCCGCAATCTCACCAGCTTCTAATGTTGCCTTTCTTTGTTTATCATTAAAATTTGCCGGTACAGTTATTACAGCCTTTTTCACTTCCTCTCCGAAATGTTCCTCAGCTGTCTTTTTAAGATATTTTAGAATTAATGCTGATATTTCTTGTGGAGAATAGTGTTGATCCCCAAGAGTCACCTTTATATCCTTTCCCATCTCTCTTTTTATTTCTCTTACAACCTGGCTGTCAGAAGCATACTTTTCTTTAGCTATTTTAGAAAAAATAAGGTTTTTACTTCTTTCATCGATTGCCACCACAGATGGTATTATATCTATTCCCTGTCTGTCGATAATTGTATGCGGTTTGTCATTTTTGTAAATAGCTATCTCTGATGTTGTTGTTCCAAGATCTATTCCTACATAATGCATTTTACTACTCCTTAATTATTTACCAATTACCACTTCAGCTTTCTTCAAAATTTTTCCATTATAAGTGTATCCCTGATTGTATATTTCCAATATTTTCCCAACTTGTCTTTTGTCCTCAGTCAGTTTCTCTTCGATCACATAGTGATATAGTGAATCAGGGTTTTCCCCTATTCCGGTAATTTTTTTGAGGCCTATTTTTTCGAGGTTTAGCTCAAATGCCTTAATCAATGTCAATGACGAGTTTATCAAATTTATATCTTCTGCTTTCTGAGCAGCTACGCAGTAGTTATAAATAATATCAGCCATATCAATAAATAATCTTACCAAAACCTCATTTTCTCTAGTTAACTCGGTTTTTTGTTCTTTAAGATTTTCAATTAAGGTATCATTTTTCTTCAGTGACTGAATAATTTGCTCAAGAGAATAAGATATTGTCTGATTTGACTTTTGGTGCATTCTTGATATTTTCCCTGCTAAATCAATATAATTCTCAACGAGAGATATGTCCATAGCCTCCGTGAAATCTTCTTTTTCTATAGGTTCAAATTTATTTAATAGCTTATTGACATCTATGTTATTCATAATTTTTTATTCTAGATTTTTTAATAATTGCTTTATACTTCTGAAAAGTAAAAGCATGATGATAATAATACACTGTAAATAATATTTGATTTATCTAATTATATATAAATATTATGTGATTCCCAGAACGGGAATTTATATTGGTTTGTCCCAGAAGAAGCGGACAGACAAGTGTGATGAGATACTGCGAAATATTTTTTTTTGAACATATTATAACTTCCCTTAAATATTTTATTTATACACAGCAAAATATCTTATTTGTTTTTAATAAACAAATAAAATATTGATATTTAGTTCTTATCTCTTTTCAATATTTTGAGATACTCACTCCTGACAAATCCAGTTTTGAAACAGGAAGTTAATATCGGTACTTCCCGCACGTTGGAAATATCTTTAACATTGACATTAACTAGCTGACTATGAACCATAAAATATCTCCACTCCCACCATAATATGATCACTCAATTTTTTATCATCGTTCCCGGTCGATGTATCTATCTTGCAGTTGCAGCAAATACTTTCCGGAATAATTATATGATCTATATTCTGCCGGATACCTGCTGTAAGATTATCCAGTTTCATTTTCTCAAAAACTGCAACCAGTTTATTTCTCCCCTCCTTTGTGTAATAATAATTATCCGAAAACGAAACATTCAAATCCCCGCATATGCAAAGATTTGCATTCTTTCCTATACTTTCAAAATCTTCAATTTGACTGTCAAGATCTTCCATAAAACTCTTTCGCCTGTTTCCGTGAATTCCGATTACTGTTCCATAAACAGCCAGTTCCCCTATCGGTGTATCATATTTCACACATATACTTGTATCATCCCTGAAAGTTTTTATCACCCCTATAGCATCATACTTTGAATAAATGCTTACCCTTCGCTCCCCCGGTTTATAATAAGGCTGCTCCAAAGCCGCAGTATGGAAGCACTTATAATTTTCTGCTAAATAGACATTCTCATTTGTTTCCGTCAAAACTAATATATCAGGATTATAAGCAATAAGAAGTTCCGTAATACCTTTCAGTTTCCCCGAAAACTTCCCCGGCCTTTCAATATTCCACGTAGCTATTTTCATCCGGTATTATTAATCATAATCTATGTTCTCATCTCTATTAATAAATCACACATAAAACCAAAAGAGGACGCAGCTTTTGGTACGTACTTCACAGTTATTCAATATTTCTCCTTGTCTTATTCACCTGGTCTGTTTATTTTCATCCTCGCATCCCACGCTCACAAAATCATTCAGAAGCACATAGCAAAAGCTACAATGTTTATTTGTATTTATTTAATCAAATATCTCCTTTATTCATAAAAGAATCAATGCTTATAATAAAAATAGTATATTTATATAATAATTCCAAACTCCATAAAAAGCATAAATAAAAATTAATTTACCTTTCGTGTCAGCTCTAATCAATAAGTGAATATTTTTTCTCGCTCTGAAGAATATCCTCTTCCAATATTTTACTAATCATGGTATATCTTCGTTTTATTCGGCTTACTACTCAATGTTAATAAATGATTACTATAATAGCCTACTAAGCAATAGAATTCTCTTCATAATTCCTTTTAAATAATTTAACTTCATTGCCGTCTATCACTGCGTCAATATCTTGAATTATTTGTTCATCTATTATGGGTATTGATTCAAATAAGTCTTTAAAATCGTTACTTACCCAACCCGAATTCCAAATTTGAATTGAGGAATCATTAACCTTTTTACAAAGGGCTTCTTTATAATCCTTTGTTCTATGTTCCTTAATAGTTAATCTTTGAAGCCAAATGTGAAGAATCCCTGTATTGGGTATTTTATCGAATTTACTGAGAATCGCAGTTAATATATCTTTTTTCTTAGCGGAATCGTCCAAAAGATATAAAAATTTACTCAAAATTGCTGAGGAGATGGGATAAACTCTTGGGTTTTTATACATTATGTCAACAAGAATGCTTACCAAGACTTGTATATTTTGATTTGTCCCTTTTATCCTTTTTATTCTGTCAAAGAAAATGTCTAAGGCTTTGATCAAGCTTCCCGAATTTGGATATTTTTCAGATAAACCATGGATTAGAAGCAAATGCTCCTGAATGCTTTTTGTTCTTTTGTTTGAAGCTATCCAATATAATTTATCGGGTTTTATTGAATCACTAACAACATTATTAGAAATTAAAGTCTTGTGCGCGTTCAATCGCATACCAAGTTCAATTAATATCTCGGTTAGCAATTTGGTAATTGATTCCGCATCTTGCGGATTGTTGGAAAATATCCTATAGTCGTCACGATACCGAATAATTTGATATTCGTGGATCTTTGTTTCTTTAATACGGTCTGATAATTCTAAGTCTATAAATCCTAGAACCATTTCAGCGATGAAATCCATCAAGACACTCCCTTGCGGTATTCCGTTTGTCTGACCATAAGACATATAGCATACATGCTTATCAATAGCATTCCCCACCAATCTGCCGTCACGCATCTTAGATTTAGCTATGGGTTTAGTATGAATAGCCCATGGAATTGAATGAGTATAAAGTGAGCCATAACAATCGGTTATGTCAGTTTGCAAAACATATTCATATTGTAGAGCTAATTCGATAGACTGTTGTTCAATTAATTGCCACCATTGGTTTACGTTGGTTGCTTTGTCAGACTGGCCTCCCTCAGATTCTAATGGTATACTATAACACTTGATTTTATGATTGTTAGAAAAATCTCCAAATCTATTGACAATAACATTCCAGTTACCTTTTTCAGTTATATTATGAACTAGTGAAACATAAATCACCGGATGGATAAGTTGAAAAGGCCGCCATGCGAATTTTCCATCTTTATTGTTCAGAATTTTATAGTTAACATGCTCATATTTATTGGGATAAGTTCGTTCTACGTGGTTATCATTATTTGTGATATTCCCCAAGATATCTGAAATTTGTTTTCCCGTTAATTCTTCGGAAATCTTTTTTAATAGATCTTTAAATACAAAGTATTTTGGAAGGTCGAAATTAAAATAGCTCTCTTCTTTGAGGAAAAATCGTCTGGCGTTAGTATGATTTAATTCTATAATTCGTTTCATTATCTCAATTTCTCATTATATATTAAGTAGTACTGTTCTTAAAGAAGCAATCTGCTGTAGGCAAACTAGAATTCGAGTTAAATAATTAAGCTATCAATTGCTTTATCAGCTATATTTTTAGTTAGCTTGTAAACTTCCGGGTATACAAAGTCTTTATTGACATTATACTTCAAGTCTATTTTTCTTCTTAAATACTCTGCAAGTCCTTTATTTATATTGTGGCATTCGAAAGGCGTTAATACTAAACTATATCCGTCTGTGCTATTGTCTGTATGAAACATTTCCTCTAATGGTTTGTTTGAATAAGGATTGAAAATAAAAAGCCCCTCTTGGGCAATGATATTTTGATTAAATATAGTTGTTATAGGGTTTTTAGTATTCAAGCATCTTTTCTTTTTGGATTCTACATTATTTAGATTACTAACTTTGAGTGATTCAAAATCAGAAAAGTAGAAAATGAAATTCTCTTTGTCTGCGGAATCATCTGTCATTTTTTTCAAGTCTTCAATTTTCAGAGGTCGAGAACCCCAATAATCAATATTACTCATAAATTCTTTTTTGTAGTTGCTTCGGTCAATGGAGTATACAGAAAAGTAATCATCTGTCTCATACTTTTGTGCTTCTTTAATCACTAGATTATTTGTTGCAAAATAACAGGCCACATATTTATTATAGGTCCAATCCATTAGAGCGGTTGGTGCACCATAATGCTGGAGTATACTTAAGATTGGTAATTCACGTTTAGCATTATTGTACCCATATAAATTAAATACTTTTTTTATTAGTGGTTTCATTTTAGCTTTATTGACTATATCAATAATAAAATCTAAATATGATTTATTGGCACAATTATTAAAATTATTAATAATCCATAACCGCTGTGCTGAAGTATACAATTTGTATTTTGCTTCACTCACGCCTCTATAAATGAATCTGGTGGGATGATTGCTTTCGGAATTCTGTAAACATACTTCAAGCCATTCATCCAAATCATTTTTTTTGTCAATTTTAAAATCTTTACTTTCTCCATTACTAAAGCTACTTTTTTTTTCAACCAGGGTTTTATAATACTTTAAATATGTCATCTTGTCTCCAATAAGATAATGTTATATCTCTGATAATCAACCACTTTGAGTAATCTGCTCTTCAATATGTTAAAGCCATCCGATCATTTTACTGCCAAATAATTTTAATTATATTATATAATAGCTTTTGTCTCTCTTCCAGTTCATCTTGAGAATATTCATTCATGAATCTAAATTTCAACTTATATTTTTGGATCATCCCGGAAAAATCTAATTTAGATTGATAACTATCTTCACGCAAAGTTTCATTCCAATAAAGCGAATTTGCGTATGATTTCAGTTTATCAGAGTATGTCTCGTTCCCACTTGATATGTTATCCTTTCCTTTCAATAATAGAAGCCCCCCCAATCTGTTTCTTTCACGTTCAAATATTTCCTTATCGTTGTCAAATAAAGATAGATTTTCTTCGTTATTAGAGAGTATATGCTCTATATGGAAACCATTTACAATTCCTGTGTTTGCAACTAAATTATATAAAGTATGTTTCATTTGTAAATTTGTATTCTCAGCTATAAATTTCTCAATACGCGCAAAGAAATAACGTGTAAATCTTTTGTTCAATTCAATTCCAGTATCTTTGAATAAATTATAAGATACAGTATCGATAGTCTGGACACCTCTAGTATTAGAAATTGTCTGAATGAGATATTTATAAAAAACACGAGCAATGTTGTCTAGACTTTGTTCCCTGATCTCTGAACTAATTAGATAAATAATTTCATTAAAATCATTGCTATCATAACTTTTTTGAAGTTGAAGAAGTGAAAATAAGCGATCGACCTGATATGATATTACTTTAATCTTTGCTTTTTCATCCTCATCATTTAACTTGCATGCAGATAGGATTAATAAATACTGCGAGTCCATTTCTGTTAACTTATTATAATATACCTCAATATACTCAGTTGCATCATCATTTGAATAATTTAATAAATTATAGTATAATGATGTGTAATATAAAAATTCATTTTTAAGAAATTTTTTAACTTCTGAAGGATTATGTGATAACTTTAGTTTTTCATTTAATTCTGGAGTAAAAATAACTCTATGATAATTTTTATCATATTTTTTTGACTCGCCAATCGTATTTGCATATTTCGCTCTTAAATAATAAGTAAAAAAGTTATCTATTTCGTTGTCATTATTTTCGTTTATACTATTTATTTGTTTATCCCATAATTCATTCAGTTTAAGTTTTTCCAATTCTTCTTTATTAATTTGACCTAAAAGCTTTCCTTTGAGAATTTCATAAGGCTTTAATCTGACACCCCTGTCGTTAATCACCTCAAATACCATAGGGACATCCGTCTGAATAACATTTAAGTTAATGAGAACTAGCCTTCTCAAGAAATAAAACACAAAATGTTCAAATATTTTTTGGTCAATTAGTTCTATTTCTAAAGTGTTTGATATTAGTTTATAGTTGCTTAGAAGATTACGAGCTGTTACAGTGTTAGGAATTTCATTATCGGTTTTATTATCGCTATTCAGCAAATAATTTAGAACATTTTTCTCTTTTTCATGATTCATCCAAAATTCTTTTTTGAAACCGGACTGACCATTAATCTTCGTAGAAATCCAATCCGATAATCCCGAATTGTATTTAATTCCTAAATGCTTTAGTTTTATTAGTATCAGAGTTAAAGTGGTCAGTCTTTGTTGACCATCAACTACATAAATCTTGCCATCTACATGATTAGTAACATACGTGTTGAGATAATACCAAGAATATTTCTCAACTAATGTTTCAAGGTCAAGATCATTCGTTTGGAATATTTTATATTCAATTTTGAATCTATAAAATATATCATCTAAAAGTCGTTTTACCGGCTCTTCATTCCATTTATATTGCCTTTGATAGAAGTCAATATAGTAAGTTGTATTTGAGAATACTTGATCAATATTTTGTTTCTCAGGTGCTACATCCATGATTTCCTCCAGTTGTTTGTTAAAAAATATTTAATTTCTGTTAGACTTCCGTCACGTACCTTTACACATTTCTCCCTCCCCCTCAAATGCTTCTCTCAGTACTGCCTGCATGAGGGATTCGGAGAGGGTTTTGCGGGCGGCGGCTTCTTTTTCTAATTCGTCTACTATTCGTAATAATTCGTCCACCCGCTCTACTATCGCTCCTTGCTCGGCAAGGGAGGGTAGGGGAATTCTTATACTTGAAAGAGATTTGCCAGACAAATTTGATATTCCCATACCTTTTCGGTATTTATTTATTTCGCCTGAATAATTTAACTTTTCAAAATACCTAAAAAGATAGAACGAATTAATTTTGCAATAGGGTCTAACTCTATGAATATGATTTTGAAAACAAATATTATATTCCTCCATCCATACAGCTGCCCTTCCTGCTTCCCCACCCTCACAGATTAATAAGTCTCCCTTATTGGCGGTACATCTATCCATTTCTTCTTTTTTTATGGGCATTTCACGTAATTCATCTAAAACAAAATATCCCCAATATAGATTAGATGTTGTTATATATTTAACACTATCACCTTTATTCCGTAAAGCATCAAGGGTTTTACCAGAATTATGGGAAGATACTTCGCCCAATCTTGTCCAGAGCCAGCCGGGGGGGAGTTTGAAGGGAACTTCTTCGGGTTTGATGGAGGCTAAGGGCTTATCCTTTTTTATTTTCCCTTCGGCAATTAGTTTTTGTTTTTCTTTCTTTATTTTCTCAAGGAGTGCAGCAGCGTCTGTCTCCGGATCGCCTTTTTTTACCGGGTTCTTCTTCCGCCACGCCACCGTTAGCTTCCCCTCTATGGCATCTTGAAGTATGGATTGACGGAGTTGTGAAAAATATTTTTGTTGAAAACTGTTTTCTTCGTTTAATTGTAATAAGGTGTTTTTTGCATTAAGATAAAAAGAAATGACTCTTTTCTGTTCTTCAATATGAGGACAAGGTATTTCAAATTCTAAAACTTCTGATGGACTTACTCGAGAATAGTTTGTGCTACCCTTTGCTTTTATTTGACTTTGAATTACATCTGTATCAATTAAGACTGAAAGATAATCAGGAAGCACTTTTGATCTATCCAATTCAAATAAATAATAGTGACTGCTAACTACAGCGCCCTCGAGCTCTTTTGGAATTATACCGTATCCTCCAAACTTAGCGTCCATTTCTGCAAAAATAAAGTCATCTTTTTTACAAACTCTTTGTTTTTTGGTCTTAATATAATTGCCTTTAACAATATCTCTAAGCAGAACACCTCTTTTATGCAACTGAACACGACATCTTTTATAATCTTTATGATTATCTATTGTTATAAAATCTTTACGATATTTTGCAACATCTGCTATTTTGACTATTGATATATTTCCCATTTTATAACTCATTTGGATGATACATGATCAATTCGCTACGCAGTGCGTAGCGAATTTCTTTTTCGGGAAATATCTTGTAAAATTGCCTTAAATTACGCAGATTTGCTTCAGAAAATCCCTTTCCAAAATCATTACTCAAAGATTTTGATAACTCTTTTATCAGGTATTCTCCGTAATCTGCTCTTTTCTTATTATTTTGCTCTTCTTCGGTTATTCTTTTGCCGATCAGCCAGTAAGCTTCAATCATTGCAGAATTTATCGTGCGATATGCTTTTTGACGCGCTGTGTATAAGATTTGCTTGATTTCAGATAAGAAAATCTCCGGTTTTTTCATTACTCAAGTTCTTTCTTTAGGGTTCTGAGCAATTCATCGCTGCGGTGGATGGAGACCCTGAATAATTCTATTAATTCCTGCGTTGTGTGTTTTTGTTCCGCTTCAGGTATGTGGGGATTTTTAATGTCAAGACTGTATCCGTTGTCTATTATTTTATCTATGGGAACTTTCCAAGCCAGGTCACTTTCTTTCCTTTTCTTCCACCATTTTTTTAGTGATTCAAATTCACTTTTCTGTATCGGCTTTGTCTTGGAATAGGCTTTTACTCCTTCGGGGAGTTTATGCTCGTAATACCATATCTCTTTTGTTGCTTCCCCTTTTGTGAAAAAAAGTAAATTGGTTGCAACGCTTGCATAGGGCTGGAATACGGAATTCGGCAACCGGACTATTGTGTGAAGTTTACAGGTTTCAAGCCAATTTTGCCTTATACGGGCTTTTACGCCGTCACCTGTGAGCGACCCGTCCGGAAGGACTATAGCTGCTCTTCCTCCATGCTTCAGATAGCGGATCATTAACAGAAGGAAAAGATCCGCGCTTTCTGTTGTCCGGAAGCTGAGTGGAAAGTTCGTCTGGACTCCATCCGCAACAGACGCTCCGAAAGGTGGGTTTGCCAGGATCACATCAACCTGGTCTTTTGGTCTTATGCTTGTGTATTCTCTGTTTAAACTGTCTGTGTAGTCTATGTTCGGAACTTCTATATCATGCAGTATAAGGTTAGTCACCGAAAGCATAAACGGAAGTGGTTTGAATTCCATTCCGTGTATTGTCTCTTCGAGTATTTTGAGATCGTCAATGCTTTTTACATCCTGACTGCGAATGTTTTCAATTGCACTGGTGAGGAATCCCCCTGTTCCGCAAGCTGGATCCAGGACTTTTTCTCCAAGCCGCGGGTTTATTATCTCAGTCATTATTTCGGTAATGGCGCGGGGTGTGTAGAATTCACCATAGTTGCCGGCACTCTGTAGATCGCGCAGAATAGTTTCATAGATATCGCCGAAGAGATGCCGGTCTTCGGATTTATTAAAATCAATCTGATTAAGCTGGTTAAGGACCTGCCGGATAATGGTCCCGTTTTTCATATAGTTGTTTGTGCCTTCAAAAATTTCCCTGATTATGATTGCACGCTTGTTTCCGTTTGCAATGTTAAGGTTTTTTAGTCCCGGTATAAGTTTGTTATCAACAAAATCTTTCAGTTCGTCACCGGTGATTCCTTCAGAATCTGCCGCCCAGGTGCGCCACCGGAGTTCCTGAGGGATGGGGGATTTATATTTGTCATGAAGAATTTCCAGTTCTGCATCTTTATCATCCATTATTTTCAGAGTAATCATCCAGCCAAGCTGCTCTATTCGCTGTGCATCGCCCGATACACCCTGATCCTTTCTCATTATGTTCTGAAGTGTTTTTATAATGTTCCCGATGTTTTTCATTTTTGTTATTTGTTCTCTTGTTCTTGTATCATGGAATAGAATTGATTTATTTTGTTTCTCAAAACGTCCTTGGGAATAAGTTTCGTTTCATATTCGGCAATTATTGCCGGACTTGTTGCCCTGCTCAAAGTATATTCAACAACTTCGTCATCCTTTTCCCTACAAAGCAGGATGCCTATGCTTGGATTTTCAAAGTCCTTTTTAATATCCCTGTCCAGAGCTTCCAAATAAAACTCTAATTGTCCCATATACTCGGGTTTGAATTTATCAACTTTGAGTTCAAAAGCAACAAGACATTGCAGCCCCCTGTGGAAGAAGAGAAGATCAATGTAAAAATCGGTATTCCCCACCTGAAGTCTGTACTGCTGCCCAATAAAAGTAAAATCTCTTCCTATTTCAAGAATAAAATTTTTAAAAAAATGGAGTAATTCTGTTTCGAGTTCCTTTTCGGAATGTGGGGTTGCAAGATTTAGAAAATCAAATACATATGTATCTTTGAATACATTTGACACGTTTTGAGGCAAATGCTTTACTCTTCTTGAAAGTTTTTTGTCTCCGATTAATGTTCTTTCGAATATTCCGGAATTAATCTGACGCTCCAGCTCTCTTGTTGTATATTTCTCACTTGAACATATTTTTAAGTAGAATTCCCGCTCTTCTTCGCTTTTACATCTTCCCATAATTATTCTGTTGTGGCTCCAGGATAATTGTCGCCACAGTGAGGCGAGTTTTGTATTGTCCCCGTATGTTTCATAAAATTGTTTCATCCTCCATAGATTTTTATCCGTAAAACCCTTTATTTCTGCGTCTTCCCGCTTGATGTAATCGGCCAATTGGAGAACTACGCCCCTTCCCCAGTCTGCCCTTTTAACTTTCTCCGAAATATGCTTTCCGATATTAAAATATAATTGAACCATCTCAGAATTTACATTTGATAAAACCCGGTTGCGGACATTTTGAATTTCAATAAGAATTTCTGAAAAATCTTTCTGATTTGCTATTTTTTTCATTATGCTGCGCCTTTGTAGATTTCCTGTTCAAGTTCTTTTAATGCTTTGAGATAGTTTTCTTTTCCGCCGAAGATATTGATAATTTCGGAAGGGGTTCCGAAATGAGTGAAAGGATCAACTCTTAAGATTTCGAGGTCTTCTATATTTTCTATCCCCTCATCCGCATATTTGTCAAGGAGTGAATTCAGCACAGCCCTTACTTTATCGCCGTACTTTGTGAAGTAGTTGCGCTTTTTAACCCGGTCTGCGCGCTCTTTTCTGGAGAGGGGGGGCTGATCCCAGGCAACGTGGCAGATAAGATCAAATATATCAAGCTCTTTTGGAATTTCCTCCAGTAGGTTTTTGACTATTATTTCATTTGACTCAAGTTCATCAATAATCATTTTTTTCTTTTCGGCGCCGTTCCATTTTTGGAGGAAATCATTCAGACTTTTGTAATAATTAAGTATCCCCTTTTTGGTATATTCGGCAAGACTTTCGATAATCAAATCGCCTTTACTGTTAAGGTGCTGAATTCTTACGTTAAGGACTGAGACGTCAACTCCGTTTACAAATGTTTTCTCACGGGGGGTTTCCGAGGGCGGATCAACAATAATGGGGGGTGGCTCCTTTATTGTATCCGGGATATTTTCTCCCGGGTCAATTATTTCGTCCGGAGGAAAGTCATAAATAGCGTCATCCTCCGGTATGGGGTCTTCTTCGCCAACCGATTTAACCATAACAGGATCACCGTCAAATGTCGAATCGGCAAAGAGATTGGTGACATTCCTGAAATCCATAATCGTAAAGAAATATTTACCGAACTCTTCGTTGATTCTTGTTCCGCGCCCTATTATCTGTTTGAACTCGGTCATGGATTGTATGTTTGAATCGAGTACAATTAACTTACAAGTTTGCGCATCAATTCCGGTAGTCATTAACTTAGAGGTGGTTGCAATAACGGGATAGGTTTCCTCGGGATTAATAAAATTATCGAGTTCACGTTTTCCGATGTCGTCATCGCCTGTTATTTTCATAACGTATTTTTCCGATTTCCGCACCTCGTCCGGATTTTCATTGGCAAGCGCCTGTCTCATTCTTTCAGCGTGTTCAATATCAATGCAAAAGACGATGGTTTTATCGTACCGGTTTGTCTTTTTCAGGTATTCGGTTATTCTTGAAGCAACAGTTCTGGTCCGTTCATCTATAACAAGGTTTCTGTCATAGTCTTTGGTGTTATAAATCCGGTCTTCAACAGGATTACCAAAAATATCATTTTTATTTAATCCGGGTCGCCATCCCTCGAGATCAACATTCATTCCTATTCTGATTACTTTATAAGGGGCAAGGAAACCGTCTTCTATCCCCTGTCTCAGGGAATAAGTATAAACCGGTTCACCAAAGTACTCTATGTTCGATATTTCACTCGTCTCTTTTGGCGTGGCGGTAAGCCCTATCTGAGTAGCCGAAGAAAAATAATCCAGGATTTCACGCCATGCACTGTCATCTGCTGCACTTCCGCGGTGACATTCATCCACAATAACAAGGTCAAAGAAGTCCGGTGAAAATTCTTTATAAGCGTCCTTGACTTCATCATCATAGTTTGTTAGTCCCTGGTAAAGAGCCAGATATATTTCATATGCCGGATCAATAATCTTCTTGCGGATTATTGTCATTTTATCTTTGAAGTGCTTAAAGTCATTTCTTTTAGTCTGGTCAATAAGGGCTTTACGGTCGGCAAGGAATAATATTCTCTTCTTTGTTTTGCTTTTCCAGAGGCGGTAAATTATCTGAAATGCTACAAATGTCTTTCCTGTTCCGGTTGCCATTACAAGCAGGATGTTCTTTTGTCCTTTGGAAATAGCCTCAACAGTACGGTTAATGGCTATCTGCTGATAATAGCGAGGTTTTTTGCCCGAGGGATCAAAGAAGTAATCATAGGAAGCCGTTTCTTCTTCTTGTGGTGTTGACAGCCCTTTATATATTTTATATTTTTCCCAAAGGTCCGCGGGTGAAGGAAAAGAATCCATTGGGATATTTTTTTCAATCTCAGATGAATGACCTGAACGATCATGCTGAATAAAGGAATCACCGTTGGTGCTGAATGCAACAGGAATGTCGAGAATAGCTGCATAATCAAGCGCCTGCTGCATGCCTGAACCGGGAGTATGATTGTTGTCTTTGACTTCGATTATTGCGATGGGAATGTTGGGTTTGTGATAGAGGATGTAATCTGCGCGTTTGCGCTGTCCGCGTTTTACATCTTTCCCCTGGATATATATTCTTCCGTCTGTGAAAGAGACTTCCTCACGAATTTGTAATTCGGGATTCCAGCCGACTTTTAAGAGTGCAGGAGTAACAAATAATGAGCAGATGTCTCTTTCGGATAGTTTTGATTTATCCATCACTCAACTTATTAATTTTATAAAAATAAACCTCCTTTCAAAAATATAAATATTTTATTAGAAAAGCAAAAGAATAAGCAACTAAAGCAAGGTTTTATTGGTTGATTTGTTCCCGCAAGCGGGACAGGTGAGGGGTTAATCTGTGAGAATCTGTGTGTAATCTGCCTGCCCCGTGAAGCGGGGTGGGAATCTGTGTGGAATCTGCGAAAATCTGTGGTTAAGAGCTGGCAATCGCCGGAGGTGAGGTAAAGAGTGAAAAGTAAACAGTCATTTAGCTTGGCCGTCATTAATGGTCATTTTGACTCAGTCGGAGTAGTCATTTATTGTTCTTAACCCTCCCCGTCCCTCCCTTTAGAAATCCAACACAGTCGGAGGAGGGGGAATGAATTTTCCCCCCTTTAATTAAAGGGGGGATTTAAAAGGGGGGTTTTATATTTTATGTTTATCAACCATATATTGTAAAACAATCTTATAAAGTTTTTCTCTGTGGACTCTGTGTGAAACTCTGCGTTCCGCCGCAGGCGGATTGCGAAAAACTCTGCGTACTCGGCGGTTAAAAGCATGCATTTGCCGAAGGTAGA
>Ga0302252_1000659_pt1 | contig 27015 bp, 34 predicted proteins | sample AAG_RA_Leu_MG_FD_193511 | JGI IMG/M metagenome (GOLD analysis project Ga0302252, IMG submission 193511) | Enriched activated sludge microbial communities from anaerobic digester in WTTP, New Holstein, Wisconsin, United States - AAG_RA_Leu | ecosystem: Engineered > Bioreactor > Anaerobic >... | reverse complement strand
CATGCCACCAGATGAACCGTCGTGCAAGACTTATGGAACTTGACCCTAAATACTGCGATGCTATTGTTAAAAGATACCTGCAATTCACTGGCGACACTACCGTTATAAAGAATAATCAACCGGAAGACTGGAGCATCAATAATGCCTAAAGTCAACGATAAAGAAGCGCTCCAAAAGACAACGGTAAACTGGCTCAGAGTAGATGCTATAGCCGCAATGCTCCTTGAGAACGATCGTTACCTCGAATCTAAGAGATCGCATGAGCTTATTAGCATGATTATGGAGAAGTTCAACCTCCAGGAACGCCAAGCCTGGGAGTACATCAAGGAAGCCAGGAAGCTCGTTAAGGGTATGGGGAATAAAGATCTAATAAGGAACTTCAAAAAAGCCGTCAGGGACCGAGAGAACCTTTGGAATAAAGCAATGGCGGCTAATGACTATCGCCTCGCTCTTGAGGTGGCTAAGGATCGTGACCGTATCTTAGGACTGTATGCCGAGAGAATTATTCATACCGGTACTGTTACCAATAAGAATATTGACCTTAACAGATTCAGTGAATACGGACTCGAGAGAATAGCAAGAGGTGAAAGCATAGAGGAAGTCCTGCTCGATCCCAGGGCTCTCATTGAGAACAACAACAAGGTGAAACCATTAACGAGATAGTCACCCAGGCGAAAGCTTTGCTTAAATTGGCTGAGCTGAGAAAAGAGAGACTAAGGGATTTCAATAATCAACTTGAATTCTATCAGAAGAATCCACTCGATTACTTCCACGAAAAGTTAGGCATAAGAAAAGAGACAATTGACTGGAGCCTTATCCCCGAATATGATGGTCATGTCTGGGATGGAACTCCTAATCCCTTTATGAAAATACTTGAGTGCCTGGTTGCCAACAAATGGGTGGGTGTCGAATCAGGTACCGGTACAGGGAAGACCTTTAACGCCGCTCTGATTGTCCTCTGGTTCCTTGAATGCTTCCCGAATAGCCTTGTAGTCACCACAGCCCCAAAGGAAAAACAACTCCTGCTTCACGTTTGGAAAGAGATCGGCAAATTACACGATACCTTTGGACGTGGGGACCTTAGAAAGTTAGCTCTCAGAATGAATCCTGGTCGGGATGACTGGGTTGCTGTCGGTTTCGTTGCAGGAGTTAAGGCGAATGAGGAATCCGCAACCAAAGCCCAGGGATTCCACGCTGAGCACATGCTTATAATAATCGAGGAAACTCCCGGTGTTCCTCACCCTATTATCACCGCATTCCAGAGTACTTGTACATCCCCTCACAACCTTATCCTGGCACTCGGTAATCCGGATCATCAGCTCGACAACTTGCATAAGTTCTGTAACATGGAGAACGTTGAACATATCCGGATCAGCTCATACGACCACCCGAATGTTGTAACTGACAATCCCCTCTTTATTCCCGGTGCAGCATCCAGGTCTGGTCTAGAAAGAATCCTCAACAGGTTCGGAAGAGGCAATCCTATGGCAGAAAGCCGTACCCGGGGAATCAGTCCCTCCTCGGCTATAGACTCTCTTATTAAAATTGAGTGGATTAAGTCTGCTATAGATAAACTTACCGAATACCTGGACGAGAATGACGAGGTTAGAGTTGACTCCATCCCGGGGAAGAAGGGTCTGGGAGCTGATGTGGCTAATAGCGAATTCGGTGACAAGGCTGCTCTCGCCCGCGGTAAGGGGGAATTTATGTATAATATTGTGGACTTCCAGTGTCCGGATGCAAACCAACTGGGTCATCAGATATACCTCATAAGCAAAGAAGAGAATATCCCCCCTGAGAATATCGGGATCGATGGAGTTGGTGTTGGTGCCGGTACTGTCAACACTCTGAAAGAGTATGGATACACCCAGAGGAACATTAACATCCAGTCGTCAGCAACTCCTGTCTCTGCTGATGGCGTAGAGCAGTTTAATAATCTGAGATCACAGATGTGGTGGCAGATGAGGGAAGATCTTAGACTTAGCACAATAGGAATCATTGACGATGAAGACCTTGTCGCAGATCTCCTGGCTCCTAAGTTCCGGACAGAGCGCGGAAAGATAGTGGTCGAGAGTAAGGAAGAAATTAAAAAACGGCTTGGCAGATCCCCGAATAAGGGTGATGCTGTGGTATATTGGAACTGGGTACGCTCTCAGGCTAACCCCGGTATTGAGACTATAATAACACTTGGCACTCCTGAATCAACTAAAATCTTGAGAGGTTACAATTGAGCACAACAAATTATGACTGGGTACAGGAACTGGATTTGAATAAACTTCAGGATATTGACAGTAACACAGAATTGATTATTAAGAATTGTGGTGCTGATGTGCTTCTGCAGCTCACAGAACTGTTCGGAAAGTCTTCAGTTTACTTCTCAGAAAAGGTTCTGTATTCCCTGAAGAGAGAGTACATTGTACAAAATAAGGATATATATTCGGTGAAAGAGTTAAGCCGTATTCTCGATGTGAGCAAAAGTTACGTCTATGCTGTTCTCAATGGGGAGGTCTGATCTGTGTCAATAACCGGATATAATTTTGTGGGGTGATACCAATTATTGCACTCCTCGTACACAAATACCTGGCATTCATTGACCTGCTTTCTTACGGTCCTGACCTCTCCGAATAAGTTCCTTACTTTTTGGTTTGGTTTGAAGTTTTCATTTGTCATTTTGTTTGCCTTTATTCAGTTACGTTAATTAATGCTTTTCTGTGTTGCTTTATTAGATGCAAAAACATCTCCCTGTCTTCGTTAAATCCTCTTATTTCAACCTCAAAACAATGCTTGCAGGACACTCTTGCTATGCTTATTGCCTTGTCAAGCTTGCTGACTTCTTTGTCAAACTCTAAAAAATCGTCTTCTGTTCGTCTTGTTGCTATTGCGTATGTCATTGTGTTTTTCCTTGATAATGTTAATAATAATCTCTGATGATAACTAACGTAATTAATATCAATAATGCAAGGGGTATCTGAAAATAGGTGAGATATATCTGCAGATTTATCGCTTATTCAGGAGAAAGTTCTTTATCTTTTCGTTGATCTTCTCCCTGTCCTGGTCTGTTAGTACCATAAACTCACGTTTAGGCACAACTATTGATACAGCTTTGTAGGTGTATCCCTGTCCTGTATTCCCTCTGCTCTTCTTCCACTTTCCGGATTTGCTTCGTTTCATTGCAGTTGTTGACGATCTCGCTCCCACATTAATCCTCCCCCCATAGTTATGCAGAGCAGCGTATGGTTTGTTGGTGCTCACGATTGCTGTGTCATCTGTAGCCTGTGCCTGGATACTCCTTAACAACTGTCCCGATCTTACGAGTATCTTTCCGGGCCAGTATCTAAGTCGTGTTCTTTCACGAATAGTTCTCTTGGAAAGTGGCGTCCATCTCGGACGCCCTTCCTCCTCAAAATTCCTTCTCACAGCCGCTAACATATCCTGACTGATTGACTTTATCAGACTCCTCTTGTTTCTCAGACTGTTGAGTAATTCACCGATTACAGAATTATCACTCATTGTCCAGTGCCTTATAATATTCACCCAGTAAATCTTTGTCATACTTCTTAGTGTCCGGCTCATAAGCAGACTCGGCAGGATTATAAGCCCATTCATCAGGTGGCATAAGATCTGTATCAGGCATCTTGCTCTCAATCTTATAACCATAAGCCTTTACTTCTTCTTCTGTTAAGGCATCAACAGTACACCTGCATCCCCAGTCATTCGGTGGATAATAAGTTTTCCAGAATGGATGATCAAACCGATAAACTTTGTTGTGTAACTCCTTATGCTCATCTCTCGTGCTCGGATCAATAACCGCTCTATATCTCCAGTATGGTCGGTCTTCTGCATTATCCATCATTCCGTTATAATTCCCTTTAGCATAACTGACGTTAAGGTTGGTTTCATAGATTGTCTGAAGTCTCTTTGGTGACCCCAGCTCTACACCTTTCAGATTCCCCTCCTCATCGAACATGTACTTCTTCCCCCACCATCCTTTTTTTTGTAATGTTGGCTTAAGGTTATTCTGAAACTCCTCAAGGGTTGTCCCTTCTGCTATCGCTTTTGTCACCTCTCCCCTTATGTCCTGAAGTATATCCAGACACATAGCCTTTGCAACTGTGAACACTTTGTTGTGCTCTTCCTGCCATATCTCGTACCAATCAAAACTGAATTTATACCCCTTCTCCTCGAAGTACTTCACAATCTGTACCGGCTTGAGGGTTAGTAAGAATCCAAAATCAATATTGTTTTTAGGCATCTGTTCGCCCCAGGATGTGAGCTGTCAGCATCACCTTTTCCAGTAAGCCCTCTATTTTGTCAGTTGCCATTTTCGGGAAGAGCTCGGATAGTTTCTCGTTAATCTCGCTGAATGACTGTCCGTCATTGATCATGTCTAATATAGGTTTAAGTGTTTTCTCAATCTGCATCTGAAGTAAATCCCCCGGCACCGCTTCCATTAACTCCTCTATCTTTTTCCGTGAAGCTTCTGAGAATGCTTCCTCTCCTGAGGGTGGTTGAACCTTACCATTCACAACAACTTTGTCTGCTTTTATTGTTGCTCCTTTCCCGGAGTCACCCATTACAGCTTCTGCTTGTTCATTGTTAAGTCCTAAGAATACCTTTAGCTGATTGAGTCCGGCATCTCTTGGAATGTCCCCCTTTGAAACGTTCTCAACTATGGCAACAGCACTGGCGATCTGTGCTCCGTTCAGATTAAGTGATGCAATCTGAGCAGATGGTGCAGTCTCTCCTCCCGCCTCACCCGGAACAACTGTGCTTAATAATCCTTCCCCTCCTGCTCCGACGATCGGTGTCTCAGGTGCAAGAATCTCAAAATCATCATCCTGCAGGTTGTAGTTCTTCTTGTAATATTCCTTAGTAAACTTAACTCCCTGCTGAGTCAGTATATTGTCACGCTCTGCCAGGTTTTTGTCTATGTCTGTCGCTTCATACTGGCTAAACTTAGGAGCTATTGCCAATGGCCCGAAGTTTATATCCGTTGTCAGCCTGATTAGCTTGTTAAAGAACTTGATGATCAGCTTCGTGTCGCTCACATTCAGCTTCCCTTCTCCATGAAACTGAGTCTCTGATGCAGCATAAGAACCACTATCCCCCATCTCCACGGTGTTCACCACCGTCAGTACTGCCTTGCTTATCTCGTAGTTAAGGAAATTCATAAAGTCCTTGTACAACTGAGAGCTGGCAGATTTCCCTCCTGCTTCCTTCAACTCAATCGACTCATCGTCATTGATTACTGCCACTGCATCCTGCACCATATTATGCAACATACTCGCTAATGCCATCCTCTGTTTCTGATCACTGTTCTTGGATACTTTCCCGATAGCAAATGGCATCCCATACTTCTCATTCATCTTCAGCCAGAACTTCATCCCTCCCCTCTTGAATGTCACAGGCCAGAATACTTTCTTCGCTATCCTGTCTCCGTAAGGGTTCAAATAGTCACCGTTATACACAGCATTGATAAAGATTCGTGGATCAGCTTCCACACCCATCGAGTCCTTTGTTCTGATCCTTAGCTTGTTTGTTGTGTCAAAAAAGAAGTAATCCGGAGGACGGTCTTCCAGTCTTGGAATTCTCATTCCGTCCTTGAGGTCCCAGTTGATCAGGAAAGGTTGATAACCGAAATATACGCAGTCAAGAATCTTTGTCATTATCTCCGGTAACTCGAGCTCGTTAAATAGATTCTCAAAGAATTTAACAACCCTTTTACTGGCACCATTCCCCTTGATCTCCCACTCCATACTCTCCACACCGGTCTTACGTTTAGTAAGTACCGCGCTCAGGTGACTGTCAATCTTCAGATCTCTGTATACACTAATATCCCTTCCCTGTGCTATCAGTATCGGGTCAGGATCAGGCAGGCGTGTGAGCCATGAATAATAGCCCATCTGTGCCTCTCTGTTAGCAAGTGTCTGCTGAGGTGAATTGAAAACATCATCTTCGAAATTATATATGAAACTCATTCTCGGTAATCCTTATATTATTTATCCTGCCAAATATAACAAGTTATTATTCCACAGTTTTGTCAACGGTTGACATAAACTGTGGAAAATTTAGTCTTCACATTGCACCATCAGATAATAAAAAAATGATAATTAAGAATTAACAAAATTTATAGGTGCATAATGAATGAATGGTTTGAAGTGTTCAAGATCGGTGAACACACCGACAGTGCAGGGAATAAAAAATCCTGGACTGAACAGGATTTAGACAACATAGTCGCAAAGTACAATGAACAGAACGACCACGAAGCCCCCCTTGTTATAGGGCACCCGAAAAGCAATGATCCCGCTTATGGCTGGGTCGAATCTCTTAAGCGAGTCGGAGATAGGTTGCTTGCTAAACCCAAACAGGTTGTTAAGGAATTCGCAGACGCAGTGAAAGATGGACTCTACAAAAAGAGAAGTATATCTCTTTATCCGGATGGAACTCTGAGACATATCGGATTCCTCGGTGCTGTTCCTCCTGCAATAAAAGGGCTCAAAGATCTGGCTTTCAACGATGCAGACAAAAACCCCATCACTATCGAATTAGAATTCGAGGAAGCTAAGGACGTTGATTCTCTCAAGCTTGAAATTGATACTCTGAAATCTCAGATAACAGAGAAAAAGGCTCTTGAGAATCAGCTCACAGAGTACAAGGAAAAGACCACTAAGCTCACAAAAGATTTTGAAGATGCAGTCGCTAACCGGTTAGAAGCAGAGCAGAAGCTTAGCTCCCTTTATCTCAAACAGCGTAAACTTGAGTATGAGCAGTTCCTCAACGAGAAGCTCGCTTATGGCAATCTTACCCCTGCTCAGGCTGATGCAATCAAGACTCTGCTCACTTCACTCGAAGCAGTCCAGGAATTCAGTGAGGGTTCAAAAGATACCATCATAGAGCAGGTATTTTCATCGTTCAAAGAATTCGTTAACACTCTTCCGGTACAGATACCCCCTGCTCCCTCTACTGCGGATAAGAATCAGCAATCAGACCCGACCGAATTCAGCGAACCTGTTAAGGTAGCTGAAAGAATGGCCGCTCTGGTCAACAACAAAGTAATCAATAATCAATAACATTTAACGGAGAATAAACAAATGACAGATTTAGGAATAACATTGTCTCAGCAGTCAGAGCTGAACCTTTTCGCAGGGAGTTTCCCTCGTGTCGAAGTCCCTATCGTGATTGTCACCGGTGCAGGAGTACTGGTTAAAGGCACAGTGCTTGGTAAGATTACCGGTACAGTAACCTACGATGCGTATAGTAACGCAGATAACACCGGCTTGGAAGTCGCAAGATTAATATTAGCTGAAGATGTTGATGCAACTAACCAGGCAGTTAACACCACCGGCTTCGCTTCAGGAGAGTTTAATGAAGACGCTCTCACCGGTCTCGATGATGCCGCTAAGGTTGATTTCGAGGGCACACCGATTTTCATTAAGAAAATTTATTAATATAATCTAAGGAGAAAAACAAAATGCCAGGATTAACAACTTTCGGCTGGATGACCTTAACGGAGCTTGTCAATAAAATTGTCGCTCCGAAGACATTCGTACTTGATAAGCTATTCGCTCCCCGGACAAGACAACACCTGACCAAATCAATTCAGGTCGATCTCAAAATCGGGAACAGGAAATTAGCCCCATTCGTTAAAAGAACTCAGGGTGCTACTGTAATTGAACTTAACTCAAAGACTTCACAGTTCTTTGAAACCCCTCGCATAAGATTGAAGAAACAGCTTTCTGCAAGTGACCTGCTCTTTGTCAGAGCTGAGGGATTCCCAACATATTTAGGTAACGGACAGACCATCGCAACAGCTCGTGAGCAGAAAGTAGCTGAAGAGCTGTTGGACTTGAAAGACATGACAACCAGACGCCTTGAGTGGATGGCTTGCCAGGCTCTTACCGGTGCTATCACCGTCACCCAGGACGACCTCGAGTTTACAATAGACTTCCTGATGCCGGGTGCCAACAAACCTGCTCTCCAGGGCAATGCTCTGTGGAGTGCTGTCGCAACAGCAGATCCGCTCGCTAATATACGCGCTTGGAAATTGGTTGTTCAGAATGCTCGTGGTATCGTACCAACTATGGCAATTGCAAGACATGAAGTTATTAACCTCTTGCTTCAGAACACTAAGGTAAAAGAGATTTTGAATCTGCGTAATCTGAGTGTTGGTTCATTGAACACTAACGCACAGCTCAGTCCTCTGGGTGTTACCTTTATTGGTAATCTCGAGGGTGTGGACATTTACGAATACAACGAATCCTACGTTTCACCGTCGAACGTTGTTACCCCGATGATCCCCGATGACAGATTCATACTCGCTTCCCCGTCTGCTGATAACAGACTCCATTACGGTGCTATCGAAGACCTCGATGCTCAGCAGAATATTGCTATGGCGTTCTTCAGTAAGGACTGGATTGAGAAAGATCCGTCTGCTTACTGGCTGTTAACCGAGTCAAGCCCATTGACTGTTCCTCACGAGCCTGAGACAATCGTTTGTGCTAAGGTGAGGTAGTCACATGAAGATGATTAAAGTACTTGTAACCGGTTCATTGTGGGACGGAGAAAAGTTCGTCACAGGTGAGATCAGTCTCTCAGAAGAAGAAGCACGTAGCTTGTCAATCAGCGGACATGTCAAGATTCTTCCGGAAGAGAAACCTGTCGTAGTTGAAGAGAAGATTGAAGTCTCTGAAATACCCCTTGTTGAAAACGAAGAGAAACCACGCAGTAAAGGGAAGAAAAGCTAATGTATTGTAGCATCTCGGACATACTGACAGATCTCCCCCGAAACGAGGTTATTAACCTTGCTAACGATGAAAATAGATTGGAGTCGGCAATTAATCTGAATTCCGGCTCCGATGTTCTCGTGGTTCGTGTTAATACAATTATCTCGTCAACCGAGGAACAGATCAATATGTATCTTCGAAGCAGATATACTCTACCGCTTACTACAGTCCCCGCACGCGTGAAAAAGTACGCTGTAATCATCTCAATATATAACCTGTATTTACGCAGATTTCCAATTGAGACTCCCTATTCTAAGGAATATTCGGTAGTAATTGCCGAGTTAAAGGACATCCAGAGGGGCCTTTTACACCTCGATTTCCCTCAATCTGACGTTAATTCAGACACCTCGGATGACTACTATGTCTGTAATAAGACTTCTTCAGACCGTGTTTTTAGTGATTCTTTATTGGAGAATTACCAGTAATGAACACACAAGCACAGAAATCAGCTATCGTCTCCAAGCTACAGGCTCAGTATCCTAAGATAAGGATTGAAGTAAGAGATGTAAACAATCTTCTTACTCATCCTGAGGGGAAAATTGTTGTCGTGTATGTCGGGAATGATGTCAATCGAAGCAATGCTGTAAGTTATGAAACTGTCGAGAAGTTCGAAGTGAATATCCTCTTTAGGGACCCCCTCGCCAATGAAGATGTGCTCGAAATGATCGACACTATCCGGGAGCTGCTCCATGCTTTTAAGATTAATGGAAACGATTACGAAAGGCTCTACTTCCAGGGGTCAAGGTTAGAAGAATTTATACCTGAAACTTCGGTCTATGCCTACAAGCTGACCTTTGCATGCGTTCAGGAGAAAGCAGTGAGTGTGAATATATGATATTGTTGTTTATTCTATCCCTTGTTTTCGTTGCTCTTGCTGCTGGCTGTAATGCGATTATGGACGTAACCATGTTCAAATTCGACAAGTCCATTTTCAAAACGGATAACGAGAAGTGGAACAGGTGGTGGTCTGACAGGTCGCACAGGTTCTGGATAATTCAGCTCAACGACGGTTGGCATCACTCTAAAATGTGGATGGTTTTCTTCCTTATTCTCGCAGTTTTGTCACATGCACATCACAAATACTTCTGGGATTCGTGGAATATCACCCTGCTTATCGAGTTTGTATTCTATGCCTTGGCTTGGAACCTGTCTTTCAATTTCTGTTATGATCACTTATTTATCAGGAAAGAGAAACAATGAAATTACTAATGAATAATGCATTCAGAACATTCACGATTATCCTCTTAATCCTGATCCCTCTTGTTCTGATCAGTCTCACAGAGGAGTATATCCGGTTCTCGGTATTTACAATTGGACTAATGAAAGCAGTTACCTCAATTTTCCTCTTCTGGTTATTCGATAAATATGCGCTTTCTGAAGTAGACACTATTAAAGAATTAAAAAAAGGAAACATAGCCTATGCGATATTCTTACTTGCTATTGCTCTTATTGTGTCTTCCGCTATCGTTTCTTTTTAGCCAGAATACAACATATCACCTGGACACAGCTTATTCCTACCTGGGAGTAACTGAAAAAACAGGAAATAATGATGGCAAACAAGTTGAGATATTTCTTAAATCAGTCGGGAGAAAAAAGGGAGATTCCTGGTGCGCTGCTTTTGTGAGCTACTGCCTGACTGTTTCGGGAGTTATTGATCCCAAAACAAGGAGCGGACTCGCAAGAGACTTCGCTACCAAGACCGATAAAAGACTTGTAATCAAGGCTACAGATGTAATCTTGAAAAAATACAAGGTGGTTAAGGGTGATTTAGTTGTGTGGCAGAAGGGGGAAACAGTATTCGGACACATAGGAATGACAACCGAGGACTGGAACGCAATAAAAGGAAAGACAATCGAGGGCAATGTCAGTAACAAGGTCTCTTTAATGACTCGGAAAATAGAACCTGCTAATTACTTCAGAATTAAATGGTTTGTAAAAGTTAAAAATGAAAAAGATTATTCGAAATATATTTATCATAGCGCTCCTTTCTACTCTCTATTTTAGTTGCTCTTGTCCCAAACAGCTGACTGAAATAAAGCCTGTAGTATTGCATCCGGAGATCATCGAGGATACCGTCAGAGTTACGTCCAGAACAGACTCTGTTATCATCGGTGTTGAGACTATCCGGAATGACACGGTTATGATCGTAAAGTATTTTCCCGAATATCAAAAGTTTTATGTCAAGGCTAAGCCGGACAGCATACTCTTCTTCGATACTACTCATATAGTCGAGTACGTCACGAAAGAGGAGAGTTTTTGGGACCTTAAAACACTCCTCTACATTGGTTTGATAGTAGTAATTCTAACAATCATAATAATACGGAAATGATACCCATGACAACAGAGCAGAAGTTAGACTATTTAGTCAGCGAAGTTGGTTCAATAAAAATCAACCTGGCAGTTTTAACCGAGAAAGTACACAACAACAAATCACTGTTAAATTGTGCTGTTCATACTGAGAAACTCGATGAACACGCAGGTGACATTACAGAAATTAAGCAGGACATCGAGCGGTTCAAAACTGCAATAAAGGTAAGCAAATATTGGTTAACAGTTATAACAACTTTGCTTATTATCATTTTAGGATTAGTAACAAAACAATATTTATATCAATAATACGAAAGGTAAGAAACAATGATACTTCAATCATTTTATGATTTAGCCGACTTAATGAAGGCAAAAATTGATGAAAGAAACGCAATGCTCGGGACTCCCGCAGACGCTTATACTGTCTTTCTGCAAGCCTGTACTCTTGTCGGCGCTGAACTGGTAACTACTGGAACTGTTACCAAACCATACTCAGATGGTTCATTCAACACCGCAGTCGATACTGCAACAACTAATCTGGGCTATGATCCAACAAACCTCACAGAAAGACAATACGGACTGGATGACATTGTTGGAGCTCTCAGTCTGCCAACAGGAGTTTCAGCATCACAACTAATTACATTAATAACGGAAGGATGGGCTAATATGTTCACAATGGATTCTCAGGGAAATTACAACGTGGTTGAAGCAATTGCTTCGCAGGATATTGATACCGAAGCGGTTGAAAGTAACGGAGTTATGATACCGAATGATGCAGACGCATTACAGTTGTCCTGCTCGGTTGATGACCTTGAAGCACAAAATACGGTTGTGTTTGCATATTCGGTAAGTGCAGACGATGAAAATTATTCGGCATACGCAGATTTAGGAACAATGAGTGCCGAGGGAACAAAGATTTACGCAATCGACAATTTGAACATTCCGAAATACATAAAAGTCAAGGCGACTGCTTCAGGTGAAGCAACTGTTAAAGTTTCTGTTTCAGTAGCAAAGTAAGGAGGAAAAAATGGGTTTAGATAAATATATTCCGGGCTCTGCTCAAGGAGTCCTCGCCAATCCGCTTGTAATTGATATTACTTATGCGGAGTTGGTTGATAAGATTTCTCTCTCTGCTCTGATTCCAGGTCAGAAGTACAGAATCGCAGATTACAGAACGGCGTACAATATGCCGAATGTTACACCTGCGGAAAAGATTGTTTGCACAGTTGAACCTCTTTTGGTTACTGCAAACTCGGTAAACACTCTCAGTACGTATGCTTATTCAGAAGCATATCCGCAAGATGAAATATATTACAGTCACGTAAGCGACCAAGCTATGGTTCCGGGTTGTGATATGGGTTACATTTACAGACGTGTTGATAAAGTAAAATCGAACGACATAGGGTTTGACTATCGCAATGTTTCATTTAGACGGTGGCAAATGAACATTACAAGCGAATGGGCGATTGGCACGACTTATGCAAAATTGGCAGTAGTAATTGACGGTGATAATCCGACAAGAGCGTATGTATCATTACACGCAAGCAATACCGGTAACGCCTTGGCTGAGCAAAGCACGGAACATTGGATGAGATTACCATTTGATAATCTGACCTATGTTAGTCCTACGCCGACAAATTGGATTTTGGGCGGTGGTCCGGTGAGTTTTAGTATTCCCTGCTCTGCATTATATCAAGATTTACCGTTCTTTACTAACGATGCCACACAGGTGGGAAATACTATATTGCAAAATTCTTCTGATATTATTAAAAATAGCAATACTGTATTAATTGGAGAAGGCGGTTCTTACAATACCTTGTCTGCAGGAAGTTATAATAATACAATAAATACGTTAAATTTCAACAAGAATGTGTTGTTAATATTTAATTCAATGATAGGATATGGAATGTCTGCAAATAAAGGTCTGGTGAGAGATTGCATTTTTGGTAAAAATTTTCAGAGTAATGATATTCCCGAAGTCGCAGTTTCTGTTATCGACCATTCTTTCAAATACAACAAATCAAAAGGGAGCTTTACGTTTATGGTAATAGGAAAGCAATGTCAATATAACAATTGCGAATTAACTATTACAGAAAGTGTGCTTCCTGCTTTTTTTCAAAAAAATAATATATTAGTTGGTTTAAGCTCTCAAATTCTCACCTCAGCGACTATCGTCATAGGTAACTATGCCAAGACTTGGGTTTCAACTCCAAGTGGAATGGTCGCCTATTATTATAAGGCGACAAACGAAATCGTTCTTTTCAACCCTATAACGGATGAAATATTATCCGTCAAAGAATACACCGCTCTCCTTTCCGAGACAGGTTACGCTGCTACAAGCGGTTTGCTTATTGCAGGACAGACTTATTACATTGCAAGTTATGTAGCAGGTGATGACTTCACAAATGTTGGCGGAACAAACGTAACAGGAAACACATTCACGGCAAGCGGAACAACGCCGACAACTTGGACTAATAGTTCAATCCTTGTGAGTGTTGGGATAAGTGCTCCAGCGGTTACATTGCTTGCAAACAGTTTGAGCGGTGCAATTGTTTGGACTTATTCAGCAGTCGGCACATACATCGGAACTTTGTCGGGTGCATTCACGGAAAATAAAACCGTATTCAGTTATCCACCTTTGGGAGATGACAAAGCGGTTACAGTCGAGTGGACTTCAGCCAATGTTATAACGGTTAAAACTTATGAGACAGGTGCGTTAAAAGACGGCTTGTTAGTGAAATTCCCATTAACCATTAAAGTTTATCCATAGGATAAGGAAGGAAAAATAAAATGGCAGTAGTAGTAAACACATTTCTCGGAGAGATCTATTACCTGAGTGATGTTGGAACAACAGATCACGATACGTTTTACAACAACACAACGAACGTTACCCCGGCAGATTTCGCCACCGATTTCACAAAAATAGGTGTCTTTTCGGATGACTCCGGAATAAAGATCACCAAAGATGGTGAAGCCGCAACAAGTGACGGGAAGAGCATTTCGTTTGGTTTCAAGAGTGATATTTCCTTACCGATTATTGCTCAGGACGACTCGGTTGTAAGCGCATTCGAGGCAAGAGTTGCAACTGTTCAGGATTGTTGCTTACTGATTAAGTACACTAACCGTTCAGGTGCTCTGCTGATCCGTCCCAATGCCTGGATAATTGAAGAAGACATTAACTTCGGAAAGAACGCAGGCAGTAAGTTCACAATTACCGGTTCTACAAGAGGACAAACAAAAGCAGAACTCCGTAAGACAATCACTATGGTAACTCCTTAAGGATAAGGTAACCTGATGATTTACAAAGACAAAACAAAAATCCTTAGTTTTGTTAGTGATGTAGTGATCTATTATTCAAACACAGGTCAAACCTCTGTCGGTATAATTCCTGATGGTAAGGTTACGATCAAAGCGGAGAGTATAAAATCCAAAGACTTAGAGGGAGTCTCATACGGTATCGGTTTCGATATTAGTTTTGAGATTTCCTCGATGAATCTCTACGATCTTCGACGCTTTGAACAGTTGAATAATAAACTCGTTTGGATTGAGTTCCAGCCGGCAGCTCTGTATCTTGCAGACGTCACGATAAACCTCGACGTTGATATTTCAATTAACAGCAACGAGAGAGGTACTATAAAAATGACTGGTACCAAACGGTGCGAGAGGATTACTGACGTACTTCATGGTCATAACTGGGCAGGTGTATGGAACAATAAGTGGACGGCCCCCTCCCCGGGCATTGGGAGCTGACAATTGAATGATTGCAATATACTCTCACTGGAGCGTCCCTTGTAACCTGAACGGTAATAAGATTCACGGCAAACTGGATAAGGATTACTTTATGGCGTATCTCTCCACCTCGGTCAGATACGCTAAATTATTCTTCGATAAAGTAATCTTATTCACTGATACCGAGGGTCTTCAGTTCTTTTCTGATAATACAACCCCAATCCTCTCCCCGGCTGTCTTTGACAAAGTCGAAGTAATCCTGGATAATATCAATTTCCCCCCTAATTTCTGGGCTATTGGTAAAATATACGCATTCCAGTATGCAGCAGTTGTTTATCAGCAACCATTTATCCACTTCGACTACGACAGTTTCATTACAGATAACGTTGTCCACATCCTCGAAAATCAACCTCTCATTGCACAGCACAAGGAAACAGAAGATTTTTATGCGGATTATTCCAAATATGGACTAAAACCTAATAAATATGCTTACAACACAGGTATATTTGGCGGATCAGACGTCCGGACAATAGCTGATTACTGTGCAGGAGCCCTGGAAACAGCTGAAAAACTCAGAGAATTCACACATCCGGTTAAGGACCGACTTATTTCTTGCATCTTTGAACAGAAATACCTCTATGACTTCTGTAATGAACGTAAAATTAAACCATTCTTAGCCTCTGAAAACATCCGTGAAGTCTATCGCCACTATTGGCACAACAAACAGGACCCGGGGGCAATGAAAGAAGCATTATCTCACCTATCAAGGAGTTACAATATTGGAACATAAAAGGGAAAAATTCATTTTTAAGAACAAACAGAACAAACCAATCAGCTTAATTACCCGAAAATTCACCTTTGAAGTGGATGAATATCTTGAAAACAGGTTCCCCGGTTACACTTCCGGGGAGTCCCTCGATCTCCAGGTGAGGTTATCCGAAGTAGCCGCCGATTTTAAGTATTTGTTAGAGGGGAAAACAGACAATATCGACTGGGGGAAACAGGATTACGAAGATATTATGCAGGTGTACGCTTTTTTTTTAACGTACAAAAAGAATGCCTTATTGAGGCAATTGGAATACAGAGACGAAACCCTTGCTATGGCTACGAGCTTAGCAGTCCGGATGATGACGACTTCAGAGCTTCCGACTGGGTCTCATCCGAGCTGATCAATAAACAGAACAGGTTCTCTATCTGCAAGGACATTACAACCTTTGAACACGTTAACCGGACTCACTGCAGATGTAGTTTCGCTCTATATGAAGTCTTTACTATGGTCGAGGCCATAAGAAATGACATCTCCATAAAAAGACTTAAGAGTAAATAATTGACACGTAATTGATATTGTAAGGAAATAAAATAATGCCGTTACCACAGAATACCATTGAACAATTAAGACAAAAAGTCTCGGACATTGAACTCCTTGAGATCGAGAAATCAAGCCTGGATATTCTCGCTCAATACCCCACGATCCTTGAGGGCTCAGAGCTGTTCGTTTCCGTATCCGTTCCCTCTGTCGCCACGCGTGCTATCCAGAGCATAGCCCTTAAAAACCTGTTCACCCCAAGCGAAATAGTTGTGAGAGCTCTCCTGAGACGCTCAGCAGTTCAGTCACAGATCGATCTGCTCCTTGGCAACCAGCGTGAAATTAACATCCCACACGAGGAATAACTATGGCTGACATTAATCTAAAATTAACTATAGACGGAAAAGAGGCTATCCAGACTCTTAACCTTACCGAAGCTCAGGTTAAGCAGTTAAAAGCCGATCTCGACAAGATCAAGAATGAGAAGATAAAAACCACCCTCGAAACCGAACTCAAGGGTATGCCAATCGATCAAGCCAGGGCAATGTATAAAAATCTCAAAACCGAGTTCCAGGATAAGATCAAGGCAAATGTCCCCCTCGGTGAGCTCGATGAACTCAAAACAAAACTCGGTACAGTCCAGAGCGCCCTGAATGGAGTTGAAAACGAAAGTAAAGACGTCGCAGAATCCTTTAGTAAATGGGGGATGGTAACTGCCGGATTGAGTCAATTCACTCAATTAGCCGGTCAGGCAATGGATATTATAAGCAAGCCCATTGAAGGAGCTATGCAGTTTGAAAAATACGAAACCTCCCTTAAGGTTATGCTTGGTTCAACTGAGGCAGCCCAAGCAAGATTAGATGAACTTGTAAACTTCGCAGCGTCCACACCTTTTGAACTCCCACAAGTAATCGAATTGGGAAATCAACTTCAGGCGATTGGCAAATATAGTCAGCAAACTATGACGGATCTTGGTGATCTTGCCGCCGCATCCGGGAAACCAATAGAACAGGTCGTCGGGGCATTCGGTAAACTTGCAACCGGACAGAAAGGCGTCGCCGTAGATATGTTCAGAGACTTGTTAATTTCAACAGCCGACTGGGAGAAAGCAGTCGGAAAGAGTATAGACAAAATCACCTCAGATGAAATGTTGGGAAAGCTTCCGGAGATTATGAAGTCAAAGGGATTTGCCGGTATGATGGATGAACAGAGTAAGACTCTGGATGGAATGATTTCTAACATGAACGATTCAATGTCAGGAATGGAAAGAGCGGTTGGTCAGTTCTTATTACCAGCGGTTAAGAGTATCGTGGGAGGTATGGGTGAAAGCGGAAATGCTATGCTTTTGTTGGGGAAATATGCTGTCGGAGTAGTCCCATTTCTTGGTTCTTTGGGAATGGCAGCCTCCGGATTAGCTCCGATATTTGCAAAGTTAAAATTTGCTATGGTTTTTGACGTTCAAAAGTTTAAAGCGGTTATGGATACTTATAGGTTGCAAATGCACTTGGCGGCAATGGATTCGAGAGCGGCCGGGGTTTCAATTGCCGGGGCTGGAACGGCGGCTCAGGTTTCAGCAACGGGATTCAGGACGGCCGGAATGGCTGTAAAAGGTTTTTTGGTTGCAATGGGCCCAATCGGTTGGGTAACTCTAGGAGTTACAGCCCTGGTTACTGCAATGAGTTTCTTAGGAAATGAGGCAGATGAGCTAAATAATAAAATGTCTGAAAACGAAATCAGTTTAAAAGCTGAAAAAGAGGGATTTGATAAACTTGCAAAATCCGTTTTAGACACCAAGCTCCCAATGGAGGAGAGAAAGAAAGCACTTGATACCATTCAAAAGGATTACCCCGGGTATCTTAGTAATTTAAATTTAGAGACCATAAGCCAAACCGAGCTTGCAAATGCTTTGAAGTTAGCTAATGACCAATACGAAAACCAAATAAAATTAAAAGTTCTTGATGAAAAAAGAGAGTCGCTAACCAGAAAGAAAATAGAACTTGAAAACACAGCTCCTGAAGCTAATTTTTGGGATGCGACCACTGGTGCAATAACTTCATTTGCAAGCGGTGACAAAGGCATAATGACCGCGGTTAATACCGGGATAAGTGCATCACAGGACTGGAATGAAGAACTCGCCAACACAAGAAAACAACTTGGGGATATTGATAAACAACTTAAGGAACTCAAAACTACTGACAAAGTTGATACAACACCCACAACCACAGGTGGAAAGACCAGCGGAAGCAAAAAAACCTTTGCGGATGACCTGAAAAAGCTTGAAGAATCCTATCAAACCTCACTCTTCAAGATGAAAGAACTCGACAATGCCAGTAAAGAGGATCTGTTAAAGGCAGAAAAGAAATTTATTGAAGACAAAATCCTCCTATATCGTGAATATGATAAGGATAAAGCCCCCCTTATTGTTGAACTGAAGACGGTAATAACTCAACTCGATATTATCGAAGAAGAAAAATTCCTAAAAGAGCGTAAAGATTCACGAAATAAGGATCAGAACCTCGGCATGATGGAGCAACTGGAAAAAGAAGTTAATCCAAACTACAAAGCTCCTCTTTCAGAAGAAGAAAAAAAACGAAATCAGGAACTCATAAATCAGGAAGCTGAATTAAAAGAGCGTAAAGAGAAGTTCCGGATCTCCCAGATGGATAACGAGTTCGACAGACAGCGTGCTATGGTCGATTTTGAGGCTCAGGCAGAGCTCGATAAATACAAAAACTACTCCAATTATGCTCAGATGAAGCTCCAGATTGACGCAGAAACAGCCGCTGCAAAGGAACAGATAAACAAAGCCGAGAATGGTGCACAGATTTCTATGGCAAAAGAAACATTAGGTATATTGGCAGGTATGATAAATGAACAGACCGTACTTGGGAAAGGAATTGCAATAGCTCAAGCGACTATTAACACATACGAGGGAGCCACCAAGGCACTTGCTCAGGGTGGCATAATGGGCCCGGTTATGATGGCTGTGGTTATTGCCTCAGGTATGGCTCAGGTCGCTAAGATTATGGAAACTCAGCCACCCCAGATGAAGGGTTACGAAAGGGGTGGTATAGTGGTTGGTGAGAAAGGTCCCGAAATTATTTCTCCAATGCAGGACTACGCATCCGGACAGGCAAGATTAATCAATGCCGTCCTCAACCAGGTCGGCAGTGGCGGTGATGGTGCCAGAATGGAGAGCCTCTTTATGGGCTTCTATGCCCGACTCGAGAGCTGGCAAACCAATATGCAATTCCAGATAAAAAGAGGAGATCTGTATAGTTCGGTTCGTAAAGAAAGCGTTAGCAAAAACAGAAGAGCACTATAATGTTTTATATACTATCGGAAATAAAAGGATTTATTTATAATTATCAGTTGGTTATTGATACCCCAAATTTGCCAAGAGAATTGAGTGGTGCAAAATTTATTCTTTCGGAGTTAGATTTTATTAGTGAAAATATAGATGACATTAGTAATTTTATATCATACGCTTCAAGTGCGAAAGCAAGCATATCATTCACAGATTATTCTTTGTATCAAATTGTGTTAACTGCTCTCAATACATCCGGGGAATGTCGTATATATAAAGAGGGAAATTTATGTTTTATAGGAAATATATTAGACAGAGACAACATTGAATTTGATAACGAGGGCAGGGAGATTACTTTTTCTATAGTAAATCGGATAAACGAGTTAAAAAACATTAAAGTTGCTGATGTTTATATGGAAGATTATTTTGTATATCCAAGCCCTTATAATAGTCGACCTCCTGTACTTAGTGGGACTTATTACCTGTTAACTGATGTAATTAAAGTATATTTTCAATTAATAGGAATAAATCAGAATAATATCCATTTTAGGAATTTAGAAAATGTTTGCACTCGAGTGGTGGATTTTGACAATGGTTCAAGCCATATCAGGAATTTCTATAATTTATATTTTGAATTTATCGGAATCAACCAGAATCCTGACCTCAAAATATGGGACTTATTAAAAGAAATATTTAATTTATTTTTACTTGATTGTTTTATCGTGGATGACACTGTAATTATTCAGAACAAGTTCATCTGGCGTAATCCTCACATTCAGACTGAGAACCTAAATTTCCCTTTTTCTCTCAATACATCTTACAGTATAAGACAAGGTAAGAATTCAATAAAAGCTAAATCTGATTTGAGAGAATATACACAAGGAGTAAATATTGGCGATGATGATAGCGAACTTATTATAACGACATCAGTAATAGATTGCTTATATAACGGAAACTACTGGCATGGGTTCGGGGCAATTGCAGGTGGTTATATGGTCAGAACTGATTTTTTTGCATTAACCCAGTACGACCAAAACTTTAAAGATTTGTTGCAGGCATTTTGTAATGTTGCATATGGTAATTTATATGAATCGAAAATGTTAATAAAAACGTCTAAAACTGGAGAATTCGACATAACAAAGTTTTATCAATACCAAAACAGATATTACAAAGTTGTCAATTATTCTTTTAATGTAAAAGATCATAAATCCGATATATCTCTTGTGGAGGTAAAAAATGGATTATAATATATCATGACAATCCCCTAAAATCCCTAAATCTCTGTTATACTTTCTGTTATACAAAGATTCCTTTAAAATGAAAAACCCTTGTAAGTGCTTATTTTACAAGGGTTAAAGTGGTGGGGGCTGAAGGAGTCGAACCTCCGACCCTCTGCTTGTAAGAAAGAACAAAGCCACTTTTAAGCTAAATTCAACACTTTTATTTCGTTTTTAGCCTCTTTTATTGACATTATTGCCTATCTCTGTTATATATCTGTTATACTAATTTATCCTTGATATTACCATTAGTCAAGGTTAGCGGCTTCTCTTTTAATTCAATTTCTTTAACTTCCAGTGTGAACTCTTTTTGTGCAACTATTTTCTTCTTGCTTTTTTTCTTCTTGGGCTTCAATATATTCACCGATGAATATATGTCTTCTCTCTGTTCCTCCTCTGATGGGATGAAACAATCTAATCCTTTCATGTCATCCAATTCAGACTTAGTCTGACTCATATTCAATTTAGCATAATGCTTCTCTGTGACTTTCACCGTGCTATGATCAAGTAGTTTCTGTACTGTATAGATTGAGAGCTTCATCTCATTAATAAAATAAAATGCTGATGTCGGTCTTATTTGTTTGAGTATATATTGCCGTGAGATCTGATGTGTCCGGTAGAGTGAGTTAATTTTTCTGTTCCAGAACTTCAGACTCTCTGTGTATGATGTTTCGGAATATTTGAATTGTGGAAACAGCCTCCCCATCTCCCCGGGCTTTACACCCATTTGTTCAGTCAACAGATTATAGAGTTCGTTGTATAAGGGAAATGCGTAGTGTGTTTTCTTCGAGCTCTGCTTCCCTCCTGCTTTAACATTATGAATCGATATTTCTTTCCTCTTGAAATTAATCTCTTCCTTCAGCTGAACAACAGCTGAACTCGGTCTGCATCCGGTCAGGAACATAAAATAAATAAGGTGAAAATGATAGGGGTATTCTTTATCGGCTCTCAGATAAAACAAGATCGTCTCCATGTCCTGGAGCGGAATAGGATCAGGGTCTTTCTCCTCCCCGCTCAGCGGTTCAATAATATTTCTTAACACATATTGTTTTGATAAGAAATAGTTCCACAGTGTATGGAGAGAACGCGTGTAAATTGCCCTGCTGTTCTGAGTCAGTTCCAGCTCTTCATAATAGAACAATAAATCATTGTACTCGGTAATCCCATACTCATCGAGATACTTATCATTGGCGGCTTTAATAAAGTGCTTTACGGATTGCTTATAAATGAGGATAGTTTTTGCTCTGAGGTATCTGTCAGTCCCAGGGATGCTTCTGTCTTTCAGGAACTCAGATAATCCCTGACTTAATTTGATTCTTTTCTTTAGTTTTACCTGAGCTCGCTCTTCAAGTTTTTTCTTCGCCAGCTCCCTGATGAACTCCCCTGCAAGCCTAAGTACTTCAGCGTTCCCTGCAACTTTCTTTCCGGATAATATCCTTTTTCTGTCAGCGTTACTTATCTCAATCTTTGTGTTGACCGATTTAGAACGCTTCTTCGGGTCCTGTTCAAATACATCGTAATATCGTATCCAATAGAATGGAGAACGCCTCTGTACGTAAATGCCTTTCAATTCAATTTTATATATCCTTTATCTTTTTATTTAACCTGATTAATAATTTGGATAAAGGCTTTACCATTCTGATTTTCGATTATTTTGTATGCTGGAGTTCCAGTGAGGGATATTATGCAGGAATGGTGTATACTCAATACCAAATCCTGAAGTTCTTCATCAGATTCTAATTCAAGGATTTTAAGGTCTAAACTCTTTAGATAATCCCGATGTAAATGCCTTGAATGAGATAGAGTAAGTGCATGACTTCCCAATTCATTAATAATTTTCTCAACTTTAGCCTCTTTGTCTTCATCATTGAAAAACATATTATCCAAGAGCCACTCTCTGACCATTTTTTCCGACCAAATAATAGCTTTTTTACACTCTCCAATTAAGGTCGGATGGTAATGAGATAAAATAGCTTCCCATACCGGAAATACCGAAGGTTCTTTTTTCAGATCTTCCTTAGCAGATTCGAATTCTTCAATTATTCCGTGCGTCGGCAGATTGTCAATTTGTGGGTCAATGGGTCCAAGATTAGAATGCTTTCCTAAAACTATTTCTTTTGTGGACAATGCTATCATAGTACCTGCTGACATAGCAATTTGAGGAACAATTGCTCGAATGTCTTTTCCAAAAATTGATTGCAAATAAAGAACTATTGATTCAGTTGCTGCAATTGAACCACCTGGTGTATGCAGGATAAGGTCTAATCCCTTACTTTTATCAAGGCCCTTTATAGTAGACATAAAACCCATTTTGTCAGAATCAGTAATATCAAATCGAAATCCTGAATTAAGTAGATTCGTCTTTTGCAACCATGCAGAGTAATACACAATTGTGTTCCGTTTTGTATATTGAGATAAACGGCCTATATAGGTTCTTCTGATTTTATCAAAATTATTGTGCCAGTATTATTAGATAATAACGGCCATGAATACTCTTTTATGTTCTCATATTTTTGTTGAGAGCATTTATAATAGTCAATTTTGAGTCCGTTTTTATCATAAAGGAAATTTAAATCAATACCTAACTTCTGGTAAACCTCGCGGGCTTCTAGTTCAGCTTTAATTCTAATATCTTCTAATTCTGCATGAAATATTTCAGATTGTAATTTTTCATCTTTTGTTATTAGTTTATCCATTCTGATTTCTCCTTTATAGAATATTTGTGAATGCCACTCATGCCGAATGATGCTCTAGCTGCAATTGAATTTCTGAAGTAAAGCTGTCTGCGTTCTCTTCGAAAACAACTTTTGATTCCAATGAATGACTATGAATAGTAAGCTTTTCTTCTAAAAATCTTTGTATATCGTCTGGATACTGAATAATAGGTTTCATTGTCATATAGTTTAAACAAATTTCAGATTCAGAAGTCAACAATTCGTTTAGTAATCCATTATGTTGGTAAACCTTATTTTTAATTCTGCTGATGTCATCAAAATCAAATGATATAGGTTGATAAATATGCCATTTCTCATTTTTCCAACAAAAATTAAAATTCATCGAATCGTTTTTCGTTTGGAAAGTCTCTTTTGTTAAATTTTGAGTGATACCTTTACTGTCAAAATACTTTTTATAAATATTCTTCCAAACATCATCATCACTAAAAGATTTTCTATCTGTATTTTTGTCATATTTCCCCACAATATTTTCATATAATTTGTCAGCTTGAAGTTTAATATCTAAAGTCAAACCCGCAAAAGTGTTCGTAAATAACAATGCTGAGTCATCCTGGGGTAATACTAAAGAGGATATTTTTTCAATGTCGTTATAGGAATCAAAGTCTAATTGTTCAAATATCTTCTCTTCAATTTTTTCAGTTAACCCGCACATTCGAGTTAAAAGAGTTTTAATATTCTTCCCGTGCAAACCGGGGAAAAAATCATTTAATCTTTGAGAACGTTCTATAGTTTTAAGTAATAATATTCTATCTTCTGCTGAAAACAGCAAAATCCCAACATTAACGAATTCACCAGTGATTTTATCATGACAATATCTCAATATTTTATATTCATAGGTTTTCATTTTAATAACCTCTCAATTCCATTCTGAAATTCTTTTATATCTGAAATTCTTAGAGACAATAACGACTTAATAATGTTGAATTTATCGTTACGCCATTCAAAGGGCAAATATGATTCAACAGTTTCCCAAAAAATAGGGTTTAAATTTACCATCTTTGACAACAAATTACTACAACAAAAATTTTTCCCTCTGATAAAATTATAAAACAAGTGATTTTTTGCTAAATTACAATCATTTTCCGTAAGTACCCAAGGAGTTGGATTATTATAGAGAATCAAATCGACAAAGCTAAAAGCAAGTTCATGATCAATGAGATATATTTTGTCACTCCCTATTAACATGTTTGGTTTCAGTCTATTTCTATCAGCATTTTCTATAAAAGTGTCAAATACAAAAGTTTCTTGAATGGCTTGATGTAATAATGGATTGTCGTAGTTAGCGTCTGTCCATGTGGGTAAACCCTCTAAATATCTAGTCCCAAAGTTTTTCCCACTACTGTTGACCAAAATACTATGATACTGTTTGCCTTTGTATAATTGAGTAAAATCTTCGTTTATCTCAACAATGACTGGTTCAGGTACGTTAATATCTAATTCTAATGCCATTAGTGATGCTAACAACTCTTTCATGGTAGCGCCACTGTACATTCTATTCCCAATATTTGGTTTCAAAACATAAAAACCTTGTTCCCCGGTATTAATATTAATTCCCTCTATAATGAAAGGTTGATTTTGAGAATTAGTTAAACACTTCCGAATCGATACAGCTTTTACAACTTTTATAACAAATTGATTATTTAATATTTGACCCATAAGCTAGATATTATATTTTTATTTCCGAACCTTAGGTTCCTTACCTAATGTTCACTCAACACGAGATCGCATATCTCGCTTTCAGATGGTTGTCGCTTCCTCAGCTTCCGGACCGGCTTGCACTTCTTCCTCCCCCTCATGCTTTTCCGAGTTAGCAGTCTTCATCTTCGCACGTGATATTTTCACGTACGTCTTTGCGATTCTCTTCTTTGCTTCCTCAGCTTTCTCCCCCTCCACCACCTCACGTTTAAGCACCTCATTCTCTATAACCTCCCTCAGTCCCTCAGCATCTATCTTAATATCCGGCACAATCTTCCGGGCCTCTCTCCTTATAGCCTCAATAATGGTCTCAGACTGGATAATTGCGGCTATAAAGAACTTGTTCAGCACTTGTTTCTGCTCGTGATACCCCTCTATGGATGATTTTACCCAGCCCTCTTTCGAGATGAAGAACAAATACTCCAGATGTCCCTGCTGTTTCGGGTTCAGTGTCGTAAAATCAAACTCAAGCACCAGTTCCTGATCAATCGGTTTAGTAAATGATATTTTATAAATCCGCCAGATGCACCCATTCGTCAGAATAACCCATTCTATTCCTTGATTCGCCGCATAATCAACCGCCTGCTTAACAAAACTATCCTTCAAATCCAGGTTTATTGCTTTTACCTCAATTAAAAACTGTAATTTCCCTTCTATCTTCGTGGCTAAATCACAGTAAGTTCCCCTTATGCTGAACTCACTCGTTATTTCTGAGTATTTATCATACCCAAACACCTCCGCCAGCATGTCTGTTATGATAATCACCGTGTCGCTTTCGTTTACATCACGTGTTTTCGCGCTCTGAATAACCGGCTGAAACCTCTTTATTGTGTTTACGTATCTCTCAACTACTTTTTTTGGTATAACTATCATAGATTACTCCATTACTATTATGAAATTGTTATTCATACTTCTTTACTTCCTCATAAAACAATCTAAGGTTAGGAAGAAATGTTTCCGAAATTGATGTTTTCTCATATGTCTTAGTAAGCTTCCCCCCTTGTATTTTAACTTCTATGCTGTTCGCTCTTACCAATTTCTTAAAATCAGACACAGTTGTATATGCAGTCCCTCCCTCTGAAAATGATGTATTGAATTGTTTTGAAACCGTATTCCAACCCGATATTTTGTAATCGGAATCAGTGTCTTCTATTTTCAGAGATACTCTTTCCCCCATATCTGTTATAATAATAATCTCCTTAATCGGTCTGAACCCACTTTCTATATCATGATTGATATGATTTACAAAAAATCCGATAAATCCTATCTGTTTCTTTACTTTGTCAAAGGCAATGAATGGATCAATATACACTCCCTTTTCGTCTATATGTACACCTCCCCGGGAAGACTCTGAAGAAAGTCTGTTAAATGTACCGGAAGTAACCTCTGGAGCGTTTGGATCACTGAATTTATCTTGACTGGTTCTTATCTGAAATTTTGCCGGCCCACATCCAATCAATATTAATGAAGCAAGTAATATAACAATTGAATTTCTCATCCTATTATCCTTCCTTTATTTATGATTTGATTATCTGAACCACCTTAAATAACTGTGTTTCATTTTTCTTTACCGGTATTGTCCCCTCAACTTGGTTATATGACACCAACAATATGCTGTCCCCCACTTCACCCCCATGAATCTTGACTGCTCCCTTGTCCCTTCCCCACCTTGCCAGAACTATATCCCCTTTCTTTACTTTGTTTTTCACGCTGCACATTATCCTGTCATTAGGTGATATAAAAGGCCTCATGCTGTCTCCGTTGTTTCTGTCTATTATAACAACAAAATGAGTAGCAGGATCGAAATATACCTCCTCTGTATTACTCCAATCGTTAACAAAATCTATATTAGCATTACCGGCAGGCACTATGGCTT
>Ga0302252_1000655_pt1 | contig 27123 bp, 34 predicted proteins | sample AAG_RA_Leu_MG_FD_193511 | JGI IMG/M metagenome (GOLD analysis project Ga0302252, IMG submission 193511) | Enriched activated sludge microbial communities from anaerobic digester in WTTP, New Holstein, Wisconsin, United States - AAG_RA_Leu | ecosystem: Engineered > Bioreactor > Anaerobic >... | reverse complement strand
GCCACAGCAGAAGACCATATACCAGGATCAGAAGGCTATGGAGCTGGAGGCCGCAAAAGAGATCTTGGCAGAGGTCTTCAAGGTTCGGCTCTCGGAGGTTGATGAGATGATCCGATGCCGTTTCGAAGCTGAGGATACGGGCTCTATGGCCTCTGAAGATGGCCTATGGCCTCAAGAGTTCTGCCTAGAAGGATGAGCTGGATTCAAGCTCACCATATCGCCTGAGGTCCTTATACGGCCTTCCTTTGCCAGCTCCTCAAGGATAGGCTCCAGGTCTGCAAGCCTCATGCTCACGCGCCGCCTCAAGTCGCTTCGCTTCATCTTCCCGTCGCTGTTGGAGAGTATCCACAAAACCTTATCGCGGGAGGATTGAGACATTTCAGAATTGCCTCTAGCTAATCCGGACTTTTTTATAATATTATCTTTATGGATGATATTCACATCTCCTCTTTTTATTCCCTACTTATCAGGTTCCGCATGTAAACGTAGGTCCTTATTTCTTTAGCTAATTCTTTGGGGCCGCTCTTCCGAGAGGCCAAAGGCTCATCCAGATCTGACGCCCGGAGAGTTGGTTGCACTGCTAGTCTCCGCGCGCCTTGTGGGTCCAGGCCTTATTATAATAACCGAAAGACGAAACAACTTCTTAGACAAAAGTAATTACTAGGAGTCAGAAATTGGCAAATAGCCAAGACTAATGACAGAGCCAGAAATAGGCACTAATAAAGTTTGGCCCAGTGAGCAAGCTTGTGCCCAGACCAACGATCATTAATGCTTTTTGATTAAGTCGTCATATTCGGTTAATTTTCATTCTTCCCATGAATTCCAAATTTATCAACCTCATATCGTATTCGACTTCCGCTATTTCGTTTTCACAATTAGTTAATCTAATCCTCAAATCATTTTGATTCCTCAACAATGCATTTTTCCTATACTCGAGCATGTCAAGTTGTCGGAGTGCTTCTTTTGAAATGTCCTCCTGGTAATCTATATATTGATTACCACATACAAACCCAGTCGGTTTATACATTACCTGACTCATAACTTTCACCTCATGATGCAACGTTACCTATATTTACCCATTTTCTACCGCATTCTTTTCTTTAATTCTAAAAAATTTGGTTAGGGCTAATAGCTATAAGCTGTACTGGGGCAAAAGAGCCCAACCCGAATCATTCCCAATAAGTCGCGTTTCCATGCTTTTTCGGCAAACTGCCTTGGACAGCTCTTTCCTTTTGTGAGGTCAGAAGATCCTTTTGTGAGGTCAGAAGATCCTTTTGTGAGGTCAGAAGAATCCCAATGATTTGATTCTACTATCAAGGGATGTATTGAATTTCCTGTAGAATTGACTGTTCCTAACAAGGAATGCACTGACAGGATTTCGGTACACATAGCAGCTGGTATCATTGCGATGATACCAATCGCCAGCATAGTTCCAATTACCTTTTTCTTTACACTCATTTAATAACACCCCTTTATATTTTATTTTTCTGTTACATGTATTCAAATACGGCGATACCTACACTCAGTTTTCTGCATACGATCCAGCAACCATCTGTAGTTCTTGAGACCTCCTTAGAACTACAAGTGGGTTTCTGGTACATATAAAGTTTCCGGAAAACCCGTTTAAAATTAAATTTTTAAATATAGATTAATATGTTTCAACTCAATAAGATAGTCTTCTGATAATTATATAAAAAACAATTATATAGTTATCAGTCCGTAATTTTATGTCGATATAATTACTCTCGCGAAAGCTTATATTAAAACTACCCATCTTTGTAAGGTAATAGTTATATTAATATAAATTAAATAAAAATTATATAAAATAAAAAATTCCTATTCAATTTAAGTCGGGTCGCGAGACTTGTATTATAAGAGAGTCTAATGCTTTAAGTATTACCTTACCGTACTTAGTAAGTTCGTGTTTCTTACTCTCTTTATCCTGCTTAATTACTTTCAAATTTTTCAAATCAGTTAGTGCATGGTTAATATTACTCAAGGGTAGTTTAGTTTCCTCATGAAGTTCTCGGGAGGTCATCGTTTCATTTTCTTCTAATGCAAGTACGACTAACATTGCACTATCGTCAGACAGCTTTCGTATAACTCTCCAGAGTTCGTCTGTGTCGTCTGTATTCTTCAACAATTCTGTGCTGTATCCCATTTTTTCGCGGTGAGATATATATTGTTGTTTCGAATCAGCCACGATAGTCAATGCGAACCCCTCCTCGCATATCGCAAGACACTTGTGTTAATTTTATCATATCTCAATAGATTGGATCTAATAGTATATACGATTTTCGGTAATCTGGATAATCAGATATTAGATTTAGCGGTAATTTCGAAAACTATAAATACTATCAAAGACAAACCTGGATATTTACATGGTAATGGTGATGCATTGAAATCGAAAAGTTCGATACCAATTTTTAAAGAGGAGGTTAGTATGTTTCCTAGGATTATAACATATGATCATATATCCTCTAAAAATATTTTGCATCAGTTAGTGGAAAAGGGCGCAGAGGAAAGTAATCCTATGTCACCTGATTTAGTAAAACTAAACATAATTAACAAGATACAATTAGACGAAGAAATAATACTCTCAGATTCGTTAACCGCTGAGTTACCAAGTGTGATCCTTTCGGCTACATTAAACACTTATTTATCATGTAGAACCTTATTATCATGTAAAAGTAAGATAGGCGATAAAGGCTTAGATGAAGAGAAGGCCGTCACGGGCGAGGGTCACACCACGAAAGAAGGCAAAAAATTCGATCCCATGGAACTCAAACGGATACTTAACCGAAGAGTCTTCTGGGAAAGGTCATATATCTATTCGGGAGGCGAGGCAGAGGACGCCACGCTAGAATCCTTTGATTAATGCTGTTAAATGGTAAAACAGAAAACATAGGAAAATATATATCTTAAAAGACCTTATTGTTACAATCATCACAGTCATCGACGCAGGAGTATGGCGAAAATCCAGTAATGGCATGGAAACAGGCTAGATGAGTTTCGGGCAATAATCAACATAGGCTCAAAAAGCTTGTATGAAACCATACTTCAGCATTGTTCGCATTTGTGTGTGTGGAAGCACATGGGTGCGAAACGGGGAGTGAAAAGAAAAGGAGGAATACATTAGTACGTCGAGGCAGGGTAGACCTAGAGTCTACCTTTTTCCCTATTATATCTACAATTTAGATTTAAAACCCGTGTCCGCCTAGGCACTACGGTTAGAATGGCTAGTGCCCTGGCAGACTTGGGTTTACTCCTCTATTAGTAACCCATCAAGGTTACTGCAAGAAGAATTGCGTGGAGGACCACTTTCACAACATATATTACTTCAGGCATTAGTGTTTCACCTCCGGTTTATATAGTCAGCTCTATCAACAGCATAACCGTTATCCGTGGAAGATGATAACAGTCATGCCATGGAATCAAGCCGCTACACCTTCTATTGTAAGTTCTTCATATAAGTGTTACCAGCCAAAAATTCATGAGATTTGCTTATGTCTTAAGGCTTAATACTTAAGTCTTAATGCTTAATAGATACCTTCTTAAGTCTTAAGGCTTAATTCCTAATCAATGAAAATAGTGGCAATCGCAAACCAGAAAGGGGGATGTGGCAAGACCACAACGGCGGTTAACTTGTCTGCTTGCCTTGCTGCCAAAGGGAAGAAGGTCTTGCTAATAGACCTAGATCCTCAAGGATCGGCTACAACTCACTTAGCGATCAGCAATTTTGATAACACCATGTATGAAGCCATGATGGGCGATCTGAGCCTATCGCAGATCATCAAGCCCACTGCGATCGAGGGGCTGGATATGATCCCTGCAGACAAGCGACTAGGAAGGGCTGAGATGGAGATTGCAGGTAAATCCATTGCCAGGGAAAGAATCCTGAAGCCAAAGGTGAGGACCCAAACCGGATACGATTTTATCATCATCGATACGCCGCCAAACCTCGGATTTTTGACTATAAACGCGATGGTTGCTAGCGATACAGTCCTTGTGCCCATCCAAACAGAATTCTTTGCGATCCAGGGGCTATCTATGATCTTGGACCTGGCTAAGGCGATCTCAGAGGGATTAAGCCAGGACCTGAAGCTAAAATACCTGCTCACCATGTACGATGCCAGGACAAAGATGGGCAAAGAAGTAATCACGAGAGTCCGAGAACTCTTAGGAGAGGATGTCTTTGAGGTGGTTATTCCCCGGAGCATCAAGTTGGCAGAGGCTCCAAGCTATGGGAAGCCCATTCACCTGATAGATCCTGAAGCTCCGGCTGCAATTGCATATTCACAACTTGCTGATGAGGTGATCCAATGCCAGGCGAATTAATGGACAAGCTCTTTGGAGATATTAAGGCTAAAAAGTCAGAAGCCTTAAGTGACAAAGCCTTAAGCAACCAAACATTAAATGGTGAAGCCTTAAGCCATAAGGCATTAGACCTTAAGCTTCTGGATGAAGCTATCGAAGCTGCAAATAGCAAGCGGCGAATGATAGGCGTATGGAGCCCAACAATCGCGGCAGCTATGTGGTACTTGAAAGGAACAATTCCCCGGTTCTCTATCAGCGAAGTAGCAAGCCATTGGATTGAGGAAGGACTAGAGAGGGAATATCCCGAGCTGGTGCAGAGGATAAGGGAAGGGCTGAAGAAATGATTTCTTGCCGACTGTACCTTAAGTGTGGAGAAGAACGTGTGGCAATTCTGGCAGAGGGATGAAAATGGACTTAGATCCCACATGGGTACCTGTTTTATCTGGTTTTGGGGGAGGCGTCCTCGTTTGGGTTGGCACCATAATAAATGATTGTATTACATATCGTAGAGATGAAAAAAGGAGGATACGAGAGGAGAAACAAAAATGGTTCGAATCTCGTAGAAATGCGTATTATAAGTTTATAGACGTATTTTCAACCTATGTGACCAATCCTGATCCCCACGATTATTTTCAATCGGCATTTGAAGCAGCGATATATGGGGATGTTATCATTCCCACCCCGTTTAAACCTAAAAATCACTCACTCTCATTCAATATCAACTCACTGGACCGTTTGCTAGCTGCCCTGATATTCATGAAGTCCTCCTATGTTGCTAGCAATGAAACTCACAGTGCACTCAAGGAAGAACTTGAGGACTTGAGAAGTAAAGCACTTACGCCGTTTTTAAATGAATTTATGAATAGACTAAGACAAGACCCCTCGCCGGTATCTGAGGAAAAAGACAATAGATTGGAGTGAACCCCTCCGAGTGGACAAAAAGTTAAGCAATGCCGACTCATGGAGGGAAGTGCATGAAGAAGACCAGGCAGCGATAGGATCGGGCTAAAAGCTAAAGAATTGCATCGTGTTGTCCTTCAGCTATGACACCTGAATACCTGTAGATGCCTTCATAGAAGGCTCTCCGGTCAAAGATCCGTTTTACCTGCATAGGATAGAATGGCTTGCCTTCTTTGGTTGTATGACCTTCTGCATTCAGAGTATCAGCAAGCTTCTTCAATGACGCATCGGGTCTCATATTGCGCAGCTCAAAGACCCTCTTAACTGTGCCGGCCTTCTCTTCATCTAAGATAAGGGCTTTATCGCCTCGCTCTGACCTATATCCTATAGGTGCCTTGCCACCAGCATAACCGCCCTGACGGGCCTTAGTCTTCCGACCGCCGGACAGCCTCGAAGTAATCAAGGACCTTTCGAACTCCGCAAAGCTCATTATTATGTTTAGAAGGAGCTTTTGCGTTGGGTCATTCCATCGGTATGGCTCGCTTATGCTGATGAGCTCGGCACCCGCTTTTCGTATCTCTTTCTCCACCCACAAACTGAGATACAAGTCCCTAGCGATCCTGTCTAATCGGGGCACAACAACCTTATCGCCTTCCTGAACAGCCTCGAGTACAGCTTGTAATCCCGGCCTCTCCAAAGCTGGCAGAGATCCCGAAAGCGCAGGGTCCTCATAGATCTGGACTAGCTCTAGACCGTTTGAATCGCAATACTTCATGATTGCATCTCGTTGTGTTTCGAGACCAAAGCTATCAGGTCCAATCTGGTTTTCTGTGCTCACCCGGACGTAGCCCAAAGCCCTCATAACATTAATCAATTAGCGTTATGACTATATAAACATAACGGTAAAACTAATTACCGTTACAATTAAATTAAAGTGCCAGTAAAAAAAATAAATCAATTAAAAAATATAAAATTGCATTATTTAGATTTATTATACTTTAGAAATACTAAACTTGTTAATTAAATTCTTGGCATTTTTAGTATCGTCATCAACTGAAATTACTCCTATAAGACCAGAATCCAATTGAACGGAAGCAACCGCATATTGGTCATTAGGATGTAATATGAGATAAGCATCTTTGCCATCGATAGTTGTTTCTTTCCCGTCCATTTCTTCATCCATCAATATATCTTTGCCAATGTAATCATTGGGTAAATATACAGCTTCTTCTAAGGCAGTATCATAGGTCAAATCCTTGGGATCAATTGGGTCCAACACATAAAGGGCTATAACGCCATCCATGTATTTTCTCGCCCACCAGGAACTAGTATCATAATTTGAATCTTCGGGCTTGTAAAAAGCATGTTCCATTACAGAACCATCCCAGCCAATCCATAAATCACGCTGTATTTCGTCAATCGTGAAGCCACCATAAGAGCCCGCCAGCAATCGTGTTGAATAACTGGCATCTTCTATAGAAGTGTCTGAGAACCAACCATCAGCATCAGTTAGGGTGAAATTATAGCCTCTCAACTCAATACTTTTCGCAATTTCATTTTCGCCCATGCACCCACATGCCATAATAGCAAGTAGTGAAAATACAGCCACCAAAAGTATCTTTTTCATATTCTATCTCCATTCATATTACTTAATTTGGTTTTTATTTTATAAGTAGTTTTTGTTGGCACAACCTGATGCTATCGAATCACACCACAATCCATATCCATACGATTTCCTGAACTTGGGGGCTACTCTCTCAGCGTCTTCTTTTTGCATCTGATCGATCATATCTTGTATTTGATCCAACCTGGCCCTCAGCTTAACCAGTCTCTTGATATCCCCGGTCTTCAGGAATCGGCCCATGCGCCTTTTCACGGATATAAGTTCCTTGCGGATATCAGCAATCGTCATAGTCGATCCCTGCACTCCTGCGTTCGCTTCCGCCAATCTTACCATTGATAGCAGCCCTAATCTTGGGTCTCGGTACCATTTTCCGCACAGGGGGCACCGACAGCCTAGCAATTTCGCTGTCCACTCCCCTCATGACATCAAGGGCCATCTCAAAAGATTCGCTGCCCATCATACCGCGAATTTCTTCCACAGTGAATCCCGCCAAATACAGCTCCCGATATTCCGAAAGCAAGCCAAGCTCATTATCGCTAAGGTTGCTGATCGCAATCTCCAAAGGATCAATCCCGGCCATGGGCCTTTCAAGTGCTTCCACACGATGCTCCAAATTCCTGATGTTAATCAATTTTATCACCATCAATCATGTTTGTTTTTGTTCTTCCAATGCCTTAACTCGCTCCTCTAAGTCAGTGACCTTTTCAATCTCATACGATCGCAGCCACACATTCAGGAGTTGCACAACGGTGCCGCCGCCTTCAAAAGGCAGCTTTCCCGTATCACATATTTCCGTGAGCCAGGCCTTAATCAATTGCCGGACATCTCGAGGTTCCTCTAATTCGATCATAATATCACGTTATATTTGATTAATTTTATAAAATAAAAGTTGGGGAGTGCCTAAGCCCCACCCTTCAATGCATGGTTCCCCAATGCCTTGCAGATGAGCGCCTTATCATCATCGGGCTCCAGAGCCTACGGCGCCCCCCTTCCCAAGTGAAGGGGCGCCTCCGGCTCCTTCGCCCTTCCCCCCTTTGCGTCGTTTGCGAAAAAATGATGGGACAAAAGCAACCCGATCTCCTTTCCAATATAATGGTTATAATGGCTATTTTTCCTAATAGCTAAGAGTTTTAAAAAATATAAGTAATAAATAAATAGAGAAAATAACCCTTATAACCCTTATCTACCTAATGTTCTCGATTTATTCTTCATTTGTATTCCTGACCATGCTTCTACCTGTTTCTCTCCGACCTTTGGCTGGCATGTATCAGTGGGGATTACCGTCTGATCTTGTATTATGCTTCCAAATGCTTTCTTCGACGCTGCCGGAGGATGTCCTTGCGATGAAGCCCATATATTATAGGCCGTGAGCAAATCAGCCTTAACTACGTATCCGCTATCGGACATTTCGCAACAGTCTTCTAAGAATGCAAGGACCGGATTACTTTTCCTCCTATAATATGATCCACCACTAATGTGGTCGCTGAACTGCCAACTATTCTTCTTAAGCCTTATCAACCCCGACAATGCAAAGTTGAGAATCCCGCTTAGTTCTTCTGGCGTAGTGAGTTTTGCTGTAAGGTCGCTGTCTTCGCGGCCAAGGAAGGAATTTTCAAATGGGATGATGATCCATCTATTATAAAATGCATCATCATCTACTCTTATTACAGGAAGGCGATTTGCAGAAAATATCAATTTAGCTGTATTTCTAAAGCTAAATATTTGTGTGCCCTTATATTCTGCGTCTATTTCATCTTCACCGGTGACATTCTTAAAGGTACCTGCATCTGATATCGTTGTTGCTGGTAAGTCACCGGACGTGTTTATGCGTTTGCCAAATAGTCTTGCCCTGGCAAATCTTTGGCTTACGAGGTCTTGTAGCGAAACATGGCTGCAATTACTAGGCCCGTTTATTGCCTCCATAACCCGTGTCATTGTTCCCTTGCCAGTCCGCGGCGGCCCCAAGAACATAAATGCTTTATGAGCATTGTAATCTGGCCATAGTGTATATCCCAACATTTCGCCAATAACATCAAAATATTTTTTATCAACTGATTGCTCCAAAAATTCCAAAAATTTTGGGCATCCAGCATCCCATTCGTAATTCACAGGCAATTTTGTCAGAAACTTATAATCAGGTGAATGCTCGTATTCGTCTAGACTATCGAGATCTAAGACGCAATTTGATAGATTGAGTAGTTTTTTATCACTCTGCAAGCTGCAAATAGTTGCTGATGTCATTGAGCAAGTTCTTGTCAGGATTTCATTTGCTACCCGATCTGTTATGACGGGTTTGCCCCTCTCGGTTTCAATCCCCTCGAATGACTTATATAGCAACATTTTAAGGTAGCTATAACCGTCTATACAATATACACCATTTTTATAGATGAATGTTTCTTCATTATCCACAAGATGCAAAATTTTATAATCTTGTAAAAGCATATCTGATGCCTTTTCGGTGTTGATGCCTTTGATAATCTTTTCGCCATGTTTACCGATGTCCGCAATCAGACAATCTATAGGCATGAGTTCAGCAGGCATTCAGACCGCCCCAGGCTGATTCTTGACCATACCGAAGCCCAGGATTGTATCCATTCTAGCACATAATAGCCGCCCGTCCCGCATTTCCAGCAAAATGAAGTCCTTGCCAACTTCCTTGACCATGCCTGTAATCGATCTCTTCATGAATGTCAGATCAAATACACAGATCGTGCCTAAGAACTTTTCCAATTGCTCATAGGAGCAAAAACTATTTATAGTTGTATTAATATCTTTATTTATCATAAGTTGTGCTTCCTTTTGGCATGAGAGTGTAACGGCACTGTTCATGCTATTTTTATTTTATTTTCATCAATGATTTTATTACTCAGTGTTGTTCAAACCACCATCTTGAAAATATTGCGTTCGGATATATGCTTTAGGCTATCCGATATGAGCACCCTAGCCACGAAGCTCATGGTTACGTTGTTATTGATAGCGATTCTCTTAATGGCGTCCTTGTCGCTCTGGGACAACATCACGCCCAGCATTTCATTTTTTTCTTTCTTCATATATAATTCCTCGTGAAAGATTTTTAGTCATACTAATAGATTTTAAAATTCTTTTACGAATAATTAACATTATAGTATATAAAGTTTACGGTCAAAAGAGCCAAGGACAATATTTTCTTAAAAGCTCTTCATTGTATCCTATTTCTGGTTTGGGGATTGGCTTTCCATCGATACATATTGGCTCATCAAAAATTGACCAAAAAGTATTTATAGTTCTATGTCTACTACTCTTTATCATAATATTAACTCCATAAAAAAGCACAAGGGCGCTGCGAACGCTGCTTGTGCAAACGCTTATGCGAGCTACGCTCGCATTCGCTACTTCTTTATAATTTTTTTTATAATTGTTTTTCCAATTTTTTCGTATTCAAATTTCTTTTATAAAGCTCATCTAATCCGATACCAAGCACGAATCTGCAATATGCAGAGAGTGACATGTCCTTGCTATCGGCCATCTCTTCCAGGAAGGATTTTAGCTGGCTCTCACATTTTAAGCAGATTGCTGCATCCATTTGTATTGTCATTTTTGATCTCCAAAGTATTACTTTTTTCTATAAAAAAATTATTAGGATTCTATCTCTTGAATTTACTTAATATCGCTTCTAAGCTTCGGATCTGGCCATTCAATGCAAGGATCTCAGCTTCGATAGGTTCGATTTGGGCAGCTGCTTTTGCCCGTGCCTCTTGGACTTCTGGAAGTGCATCATACATTCCCCGATTTCCGCCAAGGGTCACGACTGCTTGCCATTTATTGGCCAATGAATCTTTTTCTTCAGCTCGGATTTGATTGATTTGCTCTCGTAGCTTTTCTTTCTGGGCCTTAAGCTTGCCGATACTTGGTTCCGTGAGCCCCAGCTCGGCGACCTTAGCATCTAGTGCGTCCAAGATCTTGGTGTTGTGGTTGATTTTGCCCTGAAGGTCTGCGATCTCTTTTTGGACCGCATTGAATTCCGATGAATTGAAGGGGACGGCCTTGCCCTCGCTATTGACCCAGCAAAGGGCCATAGTAGTACCCTGTAAGGACTTTAGGGTTGCCTGCAGCTCATCGAATTCCCCAAAGGGCCTGATTAATGGATCGCTTGCTCTCGTTGCATCAGTTGCGTAACAGTTCGCTCGTGCACGATTTGTAATATCACGGGCATATGTGCTGAGCTTCATGGCCGCCTCTTATTTAGGAGAGATTGCGTTCTCCGGAGCTGTGCCCGGGCAGCTTGTTTTGTCGTTCTTCCGCTGCTGTTCAATTTCATTTTTATCTGGGCGAGCTCCGCCTCAATTTCATTATCGGGGTGCTCAGGATCAGAAAAGAATATTGATTCACGGCCTAACGTTTCTTGCAATTGTGCCAATGCGGCCTCTTTTTTATAGTTTCTGCGTTCTTCATGCATTTTCATATTATCATTTCCAAAATGTTTCATTAATTTTATTTGCGTTATTTTTGATTGTTTGCGTTGCTCATTTATCGTGTTCAAAAGCTCATCGTCCAGGTCCATGCGTTCAATCCGAACGCTATTAAATTTCATTACAGTCATTTTTATATCCTGGGGGTAATTTAGCTCCGCTGTGGCGTTATAACCAACTTATCGCCATCGAAAAGCATTTCTAGACAATTAAATCCCGCTTCGGACCATGCTTGCGCAATAGGCCGCGGTATTGCCATTAAAGCAGCCTTATTAGCTTCGCTTTTATCGCATAACTTCCTTAAAAATCGTAATTCCATGAATGACACTCCTTATTAGGTAGGTAATAATGGGCGCAGCTTGGCAGAAAAGCCGCAGAACAAACCGCAGCTCAAGAGTCGGCTACGCCCAACATGACTGGATTAGTTAGTAAAAATATTTTTACTACTAACCAAAATAATATAGAAAAAATGCAATTTTACGACTGCACGGAGGCTGACCATTTTTTTATACAATCAAAATACTTTTTTAGATATATGCTCAAGAAAAACAGCTATTTCATTTATATACTCCCCTCGATTTTCATATGATTTAGGGGTCTAAAACCCACGATCTCCAAAGGGACGTATAATTATTGTTCAGAAAAAAGAACCGCGATTTTAGGGCTCATAAAGCCCCTTTCCTCGCTTGATATCATTTTCTTTTCGCAAACACAAAATTCGATAGCGTCCGCTCACATTGTAATTTTATGTGTTTATCTCCTTGTATGGTATTTTTTAAAAAAAATAATTACTACTCTATCCCCACTATTTCGTCAAAATTATAGTAACCACATACATTAAATGGCAAAGAATATCCAGTTTCTTTGCTTAGCATATGGTAGTCTTCGAGTATCTTGCGTTCGATTATATTATTTTCATATATCTTGCACATGGAGAATGAACCGATTGCACTATAAGGCATAACGTTATTAGAAATTGGTAGATCTATCTCTTCGATATGAATGCTCAAGTCGTGGGCTCGTTCCAGATACTCTCGGAGCTGCTCAATTTCGCACTCTGTAAAGTATTCATTGATGGCATATTCGCTATAGCTCATGGGTTCGTAGTCTCTAATGAGTCGCTTGTATGGCCCAATTGGCTTTTCACGCATCCAGCAGAACCAATGTAATTTAGCCCGGCTTTCATCAGTGTAGAAGCGGTCTACTATCGAGTACGCTTCGTAGAGCTTATATTCATCTGCTATGCCAGCCCAATTGGGCCTGATCTTCGTTATTCTATCTTGTTCGCACATTTTCGTATACCTCGTTGGAGCAGATTTCTTGATAGCTTCTGCTCATATCGTTTAATTTTGGACGTTTGTCGGCTTTCGATACCTTCCGGTAGCCTTTATTAGAGGAAGGATGCTCATTTTCGAAGGCCGATTAATCTGGTTCAATATTGTGCGACCTTGGTATCATGCCGCACGATGCTAAGCATGTGCAGAGGTAGCGTGCCATATCTGCTGTAATTTCACAGTGGCCCTGTATCCTGATTCCACTCTACTCTTCCAATGATAAATACCTTTTACCTGTTATCCAATCCTCGTTAATGTCCATCATGATGCAAACCGCCACCCTCAGAAGCGACTGATCATTTGAATAGGCTCCAGCCACACGACTTCTTCGTTTCAGCTCCTTGTTGATTCTCTCCAGGACGTTAGTTGTTCGGATCCTTTTCCAGTGCGATCTGGGAAACGATTTATAGTTCCAAAGGTCAAATCGGAAGCTATCAATCGTATCCGCCGACTTTTTGAATCCTTTATCATCAAGAATGACAGCCAGCTCCTGCATCTTGAACTCATCTTCAATAGCATCCTTCAGCATGTAGGCGACCTCCTTTTTCTCTTTCTTAGGTATGTTCTTGAGCACAGCACGCATAAAGTGAACATTACACATTTGCCAAGATGCTCCAAGAAATGACTTCTGGACGGCTGCTTGTATCCCTTTATGCGCATCAGATATCACCAATTTGACTCCTTTAAGTCCTCGAGCCTTCAAGCTTTCAAAACAGTTTTCCCAACAGGATTCATCTTCGCTATCATCCACCGTGGCACTGAGGATCTCGCGATATCCATCATCATGAATGGCAACGACAACGAGCAATGCCTTATTTACGTATCTGCCATCTGTTCGGACCTTGAAGTAGCTTGCATCCACGAATATGTAGGGGATTGATCCTTCGATGGGCCTGTTCAAGAAATCTTTGACCAATTTATCCAGCTTTTTAGCAATTCTTGAGACTTCAGATGCAGATATGTTCTTTAATCCAAACTTCGAGAATACTTTCTCGACTTTTCTGGTTGATACTCCCTCAAAATAAGATTCTGCTACAGCAACTCTTAATGAGTCTTCCACACGAGAAAATCTCTCGAATACTGCGGTTTCGAATGGGAATTCTCGGATTTGAGGTTTATCAAGCTCTATCTCGCCGTAGATGGTCTTTAGTTTTCGCGATCTCGTTCCGTTGCGGTGTGCTCGTCTCTTGCCAGTCCGTTCATAGGGACGGGCCTGGATTTGATTTTCAGCCTCAAGCTGCATTACCTCATTCAGAAAACCCGCGGTCAGCTTCTTCATGCCCTCTTTTCGATCGATAAGATAATCATCTGCTATGTCGGATATATTCATGGCTCTGTGTCCCTCCCAAAGTTTCGACGACTTGGGGATACAGGGCCAATTATAATATCTCATGAAGAAATAACTTGCTGTTATCTCGTGAAGAGCAAGTCAGTTCTTGTTACTGATATTTCTGCAAATTTTACAGCAAAAATGATACGCTACCTGTGCAGATGGTATATTAGGCTATAAAATTCGCGAAATTCGCGAAATTTGGAGGGAAAAATGACTGAGGAAAAAAAAATCAACGACCCAATGGAACGGGCAATCATAAAATCATTTGATTTATCAGATACAGGAATTTTAAAAAGAGAGACAATAATAAAATCAGCGAAGATCTCAATAGAAGCTAATGATGGCGCAATAGCAAAAAGAATAGAAGAACTCACAAAGAATGAATATTTAATACATACAAGCAGGGGTCACTATAGAAAGAATCCCAATTATATCTTTAAGTTCATCGATGAGCCTCGTTCTGTTGCTGCTAATAAATCAAAGAATGTTCTAAAAGAGGAAATCAGGGAACACACATTGAACCTCAAAGATGCCATACGCACCTGGATCTATGATTTCTCAGAGCCATGCAAAGAATACCCACTTGATGGAGGAAAATTGAGTTCCGATATCATTCATGCCTGCGAAAGCCATGTCTTATTCCCAGATCTAACTAACCATTTGCCAAACATGTGCAGTACTGTATGCTCAGATTGGGAGAGCTACAAGAAAGAGCTGGAAGAACTAGATGATCTCAAAGGGACTCTGCTAAGGGCTCTTGGGGGTGAGATCCGCAATTGTTTCGAAGGCCTGAAGTTTATATTTCCCTACAACGATCAATATAATCTTCCAGAAATCGTATACAATATCGTTGTTGGTTTACAGGCCGGACAAGAAGGATACGACAGCTATGAGAATGCTCTTTACTGGCTTCGCAATACACATATTCAAGAACAGAGCGATCACATCTTTTGGGGAGAATACCTAACAGTTCCTGCGAAAAATCGTGATCTATTAGAAAAAGGCGTAAGCGAGTTTATTACCTTCTTTGAAAATGCGGTTGATGGCGAATTTAATGATCTAGGTAGGGATATTGTAATCAAAGTGGATTCACTGAAACGAAAAAGAGATAAGATCATCAGGGAACTGGATCGACTCCTAAAGTATACGAGCTTCCCAGGTGAGTGTGAGTACCTGAGATAGATCTCAATATTCGTATCTCGCATCAGGCATCCTTACTTTAATTAAAGTTAAAGTGAAAATATACCAACAAAATATTAAGCTCAAATATACATACTTATAAACTTATTATCAATTTTATCTCTATCTAAAACTAATTATGCATATTTCCTAGACGATAACTAACATTTTGGGTTCAAACCGAACCACTATCTATTAACTGCCATTGGTTCTTACTTTAGTTTAATTAAAGTGTGGACCTCCTTTTCAGAATTAGTATCCTGGCTTTATGATCTCTGGCACTTCGATGGACTTCAAATATCTGCGGATCAAGCTTCTTTACGAGCTGGCTTACTCGGCCAGGTGACACGCCAAGTAATCCTCGGATCTCTGCGAAACTTGCTGCATGTCTTGGCGACTCTCGGAGATGCTTCTCGATCTTCTGCAAATGAGATTGTTCTGTCGGCGAAGGCTCTCTGCTCGTGGGATCCTCTAAGTGAGAAATACGCTTCCGATCCTGCGCGATGTCTCGGGCAAGTCTGTCGCAGTCTTCATCCTGCTGAGCCGCGATCTCCGTGATCCTGCGGTCATGGGACTCAATCTGCACTTTGAGGCGTTCCAGCTCGCTAACAAGGTACAAGATAGCACCAGCTGGAAGCATCACTGCAGAGTCAGGCAAGTCTTCAGACACAGTGTCCCCTCAAAAAAGGGAGTTCTATTAGTATTCCTCCGGCAACAGAATCGTTGTAGCGCTTCTATCCGCTTCCGTGATTATCCAGATCTTGCAGCCATCCGGTAAGCTATAAGCTGAAAGCAGCCGGAAGCCCTCTCTAAGTGATAGCTCATTTTCGGCAGCATCCTCTCGGGTCACGTTGCCCCAATCGCCTTCCTGATGTCTTCTGATATATGGCCAGAAGCTCACCTCTGTTTCCTTAAGGGCTGCAAGGGCTCCTGGTGTGGCTATCAGCTGGCCCAAAGAAAATTTTGGTGGCATCACGCCACCTCAATATCTGATCCGCTGCAACTCGGACAGCCATCTCCAAAAGCTGCTGCCTCTGCTGCATGCGCAGAATAGAACTTGTGGCCGCATTCCAGGCAGATAAACTCAGGCTGCTTTTCTGGTATAGTTATATGCTTCCGGCTTTCAATGATCAACGATTCCAGTAGCGCTTTAAATCCGGCCTGATCACACATAAGTATGATGTTACCGGATTCATTGTAGTCGCCATCCTCGAAAAGAAGGGAAATGATCGCTTTGCCGGACATTTCAAGCCGCCTCCTCCTTCTCCTTAAAAATTTGGGCGGCCATTTCAGATCACCTCCACGGGCCCGTGCGCTCCTCCAGGCCACCCAGGCAGGTTGTCCCTAATGCTGCTATCTGGTGGTCTGGCAAGCCTCTTCGCGGTGTTGTGGTGGGCCTCGAGGATTGCTTCTCCTTCGGCCTCAAGCTCCTCCCTGCTCTTCTTTGGTTGAGGGAAGTACTTTCTCTGATGCTTGCATGGTCCGTGATGATATGTCGCCGCAGGACATGAGCACCCATTCGCGGTCACTGTATAATAGGCATCTTTCTTGTTGCTCAGAACCAGCACCAAGCGGCTATCTCCATCTCCCACCTCTACAAACTCCGGTAATGGATCGCATGATATCTTTTTCCAGGCTAATAGGCCCTTGATTGCTTCTGAGCTTTGCGTTTTTGGGCTTTCACATAATACCTTACCTGACAAGTTAAGTCACCAAGTACTAATACGCCCTTATACTATTTAAACTTTTGTTTATGCTTTAAACCAAAAGTTTAAATAGTTTAAATCATAAATAAGATACCATGGCGCAAACCACCATAAAGGTATCCAAAGAAGCCGTGGACTTCATGAAATCTGAAGGACGATACGGCGATTCACTAGCGACGATATGCGACCGCCTTTTTGAAGAGCTGAAAACACTAAGATCCGAAAAGATGAATCAGGGAAACTTTGAAAGCCTCCCTGTTACTGCTTGAGCATGCTGAAGTTGGTGACTTAACATGCCAGATGATACTTCTGTAGCTCCCAGAATAAATGTTTTTGTGCTTAGGAATCTTTATCATCAATGAAAATAATCGTAATAATAAAAAACTAGGTCCGGCCAGGGCACTCGTAATGCCCTGACTGGGAGACTCCAGGATGTAGGAGAAACACCTTATGTCAGAAATAGCCTCAGCTAGCATAAATACCTTTGGGCCTTCGCCTAAAGCCGATTCTGTGCCGCCTTCAGATCAGCTTATCGTTTTGACCTATGGACAGCTCCGTGATCTCATCAAAGGAGCCATAGAGCAGGCCGTCCAGCCCCTACAAGCTGAGATTGCCCAGCTCCATGAAGATATAACATCTCTTGAAGCCGCGCAAGATACCCTTTCTGATAACCAGCTCATCCAGCTCCGACTTATTCATGAGCTGAAAGAAAAGGTCAACCAAGAATCTCAATCTCCAGCAACTACCACCAAGAAGACCACAGACCATATTGATGATCTGCACAGGTTGATGATCGAGGATAAGACAGCTCAGGTCAGCATCGCGAAAGCTGCCAGGCTACTAGGGATTAGCAAAGAAAGGATGCGACAGCTAAAGCCCCTCATACTCAAAGACGATCGTTTTGAGATGGGATGGACATCTGTGGCAGGCAGAAAAGGAACTGTTATCAGGATACGCAAATATCTCTAATTACTACCAAATTTGGTATTGGTGGTTAATCAATAGCTGTAGAGAAAGATAAAATCCTGCTAAAATTATAAAGAAAGGCAATTTGGGATTATCAGATTGCTTATGATATGCCTTAATCGGAGATAGAGATAAAATAAAGAGTAATGTATATAAAACAACATAAACACAATAAAATACTAAACACCTAATTTTTCTATATATAAAGACCTATTTCTACTACCAATACCAAATTTGGTAGTACGAGCACCACAAACCTTATAAATTTATACTGTTATAGCAGATTTGGCCCGAATTCAATTCGCTTGCACAGTAGTTCTCCTCGGGCCTTGATCTATCTTTTAGAGCGGGTGGAACGTAGCCATCCTTTTCTCCTGCCATGTGCGTTCATACGCCAAATAGAACTGATATGGCGACATAAGGAGCATTTATGCCGGCTAGTATCTTCGACGTGATAGAGAGGCGCAAGCGCGTCGCAATATAGTCCATGACTGCTTTCTAGTTGACTGCAAGTAACACAGCCAGGTGAAGACAGGCGAAGATGAAGAGCTGCCTCATGTTTTCCTACAATCTGAAAAACAATCAGGAAAGGTTGGGCTCTTCGCTGAATTATATGGGTGAGTTATGTCAGAGAATATAGCCTCCGTTCCTCTGTGTCTCTGTGGTTGGGTCAGAGCATATCGTTTCACCACAGAGTCACCGAGACACAGAGAATTGGTGATTCAAGTTCACCCATACTATATAGCGAGGAGCCAAAGGTTGAAATATAGTCACCACGAGACTTCCTATCAGGAATAAGACTTGAAGTGCAATGCTGGCTTTGTGGGTTTTGATGGAACAGAGAATAAACGAACTTTTCTTGCTCTGGCGGAGATCAAGAGGGTAAGGGGAATAGGAGACGATGAATGTGCTTCTCAGATAAAGTCCCATGGGCGGACCAGGTTCAGTGTGGCTAAGTTCAACCGCATGTTTCGGGTGAAGCCCCGAGGAGGCCAGTCTACGATAATGCTGATAAAGAGAAGTGGGAGACGGCAGGAGTCAAAAGGAGATACTCAAATAGATCGATCTGGATATGCACGGTAATTTGAAGGAATATCTCGCACTTGATGACGTCAAGCTTATGACTTGCATAATAGAAACGAAATAATGAACGGAATATGGGCAGTCCTGCCGGTGTCGCAAACCTGAGACTGCCCAGTAAGCCCCGAAGCTTCTGTCAGGAAACAAGGGGGGACATTACAGGTGAATCCATCTAGCTCATTCGATAAAGACCTTGCTATCACCAGGCCGGGCTTCTGGGATGCAGGATGTAAGCTAAGAGAGCGGTGGGCATCTCCTATAGGAAATTACAATTATTTTTTGTCTCAGTACCCCTTATCAGTTCGTTCACAAGGTCTGATAGTAACAAAGATTGAGGTAGAACTCAATATTGAAGTAGACAGCAAAAAGGACAATCCATATATAATTACACTATCACCGAATTTAGAGACTGAATTTAGCCTTTCTTCAGTGATATCATCTAAAAACTTGAATAGCAGTCCAAGCTTTACTTTAGGGAGCGGAGCTATTGCTGATACAGGAATAACTTTACCATTAGCACCTCGACCAGAGATTATAGGGTTAATCGAATTAGAGAGTAATAAAGCCGTTTGGTGTATAAGTTCGGGCTATCTATGGCGCATTCTGAATTCGAGCCGAATTAGTGGTCTTTATTTGCTTAAGGCCATCTTAGCTATTCCAATCGGAACATCGAAAATTGTATCTAGACTTCACGTTAATGTATGTGCTCAAGAATGGCAGAAGAGACAAATTTATTATTTTCATAATAAATTTATATTTGATAATCTATTAGATAATGTCGAAAGTTGAGGATCTGATGGGCTATGTGGTCCAGCTCCCCAAATCAGCGAAATATGCCCTGGTCCTGAAGAACTCCGTGGCCTTCAAGGAGACTGCGAACAAGCGGCTATTCCTGATGAAGAACCTGGCGGCGGTCGAGGAGGCGGTGGGCCTAGGCGCAGAAATAGTTGAAGCGGAGGTTGCCTTCTGATCAAATGTCCTCAATTATTTCGGAGTTTTAAAATTAAATCTCTCATTCCCTCTTCTTTCTCCTTAAATTCATTTGAACTTATCTTTTCTAGTAGAATCTCGTTGTTTTTATCAAGTTTGTATATCCAAAAGCCTTCAGGAGATGCAATTACGAAGTTGTTGATCCCTAACAGCAACGAATAAGATTTTGCTTGCAGGACTGCTTCTTGAAGTCTTGCGTCATTTAGAATTTCTAATTTGTCTTCAAAGAGTGTTAAAGTGCCTCTTTCGTCACGGATAATGAAATCCACAAAACAAGTATGGTACTGTCTACCGATTATAAAGTAACAAGGATATTGCCTTTGAAACTTAAATCCCCAATGCCGAAAAAGTGGTTCTAGGACAACATCTTCGAATTCTTCTTCGGTTGCATACTGACCTGAGCTAACCGTTTTTGCCACTGGTTCAGGGATTAAGTCGTTTTTCTCGCATACATCTTTTCCGATTATCTCCAACAATCTGTTGTATATTGAATAAGGCACTGGTGCTGTAACAACTCCCTGCGAACTGCATTTCGCGAAGCCCCAATTGCCTAGTATCGTATCATGCTTCATGTCAACCATTGTTATGTCTTTAATCGGTGTAATCTTTTTTAGTGGAACCCAAAAACCACCCCAACCACCGTAGGGATCGAAATAGGGTGGTTCTGAGACAGAAAAAATGTCTGCTATCGCTTTTCTTGGAGCTTGTCTGTACATAAAAACCAGATCATTCACTTGCATCTCTTTTCTTCCTGACCAAATGACTTCGTTCTCTTTGTCTAACGAATCAAAATGAGTTTCTCCCGTAGCCATTATCCAATATCTGTTGTAACCATTTCTCTCCAAAAATAGGCTTCCAAGCCCTTGGTATAAGAAATAGTTTATTTTCTTGTGAATGAGTTTATCTTTTACATCTGGCCACGCATCTGAGGCAAAAGAACGCATGGCTTCGTTTAATATGAGGTAGTTGTCAAAGCTATCTTTATTTTGTCCTATCTTATAAAATCCAAACTGAAATTTATCATAAATTTCACTCAAAAATTTCAATCCTGAAAATATCTCATTTTCTAACATTGAAACGCGATAGAATATGTATTTTTCCGGGTAGATATAATTTAAAACTAGAGATATTTTAGATATATTGTTTTTGAAAGACTCTCTTAATATCGAAATCGCCTTTTCTTCTTTCGGCAGGTCATTCAAAGATATGTCTTGCGGTAAATCGATATCTCTTCTTGAATTTAGCTCATACAAGTAATCTTCAAGTTTATATTGCCATATATCGGGATAAATCTCATTTGCATTTCGATCTGCGTCCTCAATTAGCCAATTTAAAACGTATTCTCCGTTCATGTGTTAACCTACCGTCTTTGCTTATCGATAACTTTAACGAAATTTTCTGAGCTTTATGCCGAGCTCAGGTCCTTCAGCTTCTGGAAGGCCTCAGAGATCCTAGCAGCTTCCCTGCTTTTCTCCGCTTCACAATAATTTATGATTTCATCGATTGTCGCTCGCAAAGCATAGATTTTCAAAGGTCTGCCTTTTCCGCTGCTCTTGGTCTCATGCTCCTTGAGCCAGCCCCTTTCCCGCAGGGTTTGCATGGCTATGCTGACCTCCGGCTGTCTCAGGCCGGTGGCCACCTCGATATCCCTGGAAGATCTCTCGTTCTGATCTTTGAGGAATGTTATAACGCAGGCCACGGTTCTTTTCATGCCCAGGGTCTCCAGGCCCAGCATGAACTCCAAGTCCTTTTCGTCTGCGACCTTGATAGTAACGTCTCTAATGGTGCTTCCTCCTACGCTTTTGACAAATATCATAATCATATAAATAATTTCTTTTAATGCAGGTTATCATAAAGAGTAAAAGCCGATTGTTATCTCATACGTCTTCGGTTAAGGATTTATTGATAATATATTAAAATCTCATTTTGCAATTTGCAATTAAGCCAAATTCGGTAGCGTGCCATATCTGCTGTAATTTCACAGTGGCCCTGTATCCTGATTCCACTCTACTCTTCCAATGATAAATACCTTTTACCTGTTATCCAATCCTCGTTAATGTCCATCATGATGCAAACCGCCACCCTCAGAAGCGACTGATCATTTGAATAGGCTCCAGCCACACGACTTCTTCGTTTCAGCTCCTTGTTGATTCTCTCCAGGACGTTAGTTGTTCGGATCCTTTTCCAGTGCGATCTGGGAAACGATTTATAGTTCCAAAGGTCAAATCGGAAGCTATCAATCGTATCCGCCGACTTTTTGAATCCTTTATCATCAAGAATGACAGCCAGCTCCTGCATCTTGAACTCATCTTCAATAGCATCCTTCAGCATGTAGGCGACCTCCTTTTTCTCTTTCTTAGGTATGTTCTTGAGCACAGCACGCATAAAGTGAACATTACACATTTGCCAAGATGCTCCAAGAAATGACTTCTGGACGGCTGCTTGTATCCCTTTATGCGCATCAGATATCACCAATTTGACTCCTTTAAGTCCTCGAGCCTTCAAGCTTTCAAAACAGTTTTCCCAACAGGATTCATCTTCGCTATCATCCACCGTGGCACTGAGGATCTCGCGATATCCATCATCATGAATGGCAACGACAACGAGCAATGCCTTATTTACGTATCTGCCATCTGTTCGGACCTTGAAGTAGCTTGCATCCACGAATATGTAGGGGATTGATCCTTCGATGGGCCTGTTCAAGAAATCTTTGACCAATTTATCCAGCTTTTTAGCAATTCTTGAGACTTCAGATGCAGATATGTTCTTTAATCCAAACTTCGAGAATACTTTCTCGACTTTTCTGGTTGATACTCCCTCAAAATAAGATTCTGCTACAGCAACTCTTAATGAGTCTTCCACACGAGAAAATCTCTCGAATACTGCGGTTTCGAATGGGAATTCTCGGATTTGAGGTTTATCAAGCTCTATCTCGCCGTAGATGGTCTTTAGTTTTCGCGATCTCGTTCCGTTGCGGTGTGCTCGTCTCTTGCCAGTCCGTTCATAGGGACGGGCCTGGATTTGATTTTCAGCCTCAAGCTGCATTACCTCATTCAGAAAACCCGCGGTCAGCTTCTTCATGCCCTCTTTTCGATCGATAAGATAATCATCTGCTATGTCGGATATATTCATGGCTCTGTGTCCCTCCCAAAGTTTCGACGACTTGGGGATACAGGGCCAATTATAATATCTCATGAAGAAATAACTTGCTGTTATCTCGTGAAGAGCAAGTCAGTTCTTGTTACTGATATTTCTGCAAATTTTACAGCAAAAATGATACGCTACCCCAAATTCCGAATGCTCCTGAAATCAGTTGTCATTGGGCATGAGCCATTAAAGCAAAACTCGACATTAAAAAGCTTAAAAAGATAAGTTCTATACAAGCTGGTTCTTAACCGATGACGCATGAAATAGTATCGGGGCCTGGAACAACAAAGGTATTGTACTCGGTGCTCTTGGAAGGATATCCGAAGCCAATGCTGTAAAAGCTAAGGCTAAAGAGCTGGGCTATAGTGGATAGAACGTCTCCCTAATCACACTCTCGCGCTCAGGTACGACTTTACAGGTAATCTCAGGTAATCTCTGAGCAATGATATAGAAAAATATTACTGTTGGCCTCTAGTCAAATTTTCGTTCTATAATAATAGGATTATCAGCAGTATTACTAAAACATTTGAGATCTCAATCAAAAAAATTTCGATTGTCGCGACCCTAATTCCTAGGGAGCCTCCAAAATAAGATACATACGCAGGAATACCGACTCTCATAAATCCAATGCCTCGATGTAAGCATCTAGCCATAATCACCAAGATAAGGCATTGCTTAGGAGAAATGGATGAATTGTCAAGCAAGGTTCCGCTCGCAACCAAAGCGGCGCTTTGGCTCGCGACGCTGGCCAGCAGAACGATCAGGCTTGATGGTGGGAACCCAAATGGCTGGATGAGGGAATTATACTTCTCTACAATAGGGTGGAGGAGGATATAATTAATGGCCAGTTGAGCAAGAAAAATAGTGAGAATTAAAGTTTTTATGATTTTTTTTGATGATGAAATGCATTCTCGAAGACTTGGCTCTATTCTATTCCACCAACGCGACGATTCGTGAGTATTTTCCACGAATAACTCCAAGTGTTCTGATTTGAGAATTAATTTTCCGATCACTATTCCGATAGAAGCAACAAAAAAATTAGCAAAGGCCTCAAGTAAAACATAAATTGCTCCTGTTTGAAGGCCAAGCACAGAAATAGCAACCGGCACGGTGTATAATAACGCATTATTTAATCCTTTTGGAAGTGACCCTACGAGTATAGATATGATTAGCTCTCTCTCACTAAGTCTCCTCGTTCGGTGTTCTTCGGAGAGCATTGACAATGATGCCCAATTATTTACAAGAAATAATGTTATGGCACCAGTGCAATTTGATGGAAGATGAGAAAAATAAGCAAGGCTGGCGGTAGGCCGACAAAGGCGATTGAAGTATCCTGAAGAGCGAATAAAATTGGCTAAAAAAAAGCCGATGACAATGGGGGGAACCATAACCTTCAATGTCTCGACAGTAGCGTAGATTGCATTAATGAGCGACATTTAAGTAACCAATGTTTAATAATATATAATATAGGAATTTAAGATGTAAATATTGTAGCATCATCTCATTTTATTCCTGTCACCAGGAACGTGTCTCCCCAGTAGCCCAGCTTTATATAATCCAATAATGATTGCGTTCGGTTGTTTATATTTAGGTCTGCTTCTACGTTCCTAAAACCCAACTTTTTAAGTATCTCTGTATCAGTGATAGGGCGTGAGTTGCCAGACGACCAAAGTTTTTGTTTTATGCTTTGATCTAGCTTCGTTTTGCGGGGTATTCTTTTCTCCGTAACAACTACGATTGGTGCCGCAAAATATCGCCATAGTTTCTTATAAATTGAATTTTTGTAATTATAATTCCAGTTCCCGTCGATGATTATCAGAATTCCTCCCGGCCTGAGAACGCGTCTCCATTCGTGTATGGCTCTTTCTGGATTAGGTAAGGTCCATAGAACATGTCTATTTACGACGGCATCAAATGATTCATCTTCGAATGGCAGATTTTCGGCATCGCCTACTTTAAAGTCGACATTAAACCCATAATCTTTTGCATTTCGGTTGGCGATCTGTACCATATCTTCAGACAGATCAATGCCGATAACGTTTTTCCCAAGATCTGCCAACAGAAAAGCTATAAACCCCGCTCCTGTCCCTACGTCAAGCACGAGTTGATCATCGGTTCCAAGTAAGTCCTTAAAAATGCTCTTCCATGCGGATTTTGCCCTTTCTGAGTTCCATGTAGATTGTGTGGAACGATTATAATTTGCGGCATCTAGACTCCAGCGAGTTCGTATTTGATCTTTTAATCCAGTCATCATCCACCAAAAAAATTACTGGGGTTCGGGATAAACCCAAAGCCCCTCAAGATCCACATCTAAAAACTCTTTCCAATATTCCGCATGAATGGCATCGGGATTTATGTCCTTGAATAAATCAGGGTGCAACCATTTTGCAAAATAGACTTTTCCTATTTCAGATCTGCTTCTAACAAAGCATTTGTTATACAAATATACATGGCCATTTTTAACGGCTTTAAGTTTTTCCCATCCCGGTCTATCAATCAGCGTCTCTAATTCCTTTTTGGCGTCTTCTTCGGTCCAGTTAAACCCAGCAGCATTTGTATCTTCTCTTATGAATATATAGTCAGGGTTTTGATCGATCAGCCACTCAGGGTCAATAGTGACTTCTCCGTTTTCCAATTCGTTTTTTAGAAATCCTGATCCGTCGACAATATTGCGTCCACCGTTGCCACTTATTACTTTTGAGTCCATTTGATCGGACGTATAAGTTAAATATTTCTCGTATGTCTCTACATAGTACGTGGGCAGAGTATCCTGATCTAATTTGCTTATTTTGTCGCCCAATAAATTCATATATTTATTTCTCCAGTTAAGTATTTCATCTGCCTTCGTTGGCTCATTCACAATATATCCTATTTTCTTTATTAGTTCATCTTGTATTGTAGGATCTGGATCAACTTCGCAATCCAACGCCACTACAGGGATATTTTCAGGAATCTTGTCCGCTAATCCCTTTTTTAATGTGGGCGATGTGGCAATAACCAGATCGGGGTTGAGCGAGATAATTGTCTCATAATCCAGGCTTCCTGAATTGAAGTTCCCCACACTCTGGACTTTATCCACTCCGGTTTTTTGGACAATACCAGGATTATTTGTCTTTGCATCATCACCAATTCCTACAATTTTATCTTTAGCCATCAGTATAGTGAACTCTTCTGCACCTTTTCGTGCTATGACAATCCTTTCAATGGGAGTCTTGAGCGAAACTGTCCTATTGGCGGAATCTATGAGAATTAGTTCTTTTTCTTTGCCATCAATTATTTGTTCTATTTGTGTGATATCGTTTTCATCGACTTTTCCATCGTTGTTTGCATCTGAAAACTTTGTAGGTGTTTCTTTTCCTTCGACAACTGCTTTTACGTATTCTATGTCCTTGTTATCGATGGTGTTGTCCATATTTGCGTTGCCATATACGTTCAATACAAAATTGAATGATTCCGCGTGAATAACTGCAAAATCAAAACACAATATTAGAGCCAGCAATACATAGCGCAAATTCATTTTATCATCCGCCTATATACCTATATAGTTTGATTATTTTTAAAGCTATTATGAATCATTAATAAAACTTGTGGTCTAATAACGTTAAAGATACAATTATGTTGATCGCTATTATAAGCACGCATAATTTTATAAACATGCTTTCGACCTCGTGGTCGTGTACTCGAATCATTGAATCGGTATCCTGAATGTCATTAGCTCCATAATAGACCATATATGGTCGGTTATACTATAATCGAAAGCCTTATTACCAAGTGTGATAATATCTCCGTGACGTGTAGCAAGCCAATTTGATCTCCTTTGCCTGCGCCTCAAAGAGCACCACGTCCACTGCCATTGGACCCGGCTGGTAAGAGCTTTCGGGAGTGAGCCGGGACCTCTTCTTATTTATCCTGGATGATCTGGCCGCCACCCTTTCAAGTACCACAAAACTTATAAATTTATACTGTAATAATTACCTTTGGGCCCGACATCCACCACGTTTGTTCTGTAATTCTCTTCGGGCCTTCCCTCCTCGGGGTAACCTTCATAACCACCTTTTTCCCATATCCAAGCGGCCCGGAGCTCCATGCTACCCCCTTT
>Ga0302252_1000654_pt1 | contig 27252 bp, 27 predicted proteins | sample AAG_RA_Leu_MG_FD_193511 | JGI IMG/M metagenome (GOLD analysis project Ga0302252, IMG submission 193511) | Enriched activated sludge microbial communities from anaerobic digester in WTTP, New Holstein, Wisconsin, United States - AAG_RA_Leu | ecosystem: Engineered > Bioreactor > Anaerobic >... | reverse complement strand
CGACTTGCATGTGTTAAGCACGCCGCCAGCGTTCATCCTGAGCCAGGATCAAACTCTTAAAAAGAAATCCTTAAGGACTATGTCCTTTTAGCTCACTTTGACATCTTGCGATGTCTCACTGACTTTAAATAATTTCGATGGCTGTGCCATCTTTAAAAAATAAGCCTGCTGTTTAGTTTTCAAGGTTCAATTTGCGATGTGACTTAATTATTTTATCATCGAACTCGACTTCCGTCAAGCCCTTTTTTCCACTCTATTTTTCACTGCCCGTGCTCTCGCATTCCCCGACAGCAAAAGTTATTTTATCAGCTTATGAATTACAAGTCAACAGTTTTTATGATTTTTTTTGCAATTAAAAACAAAGCCCGGATTGAAACGGTTCTAACACCCTCCAAATCCAGACTTTGTTTGGCATATGCACCTGCTCTATAGACTGCGCTTTATTGGCTTTCCACTCCTGCCCTTAGTTCCAGGATTCGCCTTGCTTTTCCTTCTTGTCTTGTCGCTTCGCTCACCCTGTCTCAAAGCTTCCCCTTCTCCCCTCGGCGGTCTTACCAGACACTCCCTTCCATATCCGATAAGGTCATGTCTTCCCGCTGCCTTTAGCGCCTTAAGTATGAGATTATAGTTCTTGGGATTTCTATACTGCAGAAGCGCTCTTTGCACAGCCTTTTCTTCGCTGCTTTTAGCCACGTAAACCTTCTCCATGGTCAGAGGATCTATCCCTGTATGATACATTGCAGTCGACAGGGTTCCCGGCGTAGGGTAAAAATCCTGAACCTGCTCAGGGTAAAGCCCCGATTCATGAAGATATACAGCAAGCTCAACGGCATCACTCAGAGTTGCTCCCGGATGCGACGACATAAGATATGGCACCATGTACTGGTTCATCCCCAGTTCCTTGTTGACCTTTTCATATTCACAGACGAACTTTTTGAATATCTCGCCGCCTGGCTTTCTCATACGCTTTAATACATTCTGGCTTATATGTTCTGGAGCAACCTTGAGCTGGCCGCTCACATGATGGCTGCATATTTCCTTTAGTATCCCTTTACTGTTCTTGTCAGCCATAAGGTAGTCATACCTTATGCCCGACCTTACAAACACCTTTTTTACTCCTCTTACCGCCCGCAGCTTCCTTAAAAGGCTCAGATAGTCACTATGATCCACCGTCAGATTCTTGCAGGGCTTAGGATACAAGCACTGCACGTTTTTGCATGTACCTTCTCGCAGCTGCTTCTGGCACGAGGGCTCCCTGAAATTAGCCGTAGCACCGCCAACGTCATGTATATATCCCTTGAAATCCTTGTCTGCAGCCATAAGCTCTGCTTCCTCAAGTATGGATTCATGACTCCTTGACTGCACTATGCGGCCCTGATGGAACCCTATGGCGCAAAAAGAGCACGAACCGAAACAGCCCCTTTCAGAGAGTATGCTGAACTTGACCTCCGCAATGGCCGGCACGCCGCCTATTTTTTCATACGAAGGGTGGTATTTTCTGGCGAATGGCAGTCTGTATACATCATCAAGCTCTTCCCTGTTCAATGGCATTACCGGAGGATTCTGCACAACGTAAGTAGCCCCATGCTTTTGAATAAGCACCTTTCCCCTTATCGGGTCCTGATTATCATGCTGCAGTTTGAATGCCTGAGCATACTTTTCTCGGCTTTCACATACCTGCTCGTATGATGGCACTTCTATACATTCACCCGCAAGATAACTTGTATCACTAACCTTACATACGGTTCCCGCAATGTAATTTATATACTTGACGTCTATACCCGAAGCCAAAGCATCTGCAACCTCGACAATCTGCCTTTCGCCCATGCCGTATACTATAATGTCGGCACCACTGTCTAAAAGCACAGAGCTTCTCACCTTGTCGTCCCAGTAGTCATAGTGCGCAAAGCGCCTAAGGCTTGCCTCTATGCCGCCTGCTACTATTGCAGCGTCCTTGTACGCCTTCCTTATCATATTGCAATACGTTATTAGCGCACGGTCCGGCCTGAATCCGGCCTTTCCTCCGGGAGAGTAGCTGTCCTGGCTTCTCTTTCTTTTAGCTGTCGTATAGTGGCATACCATGGAATCTATGTTGCCGGTTCCGACAAGAAACCCATATCTTGGCCTTCCCATGACCTTGAATGCAGTCTCGCTTCTCCAGTCCGGCTGGGCTATAATCCCCACCCTGTAGCCTCTGCTTTCAAGGACTCTTCCAATCACGGCCGTTCCAAACGATGGATGGTCAACGTACGCATCCCCGCTGACTATTATAAAGTCCAGCTCGTCCCATCCTCTGGCTCTTACATCTTCCATCGATATTGGCAAAAATTCATTCATATATTTCACACCTTTTGATTTTATAGGCAAATTTGCAAAATAATCTATTTTAATATTTTTTAAAAAAGATTAGTATTATATTATAATCTATTTTACAGCATAGTGTAACACATAACAAAAATAATGTAGCTATTATAAGGACTGATGCAAAATGAAAAAACTCACCATTTCACTTGCTATAATATCAATCTCGATATTTTTCAAAATGCCGGTATATATTGCTCTGGCGCTTTCACTTGCGTATGTATATATTTCGGCGCTGTTTGACGGAGCCCGCCCAAAGGACCTAATCCACGCGCTAATATATGGTGCGCGCTCCGCAAAGAATGTACTTATTATTCTTTCGCTCATAGGCGTCTTGACGTCAATCTGGATAAAGGCAGGGACTATACCCTATCTTATGCACTTCGGCCTTAACGTGCTTAAAAATTACAACTTCATACTGGCTTCTTTTTTGATAATGACTGTTATTTCAATGAGTCTCGGAAGCTCCATGGGCAGTCTTTCAACAATGGGCGTGGTGCTCATGGCGATTGGACGAAGCCTTGACATTGATACGGCAATTCTTGCAGGAGCAATAATATCAGGAGCCTATATAGGTGATCGTTCTTCCCCCATATCGAGTGCCTTTAACCTGGTGACCGAAATGACTAATACCGATCCTATGCTCAACATAAAGAGCATGAACTCAAGTCTCATTCCGGCGTTCCTAATATCATGCGCTGCTTTTTATGTGCTCGGCTTAGGCCAGACTCCGAAGGATTTTGATAAAATCAAAGTGGCTCTTGATTTTTTAAGCTCCAATTTCAACCTGGGTATATTTTGCATCATACCCATAGTTCTTCTGTTTGCGCTTATATTACTCCGGCTAAAGACCAGCACGGCGCTTACGTGTTCCATAGCTTCAGCCTTTGTCGTGGCAATGGTGTTCCAGCATGCAACTCCGCTTGAGCTTGCCAAGGCCAGCCTACTTGGCTTTTCAGCTTCAGGCGAATCAATGGAGCTTTCAGGAGGCGGTTTCATTTCAATGCTGAAGGTTCTTGCAACTATAATACTGGCCACGGCTTATGTGGGACTCTTAAACAAGCTCGAGCTTTTTGAAAGCGCAATGGACATGTTTTCAAAAACTATAAATACAAAATATAGCCTTGTTGTCCAAAGCGGTATAATAAGCTTTCTTATAAACGTCATTACCTGCAATCAGACAATTGGCATAATAGTTCCCAGCCAGTTTCTTAAAAGTCATTACAAAAAGCTGCAGGTCAGACTTGAATGCCTTGTACATGCCATATCCGACCTTGGAACTTTTACTGTAGCCCTGATACCCTGGAACATAAACTCCATTCTGGCCTGTTCACTTCTTGGCATCAGCTTCGGGCAACTTGCCCCATACGCTCTGATGTGCTATATACTGCCTGTTGTTTTTTTAATAAGATACAAGTTGGTCCCGCCGAAATAGTATATTGTTTCGATATGGATTAAAGGGTTACAAATATAATATAACTTACTTGGAGGTGCTTCACATGAAACTGACATATATGGGCCACTCCGCCTTCTACATTGAGGCAGGAGGCTGCAAGCTTCTTATAGATCCGTTCCTCAAAAACAATCCGCAATGTTCAATTGAGCCTGAGAATCTCCCGCACATAGATTACATACTTGTGACGCACGGCCACTCAGACCATCTGGGTGACACAATCGACATAGCCAGGATGTTCAGCTCCACAGTAATTTGCAATTATGAGATATCCCTCTATCTGGACAGGTACAACATAGAATGTCATTCCATGCATATAGGCGGGAGCTTTGAATTTGCTTTTGGCAGAGTTAAGATGACTCCTGCACTTCATGGTTCATCCATACTCGATGGAAACCATGTTATTCCAGGTGGAAATCCTGGCGGATTCATCATTTCGTCAGAGGGCAAGAATATATACCATGCAGGTGATACGGGTCTTTCAATGGAGATGCAGCTTCTGAGGGATGCCGGCATAGACTATGCTCTGCTTCCAATCGGCGGCAACTTCACAATGGACATACCTGATGCTTCAAAGGCAGTAGAGTTTATACAGCCAAAGGTTGTAATTCCTATGCACTACGATACATTCCCGCTTATAAAATCCGAGCCCGAGCGCTTTGCAGAAGCGGTCAGTGGAATTTGCGGCGTTGAAATACTAAAGCCCATGCAGTGCATCGAAATATAGTCATGCAAAAACAGAAAAAATCCGGATGACTCAAATCATCCGGATCTCCATTTACTCATTATTTCAACAAACTCTCAATCTTTTGCTTGTCAAAACCTACAACAGTCTCGCCGTCTATTATTATCACCGGCACCGACATGTAGCCCATCTTCATAAGCTCTTTCTTTGCCTCTACATCCCTTGTGACGTTCCTCTCATCAAACGCTATGCCGTTCTCATTGAAATACTCCTTTGCCATGTGGCAGTAGCCGCATGTGTCACTAGTGTATATCTTGACATTTTTCATAAATTGGACCCCTCCCCGAAATTGTTTTAATTTTTATTCTATTCCTAGTACTACCCAATTTCTATGTCCCTTAACTTTAATTTTTTGTCCATATACCTTTCAAGCAGATTTTTCAACACAGCAAATGTCGGCACAGCCAGGAACATTCCAAGCACACCCATCGTTCCTCCGCCTATTATTATGGCGAGTATTATCCAAAACGGACTCATGCCCACCTTGTCTCCCAAAATTTTCGGTCCCAGTATCCAGCCGTCAAACTGCTGCAGCAGAAGAATGAAAACAAAAAGCCAGAGCGCCTTGATTGGATCATTAAAGAGAACTATTATTACAGACGGTATTATTCCAATGAACGGACCAAAATACGGTATCATATTGGTTATGCCTACTATAAGCGCTATCAGGAAGGCATACGGCATCTTGAGGATCAATGTTCCGGCAAGGCATATGAGCCCTATTATCAGAGAGTCTATGAACTTTCCGACTATGAACTTTGAAAACACGCTGTCTATTTCTCTTGTGAGCTCAAAGAACGAATCTCCACGCGCCTTGCCTGCAAACGAGTAGACGAATCTTTTTGCGTTTCTCGCAAACCCTTCTTTTTCAAAAAGTATATATACAGATATAAGTATGCCTATCAAAATGCTAAAGAAGGTAGATGTGAATCCTATTGCAAACTTTACAATCTTATTGAGTATTATATTCAAAAGATCTCCGGCCTGAGCCACTATCGCATTTAAATTTTTCTGTATATAGTCGTTTATTTCATATTTTTGAGCCCAGTTCGATGATATTACATTAGTCTGTATCCAGCTTTGAGTAGTCTGAAGATACTGAGGAATTTGCTGGACTATTTCGGATATGCTGTTTATTACTCTTGGAGATACGGTAGTGAAAAACATAACTATAAGCCCCACGACTATGGAATAGACTATGGCTACCGAAGCTATCCTATCAACCTTGAATTTTCTTTCCAGCAGCACCATGGCCGGGTTGAGGAGATATGCCGCTGCAAATGCCCACATAAAAGGCGCCAGCAGCGAAAGCATGTATTTGAATCCTTCGTACAGCACTCCCAGGCTGTCTGCAATCTTGTACATCGCAAATGCAATGAACAAGATAATAGTCCACTGTGTGATTTTTTTATCAATAATCATAATTTTTACTGCGCCTCCTGGTTAATCTGTGTTTAACTAAGTGTGCTTCACATATACCTTAGCATATTAATCCGCCAATTTAAATCTGTTTGCTTTATCTTTGCCTTTTTTTATAGTAAAATTTATTTTATGGCCACAAACATATTTTTTGAAATTCAACTAGGAGGAAGCTATGAAAAAAGGAATTATCCTTTCAGCGTCTACAGGCGCCGGACACAATAAGGCTGCCAAGGCTATAAAAGACGCTCTTGCCGAAAGAAGCATAGATGCTCAAATAGTCGACAGCCTCAGGTTCACTAACAAAGCAATCGATCTTATAATATCGAGAGGCTATGAAAAGAGCGCTCTTTACACACCCAACGCGTACGGCAAGGTATACAGAATTTATGACGACTTCAAAATAATGACTAGTGCAGAAAAAAAGGTCAACATTTTCTTTGCATACATGGTAAAACGCCTTAAAAAGCTTATCGACGACAAAAAACCCTCTTTCATTGTCGGCACTCATCCATTCCCTCTAATGGCCGTTTCAACGCTGAAGGAAAAGGGCGAAATAGACATTCCGATAATATCAATTCTAACCGACTACACCACACACTCTACATGGATACAAAGCCATGTGGACAAATATATAGTGGGCGATGAATTTGTCAAATGCATCATGGTCGAAGAGGGCGTCGCATCCGAAAAGATATTCCCTTACGGAATACCTATCGAAAAAGCATTCATGCGTCATAACAGTGCTGATATAAGGACTTCGCTCAAGCTGAATGACAAATTCACAATACTGATGATGGGAGGAAGCTTCGGCGCAGGCAACGTAAAAAAAGCCCTAAAAGAGCTTCTCATGTCTGATTCGGATTTTCAGATAGTTGTTGTCGCCGGCAAGAATCTCGCGCTCAAAGACAAGCTGGAAAAGATCACCGCCGCAAGCGAAAAACGCAAGGACATACGGATACTAGGCTTTACAGACAAGGTAAGCGAGCTCATGGCCTGTTCTGACGTGCTCATAACAAAGCCTGGCGGACTTACGACCACCGAAGCCCTAGCCGCCGGCATACCACTTGTAATACCCTACTACATACCTGGACAGGAAGAGGAAAACTTGACTTTCCTTCTGAACAACGGACTTTGCTTAAGAACATCAGAAAAATGCAGCCTTAAGATGATTATAGATTTCCTGATCCAAAATCCTGAAAGGCTCCAACGAATACGCGAAAACATCAAGCTTGTGCATAAGTCTGATTCTGCCCAGAATATAGCCAAGCTAATCGAAAACTCATTTTAAACATAAAACCGGCCTCTACGGCCGGTTCTTTTATATAATATTATCAGTATGTACCACGTCGACTAATACTGGTAGTCTTCATGTTCATCATAGTAGCTGTCGAAATCTGTAGTTCTAAAGTTTGAATATTTTTCCTTCTTGATCGGCTGTGTCTTCTTCTTTTTTGACACAACCATAATATCATCAAATGAACCGGTTCTTTCCCTGTCCTTAAATTTCATTTTCTTGGTTCTTTTTTCCTTGCTGGCTTCATGTTTTTGAAAATCCATAACAACTTCCTGCTTATTGTTTGATGACATCTCTTCCGAACGCTCTGAAAAATCTGTGATTCTTCTCATACAGCTGCCGTTTCTGCAACTGCACTTAATACGAGCTCCCTACACTCATATAGCTTGAGCAAAGCTTAACCTTTCCCTCCCCTTTAAAACCTGACAAGTCAATTTGAGCATGCAAATGTAGGGTGACTTTCAGGTATTTTTATGATTTTAGCGTTTTTATTATACCCTTGAGGGTTTTATAAAAACATTTTTCTAATTTGCTAATGAAATTATACAATAGGGAGGGGGCCTCAAACAACACTTTTCATTACAGTTTCAATAAAATTTTTAAAGTTCTCTCCGACCCTCTAAGGCCTTTGAAATAGTGACCTCGTCGGCATATTCTATGTCGGCTCCAACAGGAAGTCCGTGAGCTATCCGGCTGACCTTGACTCCCATTGGCTTTATTAGCTTCGCTATATACATAGCTGTCGCCTCGCCTTCTATCGTCGGGTTGGTAGCCATTATTATCTCCTTGACGTTACCGTCAGCAACCCTGTGCAGCAACTCTCTTATCTTGATCATGTCCGGAGTCACACCGTCCATTGGCGATATTACGCCATGAAGCACGTGATATTTGCCTCTGAAGTCCTTTGCCCTCTCCATAGCAGACACGTCCCTAGGATCCGCAACCACACATATTATCTCTTCACTTCTTTTTTCGTCCATGCATATGCTGCACTTGTCGCTTTCAGCTATGTTGCAGCATATGCTGCAGTATTTGATATTCAGTTTAGCCTGTGCAATGGCATCCGAAAGCGACATCACGTCGCCTTCCGACATGTTTATGATATGGAATGCCAGTCTCTGAGCTGTTTTCCTGCCTATGCCCGGAAGCCTTCCAAGCTGGTCTATGAGACGATCTAATGCTCCTGTATAGTGCTGCATTCTAACCTCCGTTAAAACATACCCGGTATGTTCATTCCTCCTGTGAGCTTGGACATTGAAGAGCTAACCATCTCGTCTGCAAGTCTGAGAGCCTCGTTTACAGCACTGAGAACAAGGTCTTCGAGCATCTCAACATCATCAGGATCTACAACCTCCGGCTTTATGCTCACGCTGAGTATCTCCTTCTTGCCGTTGGCCTTGACTATTACAGCGCCGCCGCCTACAGAAGCTTCAACCTCTTTGCTTTCAAGCTCGCTTTGTACCTTTTCCATTTCCTGCTGCATCTTTTGTGCCTGCTTTAGTATATTGTTCATATTTCCAGGCATCATTCCCGGGAAACCTTTTTTAGCCATTTTCATACCTCCTGAATATATTTTCTAAAACCTAATTATACCATAAATTAAATCACATATGAATATTACTGCTCCTGAGAATCTTTTATCTCGAGTACTCCCGGCGGGAATATTTCTTCCAGACGCCTTATCTCGTCATCGCCATCCTCGTTTGAGATTTTTTCGCTAGCAATCTCGGACTCAATGACAAGATTTATATATACGTCTTCGCCAGTTACTCTCTTTACTACACTTCTTAGATATGCTGAATTTTCATCCTTGCTGAGCGCCTTTCTGTGAAAATCGAAACTGTCTTTGAACATCACCTTGAACACGCCATTGCCTATCTCGAGCGGAGTGCCTTCCTTGAGCATGGCTTGCACAGGAACCCTGCGATCGTCCTTTATAAGCCCCAGTATGTCCTTCCAAAGCGTATCTATGTCATCATTTTGCCTTTCCATGCGCCTTTTCTCATTAGCATTTTTGCAGACCTCCGGCTCCTTTGCGGCATGCACTGGTGGTGCCTTAGGCTTTTCAAGCTCATTAGACTGGCTCTGGGCTTCCTGAATATGCACTCCAGGCTTGACGCCCGAGAGCAGTCTCTCAAGCCTTGATATCCGCGCAATAAGAGCATCTTGATTGAAATCCTCTTCTATGCTGCATATCTTCATGATGGCCACTTCAAGCACAATCCTTGGATTTGAAGCATATCTCATGTCGTTTTGCAGTGTCGAGAGCAACTTTATTATCCTTATTAGCTCCTCACTGCTTATCTGCTGCGACTGTTTGGCTGTTTCTGCCGCCATTTCTCCAGTGACCCCGAGTATGCCGTCGCCCCTGCCATCAAGCTTTGCTATCATAATATTTCTGAAATGCTCGGTCAGTTCCTGTGTGAAATTTTTAATGTCCTTACCCCATACAACAAGCTCATTTACCATCTCAAGGCAAGATTTCACATCCCGCCTTATAATCGCGTCGCTCAAGCTTGAAAGCGCTTCAAAGTTTACGGTTCCAAGCAGGCTTACTACGTCCTCGTAGCTTATGCACTCGCTGCTGTAGGACATGCACTGGTCAAGTATGCTAAGCGCGTCTCTCATAGCACCCTGCGAACTCATGCCTATAAGATTTAGAGCCTCTTCATCTGCACACACTTCCACCTCTGCGCATATATCCTTCATTCTCCCTACAATCTCCCCCAATCCGAGCCTTTTAAAGTCAAATCTTTGGCATCTTGAGAGTATAGTTGCCGGAAGCTTGTGAGGCTCCGTAGTGGCCAATATGAATACCACATGCGACGGAGGTTCCTCTAGAGTCTTGAGGAGCGCGTTGAAGGCACCCTGCGAAAGCATGTGGACCTCATCCACTATATAAACCTTATACTTGCCTCTTGCCGGAGGATACTTGACATTCTCACGCAGCTCCCTTATGTCGTCCACGCCGTTGTTTGAGGCCGCATCTATCTCAACTACATCCATTATGTTCTCGTCTATTATTGCCCTGCACATCTCGCAGCTGTTGCAGGGCTCAGCATCATCAGACGAGAGGCAGTTGATGCTTCTTGCAAATATCTTGGCAGTCGAAGTCTTTCCTGTTCCCCTTGTCCCGGAAAAAAGATACGCATGGGCTACGTTGCCGCTTGATATCTGATTTTTGAGTGTTCTTATAATATGATCCTGACCGACCACATCTCCAAATTTCATAGGCCGAAACGTTCTATAAAGAGCCTTGTGCATCTTCTCACCCCTGGTATAGTCTTTACACTATGAATATTATAACATAAATTGCTAGTGTCCATTAAAATCAAAAAGGACCCGGACGGTCCTTTTTGATTTTAATATTCCATGCTTTTTGCCAGTTTCTTTACCTCTTCGTATGGATTGTCCGATTTCATCACAAGGCTCATTACAGCAACGCCGTCTGCTCCTGCTGAAAGGACCTCCCTCGCGTTTTCTGGCATTATTCCGCCTATAGCAATAAGCTTAACTCGGTGAACTGCCTTACTTATACTCCTTATAAATTCAATCCCTCGTGGTCTTGCTCCAGCCTTGCAGTCTGTTTGAAATATGTGGCCTGCCAGTATGTAGTCGGCACCTTTTTTGACAGCAGCCTCAGCCTCCTGCAGCGAGTGCACCGAAACTCCTATCTTAAACTCATGTCTTATCGTTTCGACATCGCATTCCATGAAATCTGCGAATGTCATATGAACACCGCATGCCCCTGCATTTTTTGCAACATTCAAGCTTGTATTTATAATTAGCCCTGCGCCGCTGCCCTCAAGCAACTTCTTGACTTCTCTCGCGAGGCTTTCGAGATCATCCTCTTTCATATCTTTTTCCCTGAGTATTATGAAATCGACACCTGCGGCTGCAGCCGCTTCAATTGCTCCTATAAAGCCGTCCCCCGCCTGTTTCCGGTTTGTGATCACGTAAATCATACGCTCCACCTATATGCTCATCCAGTTTTTGAAAAGCGGCTGATAGCCCTTTGCCAGTATCGCCTCGCAAACCTCTTCTACACTCCTGCCGTCCGATATTTCAAACTGGGCCTCTGTGGCCGGCTCTCCCGAGTAGCCCCCAACCTCGGTGCAGCTGCCGGCTGAGAACTTGTTTATTCCAAGCGGTATGAGGTTATCCCTGAAATCCGCATTCTCCCTTGTGGATATATTCTGTGAAACATGGGGCATGAAAAGCCTCATTGCAAGTACCGCCTGCACAAGCTGTATATCGCTCACTCCGCTCACCCTTTCGAAAACTCCGGCATGTGGCCGTATTCTCGGAAATGATACCGAAACCTCGGTACTGGCATACTTGTCCTGCAGATAATTGGCGTGCATGCCTGTCATGAAGGCCTCCCTGCGCCAGTTGTCAGAAAGGCCAAGAAGAGCTCCCACGTTTACAGATCTCATATTTGCCCTGCATGCCCTCTCTGGCGTGTCCAGCCTGAATCTGTAGTCCTTTTTGGGACCGCTAATATGCACCTCGTCATATACCTGTTCGTCGTACGTCTCCTGGTATATCGTGACACCGTCTATGCCTGATTTTGAAGCCTTTACATACTCCTCAAGCGTCAGAGGGCTGACCTCTATTGTCACAGAGTCAAAATGCTTTCTTAGAACGCCTGCCGCCTCTGTTATATAGTCTGCCGGCGAATGTTTCCTCGACTCCCCTGTAAGGAGCAGTACATGCCTTATGCCTGTCTTTGAAAGCTCTCTGGCCTCCTTCCCTATCTCCTCCATCGAAAGCTGCTTTCTGCTTATGCCGTTGTCATGGTTGAAGCCGCAGTATGCGCACCGGTTTATGCAGTAGTTCGATATGTATATCGGCGCATAAAGCAGCACCGCTTTTCCAAAATGATTCAACGAAAGTCTTCTTGCCTTCTCGGCCATCTGCTCCAGGTGGCTCTGGGCAGCAGGCGAAAGGAGGGCCAGGAAATCCTTGGCTTCTAGCTTATCCTTAGAGAGTATGCCTCTTACTCTCTCTTCGTTTACGTCTGAAAGAAATCCATCAAAATCAAAATCCTTGTAGCTGCTTACTACCTCATAGAAGCTCATTAGTATGCCCCCTCGTGCAGGAAGCCTGTAAGAGGCGAAGATGCGCTTGCAACTTCAGCCCTGGCTCCAAGCCTTGCATTGTAGGCGTATCTGCCGGCCTTTACAGCAAGCGAGAAAGCCTGCGCCATTTTCACAGGATCATCAGACGTTGCTATCGCCGTATTAACAAGCACTGCATCAGCCCCCATCTCCATGGCCTCAGCCGCATGCGAAGGCGCCCCTATTCCGGCATCGACTATCACAGGCTGCTTTATTTCCTCTATTATTATGCCAATAAGCTCCTTCATTCTTAACCCTCTGTTAGTACCAATGGGCGCTCCAAGCGGCATTACGGCCGCAGCACCTGCATCCACGAGCTTTTTTGCGCTCATGAGGTCCGGATTCATGTAAGGGAATACCTTGAAGCCCTCATTGGCCAGAATGTCTGTGGCCCTTAGCGTCTCCTCGTTGTCCGGCAGGAGGTACTTGTTGTCTGATATGACCTCTATTTTGACCCAGTCACCGCATCCCATAGCCCTTGCCAGCCTTGCAATCCTGACGGCCTCGTCTGCATTCCTGGCTCCGGAAGTGTTCGGAAGAAGTATTGTCTCCTTGGGTATGTAGCTGAGTATATTGTTTTCCTGCCTGCTCGAATCAACCCTTCTAAGAGCTATTGTTACTACCTGTGTAGCGCTGCTTTCAATTACCCTTGGAAGCGTATCCTTGCTGGGATACTTGCCAGTACCTATAAACAGCCTGCTGTCCAGTTCAACTCCGCCTATTCTAAGCTTTCCCATAAATATATCCTCCCATTATATGTCCTCACCAATAAGCAACCTTACCGCCAAATTAGCCTGATGGTTCGCCGCTATGGCTACTCTCGATGCAAGCAGCTTCTCACCCTCAGACAGTCCGCTTACGCCATCTCCAACTATATACAGTCTTTCCGAAACCTTTCTTGTGACTATCGAATTTGCCGTTCCAAGCCCTGCCAGTCCCGAAGCCGCTATCAGCTTCTTACCTGTATTTTGCAGAATGGAATTTACAAACTCGGCCTTGCAGCTTGCCACATCGAATGCCTCGATTATGATGTCGGCATCCTTGAATATCTCTGGCGCATTATGACTGTCTACGTACACATCGTGCGATTCGACATCAACCTGCGGATTTATATCTCCTATCACCTGCTGTATCGCCTGCGCCTTTTTCATGCCCAAATGCCTTATCATGTAGTATTGCCTGTTTAAATTGCTCTCGTCAACCACGTCAAAGTCCGCCAGCACAAGCCTTCCAATTCCCATCCTGGCAAGTGAAACCGCAGCGTTAGAGCCGAGTCCTCCTATTCCCGCTATCCCTACAGTCAAATTCTTTAGTATCCCATTAATACAGCTCACCATATTAACCTCCGCCTACAAATGATACAATTTCTACTCTTGACGCCTCATCCAGCATCCACACCTCATACTTTTCACGTGGAACGATTTCGCAATCAGCCTCAACAACTACTATGGAATCGTCAATGCACATCTCCTCAAGCAACTGTTTCACGCTTATATTGCCCTTAGCACCAATTTCTTTTCCGTTTACAACCATAATTTCACCCCCTTTTAGTTAAATAAAAAAAGCAGACTCCATAGGGTCTGCTATAAAAACAAGTAACTAAAATGATTCAGCAGAAACATCCCTACGTTGGCATTAACCAAATCAGGTAATAGGGGTAAGCGATAACACCGCACTCTCAGCCTGTCTCTACAGGCTCCCCCAGCTTCTTTAACAAATATTGATTTTTTATATAAAAAAAAGCTTGCCAATAGGCAAGCCAGTTTATCTACGCTTTAAATAAACTCACAGAGCTTCCCTACGCCGGTGTTAACCGTATCAGGTTGTAAGGGTAAGCGATAACACCGCACTCTCAGCCTGTCTCTACAGGCTCCCCCAGCTAAATTCATGGATATTAATGTTTTATAATTAAATGCTGTGCAGCCATAAATCGACTCAGAGCCACAGACGCCTCCCAAAGAGTTAATTCATATCAGGCGCTCCCGCGGCACATAGAGGGGATCACTTACCGCTGCTTCCTTCCGGATCTGACGGGGTTCATGAATCTCTATTGCGCAGGACCCGACAATCATCATCACTTTTTTGGAGCTGCTCTACAGCTAATGAGCCTCAATATGGCATTCGACCCTGCTACAGCGGATTGCAGGTACAGGGCACCGCTAACTCCCCGTCTAGCACAGCAAACTTTATGACTTTTTAATGGCGGAGAGAGGGGGATTCGAACCCCCGATACAGTTTCCTATATACACGCTTTCCAGGCGTGCACCTTCAACCACTCGGTCATCTCTCCGCGGCAGATTTATTTTCATAATTCTTGCTTTCTCTCAATAACTTAAAAAAACCTACAAGTATCCCGGAGCACTCGCTTTCGAGCACGCCATCGACTATTTCAACATTGTGGTTGAAAAGGTCGTGCTGAAGTAGGTTTACCTTGGAGCCGCAGGCTCCAGCTTTTTCATCCTTTGTTCCAAATACAAGTCTTCTCATTCTGCTTTGAAGTATGGCTCCTGCACACATGCTGCATGGCTCCATTGTAACGTACATGGTGCAATCGCTAAGCCTCCAGCCTTTTAGCGCTTCCGTGGCTCTCTTTATAGCAATCATCTCTGCATGCGCGGTGGGATCAGCCAAGCTTTCCTTCATGTTGTGCCCCTTGGATATTATCCTGCCGTCTTTGACTATGACAGCACCAACTGGAACCTCTCCCATCAAATATGCCACTTTTGCCTGTTTCAAGGCCTCCCGCATATAGTCGATGTCTTGCATTTTTCCTCCAAATAAAAAAATGGTGCACCCGGCAGGAATCGAACCTGCGACGCACGGTTTAGGAAACCGACGCTCTATCCCCTGAGCTACGGGTGCTCAACTTGCAAAATATATATTATCACACATTCCCATGCATTTCAATACCTTCAATAAATATTATATGGGGTGCGCCGCTTTAAATTCGGCGCGCCTCATATAATTGGACAGCCAATGTCCGTTACTTGTACCCTCTTATAACCTCAACTCCGCCCATGTAAGGCCTCAAAACTTCCGGAACACTAACAGATCCGTCCTCCTGCTGGAAATTTTCGAGTATTGCCGCCACAGTCCTTCCTATCGCAACGCCCGACCCATTGAGTGTATGAACATATTCAACCCTTGTGTGCTTGTCCCTCTTGAATCTTATATTTGCCCTTCTGGCCTGAAAATCTTCGAAATTCGAGCACGAGGATATCTCAACGTACCTTCCGTAGCTTGGCATCCAGACCTCTATGTCGTACTTGAATGCGGCAGTAAAGCCCAGATCTCCGCTGCATATCTTCACAACCCTGTACGGCAATCCCAGCTTCTGAAGCACCGCCTCGGCATTCTTTACAAGCTTTTCAAGCTCACCATATGACTCCTCAGGCTTTGCAAATTTGACAAGCTCGACCTTGTTGAATTGATGCTGCCTTATGAGGCCTCTTGTGTCCCTGCCCGATGAGCCGGCCTCAGCCCTAAAACATGGGGTGTATGCGCAGTAGCAGAGCGGCAGGCATTCACCGTCTACAATTTCGTTCATATGTATGTTTGTAACAGGGACTTCTGCTGTAGGTATGAGGTAGTAGTCCTTATCCTCAAGCTTGAACATTTCCTCTCCGAATTTTGGAAGCTGGCCTGTTCCAAGCATGCTGCTTTCATTAGCTATGAAAGGAGGAAGTATCTCAGTGTAGCCGTGCTCTCTTGTGTGAGTGTCCAGATAGAAATTTATCAAAGATCTCTCAAGCGTAGCTCCAAGACCCCTGTATAGAGTGAATCTCGAACCCGTAATCTTTCCGGCCGTTTCAAAATCAAGTATCCCAAGGTCTGTTCCTATATCCCAGTGAGCCTTTGGCACATAGCTGAATTTTGTCGGCTCCGACCACCTCCAAACCTCTATGTTGTCTTCATCTGTATCTCCTATTTGAACATCAGGATGTGGAACGTTTGGTATCCTAAGCAACATGTATCTTATCTGTTCTTCAACTTCTTTGACCCTTTCATCCATTCCCTTTATTTTCTCGGATGATACCTTTAGCTGCTCTGCAAGGCCGGCTATGTCCTTGCCCTCCTTTTTCAGCTTTGAAATCTGCTTTGAAGCGCTGTTTTGCTCCATCTTCAGGACTTCTACCTCCTGAAGCAGTATTCTTCTTTGCTCGTCAAGCTCCAGAACGCTATCAAGATTGAATTCAGCCTCTCCGCGCTTAGCCATAGCCTTCTTTATGAAGTCAAGCTCCTTCCGTATCCTCTTTATATCTAACATGGTCTCCTCCATATTTTATATATTGTTTTCATAAAAAGAAAAGGCAATCGTCCTTAAACAGACGAAAGCCTCTTGCCTTGTGCTTTTTTGTATTATATCAGCAGGATTTGAATATTACAACAGCCTGCCTACTAATAATTTTCACAGAACTTTTCAAAGTAGCCCTGCTCAACCTTGCAAACCGGGCAGACCTTAGGAGCTGACTTGCCGGAATGAACATATCCGCAGACTCTGCACTTCCAGGCAGTGCCTTCCTCGTCCTTTTCAAAAACCTTGCACTTGTCCACATTTTCAGCAAGCTTTTCATATCTTTTCTCGTGCTTTTCCTCTACCTTTGATATCATTCTAAATGATGCCGCAACCTCCGGGAAACCTTCGTCATCAGCTATCTGAGCAAATTCAGGGTAAAGCTGCGTCCACTCCTCATTTTCTCCCATAGCCGCTGCTTTGAGGTTGTCATACGTGCAGCCAAGCACGGCCGGATATGAAGCCTCTATATTTACCGTGAAAGGAGCCGGTTCATCTTCCATTCCATCAAGCACGTGGTTGTAGAATATTTCAGCATGCACAAGCTCATTTTCTGCAGTTTCAATAAAAAGTTCGGCTATTTGGTCATATCCCTCCTCCGACGCCACATCAGCGAAAAGAGTATATCTGTTTCTTGCCTGGGACTCTCCTGCAAATGCCTTCATAAGGTTTTCAAGCGTTTTAGTGCCCTTAAGACTTTTCATTTTATTTCCTCCTATATTTTAAACTCGAGTATTAATCTCAACAGTTTTTGTTTTACCCGTTTATCAGCCTATTAAACACTTTATACATTTTTGCATATTCAAAAACCTAAGCCTGCTTATTGAAATAAGCCACATTCTGCGCAACCGGCAACTCTATGCCACTTTTTTCAAACTCTTCCCTTATACGCTCCATGGTACTGTGGTATACTCCCCAATAATCCTCATTGTTAGTCCACAGCCTCAGTGACATATTTATGGCTGCAGGTGAAAAATCAGCAATCAGAACCTCCGGCGCTGGCTCAATATCAACCCTAGCATCACTTGAAGCTATTCCAAGCAATACTTCTCTTGTTTTTTTTATATCGCTCTGGTAGGATATCCCTACTTTTATTTCTAGCCTTCTCTTTTTTGCCTTGCTGTAATTTATGACATTTTCGTTGATAAGCTTTGAATTTGGAATTATTATTGACTCATTCCCAAAAGCCGTAAGCACTGTGTTAAGCAGCTGTATTTCATGAACAGCTCCCTTAGCTCCCGAGCCTTCTATGAAGTCACCCACAGCAAACGGTTTGAAAATTAGTATCAACACACCTGCCGCAAAGTTCGAAAGGGAGCTCTGGAGCGCAAGGCCTATGGCTAGCCCTGCTGCTCCAAGCACTGTGATAAACGACGTGGTCTTAAATCCCATCTTGTCTAGCACTATAACGGCCACGAATACTAGTATGAGCACATATATAAGCTGTGAAAAGAATCCTATAAGGGAAGGCTCAACCTTCGTCTTTGTGAAAAAACGCTTGGCAATCTTTTTTATCTTTCTAGCCGCATATATTCCAATCATCAGGATTACAAATGAATATATGAAGTCTATTCCGTTTTGCTTTAGGTAAGCGTCTATTGCCCTGATGTAATCCAATTTATATTCTCCTTTGCAAATAAATATTTCTATTGTTTTGCCTCATACTGCTTGATCTCCTCGATTACTCCTCCAAGCTCCTCTATATACCTTCCATAGTCTGCCCAGTTTCCTTCTTTGAGCGCATTTTGCGCAGCCTCATAGAGCTCTGCAGCCTTGCCGGCAAGGCTGCCCAGGTCGCCTGGTGTCTGTTCAGGAGCAGCCTCCTGAGGCTGCCCAGTTTCCGAACCCTCCTGCACACCTTCAATGCCGAACATCTGGCTTAGCGCCATTTCAAGCGTCTCCGCCATTACAACCTTGTCGCCGTACGCCACAATTATCCTCTTCACCTCCGGTATGCTGTCCTGGGTGTCAGATTTTATATAGAGCGGCTCCACATAAAGTATTGAGTTTTCTATAGGTATGGTGCTCAAATGCCCCCTGATTACCTTCGAACCCCCAGTGCCCCATTGTGTTAGCTTTTCTGATATTTCAGGCTGGTTTTCTATCTTTGATTCCACCTGGTAAGGTCCCAGTATGTTCTTGTTCTTTGGAAAACTGTAGTCAATAATCTCGCCGTAGCGGTCCCCGTCATTCCTCACTACAAGCAGAGAGACCATGTTTTGCTTTTGCTTTGGAGTATACGGTATACTCAGCAGAAATTCTGCTTTCTGCTCTCCCGGCAGCTTGAATGTGGTATATGCTGGCTCCATAGCCACAGGTTCTTCTTGGTTTTCAAACGTCTCCCTTGCTATCTGCCATCTGTCCTCTTTGTTATAGAAAACCTCCGGGTCATTCATGTGGTAGTCCTGGTACATTGTTGACTGCACAGCGAAATACGCCTTTGGATATCTTACATGAGACTTCAAATCCTTCGGCATGTCCTCATAGCTCTTGAAAAGCCCCTTGAATATCTTTGAATACGTGCTTACGACAGGATCGCTCTTGTCTACAATGTAGAAGTCCACATCACCATTATATGCATCAACAACTACCTTGCACGAGTTTCTGATATAGTTGAGGCCGCTCTTGTCAAAAGGCTCTGAGTAAGGATATCTGTTTGAAAGCGTATAACCGTCTATTATCCAGTAAAGCCTTCCCTCGTCAGATAACACCATGTATGGATCCTGGTCAAGCTGCAGGAAAGGCGCTATCTTATTGACCCTGTCTGTTATGTTTCTGTGGAGTATAATCTTGCTTTTTGAGTCAACACCCGCCGATACCAGAAGCTTGAAGCTCTTTTGGTCTATCGAGTAGAGCAGCCTGTTGAAAAATCCGAGATTTATGCCCGCCTTGCCTTCATATTCTGTAAAAGCGTTTGTATCGCCTCTTGGATAGTCAAACTCCTTCTCGGATGTGCCTACAACTATATAATCGCCGGCTATCTCTCCAAAATATATCTCCGGCCTTTTAACCTCTACTCCCTGAACGGAAGATACGGGAGGTATGTTTTTAAGGAAAAGATTCGGCTGGCCGCTTGAAGAAACTTCGTTGACAGGCGCCATCACTATTCCGTAGCCATGCGTATACTTTATGTGCTCGTTGAGCCATGTCTTTGACTGCAGACTTTCGCTGTCAAGCTCTCTTGCAGCTATGAATACCTGCCTTGTCTCATTTCCTATTCTGTATCTGTCCACATCTATGTCGTTGAATTTGTAGTATGTCCTTATACCCTGTATCTGTTTGAAAACATCCTTCACAGGACCCTGGTCGTTTACGCTTATATTTTTCATTGTCTGGTCATTATTGATTATCTTTTGAGCATCGAGTGTCTGCTCTGCTGCAAACTCCTTGTTTACAACCTTATCCAGATTGTATGCAAGCTGTGTATATTTAATACTGTGCTTGATATACTCCCTTTCCTTGGCAAGCTCGTTTGGAGAAACCACAAAATTTTGAACCAGATTCTCAACGCCTGCTGATACAAGCGCTACCGCTATCATTATCACTGGAACTACAAGTGCAAGCTTGAGTCTTTTCTTCATGTACGCATAGACAATAGCTGCAGCCGATACAAGTGCAAGAATCATCTGCGCTCTATATACCCATAGTGTTATTTTTATGTCGGTATAACCTGCGCCATATGCCGCACCTCTTGAAGAATACAAAAGATTAAATGCATCAAGATAATTTCTCAAGGCTATTATTATAAAGAATACTACTGCTATTGTAACTATCTGGTTCATTGCCAGAGTGAACAGCTGCCTTGGTGTAGAGGCGATATTCCTGAATCTTCTTACGTCTAAATCTATATCCTTTTCAAAAGTCCTTTGCCCCTTGCTGGCTTCGTCACTTATTAATATGAAATAGAATATAACTGTTATAAACAGAAGAAAAACTAAAAATCCTATGAGAGAGTTGAATATCTCATTTATGAGCGGGAGCTTAAACACATAAAAGCCCACATCTTTTGAAAATATCGGGTCTTTGATATTGAATGAAGTTGAGTTTGTAAACCTTAGCATTTCAATCCAAAACTTAGAGGCCAGGCTGAAGCTGTATGCAAATCCCATTGCTCCAGAAAAAAGCAGAATAATATTGTTTATTTTTTTCTCATGGCTCTTTTCCGGTACTATGTTCATGTGGCTGTAATAGCTCTTTTTTATGCCTAGAAGGTATAAAAATATGAATACCGTAAGCACAGCAAAAATCGGCGTTCCCACGGTAAGCTTTGCAAAAACCTGCTTTAGGTATACCTGGGTGTAACCTACCTCCTTGAACCAGTTATAATCAGCCAAAAATCCTATCAGGTTTGAAAAGGAAAGCACCATAACCACGGCCAATACAAGTGCAACTGCAATTACTGCTTTTTTTATGCCACCATTCACTGAAAGCCCTCCTTATATTTATTTCACAATATATATTATTATACCACTTTAGCTCTAATCTAATAAAAAAACTGTATATAATAAAAAAACCCTGAAATCAGGGTTTTTTTGCTACAGTCTTAAGGAAATATCAAGCGACTTGAAAGAATGCGTAAGGCTTCCTACCGATATTACATCCACGCCAGTGGCTGCGTAAGCCGCCACATTGCTCTCATCCACATTTCCAGAGGCCTCTATGACGGCTCTTCTTTCGGCCGCCTTGTTAAGCTCAACCGCCGCCTTCATCTCCTCCATTCCCATGTTGTCGAGCATTATTATGTCAGCGCGGGCGTCAAGCGCCGCCTTCATCTCTTCAAGGTTTCTGACCTCGACCTCTATCTTCTCAGTATGGCCGATTTTACTTCTTATCATTTCAACAGCCTGCCTTATCCCGCCGCATGCGTCTATATGATTGTCCTTTAGCATCACAGAATGTGAAAGATTGTATCTGTGGTTGTAGCCGCCTCCGCATCTTACAGCGTACTTTTCCATGAATCTTAGCATAGGCGTTGTCTTTCTGGTGTCTACAATCTTTACATCATAATCCTTAACCCGCTGAGCAAATCCATGTGTCTTGGTGGCTATGCCTGAAAGTCTCTGCATTATATTTAGGGCTGTTCTCTCACCTTTTAGAATTGCTCTTGTGCTGCCGCCTATCCTGGCTATAATCTCGCCTTTGCAGACAATGTCTCCATCATGCTTTAGCTTTACAAATTCAACTGTTTCATCGAGAATATAGAACACTCTCGCAGCTATGCCAATTCCACATATCACTCCATCCTCCTTGGCCAGCATAATAGCTTCTGAAGTTTGCTGCTCGCCTATAAGGTTGTCGGTAGTAATGTCAAAATAGTTTATATCCTCTTCTAGGGCCGCATTAATCACCCTGTCAACCATTACCATATTAAGCTTGTCCATTTTTTTGTATGTCCTCCAGAACCATTTTAGAAACGCTTGCCATGTTGAAAGTTTCGTAATACTCCTTGTCCTTTACATAGCTCGAGGCTTCGATACCTTTTATCATTTCACCGAGCCTTTCAAGTCCACTTACTATCCTGTCCTTATCAGGCACCACAAAATAGGCCTTTTGCATTATTTCCCTTATCTCTTCTTTTAACGCGGGCTCTATCAGTGATGTCCCCTCGCCTTTTATGTCAGCATCTATCATTTTGTAGCTATGGTTTTGTATGTCTATGTTTATAGCCGCTCTTCTCGAAAAAACCATTGCCTCAAGAAGCGAATTGCTTGCAAGCCTGTTTTTGCCGTGCACTCCCGTATTTGAACACTCTCCGGCTGCATAAAGGCCCCTTACCCCTGTATTCGAATTGAAATCCACATGTATTCCGCCCATCAGGTAATGCTGGCATGGGAACACCGGTATCCTGTCCTTTGTTATATCTATTCCTGATTCCATGCATTTTTCATATATATACGGGAACCTGTTTCTGACAAAATCAGAGTCCTTGTAGGTTATGTCCAGGTATATGTTTTCATTTCCCTGTATTTTAACTTCCTCCAGTATTCCTCTGCATACCACGTCTCTTGGAGCAAGCTCACCCATCTCATGGTATTTGTGCATGAACCTCTCGCCCTTTTCGTTGATAAGATACGCACCTTCGCCTCTTACGGCCTCTGAAACCAGTACGCGTTCTCCCACTCCTATGGCAAGCGCTGTTGGATGGAACTGTATATAGCTGAGGTTTTTAATGGTTGCGCCTAGCCTTTTTGCCAGTACTATGCCATCTCCCGTTGCTATGGATGAATTTGTAGTGTATTTATATATCTTGCCTATTCCTCCGGTGGCAAGCACCACATTCGATGCAAAATATGCATCGCGCTTCCCATTTTTGCCGAGCACGAAAACTATGAACATATCGTCTATCTTCTTTATATCGTAAACGAACGTGTTCTCGGCAAGCGATATATTGACTTCCCTTCTGGCGCTCTCGAGAAGCTTCTCCGCTATCTCTTTGCCTGTAGAATCGCTGTGATGTACTATCCTTCTAGCAGAGTGACCTCCTTCAAGTGTCATCTTGAGCTCCCCGCCGTCTTCCTTGTCAAACTCGACTCCTATGGCGCTGAGTCTTTTTACATCTAGTGGCCCTTCTGTCACCATGAGCTTGACTGCCTCTATATCGTTTTCATATCTGCCTGCTCTTACTGTATCGCTTATATGACTTTCAAAGCTGTCCTTGTCAGAAAGGACGCAGGCAATGCCGCCCTGTGCCAGATACGTGTTGCTGTTTAAAAAGTCCGATTTTGATATGAGCAGCACGCTCGTATCCTTCGGCGCGTTTATGCAGGAATAAAGACCTGCTATTCCGCTTCCGACCACTATAATATCATAATACACAAAATTTCACCTCGGTTACTATATATATTCCACTGCCTATGATGCTACTAGTGTGAAAGCCTTATCATCTCATCAAGACTCTTCCTGGCCTTTTCTGCAAGCTCTTCGTCAAGCTCTATGGCAAGTCCCCCGTTTCCTGAAACCGCATCATACACATCCCTGAGCGTAGTTTTTTTCATGTTGTAGCAAATGAGCGATGCAGAGAGCAGCTCGTACTCCTTTTCAGGATTTTCCGCCCTCAAAGCATGCAGCACCCCTGTTTCAGTTCCTATTATGAATCCTGGTGCATTTGAATTCCTGGCGTAATTTATTATTGCCGATGTAGATCCTACAAAGTCAGCCTCCTGCAGCACCTCTTTCCTGCACTCAGGATGGACAAGCACCTCATAGCCGCTGTGCTCCTTTCTCATTGAGAAGATTTCTTCTTTTCTGACCTTGTCGTGCACAGGGCAGTAACCGTTCCATGATACTATGTTCTTGCCGCTGACATTCTTTGATATATAGTCTGCAAGATTCATATCAGGTATGAAAAGTATGTTTTTCGCATCCATGTTGTTTATTACCTTTTCAGCTACCGAAGACGTCACGCATACATCGCTTACGGCCTTGAGCTCTGTAGTTGTATTGACATACGAGACAACCTTGAAGTCAGGATGTTCCTTCTTGAAAGCCAGGACTTCTTCCGGTTTAACCATGTGAGCCATTGGACATTCCGCATCCTCAACCGGAAGCACAACCTTTTTGTCACTGCACATAATCTTGGCAGTCTCAGCCATGAACCTAACTCCACAAAAAACTATCTCATCACAGTCAACCTCGCCTGCAAGCTTGCTTAAATAGAATGAATCTCCTATATAGTCAGCAATCTTCTGTACCTCGAAATTCTGGTAATTGTGAGCGAATATCTTTATGTTTTTTTCTTTTTTTAACTTCTCTATCTCCTGAATCATTTGCATATCATCCATGCGACTGTCTCCTCCTGTAATATCAGCTGTCATGACACATTATCCAAAAAAAATTATCCCACTATATATCCTTTATTTTTAAGCTTTTCGAGTATTTCATTGAAAAGCATTTCATCCTTTGTTTCTATAGTATGCAAATGCATGCCGTTTGTAAGTGAAGACATTGGCAATGCATTGTTTTTTCTCAACCTCTCTACAAATTCTTCGGCCTCTTTCCTTGAAGATATGTTGATTACCGTCCGAATTTCTCCGTATATGGAGTGATCTACAATTACGTCTATAACTTTTCCGCCGTTGTCAACAATGGTAAAAAGCTCATCCTCCAGCTCATCAAACCCAAAATGTCTTGAAACTATAATGTCTTTGAATCTTTCAGCCTCATTTTTCTCCGGTATGAAATAACCTTGCAGCGTAGCAATTATATTGAGGCCCTTGGCCCTTAGTATTGCTATATCTCCAACTATTATTTGCCTGCTAACATCGAATATGCTTGCAAGCCTGGAACCGGTTATGGGCTCATGTGACTCCTTGAGCAGCTTTCCAAGGCGCTCCCTCCTCATATGGGTATCCAAACCAAAACACCTCCAGTCAATTAAATTATATATAACTTTTACAGATTCGGCAAATAAAATTCCAAAATAATCCGGTATTAAAACAATTCTATATACCTAGTCTGTGAATTATTTCCCTCAGTATTGCTAAATCATCTATATAAACCTGCCTTAGGTCGCGATTGTATATTATTGAAGCTGGGTGGTAAAGGGGGAACAATTTATATGTCCTGCTATCTAATTCCACATCCATAAGGGTGCCATGCACATCCCCTATCCTGACCTCGCGCTGCAGTAGCTGCTTAAGAGGCGTATTGCCAAGCGTGACAATTATTTTTGGTGTGACCAACTTTATCTCTTCTACTACCAATTCCCTGAATTTGTCAACCTCGGCCTTGCTTGGGCTTCTGTTTATCCTTTTGCCTGTTTTGAGGCTGAGCTTATGCGGCCTTATTTTTACAGCATTTGTTATATATATATCCTCTCTTTCAATGCCAAGTATGCTTATGAATTCGTCCAGATTCTTGCCTGCCTTGCCAACGAAAGGCTTTTTCAGCTTTACCTCGTTTTCACCCGGAGCCTCGCCTATCAGCATTATACCTGAATCAATTCTTCCATCAGAAAATACAAACTCTTCTCCGTCTGAAAGTTCAATACATCTTTCAAATAGCTTTTCCATTCAAATTCTCCATTTCTTGCTTATTTTCATGTTTTATCTGCTCTCCATCTGGATATAATAATAAGACAGACTTAGCTTTAATAGTTTACATTAATTACTCAAAGGGGGATTTTATAATGGCTTACATTATCACTGACGCGTGCATATACTGCGGTGCTTGCGAACCTGAATGTCCTGTGGACGCAATAAGCGCAGGAGACGGTAAATACGTAATAGACGCATCCAAGTGCATAGACTGCGGTGCTTGCGCCAATGTTTGTCCGGTAGATGCTCCTCAACCTGAATAGCCAAGTATAAAATAAAACTGCTATATTCTTTAGCAGTTTTTTATTTGTCCGTATATTTTGACTGCAAGCTTCAAATCACTCCAAAAATCAGCCTTCTTTGTATCGTCCCTCAATACAGCTGCCGGGTGGTAAGTCGGCACTACTTTAAATTTTGCAAACTCTATTAAATTTCCTCTTTGCCTTGTAATCCTAAAGTCTTTTCCAATTATATTTCTTCCCGCTGTCGAGCCAAGCAGCACTATCACTTTGGGATCTATCAGCTTGACCTGCCATCTAAGATATTCAATACAACTTGCGGCTTCATCGTCTTCCGGGACGCGATTCCCTGGAGGCCTGCACTTTACTATATTTGCTATATATACGCTCTCCCTGGAAAGTCCTAAAGCTTCAATCGCCTTGTCTAAAAGCTTGCCAGCCTTCCCAACAAAAGGCCTCCCCTGAATGTCCTCCTGCTCGCCAGGTCCTTCGCCTATGAACATTATGTCAGCGCTATCTGAACCTTCCCCCAAAACCACATTCCTTCTAGTTGAACAAAGCCTGCATTTTTTGCACTCACTGCACAACTGCTCAAGTTCGCTTAATGAATACATATCCCACGCCTGATCCTTTCCGCTCACAATACTTTAAATCAGTATAACATACTTTCAAAAATATGCATTTGTTTTTTTGTATGAGCAGAGCCACGCAGTCTTGTGCGCTGGTTTCCCTTCCACACCGCTCTTGAGTAAGTCTTTTTATATAAAAAAAGCCGGACTACGCATAGTCGGCTCGTTACATATGGGTGGATCTCTTGCATCAAGAATCCAAATGGAATAAAGCAGGCCGGATTTAATGATTTGCGATACAACTGGGCATGTGCACACTTTGCAGCGTAAATCCGATGAACAAATGCCAGGTCTTTTTGAGGCTTGTTTTGATGAGACTGCAGGCGAAGCGTATGCGCAAAGCCGCAGAATTTTGAGTGTCCGAAGCGCAGCGAGTTCTCAAAATTCAAGAGCTTTGAAATATGCGAGCCCTTGCAGTCTCCAAAACGAGACAGAAGACCGGCGTTTTCATCGGATTATAGCGTACGACTTTGAGCATAAGCCAGTTAATCACAAAACGAAATTTAAAGGCCGTTTATTCCTTTGGATTCTGTCCAAAAACGCAAAAAAAGCGCAAAAAAATAAAAAGATTACGCAGCCACGACCTACTCTCCCAGGACCCTTCGATCCAAGTACCATCGGCGCTAAGGAGCTTAACTTCTGTGTTCGGCATGGGAACAG